>Ga0156395_1104_pt1 | contig 12251 bp, 9 predicted proteins | sample RifOxyA3_FD_108039 | JGI IMG/M metagenome (GOLD analysis project Ga0156395, IMG submission 108039) | Deltaproteobacteria bacterium RIFOXYA12_FULL_61_11 | reverse complement strand
CTCCACGCCCTCTTCGTCGCCCTCGCCGCGTGGAAACTGTCCACCTGGTGGTGGTTCGCGGTGCGCGTACCGGGCTTCTATCTCTTGTTCATCCCCTTCTTCTTCCTGGAACGGCACCTCGCCCTCCCATGAACCACGAGAGGTAGGTCCTCCATCATCGCGCTTCCCTTGAGCTCGAAAGCGGTGTACTGCATTGGCCACATCGTCCTCGAACAGGTTCCACGACCTCCCATGAACGAAGCTTCGCCGGCCATCCGCCGAGCCGTATTATCGGCCGCTATCCTGGGTTCCTTCGTCACCCCCTTCCTCGGTTCCTCAATCAACCTGGCTCTACCCAGGATAGGCAGAGAATTCTCCCTCGATGCGGTCGCTCTCGGTTGGATCTCAACCTCGTACCTCCTGTCGGCCGCGGCCTTCCTCCTGCCCATGGGCCGCCTGGCCGACCTCTACGGTCGCAAGCGCTTGTACCTGATCGGCATCGCCCTGTTCGTCGCGGCCTCGGCAGTTACCGCCCTGGCCCCGTCCTTAGGCTTCCTCCTGTTCGGCCGGCTGTTCCAAGGGTTGGCCAGCTCGTTGTTGTTCGGAACCGGTATCGCCCTGCTCACCGCGGTATTCCCCCCCGGCGAACGCGGCCGCGCTCTGGGACTCACCGTGGCTTCGGTCTATGCCGGGTTATCCCTCGGACCGGTCCTGGGAGGTCTGATCACCGAGCACCTCGGCTGGCGTTGGATCTTCTGGTCCATGGTACCCCTTGGTAGCGCGGTGTTCTTTTACCTCGCCCGCAAGGTCGCTGCAGAGTGGAAGGGGCCTCCGGGGCAGGGCTTCGATCTGGCCGGCACCTTCAGTTATGTCCTGGCCTTGGCGGCTCTGGTCTTCGGTCTCAGTCAACCCCTCGCCACCCACGGTCAGATCTGTCTCGGCCTCGGACTTGCCGGCTTGGCGCTCTTCATTGCCATCGAAGCCAAAACTCCCCATCCTCTCCTTCCGCTCGACCTTTTCCTCCGCAATCGCGTCTTCGCGTTCTCCAACCTTGCGGCCTTCATCAGCTACAGTGCGACCTTTGCGGTAACCTTCCTGCTCAGCCTCTATCTCCAAGAGGTACTCGGCCGTTCGCCGCACCAAGCCGGCCTCATCCTGGTCGTCCAACCGGTACTCATGGTCCTTTTCTCACCCTTCGCCGGCCGCCTCTCCGACCGAGTCGAGCCGCGCCACGTGGTCAGCTCCGGCATGGCCCTCTCGTGTATCGGGCTTTTCATTTTCAGCAGGTTGCACGGCCAGGTTTCGGTCGGGTGGGTCATCCTCGGGCTGGTACCCCAAGGCATTGGGCTGGCCCTGTTCTCCTCGCCGAACGCCAACGCGATCATGGGCTCGGTCGGTCCGAAACACCTGGGAGTGGCCGGAGCAATGATCGGTACCATGCGTCTGACCGGCCAACTCACCAGCATGGCCCTGGCAATGCTGGTCTTCTCGCTGAAACTCGGTCGGGAGAAGCTCGGCCCGGACAACCTCGACGCCTACCTGTCCGGGCAATCCCTCATCTTCCTCCTTTTCACGGGGCTCGGTCTTTTCGGAATATGGTGTTCCCAGCAGCGCGGAGGCAAGAGGCCCCCCCAGGGCCAGGAACTGCCCCAGGCTCCTCCCCCGGCCACCGATTGAGGGTTGCACATCCTCGCGCTTTCCGGTAGACCAGAACGCCGGATCGACCACTCACCGCAGAGGAAACTGTCGAGTATGCAGATATCTTCAATACTCGGGCTCGTCGGCAGCCTGATGGTCTTCCTCGGTTCCATCTATCTCAGCACCGACAAATGGCAGAGTTTCATCGACTGGCCCAGTTTGACCATTGTCCTCGGCGGCGTCTTCGCCTCGTCGTTCATGAGCTTCCGTGGCCGCTACGTGTTCAAGGCCGTGGTCGCCGCTCTTATGACCATGAAACGCCAACTGATAAGCCCTCAGACGCTGTGCAACGACGTCCGCCAGTTCGTGACCTGGTCGCGCATTTACAGCAAGGCCGGCCTGGAAGGTCTCGAAGCCGAGACCCGCGGGGACGTGTTCTTGGAGCGGTGCATCTACCTGGCGAAACAGGATTACCCCGAGGCCGATTTCCGGAAGATGGCCTTCGACTTCATCGAGAACGATTACTACCGCCAGCTCGTTTCGGCCAACATCCTGAGCAGACTGGGCCAGATCGCTCCTGCCTTCGGCATGGTAGGCACCCTGATCGGCCTCATCATCATGCTCCAGTCCATGGGCAGCGATCCGAGCGGGATCGGCAAGGGCCTCGCCGTGGCCCTGATCACCACCCTCTACGGGGTCATCCTGGCAAAACTCTTCTTCGAACCCTATGCCGGCAAGGTCAAAGAGATCCTCGGCATTGAACGCTTCCGCCGTTCGCTCCTGCTCGAGGGTTTTGCGCTGCTGATCGCCAAACGCGATCCGTACTTCATCATGGACCGCCTCAACTGCAAGTTGGATCCGAAGTTCATCTACGATTTCGAAGCCGAACGCGACGCCGAACGCGCCAAGCAACAGCAATCCGACAAACAGGGCAAGGTCGAGGACGAGGGCTGACGTATGAGCGAGGACCAACTCGCCCGCATACCCGTGGACGAAGGTGAAGCCGGTGTCGACGACTGGCAGATCACCTACGGGGACATGGTGACCTTGCTCCTCTGTTTCTTCGTTCTCCTCTTCTCCATGTCCACCATCGACCCGGCCAAGTTCGAGATGACCACTGCGGCCCTGACCGAACAGATCTCGGGAGAGAAGCCGCTCATGCCCATCGCCGAGGTCATCGCCGAACTCCGCGCCGCAGTCCAACGCAACAAGCTGGAAGAAGAGGTCACGATCTCGTCCGACGGCTCGGGGGTGGTCATCGAATTCGCCAGCAGTCTCCTTTTCGACAGTGCCCGGGCCGAGCTCAACCCGCGCGGTCGGCCCATCCTCGAAGAGACCATCCGCATTCTTGCGAACCTCAAGTACGAACGCTACGGCATCGAGGTCGAGGGACACACCGACGACGTGCCGATCCGCACCCTGGCCTTCCCGTCCAACTGGGAACTCTCCGCGGCCCGGGCCTCGAGCGTGATCCGGCTGTTCATCGAGAACGGCATCCACATCAAGAGACTGCGCGCCACCGGTTATGCCTATACCTTGCCCAAGCTCCCGAACCGCGATCCCCAGGGCAAGTCGCTTCCCGAGAACCGGGCTTCCAACCGCCGCATCGTCATCCGGATGTACCCCCAGACCTACCGGACCCTGTCGACCGAGTTGCGGGCCGAGGTCGAGCGTCTCAACCTACTCCGGGGTTCCGAGCGCACCTTGGAGTCACCCATCGAACCGCACCCGACCCAACCAATTCCTCCGGAACTCGAACTCGACAGCGATATGAAGGCTGCTCCCGGGCTCGAGAATCCTTCCCCATCGGCACCAGGGCGGGAGGCAAAGCCCCCGGGTCGCGGGAACGGTCGTCCGAAGCAGCAACGCGAGTCCGAACGTCCAGGTCCACGGTGAACGAAACCTCCCCTCGCTCGCTCGCCACGAGGTTAGTCGAGCGCCTGCGCAGCGCCGGGCACGAGGCCTTGTTCGCGGGTGGTTGTGTCCGCGACCTCTTGCTCGCCCAAGAACCCAAGGATTTCGACGTGGTCACCTCGGCGACCCCTGAGCAGGTCCAGCACCTCTTCCGTCGTACGCGCGCCGTGGGAAAAGCCTTCGGAGTGATCCTGGTCTTCTCCGGCGATCAGGAGTTCGAGGTCGCGACCTTCCGGTCCGACGGGGCCTACGGCGACGGCCGACACCCGGATAGCGTGACCTTCGGCACCATAGAGGAGGACGCTGCCCGACGTGACCTCACGATCAACGGCCTCTACTTCGACCCGCTCGAGGAACGCGTGATCGACCTGGTCGGCGGGCTCGACGATCTCCGCGCCAAGGTGGTCCGGGCGATCGGCGATCCGGGCGCTCGCTTCCGCGAAGATTCTCTGCGGCTCCTGCGCGTGGTGCGTTTCTGCGCTCGGCTGGATTTCCGGCTCGAGGACCGAACCGCGGAAGCCGTGCGCCGGGATGCCCCACTCCTCGCCCGGGTCTCGGCCGAACGCATCCTTGACGAACTGACCCGCATCCTCACTGGGCCGAACGCCGGGAGGGGGCTGACCCTGCTCGAGGACCTGGGGCTCCTCTCCGAAGTCCTGCCCGAGCTCGCGCGCTTGCGGGCAGTCGAGCAACCCCGGCATTGGCACCCGGAGGGAGATGTGCTCACCCACACCCTGCGCATGGTCTCGATGCTCCACCAGCCCAGTCCGGTCCTGGCTTGGGCGGTCCTGTTGCACGACTGCGGTAAGGCCCTCACCTCGACCGGAGGTCCTGTGCCGCATTTTCCGGGTCATGCCGAGGTCGGTGCCGACCTCGCCCGGACGATCCTCTTGCGCTTGAAGGCCTCGAACCACCTCGTCGAGGGCGCGGCCGAGCTCGTCGAACTGCACGACCGGTTCATGCAGGTGCGCGAGATGCGCCGTTCGACCCTCCTGCGCTTGCTCGGCCGACCGTGCATCAACGAGCTGCTCGAACTCCACCGGCTCGATTGCGCCAGCTCGGAACGCTCCCTCGAGACCTGGCAGTACTGCAAAGAAATCCTGGCCTCGTTACCCCTCGAACGGCTGCGTCCCGCTCCGCTGCTCGATGGACACGACTTACAAGGGATGGGTATGCGGCCCGGCCCTGCGCTCGGTGCCATGCTGCGCGACCTCGTCGATGCCCAACTCGAGGATCGCGTGCGCGACCGGCAAGAAGCCGAAGCCTTCGTGCGATCCCGGTTCGACCAGGGCTGAAACCTCGCCGCCCGACCTCCCGAGCTTCGTAACCAAGGTTCGACTGTGCAGGCTCGGGGTACCTCAGAGCAGCGAACGCAGGTACTCGATGATGTCCAGGGACTCGAGCATCGGCACCCCATCCACGACTAGGCAGGGTACCTGGTCCTCACCATGATTGAGGCGCAGCAAGACCTCGCGTTGGTCCGGTTCGGCGAGGATGTCTCGCAGGACGACCCTCTGTAGTAACACCGAGCCCTCACCTTCGAGGAAGCGCAATACCCGCCGACAATAGGGGCACGCCGGGAAGTAGTAGAGGTCCATGAGACCCTCCTGCTTCTGATCGCGATACTACCCCCGGAAGTGTCACCTCTGGGAGTTGGGAACCATAGCCATGAGGTACGCTCGGTCAAGTATCTTATGAGAGGGCGAGTGCAGGATGGGGGCATGTCTGCTCGAAGCCCCAACGGTTTTCCCGGCAGGCTGTCACTGCTACCGATTGAAGGTCTCTTGCGAAATTCATTTTCCTGGCAACGCGAAACAATGGTGGGACTATCTCGGTGGCACCCTTCCTGCTGTAGAGAGGTACTCGGTCCACTTCCTCGAGGTCCTCGATGCCCGAGACGTGCCGTCGCCTCATGCTCCTCGTCGCCGCTCTCCACCTGGTCGCCCTTGCCAACGTGGCCTGCCTGGGCGAGCCGGTGCGCGAGGTTCCGCTGCGACACGAAGGTCCCATAACAGTGATGACCTTCAACGTCCGCCACGGCCTGGCGGTGAATGACGGGCTCAACCAATGGATCTTCCGCCGCGACTTAGTCACCCTGGTGGTCGAGGAAGAAGCGCCGGCCATCATAGGGTTTCAGGAGGCACACCCCTTCCAACTCCACTACCTGCAAGACCATCTGCCCGATTACGAGTCCTATGGGGTTGGACGGGAAGCGAACGGCAAGGGCGAGATGGTGCCCCTGTTCTGGGACCGCGAGCGCTTCGAGAGGCTCGAAACCGGTACTTTCTGGTTCTCGAACACCCCGGAGAAGCCCGGTTCGAACGACTGGGACAACGCGCACCCGCGCATCTGTTCCTGGGCGCGCTTGCTGGACCGTTCGACGCAACGGTCGCTCTATGTCTACAACCTGCACCTCTCCACCGCTTCGGACGAGGTCCGGGAACGCAGCGCCGTCATGCTCTTGGAAATGATCGTCGCGAGGGATTTCCCCGAAGACACGGTCTTGGTGCTCGGGGATTTCAACGCCGCCGAGGACAGTCCGGCGATCAGCGTCCTCGACTCCGCCGAACTGGGGGAGGACGTGGTCCTCTACGACACCTACCGGCGGCTCTATCCCGAGGTCCCGTCGACCCGAACGGGCCACGCCTTTTCCGGCGGCACCGAGGGCAAGAAGATCGACTACATCTTCGCCAGTTCGGACTTCACCGCGACGGCCTCGGACATCATCACCCGTTCGTATGACGGTCGCTATCCCTCGGACCACTTCCCGGTCGTCGCCACTCTGACCTGGTGAGGCTCGCTCAGCCCAGGTCCTGCGGGTAACTGGCCAGCGGTCCCAACTCCCTTTCGACGGCGTCGAGGATCTGGTGCCGGGCCATGGCCTGCATGATCGCGTTGTGGTCGCGGAAGAGGGGCCGGTCCTCGTCGAGATGGGCGACGACCTCTCGCACCGCGGCATGCGCCGCACGCGTGCCCCGACCCATGCGGTAGTCGCGAAAATCGACCCCTTGGGCCGCGGCGAGCAGCTCGATACCCAGCACGCCGCAGGCATTCTCGAGGATCTGCCTCGTCTTGAGGGCCGAGTTCATGCCCATGCTGACGAAATCCTCCTGGTCGGCGGCGGCCGGCACGGACTGGATGTAAGCCGGGGTGGAGAGGAGCTTCTGCTCCACGGTGAGCATGCCCGAGGTGTACTGACTGAGCATCAACCCCGAGAACATGCCCGCGCCCTTGGTCAGGAAGGAGGGAAGCCCCTGGCTGAGCGCCGGATTGAGCAGGCGGTTGAGGCGGCGTTCGGAGAGCACACAGACCATGGCCACGGTCGAACCGAGCACATCGAGCGGCAGGCTGATCGGCGTGCCCTGGAAGTTCGCACCGGTGAGCACCGTGTCTTCCGCCGGCAGGAAGATCGGGTTGTCGCACACCCCGTTGAGTTCGATTTCGAGCTGCTCGCGGGCGTGGCGCAACGTGTCCCGGGCCGCACCGATCACTTGCGGTGTCGAGCGCATGCTGTACGCGTCCTGGACGCGCACCTTGTGCCGGCCGGAAAGCAGGTCGCCGTCTTCGAAGCAACGTCGCAGGTTACTGGCGCTGACGACTGCCCCCGGGAAGCCGCGCAGGCGGTGCAGGCGCAAGTCGAAGGGTTTCATGTTGCCGATCAGGGCTTCGATGCTCATGGCCGCGGCAATCTCAGCCTCTTTCAGCACCCGCTCGATATCGCAGATGGCCAGACAGCCGATACCCAGGATGACGTTGCTGCCGTTGATGAGACACAGACCATCGCGCGGCCGCAACACCTCGGGCTGCAAACCGGCCCGGCGCAGCCCCTCACCCGCCGGCAGGCGTTGACCTTTGTAGAAGACCTCGCCCTCTCCCATCACGGCCAGGGCGATCTGACTCATCGGCGCCAGGTCGCCGCAGGCGCCCACACTGCCCTTGCTGCAGACCACCGGGGTGACTTCCGCCGAGAGCATCGCGCAGAGCATCCGGGTGATGGCCGGACGTCCGCCGGAATGCCCCTTGGCATGGACATTGATACGGCCGAGCATGGCGGCTCGAACGATCTCCACGGGGAACGGTTCGCCGATGCCGGCGGCGTGGTTGAAGATCAGGTACTTCTGAAAATCCTCGAGCTGACGGGCGTCGAGCACCACCTCGGCGAGTTCGCCTATCCCGGTGTTGACCCCATACATGATCTCGCCATGCTGCAACTTGCGCTCGAGCATTTCCCTGCAGCTCGAGATCCGCGCTTCGGCCTCGGCCGAGAGGCGCACAGTGACGCTGCCGCGCGCAACCATTTCCACATCATGCACCGTCAGACCGCTCCCGCTGACCATGAGTTCCATGAATACCTCCTCGCTCCACCCCGTCCGTGGGGTTCATCCTCGCGCCGCAACCTAGCAGAAGGGGGTAATCGGCGCAAGGAAGTCGTTACCGCGCGAGGAAGGCCTTGGTGCACCTCTGAGCTGTGGTTTCGACCTGCGGAAGAAGGGTCGTCCGTAGTGGTGATAACGATCCATGACAATCCCCTTGGGGGAATGCGGGTTAGAGGCTTTTTCCGGAATTCTGGACCAGGTAGGGATTGGTCGTCACCGGTCGCTGGGGCAGATAACCGTGCGCCGGGTCGCGAGCGACCATGTCCTCGAATAGTATGGCCTGCGGCAGAATGAAACTGGCTGGCATGCCGAACCGGGTATCGCCCAGGAGGTGAAATCGATTGTGCAACACCAGTTCCTTGCTCATGCCGGCAATGCGCCTGAGTATATTCAGGGTGGGAAGAGAAAGGGTCAGTGGCCCCACCGGTCTTTCTTTCCCGTCGGCCACGGAAACGAGCACGGCTACCACGCTCTGTCCGCTCAGTTGCTCATTCTGGGAGGATTCGTTGGCAAAGGCGTTCAGTTCATCCGGCAACAATTCGATCGGGGGGGCGAACTTACGGACCACGAGAACAGCCGGCAATCCCTCCTGGCTGCCCAGTTGGCGCAGGGTCTTCCGCAGAGTCGAATAGTCCTTACCCGCGTTGCTGGATAGGGAAATAACACTCGGCCCCAGGTCGTACCTTGCCGGACCGCAGAGGCAGATGACCGGTCGGCAGTGTCCGTTGGACACAGGTGCGGAAGAGGTGTGTGAGCGGTCGCTGAGAAAGGCCCGTAACATGCCATCGTTGACAAGAGTGACTTCCTGAGCGGGCACACCCTCCTCGTCGTAGCGATAGGATCCGAGCACGGGAAGACCCATGTAGCGATCCAAGCCTGGCAGGGCCTTGATCGAAGTACCTCGGGGTAGGATTCGCGAATTCAGTCGCTCTTCCAGTTCATTACGTTGTTCCTTCTGATAGTACTGGGCTTCCCACTTGTTGGTGAAAACCGGAAAAAAACTGGCCAGAAGACCGTCCTTATAACCGAACAGGCTTTGGGCCACGAGATCGGCGATCGCTTCGTCGGCGATCAGGACCGGACCGAAGTAGCTTTTCCCCAGATCAGGGGCTCGGCCAAGATCGACGATCCGCTGAGCCAGTTCTTCGATGGCCTTCGTCAGAGCGGTCCGATCTGGAAGGTCCTCGACTCTGCTTGTGGGGATCTGGATCCGGTCCCAGAGCGGCTTACCGTCCTGCGTCTGACTGAACGCGGTGGCTTCGATCATGGCCAGGGAAAATGGCTGCACAATGCGAGTTCCTTCGCTGTTGACGATGTACTCGTCACCCCGGTAAAGGCTGAACTCGACGTGAGACAAGTTGATGCTCGGATAGTTTTTAAACACAGCGGAGATGAAGCGCACCGTTTCCTGCCAGTAGCCCCGGTCATAGGTGCTGGAAATCGGGGGCAGTTCCGCCCGGACCGGTTCGGCGACGGAAAAATCGTCCTGCCCAGAGCGCTTGGCCTCGGCCTGCTGGCTCTGTAAAGACGCTTTCTTTTTAGCGTATTGTTCCAAGGCGATCTTGTAAGCCTTATCCGTGGCTAACCACAAGGCGCGCCGAAGACCGAGATAGTCGGCCTCAATGGGCAGATCTTCCAGTCCCTCGAACAAGGTATCGCGGTACGACCAACCACCAATAAGGTGTTCGTCGTTGAGATGGAAGTTGCCGACCATCAGGCGAACGGACAACTGGCGCATACGGCGATGTTCCAGCGGCCGCAGTTCGCCACGGATACCGTGAAGGCGCTCGAAAACGAGATCGCGCACGTTGTAGGCGATAAAGCACGGTTTTGGCTGATCGGCCAAGACCAGACGGTCTTGGTTCCGTTGTATCTCGTCGACCAGGGCTCTGGTCATAGTGCCTCGATCCGAGGTCCACCCCGGTATGGCGACCAAGAGAATGGTAATAGAAAATAGTAGGCCAGCACTTCGCATGAATGATACCTCGTTGAGCTAGAACAAAGGGTTGCCGTCGTTGACCTCATCGGGACGGGGCAGCAGGGGCGGACGTTCCTGGGACTTGGATTTTTTCTGCACCTCGACCTGCCCGATCAGGATGGAGGGGGCAACCGCGGCAACCGGCACTGCACCGGATTCTGCGCCACAGTGACCATTGAAAATTCCGATGTCAGAGCCCGCGGCCTCGATCGAAGTGATTGAGGTCAGAGGAGTTCCGATTAAATCTACTCCACGGACCAATTCGTCGTTCCTGCCGTCAGTGAAGACCCGGTAAACCTCGGTAGGGATGAGGTTGACCGAATTGGCCAGGTAACGACCGGTCACGGTGAAGCCACCGGCGATATCATCGAACCGTAGGCAGGAGGTTTTTCCGGCTTGTTTGCAGGCTTGGAGTAGTCGTTCTCGCAGTTGGGCCTCGCTGAGCGGATGGGCGCTGCTGACAATGAGGTTGGACTGCCGAGCCACTGGCCTGTAACCGACTTCGGCGCGACCATGCCCGTTGGAATGGGGAAAATTCTCGATCGGCGAACGGGACATCATAAACCCCTTCAGAATACCATCTTCGACCAGGGGGACCGATATCCCGGGCATCCCCTCGTCGTCGAACAAATAGAACCCGGCCAGGTCGGAGTTGGTCGAACGTTTGCGCAGAGGATCTGCGAACACGTGGAAATCCGGGGGTAGGATTCTCTTACCGACCATGTTTTTAAAGGTCTGACCTTCCTCCTCGCTTTTTTGTCGGTGCCCCTCGAGTCTGTGGCCGAGAATTTCGTGAAAGATCACCCCGGCTGCCCTGCCCGAAAGTATTGCTGGTCCGAGGAAAGGATCGACCGGTGGAGCGTTTCTCATTTTTTCGAGCAGGGCCACGAGGTTTGTCACCTCCCGTAGTATCGTGGTCGCATCAGGCAGACCCGAGGGCGAAAAGCTGAAGTAACTGCGGTAGCTCGGCAGTTCCATGCCATCGTCTGCTTTGGAAAAAGCTTTCAAGAACAGACGGGTGCCCTGTTCATTCCAAGCCAGGCGCGTTCCCTCGCTCGAAACGAAGGTGTTCCTGACCCGGATCAAGGAAAAGGTTGCCTCACCACCGAAGATCCGATGGCCCTGCAAAAAGGGTCGACTATAATTCTTGACCCGCTTTTCCCAACTCCTGCGTAGAGTGGTCCAGTCGGGTTCATCCGCCTCGGCCTGCGCCAAGGGGACGGGTATCGTTTCCTTGCTGAAATCAGAGGCTTTGTCCTCGGCTTCGACTTTGATCGCCACGTTGGTTTTGATCTTGGTGTAGAGACGTACCGCCTGTCGGTAGAGTTCGTTGGTCTTCCACCAGAGCAATCCCTGCAGGACCTGGGCATCGTTGTTCAAGGGGAGTTCGACCACTGTTTCCTGGCTGTCGCTGTATGCATCGTAGTCATAGTCGCCGCGCATTTCGTGGGTGTTATCCAGTTTGTAGTCGCCCACCCGCACCGAGATGCTCAGGGTTTTCTTGCGCGTGTCATCGGACCTGACCAGCACGCCGAAGGAGGAGCGAATTTCCAGTTTGGCCACATCATTGACTCTGTAGGAGAGATAATACGCTGGAATGGCTTCCCGTCGCAGTTGCTGCATTTCACGTTGCAGTTCATTGTTCAGGATGGCAATCAAAGGGTCGCTTTCGCGCTCAGCGGCCGTGGCCGTGCAAGCAAAGATCCACCCTAGGAACAACGCAACGCAGATTCTGACCATAGTGCTATCCTTTTCCCAACGTGGCTGCTTGATGGGTCTGATCGTTATCATTCGAGATAACAGATGGGCTTGCCGAGGCCAAGAAAAACCGAAACCAAGCCAAGACCAAGTTAGCCAAGACCAAGTTAGCCAAGACAGCCAAGACGACAGCCAAGACCAAGTTGGACTTTAATAAAACCGAAACCAAGTTAACACCGAAACCAAGTTGGACTTTGATCGAGCGAAGCTCCTCCTTTTGTGTTATCAGCACCGTGACAGCGTTGGGTATTTTTAGAAATGACCAAGGAAATGAACAAAAAAGGCAACCAGTGATCTGCAACTACTGTCTTGTGGGCGCACCTCTCCCGTCCTCGCGCGGCGCTGAAAAGACGGCCGAGATTGGGGCTCAGTCTTTTTGCGACGCGTCGGTGTGGCTGCGGGGAGGCAGACCTCCACGCGCAGGACAGGAAGCAGCGGCGTCGGAAGTGGCAAGCTTTCGGACCGTGTATAGCTCCCGGTTATGGTCGCGGACCAGCGCCAAAAGCTGCTCGGTACGCGACAGGCAGTACTGTACGGATCCGAAGAAATACCGTGGTCCTGCCAGGACCTCCTCGTCTTGGGCCTTACCTTCCAAGCGTTTGGCTTCG
>Ga0156395_1099_pt1 | contig 12311 bp, 7 predicted proteins | sample RifOxyA3_FD_108039 | JGI IMG/M metagenome (GOLD analysis project Ga0156395, IMG submission 108039) | Deltaproteobacteria bacterium RIFOXYA12_FULL_61_11 | reverse complement strand
CGGTAAACGCGAATCCCGGAGGATTATCGGGGATGTCCTCTTACAGGCCGAGGATATCCGGCAGGCAAGGCTCTTCGACGACCGTGTGGCCGTGGGCGGCTGGCCTATCGACGTCCATCCCGCAGAGGGCTTCTTCTTCAACACCAAGCTGCACAACGAGTGGCCCTGCACCCACGAGTACGTCCAACCCTATTCCATTCCCTTTGGCGCCCTCTATTCAAAAGACCTCTCTAACCTCATGATGGCGGGGAGGAATCTCTCGGCCACGCGCGAGGCGTTGGGCTCCACTCGGGTCATGGTCACCAATGCCACCATGGGGCAAGCCATCGGCGCCGCAGCCTCGCTGTGCAAGAAGTACGGTCTTTCTCCCCGGCAGGTGCGGGCTCAACACCTCGGCGAATTGCAGCAGTTGCTCCTCCGTGAGGATGCCCTGATACCCGGACTTTCCAATGCCGATCCCTCTGACCTCGCTCTCGGTGGTATCTTCTCGGCGTCGAGCAGCAAACCCGCGATCGTCCTCAATCGTTCGAACCTCACCCTCGGCGACACCGCCCACCCGATGGGGGTGTACCACAAGGGTCAGGTCTACCTCGCCGTGAACAAGCGCATCGACAGCATCTTCTGCCATTTGCGCAACGCCTCGGCCGAAGCGCGGAGCCTTACCCTCCACCTGCGCGGAGAGCACCTGCCCCGCACTACCTCCTCGCGCACTGACCTCAAAGCCGTCACCGCCAGTGTGCCGCCCGGAGCGAACTGGGTCGAATTCAAGGTGCAGACCGATATCGCGGCCTACGAATACATCTGGTTCTTCCTCGACAAGCACCCCGACCTGAGTATCAGTCTGATGACCAATACCCTCGACAACGCGTACCGAGTATCGTCGGGCGACGGCATCACCTTCACGGTGTACGACGGTTTCTACGCCGTGTATTTCAGTCCTGACGGAATCGAGAGTTGGTATCCCCAGAACGCCGCGAACGGCAAACGCTACAATATCGGTAACCATGCGCCGAACAATTGCGGGGAGACGTGCACCAACCGCCTCTATGCTTGGAACAAGTGGGCCTCGGATCCCTCCAAGAGCTTACCCCAATGGCTGGAGGTAACCCTGCCCCGTAGTACCCAGGTCGAACGCGTAGAGCTGTACTTCGAATCCTTGCTCGAGGGTCAGGAGAACCCGATGCCGGGAAATCCCGAGATGATCCGCGACTACCGGGTCCAAACCATGGTGAATGGTGCGTACAGCACCGTTGCGACCATCAAAGACAACCTCTTCCGCCATCGGAGCCACACGTTCACCCCGGTGTCCACCACCAAGGTTCGGGTCATGATCGACGCGACTCATGGTTCGAACGTCGCCAGAATCTACGAACTGCGGGTCTACTGATTGCTACCCTCAGAAACTGTACTTTGATCCCTGCTTGGCTTTCTAGCACATTCTAGCCGCGCCCCCCCGTGGGGCTTACGGCTTTCCATGTACCGCACGAAAAAACAATGCTACGGCCTCGGGGTCAAAATGCGTTCCGGTAAGTGATCGGATATGTTCACGGACCCTTTCTTCCGACCAACCCTGACGATACGGGCGATCAAAGAGGAGGGCATCCCAAACATCAATGATCGCGAAGAGACGTGCTGTCCGTGGAATTTGCTCACCTTTCAGCCCGCGTGGATAACCGCTTCCGTCCCACTTTTCGTGGTGGCAGTAAGGGATGTCCAACGCGGAGCGAAGGTACGCAATGGGAGAGAGTAATTCAAAGGCAAAGGTAGGATGCTGACGCATGGCTACCCATTCTTCGTCTGTTAGTTTACCTGGTTTGAGAAGAATGTAGTCTGGTACACCCATCTTACCAATATCATGCAAGAGCGCACCGCGCCGTACGTGTACCAACTCTTCTTCGGTAATTCCCGCCGCGCGTGCAAGTTTCAACGCCATTTCCGTAACGCGCAGGGTGTGGCCTTCAGTCTCTTTATCGCGCAAATCCAGCGCATGTGACCAGCCTTCAATGGTGGAATCATACGCCGCGAACAGTTGAGCGTTGGAGCGTTTTAATTCAATGAAAAGACTGGCGCTATCCACTGCAATAGCCGTTTGCCCGGCCAGTATCAGCAAGAAATCCAACAAGTTCTCGTCAGGTGCAGGTGGCAGGCGATGAAAGATTTCTAGCACTCCGTTCACCTGGCCTTTGGCAATGAGAGGGGCTCCGAAATACGTTACAAAACCTTCGTCAGCAAGAAGCTGAGCGCGGTCGAATTGGGAGCTATTCTCGAGCAGATTAGGGATGCTCACCGTCCTTCGTTCCAACGCAGCGCGACCGCAATATCCCTCACCTAGCCGCAGGCGTGAACGCTCAATGGCTTTACTTCGAAAGCCAAGCCCCGCTTTGAATTCAAATATTTGGGTGTGTTGGTTGAGTAGCAAAACAGCGGCGGCATCGACATTCAACTGAGTTTTGACTTGTTCGAGGATGACGTTCAAAGTAAGGTCTAAGTCGAGGCTGCCTGCGATGGCTTGATCGATTTTCTGCAAAGCCTGGATGTTTTTCAGGCGGCGGACAGTTTCTTGATGGGCAACGACTAATTCCGCCGCCCGTTTTTCCTTCTCTTCGTTTTGAAAGAGAAGTTCTTGGTTGGCAACGACCAATTCCGCCGCCCGTTTTTCCTTCTCTTCGTTCTGGAAGAGAAGCTCTTGGTTGGCAACGACTAATTCCGCCGCCCGTTTTTCCTTCTCTTTGTTTTGAAAGAGAAGCTCTTGGTTGGCAACGACTAATTCCGCCGCCCGTTTTTCCTTCTCTTTGTTTTGAAAGAGAAGCTCTTGGTTGGCAACGACCAACTCCGCCGCCCGTTTTTCCTTCTCTTCGTTTTGGAAGAGAAGTTCTTGGTTGGCAACGACCAACTCCGCCGCCCGTTTTTCCTTCTCTTCGTTTTGAAAGAGAAGTTCTTGGTTGGCAATGACTAATTCCGCCGCCCGTTTTTCCTTCTCTTTGTTCTGGTAGAGAAGCTCTTGATCGGCAATGACTAATTCCGCCGCCCGTTTTTCCTTCTCTTCATTTTGAAAGGCAAGTTCTCGGTTGGCAACGGCCAACTCAGCCGCCCGTTTTTCCATCGTATCGTTTTTATTGTGTGGTTGATGAGTATGCCTTGGCATAGTGACGCTTCCCCTGTGTCCCGCTTATCTACCACTGTTGGTTTGTACATACAGAAGCGGGCTAACGCCTCTGGCAAGCGGCGCGATGAAAGGAGCGTTCGCCGCAGCAGTGAGTTGACCATGTACTCGCAGGCACAGGTAGTTGAGAACCACAGTGATTCGGCCTTTGTGAACCTGGGAAGAGGTATAGCCGAGATTGCGACGGAAGGCAAGGAGGACGAATTCTCCTATGATATCAAGGTTAAAGAAGGTTGACAAGAACCTGATGTTGCCCTGAAGACAATGCACCTAGCAGAGTTTTCAGTGCTGAAAGGTGTCCAACTCATCATAGAAAAGCTCTGCTTGTATTGGAGGTTGGTTGGACCAGGAACGGCGAAGCGTTTGGATGCCGTCAGGGGTTATTTCCCAAACACTCCAATCATACCAAGACGTGCAGTACCCGAGATGTACATTACCATCATTAATTTCATACACTACCACAATTATCTAAGATAATTACTACAATAAGCAAACCATTGGTTGACATGATCAATAGTGAGGAAAAGATATCATTTCTACTAGATATTGAAACAGCAACTCGAATCAGACCCGTCACAAATAAGGCGAATGATAATGTTGGGTAAACAAGTCCAAAAGCAAATGCCATCAATGCAAACAATGTTGAAAATGGTGTTAATTTAATACAACTACCTGTGAAATCGAAGAGATAACCGGGGAGTACGATAAGTATCTCGTTTAATAAGGTTAGCAATAATAACGTGGTTCCAGATAGTTGCCAGAAATGCTTCCTTGTTGTCATGGGGACCCACGTCGGACTCGATTTCCCCACGCTGCCTTCACAACCACCTCACTCCAAGAAAGGACAGAGTACCATCGGGTCGATTCGACGGCAAGCAGCGAAGCCGCACTCCCGAACCTTGCAGCGAGGTCGAGGGAGAACAACGAAGGGGCTCAGTCCTGGAACCACCTCCTGAAGCTCGGGGATTGCCTGCCAGGTGTGCGCCTGCTATCATCAGCACCCTGTGCCACTCCTCTCGAGGCCCTCATGGACACCCCCTCCGGTACCTCGTGGCTCAAGGCCATGGGTCCGGGCATCCTCTTCGCCGGCGCTGCCATCGGTGGTTCCCACCTGGTCCAGTCGACCCGAGCCGGCGCGGAGTACGGCTTCTCGCTCTTGGGGATCATCCTGCTGATCAACCTCGCCAAATATCCCTTCTTCGAGGCCGCCCACCGCTACACCGCGGCCACGGGCGAGAGCCTCCTCCAGGGGTACCGCCGCCTCGGCGGTTGGGCCTTGTACGGGTTCACCTTCATCGCCAGTATTTCCGCGGTAACGAACCTGGCCGCGGTGACCATGGTCAACGCTGGTCTGCTCGGCAACCTCCTCCACTGGGAGGTAGCACCACTCCTCCTCAGCGGCGTTCTGCTGAGCCTCGTGGCCGTGATCCTCGTCCTCGGACGCTACCCCCTCCTCGACGGCTCGATCAAAGTCATGGTCGGGGCCTTGTCGGTGCTGACCGTGACCGCCGTGCTCCTCGCCGTCGGAGAGCCCCGTCCTGCCTCCTTCGAACCGTCGGCTTCCGCCTTCTCCACGCTCGCCGGTTTCACCTTCGTCATCGCCCTCATGGGCTGGATGCCGGCGCCGATCGACATCTCGGCCTGGTCCTCGCTGTGGGCTCTTGCCCGGCAAGAACAAACCCGACACCGGCCGACGCTACGCGAGACCCTCCTCGATTTCCACTTCGGGTACTGCACGACCGCAGTCCTCGCCTGCTTCTTCCTCGCCCTCGGCGCCCTGGTTATGTACGGCCGAGACGAACATTTCGCGGCCTCCGGAGTAGCTTTTTCGGCCCAACTCGTCGATCTCTACGCGCGCACCCTTGGCGCCTGGAGCACGGTCCTGATTTCCCTGGTCGCCTTCCTGACCATGTTCAGCACCACGCTCACGGCCTTCGACGGATACTCCAGGACCCTCGAAGCCTGTACCGGCTTGCTGCGCGGCAGGCAGGACCGCTCGACGGGCACGTTGCTCTACTTCGCCTACCTGGCCCTGTTGGCCGCATTCTCCCTCGCCGTGATCGGCTGGTTCGACCGTCGCATGGTCACCCTGGTTGACACTGCCACGGTCTTGGCCTTCCTGTCTGCACCGTTCTGCGCCTGGCTCAACCACCGAGTCGTCCGTCTCGGACACGTCCCGGACGACTACCGGCCGAGAACCTGGTTGACCATCCTCTCGTGGGCTGGGCTGGGGTTCCTGCTGCTGTTCGGTCTGATCTACCTCCTCTGGTCGCTCGGCTGGTTCTCGTTGTTCGTTTCCCTCTTCGGTTTCAGGACCGTCCTCGGAATATCCTGACCCGGGGAGAGCCTTGAGCCCAGGCGCGGCACCCGAGACACAACCGTCGGGGGAGCTTCCTGACGCTCCGGCTGCTGGTGGGGGAGGAAAGAAGGGCCTCAGTCCTGGAACTCGACCAGATAGAGGACATGATCGTGACTGATCGTCAGATCGAGGAAGACCAATTTACGACCGTCGGCCGAGAGCGAGGGCATGGCCAGGAGGCTACCGTCGTGCCGCAGCACCGGCGCGGACCTACCGCCGCGAGCGGCCCAGATGTTGAGGCCGGCCTCCGGGTTCTCGACCTTGTCGCTCCAAGCCATGGTGCCGCCGTCCGCTGAGAGGACCGGATACCACTGCAAGGTGCCTTCGTCCTCGGCCACTTCCTCGATGGAAGCCGGATCGAGGTCGCGCATCAAGTAGATCCCGCCCTGATCGACCTTGTTGGAAGCGAAGAGCAGCCGGCGAGCATCGCGGTCGATCGAAGGCTGGTAGTTGACCGCGCCATCGACCAGGGTGGGCACCCGTTTGCCGTGCTCGAGCCGGTAGAACTCCTGGACTCCCTTGCCGTCAACCCGGCGCAGTTCCCGCCAGAAGAGCAGGCTCCCGTCGTGGGAGACCCAGGGGAAGGCCTCGTCGAGCGAGGGATTGGTGGCCACCGGAACAGGTTGAGCGTCGGGTTCGCGAACGACGAAGATGTCGAAGATCAGGAACTTGCCGTGCTGATCGCGGTCGTAGACAATGGTGCTGCCGTCGCCGGAGAGGCGCAAGGAGTATTCGTTCAGTCCGACGGTTCCGGCCACCACGCGGGTTTTTCCCTGTTCCCAACGCTCGATGTCCCAGTCCGAACCGCGGGGGGTCGCAGTCCAGGCCATGACTTTGCCGTCGTGCGAGAGATCGGGCCACATGGCGTGATAGGTCGGGGAGGACATGCGTTCGATACGCCCTTCGCGAAGGCGCAGCACGCTGGTGCGCTGCTCGTCGGGGAAGTACTGGTTCCAAGCGACGGTGTTGCCGTCCCCGGAGATGCGCGGACTGGAGACATCTCCCCGCACCAGCACCTGCAAGGTAGCCTTGAAGTGTCCCGAGAGCTGCAATTCGCGCGGCGCGGTCTGGTCGCCGCGCTCGAGCACGGCGAGTACCGCCTGTTCGAACTGGTGATGGTCGAAGGCCGAGGCCGGGAAGAAGACGCTCGCGCCGAGCAGGGGCAAGAGCAGACCCAAGAACGTGCTCATGCTGCACTCCTCCATGAGATCCGGGGCGACCGTAGCATGAAGTGAAGGAGAAGAAAAGAACGCTGATCGACTGGGCGCGGTTCAGCTACACTCGGAGTAGCCGCAGGTCCGGCAGGTCGCACAACCGCTCTCGCGCTCGATCACGCTGCCGCATTCAGGACAAGCCCCACCGCCGACAATGGCTTGCTGAGTCTCGGCCGGCAAGGGGGGCGTGACTCCCTGCGTCCTGTGGAGATGTTTCTCCAGGGCTTGACCGATAGCATCGGCGCACGAAAGCACCTTGTTGCCCTGGTCCCAGCTCAAGCGATGACAACTGATCCCGCGGAGCTGTTGGAACACGATCTCGGGATTCGCCCCGGTCCGGAAGAGATAGCTGATCAGCCGGCTGATCGCCTCAGCCTGCGACGAAGCACAGCCCCCGGCCTTGCCCATCGTCGTGAACAACTCGAACGGTTGACCGCTCTCGTCAACGTTGATCGTCACATAAATACTGCCGCAACCGGTCTTGATCTTGCGGGTCGTACCGCTGGTCACCGCCGGCCGAGGTCGGTTGAGCGGCATGACGATCTGTTGGGAGGTGGGTTCGGGGCTCTTTTCCTCGGCGATGCGCTGGAGTACCTGCTTAACCCGGCTACCATCGCGATACACGGTAACGCCCTTGCAGCCGAGGTGGTAGGCCTTGAGGAACACCTCACCGACATCATCGCGGCGAGCGTTGTTGGGGAAATTGACCGTCTTGGACACCGCGTTGTCTGTGTGTTTCTGGAAGGCGGCCTGCATGCGGACATGCCAATCCGGGGTAATGTCGTGGGCCGTGACGAACACCCTCTTGAGATCGTCGGGAAGCTCGGACAACGAGCGCAGGCTCCCCTGGGCAGCAACCTTGTCCATGAGCACATCGGTGTAGAGGCCACGTTCCTTGACCGCCCGTTCGAACCACGGGTTCACCTCGAAGAGGGTCTCGCCCTCGAGGACGTTGCGCTTGTAGGAGAGGCCGAAGACGGGTTCGATCCCGGAAGTGGTATTGGCTATGATGCTGATGGTACCGGTCGGCGCGATGGTGGTCACCGTGGCGTTGCGCATGGCAGGGACCTCGCGCCCCGGGTACACGCTCTTCTCGAAATTGGCGAAATTGCCGCGAGAGTGCCCGAGTTCGGCCGAGGCTGCCCGTCCTTCCTCCTCGATGGTCTGCATCAGATCCTCGGCAACCTGCAGGGCGTTCTCACTGTCGTACGGCAAGCCGAGTTGGAACAACAGATCGGCGAAACCCATCACCCCGAGACCGATCTTGCGGTTGCCGCGGGTCAGTTCCCGAATCTCGGCCAGGGGATAGTTGTTGACCTCGATGACGTTGTCCAAGAACTTGACCGCGTTGCGGGTAGTCCGGCGCAGGAGCGCCCAGTCCACCTCGCGGGTCCCCTCGTTCCACGTCATCATCTTGGAGAGATTGATCGAACCCAGGTTGCAGGATTCGTAGGCCAGGAGCGGCTGCTCTCCACAGGGATTGGTGCTTTCAATGTCGCCCAGGGCCGGGGTGGGGTTGGCCTCGTTGATGCGATCGAGGAACACGATCCCCGGTTCCCCGTTCTTCCAAGCCGCGTCGACCAGGGTCTCGAAGACATCCCGGGCCTTGAGACTGCGAACCACTTCGCGGGTCTGCGGATGGACCAGGTCATAGGTGCCGCCGTGCTCCAGCGCCCGCATGAATTCGGCCGTCACGGCCACAGAAATGTTGAAATTATTGATCTTCCCGTCTTCCCATTTGCTCTTGATGAATTCCAGGATGTCCGGGTGGTCGACCCTCAGGATCGCCATGTTCGCGCCGCGACGGGTTCCTCCCTGTTTCACCGCCTCGGTAGCGGAGTCGAAGACCTGTATAAAGGACAAGGGACCGCTGGACACACCGCTGGTGGTGCGGACCAGGGAATTCTTCGGTCGCAGCCGCGAGAAGGAGAAGCCGGTGCCCCCACCGGTCTTGTGGATCATGGCGGCCTGTTTGAGCGTCTCGAAGATCCCGTCGAGGGAGTCCGGCACCGGGAGGACGAAGCAGGCCGAGAGTTGACCCAGGGGCTTCCCGGCATTCATGAGCGTCGGCGAGTTCGGCAGGAATTCGAGATTGCGCATCATGGCCTCGAATACCACGGCGTCCTGCTCGGCGTCTTCACCCGGGAAGGCCCGACTTGCCTGGGCTACGGTGTAGGCAACCCGGCGGAACAGGGTCTCGGGATCCTCGATGAGGTTGTTCTGGGAATCCTTGAGCAGATATCGTTTCTCCAAGACCCGGCGGGCATTGGAGGTGAGGCGCGGCGAATCGGCCGTGCGCCGGGCATTGGGTTGGCCCAAGAGACCGAGGAAACTCTCCTGGTTTCCCTCCTGGTCCTGCTCGTATTCGTCGAGGTGCGTGGTCATGCTCTCTCCTCCTTAGACGTGGGAAGCAGGATCCGGGCTCGGGTAACAGCAGCGGTTTGACATCTTGCCGCAGTACATCGCACGTGCTCGCAACAACGTAGATTGCCCTACATGTACCGCGAAAAAACCGCCTTGCACCGCCATTGTTCCTTCGTGATCCTGCCTCTGGGTTCTTCAGTTTCCGATACCGGCAATCCCGTCGATCGCCCGGATCTGTCATGCCCTCGTTCGACGACGGTACCGCTATGGACCAGGTGGGACCTGCTCCCCGAGGGTCAACCGCGTCGGGTGCGTGGGATGGGTGTGCTATAGCCCAGGCCCCTGCCCGTTGCAACCGGAAAATCCGAAAAAATCGACAAGCCCTTCATCCACAAGCCCCTCCAAAAGTGCAGAGGACGTGCTCCCGGCCATGCTCACCCTCTCGACGCGCCGTCCACCAACGGCAATAAAGTCAATCGGTCAGCTCGGTGCTACAGTCAGAGGGTTCCAGCAGCACGAAGGCGTTTCCACAACATTTTCAAGGATCAATCGAGAACGACACGTCGATCGCGACCACGAGAGCGGACAGGTACCTCACAAGAGGGGTCGAGGAACCCCCTTCCCCTGAGAACAACCTCCGCCTTGATCTTTCCCCGTGCATTGGCTACACCGCTGGAAGGGTTTCCACGAGGAGCAGCAACATGATCACCATCACCTTCCGCAAAGACAATAAATCTTGGGCCGAGCCCTACAAGATCAAGGTGGTCGAGCCGATCAAGATGACCTCCAGGCCCGAGCGCGAGGCCGCAATCGCCGAAGCCGGGTACAACACCTTCTTGCTGCGCTCGGCGGACGTGTACATCGATCTCCTGACCGACTCCGGGACCTCTGCCATGTCCGACAACCAGTGGGCTGGCATGATGCTGGGCGACGAGGCCTACGCCGGTTCGCGAAACTTTTACAACCTGCGCGACGCGGTCGAGCAGTACTACAGCTACCGTTACATGGTGCCGACTCACCAGGGTCGCGGGGCCGAGCACATCCTCTCCCGGATCCTGGTCAAACCCGGCGACTTCGTCCCGGGCAACATGTATTTCACCACCACGAGGTTGCACCAGGAATTGGCCGGCGGCACCTTCGTCGACGTCATCGTGGACGAGGCTCACGATCCCGATGCCCTGCACCCCTTCAAGGGGGACGTGGACCTCGACAAGCTCGAGACCCTGGTCCAGAAGGTCGGCGCGAAGCGCATCCCCTACGTCTGCATCGCCACCTGCGTCAATATGGCCGGTGGCCAACCCATTTCGATGGGGAATCTCAAGGCCTTGCGCCAGTGGTGCGACAAGCACGGCATCCTGATCGTCCACGACATGACCCGCGTCGCCGAGAACGCTTTCTTCATCAAGGAACGTGAACCCGGCTATCAGGACCGCAGTATCGCCTCTATCGTGCATGAGCTGTGCGCCCTGACCGACCTGGCAACGATGTCGGCCAAGAAAGACGCCATGGTCAACATCGGCGGCTTCCTGGCCATGAACGACCCCAAGCTCTACGAGAAAGCCTGTGAGCTGGTGGTGGTCTACGAGGGGTTGCACACGTATGGCGGCATGGCCGGCCGCGATATGGAAGCCCTCGCGAGAGGTATCGTCGAATCCATCGAGTACGAGCACATCCGCGCACGCATAGGCCAGGTCCACTATCTGGCGCAGAAGCTGATGGAGGCGGAGGTCCCGATCGTCAAACCGGTCGGCGGGCACGCCGTCTTCCTCGATGCCAAACGCCTCCTCTCCCACCTGCCGCAGGAACAATTCCCAGCCCAAGCCCTGGCCGCCGCTCTCTACCTCGAATCCGGGGTCCGTTCCATGGAGCGGGGCATCGTCTCGGCAGGCCGCGACAAAGAGACCGGCAAGCACCACGCGCCCAAGCTCGAACTGGTCCGGTTGACCATCCCCCGCCGAGTCTATACCCAAGCGCACATGGACGTGACCGCCGAGGCCGTGATCGCAGTCCACCAACAAGCAAGAAAAGTCAAAGGATTGCGCTTCACCTACGAACCCGAGATGCTCCGTTTCTTCCAGGCCCGCTTCGAACCGGTGGCCTGAACCGCCGGCTCGTCGAGTACCGCACTATGCGAAGGCTCGCCCTCATCAGCCACCGCCTTCCCGTCAACGTCGTCAAGGAAGTGCATGGACGGCTGCGTTCCCGCTGCGACCTGGTCTTCATCACGGACCGGCACCTCGGCCGGGCCGTCGCCCTCGGAGCGCCTCCCGGGTTGGCTCCCTTCGACCTGGTTCTGCTCGACGGCGCACTGCTCCAAGCCCACGAGGGAGAAGACCCTGTGCATCTCCCGGGGAAACCCCAACCGGGAACGATGATCTTCAACACGTTGCGCGATCTGGTACATACCGAACCTCCTCCCGAACACCTCTTCCTGGCGCGGCTCGACGGTCACGAGCTCGTCGCGTTGCTCTCCAACGCCCTCGCCCTGCTCAACGCACACGTCCCTCTGGTCCCGAATGCACCGCAACGGCTGCTCGAAGCCGCCAGCACGATCGGTCGCTCGGTGGCCACGGACACCGGGCTGGAGAACTTGTGCGACCTGACCATGCGTCACGTCACCGCCTTGTTCTCGCCCGATCACCTCTTCCTGCTCTTCCTCGCCGACGACAACCAGGATTTCTACGTCAAACGCTTCTCGGTCCACGGCCAACCCCTGACCCCACCGACCCTGACCATGCCCCGCGGACTGCAACCCCTGTGGCAGCTCACCCGCGAGCGCAGCACCCTGCGGCTCTCCCCGAGAGACGAACTCCGCGCCAACCTCCCCCGCGACCTCTTCGGTAGGGTCCAAGGAGAACTCCTCCTCACCCCCATGATCGCCGAGAACCGGGTCAAGGGCATCCTCTGCCTGGAACGGAAAAAACCCCTGAGCCTCGAAGAACAGAGCCAGGTCGAAACCCTCGCCGCTCAACTCGCGGTGACCATCGACTATGCTTGGCTCTACAACAAGATGAAAAATTTCAATATATTACTAGAAGAAGAGGTCACCCGACGCTCCGAAGAGCTGAGCTTGGCCAACCTCGAACTGGGCCGCGCGCTGCGAGAGCTGCAAGACACCGAATTGCAATTGGTGCAGCAAGAGAAAATGGCCACCCTCGGGCAGCTCGCCGCCGGCCTCGCCCACGAGATCAACAATCCCCTCTCCTTCGTT
>Ga0156395_1094_pt1 | contig 12505 bp, 9 predicted proteins | sample RifOxyA3_FD_108039 | JGI IMG/M metagenome (GOLD analysis project Ga0156395, IMG submission 108039) | Deltaproteobacteria bacterium RIFOXYA12_FULL_61_11 | reverse complement strand
TGTCCTAACCAAGGAAGAAAAATGCCCGGCGCGGGCATGACTCCGCACCGGGCGAGAGCGAAAAGGGGTGCAGGGTTCAACGCAAGGTAGAGGAAAAGGTTCTCATCGGGGTGGAGAGTAGGGATTTTTTTAGTCTTGGGGACCGGCGAGCAGGCGCAGCGAGGATCGAAGGTCTTCGGACAGCCCTGCCCAATCCACAGGACCGTTAACTCCCTCGGGACCACGCGCAGCGAAGTCGGCGGTGAGGGATCCGGCGAGGATGGCCAGCGCGGCCAAAGGGCGGGCGGCCAGCTCCGGATCGGCGGTGACCAGCTCGTCGGTGACCGAGGCGAGGGTGTCAACGAGGGTGACCCTATCGGGGCGCCCACCCTGCCGGGCGCTCTCCAACATGACCGTTCTGGTCTCCTCGGGGAGGAGGGCGATGGCCGCGGAGAGGTCTTCGGCCTGGAGGCCGAGTTTCGCGAAGAACGCAGGATCGGTGTGACGCTGCAGGGCATTGAAGAGGATCTGGCCGGTCAGGTCGGCGAAGGGGTCGGCGCTCGGCTCGGGCGGAGTAAAGTCCTCAGCCTCAGCCAAGTATTTGTCTTCTTTGGAATTTTTGTCTTTTTCATCTCCGCAGGAAAGCACGAGCAGGAAAACAAAGGGGAATAGCAAGCGCGGGTTCATGGTCACTCCTCCTCGAACGCGGCCCTGTGAGGCTGTCTTGTTCAAAGGTACCACGCGCCGAGCAAGATGCTAGGGGAAGGAAAAAAAATAACGCAGCAGGTCGTAGACGATCGAACTGAGAAGTATTGTGGCGTAGCAGTACAGTCTTTGGGGCATGGGCTCCAGTCAGAGGACTTCGCCAAAGATGGTCAGGTTCTGGTGACAGCCTTGGTCGTGATCGAAGCGTGCATCCGGCGGCGCTGGTAAAACGCTTTGAACACGAAGTAGAGGATCAGAATGGCGCCGATGATACCGCTCGCATAGAGCAGACCTTTACTGGCCAGGGAGAGAGGGGGATCGATAGCGGCGTCGAGTTCGATAATTCCGAGCCGGCGTAGGTAGATAGGAATGGCGATGATCCGACTGAGAACACAGAACAAGATGATGATGCAGGTGACAAGCCGTATGATGATTTCTCGGACGACCTTGGTGCCGTATGCACCGAGATGAACCCCGAGCAGGGAACCGAGGAAAAGCAACACGACCAGACGAAGGTCGACCATCCCTTGGTAGCCGTAATTGAGGGCTCCATAGGCGCCCATGAACATGGCGAGATACAGTTCGGTACCGGCGGCAACCTGCGCGGGCACGCCGAAGACATAGATCATGGCCGGTACCCCGACGAAGCCACCTACACCGATCGTACCGGCGAGATAACCGGTGAACAGACCGCAGATAAGGATGACCCACAGGGAAACGGTGACATCGGCGACCGGAAAATAGATCATCGGGTACAACCGCAACTTGGCCAGGAAATCGATTATCTTCTTCGATGGTTGTGCATCGCCTCGGCTCCTTGAGTGCAGGATGTCGCGCAGCATGGAGAGCGAGACCATGGACAGTACGACCACGAAGACCAGGCTGATGTACAGGTCGGCGTGATCGCTGCGGCTTTCTCCGGCCGAACCTGTGAAAACCTTACCGATGATCCACACCGCAGCATTGATGCCCAGGGCTGCCGTGAACAGCATGAACAGGGCCAGTTTCTTGTCGACATGGCCCATTTCGCCATGTTTCTTGGCTCCGACCATGGCCTTGCCGAACTTGTGGGTGATGTTGCTGGCGACGGCGATGGGGCCGGGAATACCCAGGTTCATCATGCCCGGGGTCATGAAAAAGGCCCCTCCGCTGCCGATGAAACCGCTGAGTACACCGCCGACGAAGCCGAGAAGTATGACCTGAACCATGACCATCCAGTCGAGCTGAATGAAGGTCTCTGCAATGAGGTACTTGATCATAGGTGCTCCTGTAGAGTGCCTGGTTCACTGGGTTTATTCGAAACGGAACAATCGGAGAAGATATTGGGTGAAGTTGCCATACAGGTAAGCGAACAAGGGCGCGAAGCAGAACAGACCGGCGGCGACCAACAGACGATGGGAGGTTCCCTCTGCGATGGTGAAGCGCAGTATCGGCTCTTGATGGCCCAACACGAGAAAAACCAACAGTAAGGACCCTGCGGCGAACCCGAGCATCTTGAACCAGTGTGTCGGCCCGAACAGGTATTTGGTTTTAAGTTCCTTGGCTTCGATGACCGGGATGCGCAGGTTGTCGACCAGGTAACCGATCAACTCGTTGCTCAAACGCTTTTTCACCGCACTTCCCCTGGTACTGAAAACCTCGCCGACGATGACCATGCCGTAGGGTGTCGTGCGGTCCAACTCCCGCATCAGTCCCTTGATGTCGCAGTTGAGGATGGTATAACCGCCGGCATGATCCTGCGCAATGAGGCGGTCCAACGTAGCGCGGAGGCCTGGATCCAAAGGTCGGGCTGTCGCACCATCATCATCGAGAATACCCCCGTCCACGTGCGCTGGTACCCGGGGTGCAGGAACGGTCCGGTCGGTTGCGGGCAGCGTCGAGGGGACCGCGATTTCGGATGAGGACTCGTCGTTGAGTTGAACCACTTCTACGGCCGCGTTCCAGCGATCGGCTATTTCGAGAACCTCGGTCGTACTATCGTCCTGGGCCTGAAAACGTTCTTGAATCCACAGCAGACTGATACTGGCCATGGTGCAGACGATCGTACCGGTTTCCCCCAGATTGTGCAGGATCTGGGGAAAAAGTTCGGCGAGGCTGCGGTCTCTCGGTAAATATGTCACTGAAACCATATTCATTTTTGCCTGAACCTTGACGTTGGCGGAAGCGGTTCGGACGTCTTGCCCCAACGCCAGTCGGTAACGTGCGGCTCGATGCAGTTCGTCAAGTGTGCGCAGAGTCGCCGGCGTAGATTGGAATTCCGGAAGTTGGGCCATGCCCACCAAGGCTGCTGCGGCGTTTTCGGCAGTGACCCGGGAGAGATTGAGGACCAGATCGTAATGGGTGGAGTCGGCCCAATCGACATTGTACAGCGTTCGCGCCCAGCGGTGCCGGTCCTCGTCGACTTCATGATTGTAGCGGCGGGCTTTCTCCCGTCCGAGGCCGAGTCGCTGCATGGTCAAGGCGATACGGCTCTCCTCGTCCATGATCACCCTGATGCGGAGAATGCTCTGGATTCCGGACAAAACCAGATGGCCGGTGCGGCCGTGGTACACCACGCTGTTCTTGGCCACCCGCTCACAGAGCGCTGCGGTGACGAAGGCTTTAAAACAGTCTTTCTCGACCGCCATCTGCTCGTTGAACGGACGATTACGAGAGACGGCCGTTTCCAACCGGCCGACCGGAATACCGGATCGTGTAGCAGCCTCGGTGAGTTCCTCGCGGCTAAGGCAGTCGCATGCCAGTTTCTTCGCAAGGCTTTCGGCCAACAGTTTGCCGCCTCCAAACGAACCGCGGGAAATACAGATGATGTTCATGGCCGTTACCTCACGAGTAGGGGACCAATGGGTAGGCTTGATAGGCATCACCGACCGCAGATGAGGCTGCTGGATCGGTTGGTCCAAATTCGTGGTAGGCGTACCGTTCGATGATGTCAAATGCTTCCAACCGAGCTTCCATTGCTGTTGCGACTCACCTTCAGTTCGGCCGGTATGGTTACGAAGGGCAGATGCACGGTAAAGGTCGTTCCTTGGCCAGGTGTACTGTCGACTTCGATGTTCCCGCCGTGGTGTCTGGCGATGCCTTGAGAGACCGACAGGCCCAACCCGGTGCCCTTTCCAGTCGGTTTCGTGGTGAAGAAGGGGTCGAAAATCGCCCGCAACAGATGGGCTGGAATGCCGGTTCCGGTATCGACGACCTTGATCGCGAGGAAGCCCACTTCCTTTTCTTCCGAGGCCTTGAAGGTCAGTTTACCGCCCGTGGGCATGGCGTCCAAGGCATTGAGCAACAAATTCAAAAACAATTGTCGCAGGAGACTGCGATCGCCGTAAACCGGAGGCAGATTGGGGTGAACCTCGAGTTCGAGTTTCACCTTGTTGAGTTTTATCTGGTTGCCGGCCAGACGTAGGGTTTCTTCGAGCAGGTTGTGCAGGTGGAGTTGCTCGCGCTTCACTTCGCTCTCCCGGACGAAGTCGAGCAGGTTTTTCACGATCGATCGAGCGCGCTCCGCTTGTTCGATCAAGTCGTTGACCATGTCCAGCCGAGCCTCATCGTCGAGCTTGGCATAGTCTTCCTTGAGCATCTCCGAGGTCAGCATGATGTTGTTGAGGGGATTGTTCAATTCGTGGGCGATACCCGCGGTCAAGTTCCCGACCGCGCGGATTTTGTGCGATTCGACCAGCACGTCCTGACGTTGTTCCAGTTCTTGCATCATGTGGTTGAGAGCGATGGTCAGGTACGAGAATTCGTCGCGGTATTTTCGTTGGGGCAGGATGGGAGAAAAATCACCGGTGGCGATGCGCTGGGTGGCCGCCATCAACCGATCGAGCCGGGAAATGATGTGTCTGGACAGATGCAGGGCGACGTAGAGCAGCAGGAAGAGCAAGAAGACCGAGGTAAGGATGAAGACCTTCTGGATCACGGAAATGAGGGAGGATATCTGCGCTCGTTCCTTTTTGGAAATATCCAGAGCCAGAGAGACCATGCGTGAACCGTCATCGCGGAGCGAGGTTTCGAGAGTTTTGAAGTCGGTGCTCCCCGAAAAATCCTCCTGTCGGTTCCGTGCGATGAGTTCGTCGATGGAGTGTCGGTAGCGGCTCAAATGTGCTCGAATGGTCGTCATCTCGGCGAAACCGACCACGGGGCCAATGTCCTCGGCCGCCTGACGCAGCAGAAGATCGGCGGCATCGAGGTGTTGGAGCACTTCGCTGAGTTCGGAGCGATAGAGAAAAAAATTCTTCTCGTAACGGCGCGCTTGCTGTATCTCATTGGCAAAGACATCGGTAGCGGTCACGTAGCGCAAGCGGTATTCGACTCCGGCGAGAATCAGCCATCCCGCTGAGGCCATGATCGCGCTGACCAGGAACAAAGCCAGGAACAACAGACCCAACCGTGCTCTGATGGTGAAACGCGGTCGTTGCAACAGGGCGAGTCGAGCCCGATCTTCACGTTCGTGCCCAAGTCCCTCCCGCTCGAGCCCTTGTTTCAGGATGTCGGACAGGCTGCTCGACGAGGGCGGTTCGCCGGTATCAGGGCCGGTCATGAACTTCCAAAGTTTTAGCGGCGGCGACAAGCATCTCGCGTAAATCGTTTGGTTTGAACGGTTTGGAAAGGAAATCGAAAGCTCCCCTGATGGTGGCCTCTCGCGCGATTTCGATGGTGGCATATCCGGTGATCATGATCACCTTGGTGTCTTCCCCTTTCTCGGTGACTGCAGCGAGCACTTCCATGCCGTCGATTTCGTCCATACGGATATCGGTGACCACCACATCGAAGCGTTTCTCTTTGATTCTTTCGAGCGCGGACCGACTGTCGACGAAGGTCTCGACGAGGTGTCCGTCGTTGGTCAGTGCCTGTTGCAGGCGTTTACAAACCACGATCTCGTCGTCGATGATACAGATGTCCAGGCTGCGCGATGCCATTGGTTGCTCCCTGTAGAAAGTCGTACCCGTATAAATCAAATCCCAGCGTGGAGCAAGGTTGATTGCCGCTCGGTCCGACCGACCCTCTCACCTCGGTCTCAATCCCTGCTCTCTCCCCGGTCGCGCAGTTTCCGGCGTTTGAGGATCTCGGGGATGTGGACGAGGTCGGCCTTGTAATCCAGGGTCAGGGCATAGAGCAGCAGGTTGACCCCGAGGCGGAAGGACTGCATGCGCTGCACGTCCCGGCCGGGCACGACGTCGTGGACGTGGCGGCCGAGGGCGTCGCGTTCCCAGGCCCCGTGCAAGTCATTGTACGAGATCAGCAGGGCCACGCGGCCGGAATGGTTGATCCCCTCCAGGTACGATCGTTCGATCACCCTGCCCACCGCATGGTCGAGGAGGTAGTAGGTCTGGAAGAGGACATGGCCCTTGTGCAGACGCTCCAACTCGCGATCCGGGAACAGGGCCGCGGCCAGGGCCCTGGCGCTGGCGTTGAAGGGCGCTTCGTATCGTCCGTCCGGAGCATCGATGAACACGGTGCCGCCGGCGGCGAGGAACAGCAGCAGATTGCTCTGCCTCGCCTGGTCCAGGACGAACGAACCGCGTCCTCGCAATACCAGCAACGGGGTGTCGACCAGGGCGGCGCGATGCGCGAGGTCCACGACCCGGGGGACGGGGTCGACCTGGAGGTTGCAGACCTGGGGGGCCTTGTGCAACAGGCTGCGCAGTCCACGATCGTCGATTGCAGCACCGGTCGGGTTGTGGACCGCGATGGTCAGCCGGGGTTCGCCGGCCTGCCCCCGAGCACCGGCGAGCAGCAGCACGAGGAGCAGGAGCTTCATGGTAACCTCAGGACGAGGAGGTGTTCGGCGACCAGGAAGAACAGCGCCAGGAGCAGGAGCAGGGGCCACAGGGGTTGCTCGCGGTTCTTGCTGAAGTCCAACCCGCTCTGCACGGCCAGGGCGCTCTTTCCCGTATCCTGTTCGAGCACCTGCCGGTGGAGCTCGACCTCTCCCGGCGAATAATTGAGGGCGAGCAGATTGATCGGCTTTTCTTCGGGGGGAGGGCCGAGGAGCAGGTAGTGTCCCCCGGGCAACTCGCCGAAGCCGAGCATTGCCGTCTCGCCCTCGCGTTGCATCCGAACGTCCCTACCTCCCTCGAGCGCTCGCAGCGAGGGGGATTTTCCATCGCCGTCGAGCGGCAAGCGCAGCTCGTCGTCGAAGGTGCGGCTAAGAGTCGCCTCGGCTGTAGCCGCATCGACGGAGCCTTTGACCAACTCGTGCCACAAGGGCAGGAAGGAACCCTTGATCGGGAAACTGCTCCAGGTGTCGTCGAGAGCCGAGCAGAACAGGAAGACCTTCCCCCGGCCGAGGGTGGCCTCGAGGAGCAGGGGGGCTCCGTTGTCCAGGGACAAGAGCACCTCGCTGGCGTGTTCGACCAGGGGCGTGACCGAGTAGTAACGCCGGAACCCGACCGCGGCTAAGTGCAACCCCTCGAAGCCGAAGCGGCGATCGACCTCGGGCCCCAGTTTGTCCGAGAGCGGCAAGGGGGCGTCGCGTTCGACCAACCCGAGGATATGCCACGGAAAAATGGGCAAACCGAGGTTATAAGCATCCACCTCGACCTGGGGCCCCAAGGTCAAGAAGAGCGGTTTTCCGGCCTCGACCTCGGCGGTCAGGAGGGAGGTCAGTTCCGGGTCGAGCCGACGCAGGCCGACCAGGAAGTAGACGTCCGCGTCGCGCAGGTCGGCGGGTTCGTACTGCTCGGTGGTGACGATGTTCGGGAGGAGCAGGGATCCGAAGTTCTTCTCCGGGTTGAGGGCCCGTTCCAGGTAGAACGTGGCCTCGTGTTGACCCGGATCACACAATATCAGGACCTGCAAAAAGGGATCGCGGACGATGGTGAAGGCATGGCGGTTGTCGGCCGGGAAGGCTTGGTCCGAGAAACGCACCTCCGCGGCAATGCGTCCGAGGGCCGGCGGAGGGCCCTGGTCGACGGGCACCGCTTGTTCGCTGAGAGCATAGGAGAGGCGTTCCTGACCCGGCCCGAGCGAGGCTGCTGCAACCTGTCGACCATTGAGCCACAGCTCGACGGGACCGGGGTCTTCGTCGTCGAAGGTATTGACCAGGTCGAGGTCCAGGGTGAGCCCGGTGTGGTCCAACCGGGAGCGCACCTCCCGAACCGTGACGTTGTGCAGGGCTTCGCCATCGGAGAGGTCGATCAGGCGCACCTCGGCCCGCCTGCGCAGCCGGTCGAGGGCCGCGCCGAGACGAGGGCCTGTCCACCCCGGACCGGTGAAGTCGGTCAGGACCAGCACCTCGCACCTGGCCGCCGGCTCGAGCCGGTCGAGGGCTGTGCCGAGTTGCTCCAACGCGAGGCCCAGATCGGAGGACCGCTGGGTGGGCACCAATTGTTGCAACTCCCGCTGCAAGGTATAGCGTTCCTCCCGCAGACCGTTGGGAGCGACGAGTAGCCCGCGGGCGAAGGGCAACAGGGAAAAACGATGGCCGGGTCCGGTCCGGGAGATCAACTCCTGCAGGGCTTCGACGGCCCGTTCGAAATGGGTCCTGCCGTCGCGACGGTAGCCCATACTGGCGGACACGTCGAGGAGGAGGAAGTGGTCGGTCTCGCTCCCGTCTTCCTCTCCCTTAGCTTCGTGGCGCCATACGGGACGCGTCGCCGCCAAGACGATGGCAGCCACGAGCAACATCTTGAGAGCGAGGATGAGGAGGTGTTGCAAGGTAATACTGCGACGCAGTTCTTTGCGCACCAAGACGACCAGTTCGAGGTTGGGGAAGAAGACTTCTTCGACCTTGCGGCGTTGCAGGAGGTGGATGACAAGGGGGAGAAAGACGAGGGGCAGGAGCCACAATAACAAGGGGTTGATGAAACCGAGTGCTCCCATCTCACCACCCCTGGAGGTGAAGGACACGGCCGAGGACCTCGGCCAGATCATCCTGAGTTGAGAGCGGCAGGTACACGACCCCGCGCTCTCCCGAGGAGGTCGCCAGCCGTTCGACGAAAGCCTGCATACGGCGGCGATAGAGTTGGCGCAACTCGTCGACCTTGACCAGTAGCCGGGCGTCGCTCTCGAGGCACCGCAGGACCACGCGTCCGGTCAAACCGGAGAGATCGTGCTCGCCCGGTTCGGTCACGTGTACCAGCACGACCTTGACCCTCGGACCCCGGAGGAGGTCGAGGGCCTTCCAGACCGCGCTGTCGTCCCCGAGTTGGTAGAAGAGGTCGGAGAAGAGGACCACCAGGGCTCCGGCAGGAAGGCGCGGGGCGAGGAGCCGACAGGAGGCTTCGAGTTCCGTATGACCGGCAGCGGCCGTGGTTCCGAGCGCGGTGTAGAGCTTGAAGAGCTGCGCAGGGCTGTCTGAGGCGGGAACCTGGTCGAGGGTGCCATCGGCAAAGCTCCATAAACCCACCTCATCGTGCTGGTGCAGGAAAAGGTAGGCCAAGGCGCCGGCGAAGAGCTCGGCGGTTTCGAGTTTGGTGCGGCCGGTGGTCGGGTAGCGCATCGAACCGCTGCGGTCGAGCACCAGGTGGCAGCGCTGAGCGACTTCTTCGCGGTACCGGCGCACGTAGAAACGCTCGAACCGGGAGAAGACGCGCCAATCGAGGCGGCGCAGGTCATCCCCATGGACATACTGTTTGTATTCGGCGAACTCGGTGCTGGTTCCGCGGTACGAGCTGGGATGCACTCCCTTGACGAAGCTCTCCAAGGGGCGGCGCGAGACGGCCGTGGCGGAACGCAGCAAGGTCAGGATGCCCTGCCGCTCCAGCTCCGCCTGTACGTCCATGGCACCTCCTCGATCGAACGATCCTATCACAGGCCGGTGCGCAGCACGATCTCGACCTCGTCCCGCTGCCCGGCTAAGCGAGCCTCGACAAACCGCACGAGATCGAGGAAGTACAGCTCAGTGGCAGTGCCGGCCTTGAGCTCCACAGCCAGGACTCCGTTGCGGCCGTAAGCATCGATGGTCCCAAAGGGGTTCGGCCCGAGCGCGAAGCCGCTGGGGAGAGTCGGGATCGAGCGCAGCGGGGGGCGTTCCGCCAGACCGAACGCTCCGTCCTGGCCGCTGTAGCCCTCGAAGAGCTGAGGAGCCTCCCCACCCAGTACGATCTTCTCGCCGTCCCAGGCACTCTGGAAGACTCTGATCAGGACCCCCGAGAGCGGCCGTCCGTTCCGATCGTGCACCACCACCCTGGCGGCCGTGGGAAGGGCATAGAGGATGTCGCCGATCAGGCCTCCCCTCCGGCCGAAGCGACTTTCCACCAAACCCACGGCCAGGCTGCTCAGCCGCTCGGCGGAAAGATCGCCGGGGAGATAGCCGGGCGAGGCCGTCCGATGCAACAGACACTCTGTCGAGGTTGGACAGGGCTTGCCTTCGGGGTCGCGCAGGACGGCCGAGGTGCTGAAGGCGAGTTGTCCCGAACGCACCGAGAGGTTGGCCAGGAGGCTGCGGTCCTCGAGCACCTCAGCGCTCGAATGCGGATCGACCAGGCCCTGCTTGAGCAGCCACAAGGAGAAGAAGGGCCGAAAATACCGTCCCCCCCGCCATTCCTGTATGCGCTCCTCGAGGAAGGTCTGCGTGGACTCGAGGCCGAAGACCGCATCGTAGTTCTCGTCCTGTCGGGCGTAGAGGGGCAACCCGAGGTAGTGTTCGAGCTCCCGGGCAGGATCCCCCTTGGCCGGAGGCTTGAAGACCTCGTCGTTGTTGCTGCGGTAGAAGACCTCGTGCAAGAAGACCCTGGCCTTGCAGGGGTGCTGGGGGTCCAGACCACTGCGGGCCAGGATGGCATTGAGTTCTTCGACGTGGGCTTGGAACCAATCCACGGCCCCGGCCAGACCGAGCGCGGCGTGTTCGCGGGTGAAGGCGAGGTCTGCTCCCAGGGAGACTTGCAGGACGAGCTGCGTGGCGTTGGTGCGGACCGTGACGCGGTTGTTGCGTTCGTAGGCGTCGCGGAAACGGGCATCGTCCACCACGAGCTCGAAGGTCAGGTCGACGACCTCCTCGGGATCGTGGAGCCAGGTGAGCCCGAAGTCTTTGATCGTCTGGCGTTTGAAATCGGTGAAGGGCTGCTCGAGGGGCGTCCGTCCGTCCGAGAAGCGCCAGATGCCCTTCCCGCTGGTGAGGTCCAGGGCGCTGCGGTTGAACACGCTGGCGTGGAATTCCACGGTCTCGCCTTTCTCCGGACCGTAACGGCCCGGAGAGAGGTTCGGTAAGGCTACCCCCGGTTGGACTTCTTCGTAGGTCGGTCGGTAGCGGGGATAGTTCGGTCTTCGCGCCACAGCAAGGATGCCCACGTCCTGGAACTCGGTCAGGTCCTGGAACTCCTGAGGCAGCCGCTCGGTCACGGGTAGTAGGGAGGGCGACGTCGCTTCGGTCGAGGGATCGGCGCTGCCGTCCGTCGGTGGTGGGGGGTCGGCAGGGTCGTCGCTCAGATCGGCCGGTTGGGACGGCCGATCGTCGGGGGGGAGGGTGACCGGGGAATCGCCGATACACCCGCAGAGGCCTCCCAGGATGAGGAGAAGAGCGACGTTCATGGCTCCATGGTAGCCCAAACGACCACCCGAGGGTACTGCCGTCATTACAGCACGAAGCGGCTCAGGTCGCGGTCGCGGACCAGACCCTGCAGGCGCTCGCGCACGTACTCGACCGTGATCGGTACGGTTGCGCCGCCGAGCTGGGGAGCGTTGAAGGAGAGTTCCTCGAAGAGCCGCTCCATCATCGTGTAGAGACGTCTGGCGCCGATGTTCTCGGTGCGGGCATTGACCTCCTCGGCCAGGGCGGCGACTTCTTCGAGGGCTCCTTCTTGGTAGGTGACGGTCACGCCCTCGGTGGCCAGGAGGGCCTGGTACTGTTGGCTGAGCGAGCAGTGGGGTTCCGTCAGGATGCGGCAAAGATCCTGGCGCGAGAGGGCGGAGAGTTCGACCCGGATCGGAAACCGTCCTTGCAGTTCCGGGATCAGGTCCGAAGGTTTACTAACGTGGAAGGCACCGGCCGCGATGAAGAGGATGTGGCGGGTGCGCACCTGGCCGTATTTGGTGTTCACCGTGCATCCCTCGACGATGGGCAGGATGTCGCGTTGCACTCCCTGGCGCGAGACTTCAGGACCGTGGCCGCTCTCCCGGCCTGCGATCTTGTCGATCTCGTCGAGGAAGACGATACCCGAGTTCTCCACCCGGCGGACCGCTTCTCTTGCCACGTGCTCCATGTCCACCAACCGCTGGGCCTCGCGTTGGGTAAGAAGTTCCAGAGCTTCGGCCACCTTGATCTTGCGCTTGCGGGTCTTGCGAGGGAAGAGTTGACCGAGGGCTTCTTTGAAATTGAACCCCATCTCCTCCAACCCGGCCGAGGAGAACACCTCGACGGTGGGGGTGATCTTCTCCTCGAGTTCCAGCTCTACCTCACGCAGGTCGAGTTCCCCCTTCTGCAGGCGCACCCGCAAGACCTGCCGCGTCGAAGACCCTTCTTGCAGGGCGTCCAGCCGGCCACCTGCCTCGTTTACGGCAGGGCGGGGCCCCGGAGGGAGGAGCAAATCGAGCAGAGCATCTTCTGCCAGATGCCTGGCCCGGTCCCGTACGCTCTCCTGTTCCGCCCGGCGCACCATGGTCACGCTGAGCTCGGTCAGGTCGCGGATCATCGATTCCACGTCTTTGCCGACGTACCCGACCTCGGTGTACTTCGAGGCCTCGACCTTGAGGAAGGGGGCCTCGGCCAGGCCTGCCAAGCGCCTGGCGATCTCGGTCTTCCCCACGCCGGTCGGGCCGATCATGATGATGTTGCGCGGGGCGACCTCCTCGCGGAGTTCGGGGTCGAGTTGCTGCCGCCTCCAGCGATTGCGCAAGGCGATGGCCACGGCTCGCTTGGCGGGATCCTGACCGACGATGTAGC
>Ga0156395_1095_pt1 | contig 12509 bp, 9 predicted proteins | sample RifOxyA3_FD_108039 | JGI IMG/M metagenome (GOLD analysis project Ga0156395, IMG submission 108039) | Deltaproteobacteria bacterium RIFOXYA12_FULL_61_11 | reverse complement strand
CCTCGGCTACGCCAACCACGCCGAAGTCCGTCTGATCCCACGTATGGCCAAAACTCCGGGGCGGGTCTTGGAATTCCTAGAAGGCATGCATGCGGCCTTTCTCCCCCGGGGTCAGGAGGAGTTGGCCTCTCTACGCCAGCTCAAGCGCGACGCCTTGAAAGACCCTTCGGTCGACCTATTTCCCTGGGACCACGAATTCTATTCCAATGTAATGAGAGAACAACACTTCCATATCGACTTGGCCAAGTTCTCCGAGTACTTCCCGCTGCAGGCGGTCCTCGAGAACGGCCTCTTCGGCGTCTACCAGACCCTCTTCTCGGTCACCTTCCGCGAAGTCCAGCGCCTGAGCTACCATCCCGATGTCCGGACCTTCGAAGTCTTCGACGGCGAACAAAAGATCGGCACCTTCCTGCTCGACCTGTTCCCCCGACCCAACAAATACACGCATGCCGCGGAATTCTCGCTCAAGGGCCACAAGGTCTTCTCCGATGGGACGGTCCAATTGCCCGAAGCCGCGATCGTCTGCAACTTCACCAAACCGACCCCCAGCGAGCCCTCGCTCCTGACTCCCTACGAGATAGAGACCTTGTTCCACGAATTCGGCCACCTCATGCACGAGCTGCTCAGCGAAACCCGCTACTTCCAGCAGAGCGGCACCTCGGTCAAGCACGACTTCGTCGAGACTCCGTCCCAGCTCCTGGAACGTTGGCCGCGGGACCGCGCAATCGTGAGCCGCTTCGCCCGACACTACCAGACCAACAAGCCGCTCCCCGAAGAGTACCTGGTCTACATGGAAGAGGAACCCCGTTTCCTGCCCGGCCTCGCCACGCTCGCCCAGCTCTTCTACGCGACGTACGACCTGCGTCTGCACCTCGGCGAACCGCCCGCGGACACCTCGGCCATGTGGCGCGATCTGTCGGCAGAATTCCCGGGCGCGATCTACGTGGAGGGGACCTCCCCCGAGGCAGGCTTCGGTCACCTCATGGAATACGACGCCGGGTACTACGCGTACCTCTGGGCCGAGGTCCTCGCGGCCGACCTCTTCGCCGCAATGCGCGCCCAAGGGTTGCTCGACCCGGTTGCGGGCCAACGCCTGCGCGCCCTGCTCTTCGCGCCGGGCGGCTCCGTGGATCCGAACACGTTGATGCTGGAGCTGCTCGGCCGCGAACCGGACAAAAAGGCCTTCCTGGCCGAACGCGGGCTCTGAATTCTCCCGGCCCCCACCAGATTTCAGCGGAACAACTCGACCCGCCGGAGCTCACCGGGCTCGAAGACCAAGGGCACGTCCTGATTGTAGATCGCGTCCCCGTACCACAGATTCGTGCTGGGATGCTCCCCCCAGCAATACAGGTCGCCCTCTTCGAGCACGGCGCAGGTGTGTCCGCCCCAGGCCGCAACGCGAAGGGCCTTCCCGGGCAGGGGTACGAGACATGAATCGGCCGGGACCTCGTTGTCGCCGATCCTGTCGGTGTGCCCACAGCCGAGTTGGGCGGACTCGTTGGCCCCCCAACATAGCACCTCTCCTCCTTCCAACAGGGCGCAGGTGTGACTCCCCCCTGCACTGAGCTGCACGGCCGCATTCCCCAGGTCCACCCGGGGAGCGCCTTCGGCGGGTAAGGGGGCGAGGTCGTGCTGGTGACCGATGCTCACCGTGTCCCCATAACCGAGCTGTCCCTGCGAACCGTCGCCCCAGCAGGTCACCGAGCCATCGTCGAAGCGGGCACAGGCGTGACTGCCTCCAACCACAACCTCGGCCAGGGGTTCTCCGAAGTCCAGGCGCGGCCAGGTACAAGCTCCCGGGAGCACCGTCGGGAACCACCCGGTGGAAATGCCCCAGCACTGCAGGGTGTCGTCCTCGAGCACTGCACAGCCGTGACGGTCGTACAGCTCGAACTGGGAGACGGGACCACAGAGCGGTATCGGCCCGACGTCCTCGGGATATTCGTCGTCGCCGATGGCATCCCCGGCCACCGGGAGCAACCACTTGAAATGATTGATACCCCAACAGCGCAGCTCCCCGTTGTCGGTTTGCACGCAGGTGAAGGCGCTGCCCGAGGCGAGGGCCACAAGACCGTTCCCGCCATGCCGAACCGCCGGCACCTGCGCCAAGGGTTCGCGTATACCCAAATATTCTCTGGCCTTGCTGCCGAGCCGACCCTCGTCGGGCAACCCGACGCACTTGACCTGATCATCGCGGTACCGGAAGCACGTATGGAAGGTTCCGGCCGAGATCTGGGCGATGGGGTTGTCCTCACCGAGGAAAGCCAGCTCGTCCGTGCTACTCGTCGTCACTTCGGCTCCGTACCCGAGCATTTTTGCATCACTTCCCCAGCAACGGGCCCGGCCGTCGACGAAGACAGCGCAAACATGATAGCCGCCGAAGGCTACGCTCTGGACCGGCAGGATACAAATACCCTCGCGCTCGACGAAGGCCCCCGCACACGCGCCGCAGACAGGTCCGCCGTACCCTTCCTCGCAGGTACACACCGGCTCGCCGCTCGAACCGTCGCACGTCCCTCTACCCGAGCAGCTATCGGGCTCGCACACGCCGACACAATCGCCGCTCACATCCCGCTCATAGGCGACCGCGCAGGCCGAACACGTCTCGCCGGCATAGCCCTCCTCGCAGGTGCAGACCGGTGCACCGCTGTAACCTTCACAGGTGCCGTGCCCGGAACAACTATCCTCTTTGCAGTGAGGTAGGCACTCTCCCAGCTCGAGGTAATGATCATCCCAGCAGACCTCACAGGTCTCTCCGAAGTAGCCTCGGTCGCAGATGCAGTGGGCGGTGTGCTGATGCGTGCCGAGCTGCTGGACCGTACAATGCCCGTGATGGCAGTCCACCTCGGCGCACACGTCGATACAGGCGCCGTCGACCTCGGACAGCCCCGTGGAGCAGCTCTCGCAACGGTAGCCCTCGTACCCTTGGAGACAGGCACAGCGAGGCGGGCCATGGTCGAAATAACAGGTGCCGTGCCCCCCGCAGGTCGCCTCGGTGCAATCTTCGTAGCAATACCGGTCGTCGAGGTGCTGGCCGGGCGGGCACTCGTCGCACCAATCGCCGAGATAGCCTTCCTCACAGGCGCATTTCCCGTCGGCATACCTGCCGTGGTCGTTGCACAGCTCCTCGCTGTCATCTTCGTCCAGGCCGAAGAAGCGGCAATGTGTGCCGCACAAGGCGTAGAACTCGTCGAGCTTGCGACAGTCGGCCTTGCGCAGGCAGGCATGGAAACAATCGGCCGCGGAGGTCTTAAACATGCCGAGGAGCATGCTCGCGTTGCCGAGCTGGCCCGCGCTGGAACGTTCGCACTCTTCCGTGGTGTACGAAGCGTCGTCGCACTCTTCCTTGCGCTTACAGTAGTGCTTGAGGAGGGTCGACCGTCCGCCACTGCCGCCCATCCCCACCACCTTCATGAGGCAGGTCACGTGGGCCATGCGGCCCAACTCCTGACACGAGCTATCGAGGATGCAGGAACCGAAGGTGTCGCTCACCTCGGGTTTCATCAACTCGTTGGCGCGGGAGAGGTCTTTGGTACAGTCCTCCCAGTGTATGTCGTCGTAATCCTCCTCGGCCTCGTGCTCATGTTGGTACTCGTCGGCGCAACGGTCAAGCTTGGCGCAGACCTCGTCCGCGATAAAACCACCGCCGGATAGCGCGTCGCGGAGCTGGTCGCACCCGAGGGCGAAGAACACGGCAGAGCAGGTGACCACGACCAGAGGGAGGGACAAAAACGTTCGTGGAGTGTTCCGGCACATGCGTCACCTCGGTCTGTCGGGACATGGGAGAGGCTACGCATCATAACGAGAAGGCTCAGAGCCGACAACCCCGATCCTCTAGGGTTCGGGAACTCAAAGGGGTCCCCAGCTCACCGAACCTCGGACAACGTCCCGGAAACGAGCTTTTCCACAGACTGAACAGGAGCGGAGGTCTTCACAAGCAGCTGCTTACATCGGCGCGCAGATGACACCTCCCAGGTGCGTTGGGGTGATAGGTGCAATTCCAGGTCCGCTCGGCCTGGGCACTCTTCACGCAGGAAGAGAACCGTCCCCAATGGGTGACGGGATTCAGATAGCTCTCGGCGCCATCGAGTTCCCCTTCTTTCTCCGCCATGGAACACAATGCGAACGCCCCCTCGGCCGAGGCCAGCGTCACGAGAGTACCCTCGTCCTCGGTGGCTTGGTTCTCGAACCCCCTGCGGAACTCGCGGATACAGCGGAGCATGCGAGCCCCGCGAGGGGTCGGATCATCGCAGACCGCGAGCAGCGTCGGGTCGTCGCTCCCCGCACTGACGAGGTCGACGTGCGAGCCTTCACCCTCGTCCGGATCGCACTCGACGTCCGCTTTCTTCACCACCCTGTCTTGCTTCATCTCGTCTCTGCAGCGTTCTTGGAAATACCCAACGAGGTTTTCATCCTTCGCCTCAACCGTGACGAGCATGGAAAACCCCAGCACGAAGAGCAACAGAGCGGTTCTCATGGCATCCTCCAAACCTGGAATTGCGTATACAGCATTCCACGAATTCAAATATTATACCATTACTACTTATTGATTATGTTTTGATTTATTAAATTTCCTGTGCGACATTTTTCAAGAATTATTCAATTATGCCCTCTACGGGTCGCACCGTGTGCACTTCGAATCGTCCCTCGGGAAGGTATCGAGACCACCTCGCTCGTCGTAGCACAACCTCCGAGGTGGGCTTGGCAGGGTCTCGGACCGGTCCAGAAGCCTCAACTCACCTGCAAGAGGCACCGTCGCCAATATCGGTCCCCGTCAGAGCGAACCCCTGACAGAGGGCCTCAGGAGGCGCGGGAGCGGCGAGGGGCTGCACCTCTCCGTCCCGGTGCAGCCCGATGAAGTAATGCTTGCCAGCTTCGGGCGTGACGGTGTGGAGCGTGAGCAAGGGGACCGGGGGATCGAGATTCTCCTGCCGACCGCTCGGATTGAACAGCGGTCCGCCGCAACCGCTCCCGGCACACGCGAGCACCGAAACCTCCCTACCCGGCTCGAGGGGGATCCATGCGAAACCACCCCACGGCTGGGTGTAGACCTCGTTCTTGTCGTCACCGGGCTGTTTATTCACCATGACGCAACCCAGGCCCTTGTTCTCGAGGCCATGGTAGTCATCCTCCCCCGGCGCGCTGGTCTTGATGATCCGAGCGCTGGACAAACCGCGTTGTTCGGCTTCTCCGAGCGACCCCAAGGGCGGGTCGAACACCAGGAGAGCCGCGCCCGCCCAACCACCGTTCCAGGTGCACCCCTCCCAGTAGAAGTGAGCCGGATAAAAGTCCGGCGGATCGCCGAAGGTCGCACGGACATCGCAGGTCCCGTACGGCCCCCTGCCACAGGTATCCTCGGCACCCTGCTTTTCCGGCCCGACCTGGCCGTCAACAATGGCCTTCGGATCGCAGGCCCGGTACGCGTTCTCGTAGGCCGCGGCCTCGGCACACCCCATCTGCCGGCACATCCACCAGAACTTGGCCAGGGCCCCGCACCTGGTGCGCCCATTGGCCCAGCGCAACCACAGGTCTGCGTGGAGGTAGGCCGGACCAGCGGGTTCTGCGGGGGGTTCTGTCTCCCCCTCGGTCGCATCCTCCGAGGTGTCGGATGCCATGGCAGATGGACCGGGAAGCGCAGCACCGGCACCCATGCTCGGATCTTGCGTCGGCTGGTACGGAGCATCCGGCAATCGAGCAGGAACGGTTTCGAGCGGGGTCTCGGTTCCCGAGTCGGCATGCATGGCCGGCTGAATACACTGTGTCTGGAGGATCAGCACCAACCAAACGGCCCAGCCCTCTCGCAGGCGGCGAACTCGCGCGCTTCCGCTCGGGTCCTCCGAGGAACCTCCGAACCCCTGCCGCACCCTGCGCCCGCCGTTCTCCACCGAACCACGGGTTAGCAATGCGGCTTCCTCCCAACCTCGACCACGGTCTCGGCGTAAGCCAGAGCAGCGGCCTCACAATCGACCTGGGCTCCGGTGAGCCAGGCGGCGGCGTAGTTGGTCTCGGTCGGCGGGGGAAAAATCTTGACCACGCGAACCTCGGCAGCCTTCAGGGCGGCATCCAAGGCGATTGTGGCTTCGAGCGGCGGGGCGACGAGATAGGCCATGGCGTCGCCGGGGGCCAACCCGGCTTGCGCCGAGAGATACTGCCCGAGCGAGGCAATGACGTGGGGGAATACTGCGATCGCGCCGCGCTCGTCCGCGCGATAGAAGCATGCGTCGTGTTCGAGACAGGTGAGCAAGGCCTCCAGGCCTGCATCGACTTCGGCCGGATCCTCGGCGGCCAGGACTCCGAGGATCTCGCCGCTGAGCCGGCCCGAGGCGTGTGCCGCTCCGGCATAGAACGAGCGGGCGAAGACCACGTCCACGGCGGCATGCTTGGTGGCCTCGTCCAGGGCGACGTAGGTGCTGTCATCCTGATCGCAGGTGACGAGCCCGAGCGAGGTGTGACGCGTGGGATCCGCCCCGTAGGCCCTCAACACGGAAGGGTGCGCGCCCGGCAACCGCCGCACCGAGAGCACAATCGGGGGAATGGGCTCAAGGATCATGGTTCTCTCCCCAGTAGGAGCAAGTTCACCATACACTAGGCCTACCTTGGAGCTCAAGGTCTTCGGACGACCTCGCCGCAACGAGGTTTTACCTGCCGGCATGAGCTTGGAGGAAGCCCCCCCCGGGACAGGGAAAAGTGTCACGCCGGCGGACACGCTCCTCGATCGTGTCAGGGGAGTGATCACCAGCCCGAACAGGACGCCAAGGAGCAGCCACCTGTCTTGATGTTTCTCATTACTATTCAAAGCACTCTACAACCCGCCGGTCCAAGAATCATGGCTCATCTTTTGCTATTCCCGGCATGGTCCGTCAGGTCGAACGGAGAAGCAGCATGTACTGGTTCCTCCTCGCGAGCTTGTTGCTCCCCTTTGTTTCGACTGCCCGGACCCTGGTCATCGGCGATCTCCACGGGGACGGAGAAGTCCTCAGGGCGATCCTGCACGAGCTGCAAACTCCCGATCGTTCCCCCGTCGGTCCTTGGCACCCTGCAAGCGATGAGCTGGTCTTAACCGGAGACCTCTTCGACCGGTACGACAAGCTCCACCCCCTGCTCGAGACCGTGGACGGTATGGCAGAAAACAACCCCGGCCACGTACATATGGTGGCAGGCAATCACGATGTCATGGCGCTCGCCGGGTTGTGCGGGGACGAACAGCAAGTAGCCAATTGGCTCGGCGTCATCCACGACGACACCGACCCCGAGCGCCCGATCCACCATGATAACGGCGCCGGTCCGGGCATCGACGAATTGGCCGAGACCTGTTCGTTCGAACCGAACCTCCGCTCCTTCCTCGAAGATATCAGGGTGTTCGACAAGTACAAGAACTTCGAAGCCTACGGCGCCAGCAATCTTGCAACCGTGCGCACCATGCTCTTGAACCGCTATCGCAACCTCGCGAGCAAGAGCGGGAAATCTCTCAACCCCTTTAAGGTTTTTTCCCAATCCACAATCGCTCAGGTCTCCAACGGGACCCTCTATGTGCACGGCGGCTTCACTGCCTCCGCGATCGCCCAGTTGCGCAAGGCCATGGGAGGGAAACCCACCCCTCAGGGGTTTGCCGCCGAACTCGACCGGCTCAACAGGTCCTGGCAAGACTACCTTTCCTGTTGTGACGAGAAGACCTCGAGTCCCGAGAAGGATGCGACGATGAAATGTGCTCAACCCGCGGACCAACGCGCGCTCGTCGATGAACTGACCTGGGCTTCGGACGATGCCGAGCGCAGCGATCACGCCCTTGATACCAGCGAAACCGCCAAGCGCTTCTTCTCAGAGACCGGAGTACACACGATCCTGCGCGGACACGATCGCGTGCATACGCAGAAGGTGCTCCCGCTTGGGAATTGGATAGGCCCGACCGATGCCTTCTCCGAGGAGGATGTCCTGATCGTGCACGATGACCTCGGCCTGAGTCAGGGGTACGGCAATACGCTCACTCGGCTCGGCTATGTCCTGGTCGAGGACGATGGTACCTTGACCCTCAGGCGGCCGAACGGCACCGTCGAGAAGATCGGGCGAACCCGCGCCGGAACTGCTCCTCGCTGAATCCCTAGGCCTTCATGGTTCTTCTTGCTCCACCAGACGTTGCCGCCGTTGCGGTGGGCGATAGCTGCGATCTTCCACGGCGCCAAGCTCGGCAGGGAGTCGCGAGAGGTCCAAGCCGACCCCCGAGGTCCCCTGTTCGAGCATGGCGGCGATCAAGGCGCAGAGCCGCGGCACCGCTACCTCGACCGGGGTACCGCGGGCATGGAGGTTCGAGAGCATGTTGCGGTCGCCGTCGGTCTTCCCGACCTCGGGGCCATGGACGAGGTACGCCGAGAGACCGTCGCCCGTGCCCAAGCCGGGTCGCTCACCCAGCACGATAACCGCGACCCTTGCCCCGACCTCTTGACCGAGCTCGTCCTCTAACCAGACCCTTGCATAGCGAACACAGCAGGGGGTACCGACCTTCCAACCTCTTGCACGGCAGGTGTCGCCGAGCATGGCGAGCAGCGCAGGTCCCGAGGCCATGCAGGCCGAGGCCGAGAGACCGTCGGCGAGAATGAGCTGCACGTCGACGTTCTTCTCCGCCGTTGCTCGGAGCAACTCCAGACTGGGTTGGTCGAGCCGTCGACCGAGCTCGGGGCGGAGCAGGAACTCGCGGTGCGCCGAGACCAGGGACTTGAGCGGCAGGTAGCCGTGCTCCTCGGCCCAGCCTTCCGGCAGCTCAGCCGCGACGGCCTGGTGCGCCACGGCCAGCTCGGCCTGGAATTGCAGGACCACGTCCGTGGCATATCGTCCTCCGACGTGCCCGATGCCCAGGACCGCGGTGGTGTGCTGGGAGGCCTCGCGCGCGAAGGAGTTAGAGCCGCCCTCGGGCGAGTACCGCCGTACGGGGAGCTGTACCGGAGAGGTCATGGGCCGGGGAGCAGAGAGCGGCCGGTCTTCCCCCATCCTCCTGCGCAGGCCGGCCATCAAGTCGCGGGTGCTGCTCATCGCACCACCTCGGGGTCGGCGAAACGGGGACCGGGCAGACCGTGCTCGAGGATGCCCAGCTCCGCCGCCCAGGCCTCGAACTCCGGGGTGGGCCGGCAACCGAGGAGCCGACGCAGCGCAGACACCTCGTGGAACGAGGTCGACTGGTAGTTGAGCATGACGTCGTCGCCGAGCGGCAAGGACATCAGGTAGCAGCAGCCTGCCGAGGCGAGCAGGACCTCCAACGCCTCGAGCTCGTCCTGCGACATACTCGAGTGGTACGTATAACAAGCGTCACAGCCCATGGGCAGCCCGAGCAGCTTGCCCATGAAGTGGTCCTCGAGCCCGGCCCTCGTGATCTGAGCACCGTCCTCCAGGTACTCCGGCCCGATGAAGCCTACCACGGTGTTGACCAGGAAGGGTTCGTAGCGCCGGGCCAGCCCGTAGCACCTCGCCTCCAGGGTAACCTGGTCGGCGCCATGGTGTGCGCCGCAGGAGAAACCCGTACCTTGCCCGGTTTCGAAATACATCCGGTTGGGACCCCGGGCAGTGCCCCGCTCCCGCACCATGGCCAGGGCTTCGTCGAGCAGGGGGATGCTCACGCCGAAGGCCTTATTGGCCTGCTCGGTACCGGCGAGGGACTGGAACACGAGGTCCATGGGACAGCCCTGCTCGAGCGCCTGCATCTGCACGGTCACGTGCGAGAGCACGCAGTGCTGGGTCGGTATCCGATTGCGGCGCAACAGATCGTCGAGGGCCTTGAGAATCTCCACGGTCGAGGCCACGCTGTCCGTGGCCGGGTTGACGCCGATCACCGCGTCGCCGCAGCCGTACGATAAACCTTCGCGGGTGCTGCAGAGGATCCCGACAAGTTCATCGGCCGGATGGTTGGGCTGGAGCCGCGAGGACAAGCGCCGGGGCAACCCGAGGGTGCTGTTGGCCCTCACCACCACCTCGCACTTGCGGCCGGCGACCATGAGGTCGAGGTTGGACATGAGCTTACAGACCGCCGCGGCCATCTCGGGGAGGAGCCCGGGCGCGACCGCGCGGAGCTGTTCGGGGGTGGTGGCATCGTCGAGGATCCACTCGCGGAATTGTCCTACCGAGAGATGGGCCACGGTGCGAAAGGCGCGCTCGTCGAGGCTGTCCTCGCAGAGGCGGGTCAGCGCGTCCCGTTCGTAGGGCACGACCGGGTGTTCGCGCAGTTCACCGAGAGTCAGGCCGGCCAGGACGGCCCTGGCGGCGACCCGTTCGGCCGCATCGCCCGCGGCGACCCCGGCGAGGTAGTCCCCGGAACGCGGCGCGTTGGCCTTGGCGAGGACCTCTTTGACCTCGATGAACCGATAGGTCTTCCCCCTCAGGGTGACACCGAGCCGCACCGCTCCTCCTCCGACGAACACTCGAGGCGATGATAGCACGCCCGGGCATGGGTGGAAATACGAGGTTGGGTTTGCTGCCTTGAACGTTCCCTTCCCGCTCAGAGCTGATCGAGCGGACTCTCGACCCCGAGGCGGCCCGGACCGAGTACGTGGGTGTAGATCATGGTGGTCTTCACGTCGCGGTGGCCGAGCAGCTCCTGCACGGTGCGGATATCCTTCCCTGCCTGCAAGAGGTGCGTGGCAAAGCTGTGCCGGAGCACGTGCGGGGTGACGTGCTTCGTCAGCTCCGCTGCCCTCGCCGCCTCGCGCACCGCCCGTTGCACGCTCTCTGGCAACACATGGTGCCGCCGCTCCTTGCCGCTGCGCGGGTCGATCGAGCGCTGCGGCGAGGGAAAAACATACTGCCAGCCCCAGTTCCGAGCCGCGGCCTTGTACTTCCCTGCCAGCGCGTCCGGCAGGAAAACCTCGCCAAAACCCGCCGCAATATCGGCCTCGTGCACCTTCTTCACCTTCTCGAGCTGCTGCTGCAAGCCCGGGATCAGGCTCTCGGGCAACACCGAGACCCGGTCCTTGCCGCCCTTGCCCTGCCGCACCAGCACCTGCCGCTGGTCGAAGTCGAGGTCTTTGACCCGCAGCCGCACCCCCTCCATCAAGCGTAGGCCGGTCCCGTAGAGCAAACCGCAGATCAGCCCCATGGACCCGCTGAGCTGGTCGAGTAGCAGTCGCACCTCGCTCTTGCTCAACACCACCGGCAGCCGTTCCGGCCGCCGCGCCTGCACCACCTCGTCGAGCCAGGGCAGGTCTATACCCAACACCTGCCGGTACAAAAACACCAAAGCAGCCCGAGCCTGATTCTGTGTCGAGGCCGCGACGTGCCGCTCACCGGCCAAGTAGTTGAGGAACGCCGCCACCTCCTCGGACCCCAGCTCCTTCGGATGGCGCTTGCCGTGGAAGAAGATGTACCGCCGCGCCCAGTCGACGTACACCCCCTCGGTGCGAAGGCTGTAATGCCGAGCCCGTATCGCCGCCCTGAGCTGATCGAGCAGCTTCGGTTTCGGAGGAGCGTTGCTGGTATTCTGAGGCGTATCCATCCCGCCCAATTTAGGTCAACCTAAGCAACTTGGCAAGCGCAGAAATCCCCCCTCCCCCACCCGTGCTGAAATCGTCTTGTTGTGCTTTTTCTTTCAGCTTGTTATCTTTCCCCAACCCCTTCTCCACCACCTCTCCGCTTGACTCCCCTGACCGCTTATGTGAAAAGTGGTGCAGATTGAAGATGTGGACTAATTGTAGTTAGAAGGGGTCAATTCAATGCTAAAGATCATCATTGCCTTCTTGTTTGTCCTTGCATTCCCTGCACTGGCACAGTCATTGTGTGCAGACCGAACACACTCTGCAAGTGAAGCATCTGATTTACAAATACCAGAAACTGCCCTCACTGAGAAGTCTGCCATGAAATCATTGAATTGGCTAGAAAACAACTTCTGGATTGTGCTGAAACAACACAAGACAATAAATGATCTTCTTGCAAATACGGAAGGATTTGGAATTCCTTACCCCAATTCTGTAAAAATAACCAAAGGGACGCTGCTGCGCTTACGTGCCCTGTTGATGCAATCTCGTTTTGACAACGAGCAACTCAAACTCAAAGCTGGTACAGGTAACGCAAAGGCGGTTGCATCAGCTCAAGCTCAGTTCACGACTGCGCGAAACGAATACTGTCTTTTTATACTCAACTCACAATTCGTCGACTGAAATAATGCAATCTATTCAACACATCTTCAGATCCTCGTACTCGATATACTTACGAGAACTACGTCCTGCCGGAGGCTAAAATAATCTGTGGGGTACCCGTTGACTGAGACCGGTGCACGCACAAATGGCTCATCGTTGTACCTCGCTTGTCTTCCACTAACCATTGTGCTATCAGTAATCCTGGTGTTATCTCACAGGTGAGTTCGGTGGCTTTTGCCCTACCGTACCAACACGTTGCAGTTCTAACATACCACTCCAGCGGACGCTCGCACGCTCGCGCCGCTGACCGGTGGCGTTAGAAGGCCTCGGTATGTTCTTCTGTACCATTTCCATCCTTCATCAAAACGAAGCCGATGGTTGGGTAGCTCAACGCGA
>Ga0156395_1097_pt1 | contig 12554 bp, 15 predicted proteins | sample RifOxyA3_FD_108039 | JGI IMG/M metagenome (GOLD analysis project Ga0156395, IMG submission 108039) | Deltaproteobacteria bacterium RIFOXYA12_FULL_61_11 | reverse complement strand
AATGGCTCGGACCTCTTCGAGCACCGGAGAGGGTAAGGTCACGGCCACGTCACCGGCATGGAGCGGGAGGGCCGCGGTGCTGACCAGGCGGAGGGCAGCGTGGCCGGTGAGAGTGGTGGCCGGCCCCAGGGTTGACCCGGCTGAGGCAAGCTCTTCCAGGGCCGTGGCAAAGGGACGTTGTTGCAGGGTGAGCTGGGTCTTCTCGAACGTGGACGAGGTCGGCAAGGTCAGGGCTGCGTTGGTGCCGAGACGCACTTCCAAGGTGGTACCGGTGGACTCGAGGTTATAACTGTCGGGATCGACCTGGTCCGTGGATTGGTCGACAGGCGCAGCCTGCTTGCCTTCTCCTCCACATCCCAAGACGAGGAGAACCAAGAGAGCTGGTCCGAGCATGTGCACTGTCTTCATAGAACCTCTTGCCGGTGAAGCTGTTCACAACGTCACGAGAGGGCAGCATACAACCGATCGCGACCGAGTACCAGCACGCTCCCGGCTTGACCGCTCGAACGGGGGCTGGCATGGTTCCCTTCCGTTGGCTTTCGAGCCTTTCATCCTCACGAGGCGATCCTTGGTCTCTGCCCTGACCGTTCTTGTCCTCCTCGCTCTCGGCTTCCTCTTGGCGCGGTTGCCATCCTTCCCGAGAGATGCCTCTGGAGCGCTCACCGCCTTCGTGATCCATGTGTCCCTACCCGCCTTGATCCTGGCGCGGCTCCCGGCACTGCATTTCGACACCGAGGTGCTGCTCCCCATTCTCTTGCCCTGGCTGTTGCTGGTGCTCAGCGCAGCCGCAGTGCTTGCACTGGGCAAGCTGTGGCGCTGGCCGGCCCCGACCCTCGGGGCCCTCCTGTTGTGCGTCCCCTTGGGAAACACGTCGTTCCTCGGTCTGCCGCTGATCGATTGGCTGATCGGACCCGAAGGGGTGCCCTATGCACTCCTGTACGACCAGCTCGGTTCCTTCCTGGCCTTGTCGACCTACGGTGCGTTCGTCCTTGCCTGGTACGGGGGGGCGGCACGCCCTACTCCGCTTGTCGTCCTGCGACGGCTGGTCACCTTCCCTCCGTTCTTGGCCTTGCTCGCGGCCCTGTTCCTCCTACCCTTCGGCTTACCTCCCCCAGCCGTCGCCGGGTTGGAGACCATCGCTGCCTCTGTCGTACCGACGGTGATGGTCGCGGTCGGGTTGCAGCTCTCTCCTCGACTGGCTCCCGGACAAACATGGCCGCTCCTGGTCGGTCTGAGCCTCAAGATGGTCGTTGCGCCGGCCCTAGCCTTGGCCCTGTTCCATTGCTTCGAGCTGACCGGTCTTGCTGCGAGGGTGAGCGTCCTCGAGGCCGGCATGCCTCCCATGATCACCGCCGGAGCCTTGGCCCTGCAAGCCGGGTTCGCCCCGCGACTGGTCGCAGCGCTGCTCGGCCTCGGTATAGTCCTCGCCCTGGCCACGGTGCCGTTCTTCTCGACGCTGCTCTGAAATCGCTTCTTCGCCGGTCTGTCTTAGTAAGGTCCCTTCTGCCCGGTCTCGAAGGGGCTGGAACTGCAGAAATCAGGCACGAAGTCCGGGGCGCTGCAAGGGTCTTGGATCCAACCTTCCTCGAAGCCGAATTCTTCCAGCCAGGCGAGGGCCTGAGCCCATTCCTCGGGGGTGAGGGTCCTGGCAAGCTCCGGGAATTCGTCGGCGCGATGCAGGGGGAGGTACTGGCTCATCAAGCTCAGGTGCAACCCAGGATCGATGGAGGCCAGACGGCGAAGGACTTCCCATGTGCTGGGAAGGTTGCCGGGCAGGACGAGGTGCCGGACGATGACTCCCCTCGTAGCCACGCCGTGCTCGTCGCAACGCAAAGGGCCGACCTGGCGAAGCATCTCGCGTAGGGCCCGTTCGGCCTGGTCGGGGTAATTCCTCGCCCGGGAGTATCGCCATCCGACGTCGGCCGAGCCGTACTTGAAATCGGGCAAGTAGACATCGACCAGACCCTCGAGAGCTGTCAGGACGCGAAGCGGTTCGTGCCCGTGGCAGTTCCAGACCACCGGCAGGCGCAAACCATCCCTCCGAGCTGTGCGCAGGGCGTCCGCGAGGGGGCGCCACCAGATCGAGGGAGTGACCAGGTCGAGACAACACACACCCTGGTCCTGCAAGGTGAAGATGACCTCGAGCAAGGCCCGCTCGTCGAGCAGGGAGCCTACCCGGGTCTGGGAGATCTGGTGGTTCTGACAGAACACGCAGCGCAGGTCGCACCCGCCGAAGAAGATGGTCCCCGCACCCTGTTCCGGAGCACCGACCAGGGGGGGTTCCTCGCCGAAGTGTTTTCCCCACCAGGCGACCCTGAGGCATGGGCTGGGCATGTCCGTACTCCCCAAACTTCGATGAGCTCAGCGCGGCAGGACCAAGGCCCCCGAGAGCCCTACGTAGAAGAGGTCGCGGAAGCCGAATTCGACGCGCAGGGCCGCACAATGCGCGATGGTGAACTTTGGCGCGATGAAGAGATGCAAGATGGGCAAGATGGGAGGAATGGGTTTGTACTCGTCGTAGATGATCTCAGGATCGGTCGAAACCAGATGCAGCGAGCCGCTCAGCACGCCGATGCCGATGCCGCCTCCGAGGGTCAAAGAAACGGGGGTCCCGGGCAGGGCGATATCGAAGCCGAGACCGAATTCCGCAGAGGTCATACTCAGGTCGATCTCCGAATGTTTCGACTCGCCCTCAAAGTCCACCCAGACCCCATCCTTGATGGCCGAGAAATCGTGTTGGACGTTCAGGAAGAGCAGGAAGCTCTGTTTCTTCGACAGGAGTTCCAGACCGACCCCGTGAGCCCTGATGGGCATGGTTTCGCTGAAGACAGATTCGAGCAAGCTGGAGGGGAAGAAATTGAAACGGTAACCGAGCGCGAGTTCGAGCGAACTGTCGGGCACGGTCCAGGAGGTGCCGCCAGCGTTGGAGAGGCAGGGGACGAGGCACAGGATCAGGAGTAGGCTGCGATTCACGAGGGCTAGCCTCCTCAGAGCTCGGATGGAGAATGCCTGGTATCATAGCCCGGGAGCAAGGATTCGGTCCAGTCCGAAAGCCGTTGCCTATCCCCCCGCCCCGAGTCTAGCATAGGAAGAGGTACAGACTCGTGAGGCTGGTAGCCATGACCAAGAACGATCAGACGACAGGTTTCAGCGAGCAATTGGTGCGCGAGCGGCGCGAGCGCTTGAAGGGGTATCGCGAACGGGCCCTGAAGCTCTTCCCCTGGGTTTGCGCCCGCTGTACCAGGGAGTTCTCCGGCAAACGCGTCAAGGAGTTGACCGTCCATCACAAGAACCACAACCACGAGGACAATCCTCCGGACGGAAGCAATTGGGAGTTGCTCTGCCTCTACTGCCACGAGAATGAGCACGCGCGGATGAGCGATGCGGAGTGGTACGAGAAGCCGACCCCCGGGGGGGAGAGCGAACCTCTCGCAACCCACAAGCCCTTCGCAGCCCTGGAACAACTTTTCCAACGCAAGAAGTAAGGGCCGAAAAGGTCGGACCGGTCCGGTCACATCTTGACCCAAGGGCCGCTCGGTGCTATGTTCGGTTGGATGCATAGCGTCAAATGAGGTCTCCGACATGCCCCACCGTCCTCTGCCCGGCTGGGTGCTCGCGCTGCCCTTCCTCTTCCTCGCGAGTACGCTGCAGGCAGAGCACGGACTGACCTGCCCCAGCAGCAATCAGGACTACACCTACCTCACCGATCTGGCCGCACCCTTGACCGTCCAGCAGATTCTCGAACACGTGGCCAAACATTTTCCCGCCAGGTGTGTCAAGGCGGTCGTCCTCTTCGGTTCCGGCAGGCACTATCTCCTCGATCCCCAGGGTGCTCTGCTGCGGGTCGATCCTCAGTACGACAACATGCCGCCGACCGATGCAAAAATCGGCGGGAAGCTCCCGGCCGGCGCTCCCGCCCAGGGGTTGCAGAAATGGAAGGGGGAGACGTCGTACAAGGACCTCGACCTCTTCATCGAACCGACCGACAAGCAATGCTTGGCCGACCTGGAACGCGAACGGTACTTCAAACCCGACGGCAGCCATCCCGGTCGCCTCGTGCATCCTCGCACCGGTCAGAAAGTGACCATGGACCTGTATTTCCGCCCCATGCTGCCCGAAGTGGCGAAGGAACGCTCCTTTGTGGTCCTGGCGGGTGAACCGACTGACCCTGTCAGGGAGAGGGCAGTTTATTTCCGCAGGCTCGGGGAACTCGGACTCCTATGAGGTCGATCTTCCTGCCCGTCTTGCCGCAGGTTCTCCACGCTGTGGCCGACGGTCTCCACCTGTGCCGCTTCCTCGAAGGTCTCGAAAGGCTGGCGGTTGCTCTTGCCTCCGACCTTGCTTGCCTGGCCCCCTCGCACCGAGTAGAGTGACCGGCCGTCATCCTTCACCCCGGGGAGCAACCATGTCCATCGCCGTCGCCGTACGAACAGGAAAAGGTATCGTCATCGCAGCGGATTCCCAGTCGAACTGGGGCAGCGAGACCGCGGATCCGCGCAATCACCAGGCGCACAAGATCATGACCATCGGGGAATCCCTCGTCGCCATGACCGGCTGGAGCCTCTACCAAGACATCCTCCTCGATTACGTCAAACGGTTGCGCCGGGCCACGCTCACGGACCAGCTCACCATCTTCTCGTTCTTCCGGGACTTCTGGAAGGCCCTGCACGAGGACTATGCCTTCGTCAACGACCAGTGCGCCGAGACCGACAGCCCCTTCGGCAACCTCGATTCCGATTTCCTGGTCGTCAATCACAGCGGCATCTTCGCGGTTTCGGCCAATATGAGCGTGGCCACGTTCGAACGCTACCATGCCATCGGCTCGGGTTGTGCGTACAGTCTCGGCGCCCTGCACGTGCTCTACGACGAGCAGGCAGATCCGGCTGCCTTAGCCAGGAAGGCCGTGGAAACCGCGATCACCTTCAGCGTCTATTGCGGGGGGACCATCGAGGTGCATTCGGTGTCGGCGTGACCCGGCGTTTCGGCGAGCAGGGTCCGAGCGAAGGTCAGCTCCGCGGCACGGTGCTGCCGCGGGGGGTGGTCAAACCTTCGCGTGTGCTTATATAGGCCAGGAAACCCTCGTCATTAATCATGATCTGCAACGCCACCCCAAAACAGGCTGAGCCGTCGCGCACCCCTTGCTCCACTCTGATGATCGAACCCTTGAGATGCTCGGTCTCTCCCGTGGGAAGGACCAGACTGAATTCGAGTTCGTCGAGCCCATGGAGGGGCGCGGTGGTGAAAAAATAGAGTCCGAAAGGGGCGAGGTCGTGAGTCGTGCCTTCGTACTCTCCGCTGGAGAGGAACAACCGCAGTGGGAGCGAGACTTTCAAACGCCGATGCCGTCGGCGTTCCGCTCCTTCCCTGGGCGGGACCTGGTGTTGGTAGTAGCTGAGGAATTCATTGTCATTGATCGTGATGGTGAGACCGAGGCCGACCCGTCGGCGCCCGACCTCTTCCACTGCCAGGATCCGTCGAACCTCGCCTGCCAAGCGAGGCGTCGAAGCGCTGGGTAGGGTTACCACGACCTCGAGGAGGTGGCCCTTGGAGACAAGCAGGTCCGAAACCACGAAAATTCCGAAGGCGCTGAAATCCCTCACCTCGGCCGCCCAGGTCTGGCCATTATGATACAGGATAGCGGGCATGCGGCAACTCACGCGGGGGTACCGCCGTTGTTCCTTGGTGATGGGGGGTAGGACCCTGGTTCCGGTATCCAAGGCTCCTGATCCGCAGAGGACCGCGAGGAGTTGGGAGAAGTCGTCGGTCGAACCCGACACCTGTACGTGGGTGGCAAAGGTGAGGTTTCCATCGGCCAAGGTCTGATCGATCGCCACGATCCTACCGTCGAGCCACGGGGATACCTGCTCGCCGCATTGCAGGTAAAAGCGCAACCCCGGGTTCTTCCACAAGCTGCGACCGCAGTAGAACGAGAACCCCTTCGGATCGAGGTTCCGGGCCAGAGTCCTGAACTCTCGCCCCTCGAGGAGGTAGTGCACCAGGACCGCTCGGCCTTTCCGTCGAGGTGTCTGTTCCATGCGAACCTCCCTCGATCACGTGGAGAGGAGATGACCTAGGGACCGTCCTAGTGCCGGAATGGGGCCGGTCCGGACAGTACGACGTCTGCAGCCTCGCTGCTCATGCATCAGGACTGCTCCAGCATGGCGGTCTTGGAGTTTTCTGTCAAGTGCTTGATCCGGTTATCGAGCGCAGCAGGGAGCCGGGGCACCGACCGTTCGCCGAGAGGGTGGAGGAAGCTAGGAAGCCGGCCGCAATCATGCTAGAGGAGTTCCGTACGTGCCGGCCGGAGGTCCTCCATGCACCCAAACCCCGCAGACCAACTCACCCGTTTGCGTCACCTCCTGCACTCGCTCAAGCCGAGCGAGTGGACCGTACTCGGTCTCCTCGCGCTGTTCTACGCTCTCGGCGTCGTGGTGGCGGAGACCGCCTGGTCCCCTGCTCTACCGCTGTCCCTGCTCGTGCCGGGTTTCTATTACCAGTGGCGGTACCGGGTGACGGAAAGCACGCGCGAACCTTGGCCGGTACTCCCATCCAACACCAGGATAATACTGGGCTCTTACTGCCTTGTTTATCTGCTGTCGCTCTGGTTCGTGCCGATCCTCGGTTCCATGGTGCTGCTCTGGCTGGTTCAGTTCACCCTCCCGGTCATCCTGCTACGCCGGCTCCGCGTGCCTCTCGGGAACCTCGGTTTCAACTGGCGTAATCCCTTCCGCAACAACCTCGATGCAGTGCTCGTCGCCATGTTCCTCCTGCCGCTCCTCGTGTTCGGGGCACGGGATGCTTCCCTCATCCAGGCTTTGGCGACCCACTGGTATTTCCCGTTCCTCCTCCTGCTCTCGATTGCCTCCATGGCCCTCACCGTGGCGCTGCCGGAGGAATTCGTCTTCCGCGGCCTACTCCCCGCATCGGTGCGCTCGGATCGTCGCTGGATCCTGCCGGTCGGCTTGTCGGCGCTGATCTTCGCTCTCTATCATCTGCCGATGCGCTACCTCAATGGGGCCTCTCCTTTCCATCAGGAGCTCCTCGGCGCGCTCGGCGCGGTGGCAAGAGAACAGCTCTTGCTCGGGCTGCTGCTCGGCTACGCGGTCTTCAAGAGCCATAACCTCTGGCATGGCATCTGGCTCCATGCTTTTATCAACGGTTTCAGCCAGGTTGCTTCCTTGGCGAGGCAGCTCGGGCTACTCGAGCCCTGAACCGAGGAGGTGCCATGCTACCGGCCAGAGTTATTCTTGGGATAGCCGGGCGGGGCTGGAATGACCCGGAGAGTGGGGACAGTACCGCCCCAATGTTTCCGCGAAGGTGAGGCCGACCCGCTCGTACCAAGCCCGCGGGCAGCCTTGTTCCCTGGCATTTTGTTTGCAGAGAACAAGGCCGATGTAGTGAACAGCGGCTATATGAAATGCTAATGCTACGAGTTCTCTTCTTCTGTTGCTGCGTTGGAGCGCTGGCCCTTCCCGGTTCTGTCCGGGCTTCGAGCCACGACCAACAGTGTAACGATCAAGAAGAAGAATACTTCTACCTGTGCAAAGATAGACAGAACCTGCTCCTGTTCCTCAACTCGAAAGCGGACGAAGCCCACGAGGTTTGCCAAGATCCTGATCGTAAAGAGGAATGCAAGGAATTATGGTCGGTCATCGCAAGGCAGCAACAACGGATGGCCGAAGTTTCGGAACTCATCACCTCGGCTCGCGACCTCTATACCACCAATTGCGGCGAGCCCAACCGCGTGCGAGAGATCACCGAGGGCTGCATGGGGGTGTACTGACCCTTCCCCTCCCCTCGATCCACCTGTTCACTCTACCAAACGAAAAAAGCGTTGGAACCACGCTGCCCGCCGAGGCAGGGAGATTCGTCTAGAAAAAGAACTAGGCGGCTGACCCTGTTGCGATGAGGACCTCGGTGAACCAGGCGAACCAGGCGTGCAGAAAAGCACAGTAGATGAAGCTGCGGGCGACATAGGCATAGTAGCCGAAAGCAAGGCCGAACAGCACCGAGCCGTACAGCTCGAAGGTCGGTTTGCCGAGATGCAGCAGTACGAAGGGCAGGAGTTGCACATAAACGGCCAGGACTCCGAGGCGGGGGCGGAGCAACCCGAGCAGGAACCCCCGATTCATGAACTCCCAACCCCACATGAACAAGAGGTGCGAGCAGAAGAGCAGGCCCCAGTCAGACCAATCGACCAAGCCTCGATGATAGAAGCCCTGGAACGAGCCCATCCTCGAGATACCCAGAGAAAGCAGCGAGAGGAAGCCGAACAGAGCGAGGAAACCCGGCAGGGCGAAGCGCAACCTGCCAAACGAGAGCCCGACCGTGGTGAGTTTCTGCCGGGTGACCAGCAGGTAGCCCATCGGCAGGACGAACAGCGCAAGGAACCCGAAGAGGTCATAGGGGCGCAAGGGAGCCAAGCCTCGCAGGCCGGGGAGGCTTTTCACCAACCTGGAGATCAGTTCGTCGTCGTGGGAGAGGGTCAGACAGACCGTAGCAACAAGCATGGCCCCGACGAGTGCGAGCCGAGGATGCTCTGGGGAGAGCTCGCGCCACCAGGCTCGTACGTGGTTCGAGAGCAGTGACCGGAGCATCACAAGGGGGTATCGTCGGCGATGACCTCTTCGAACAGGCGGAGGAAGATGGGGCCGTTCTCCTCGGTGAACCCGACCTCACGCCTGATCAGTTTTCCGTGGCGATTGATGAACACGGTATAGGGAACCTGGCCGATGTAGCCGTATTTCTCGGCCAGAATCTCGCGGTTGTCGATGTAGAAGGTGAAGGGGAACTTGTTTCGCAGATGCTGGAGTTTCGTGGTGGTCGAGTCGTCCAGGGAGATGATCATGAACACCAAGCGACCCTCGAAGGTCGCCCAGTGCTCGGCGATGAGCTCGAGGAACGCAGCGCAATACGGACAGGTTGCTCCGATAAAGACGACGAGCGCGGGCTGGTCCCCGCGCAGTTCGCCGAGGTCGACGTGTTGGTTGTTCCAGTCGGTGATGGTCACCTTGATGAAGGCGGGAGGTACGACCCCGGCGAAGGGTTGATCCCCTGTCGCCGCCTTGTCGGTCGAGGTATCGGCCGTGTCCGTGCCAGTATCCTCATCGGACTGCAGACAGCCGCACAGGAGCAGCGCGATCAGGAAGAGAATACCGTGTTGAGAGGCCATGCAACCCTCCGAAGCTCTCCGGGGCAACCGATCGTCGACCTCGGACCATGCCGTCTAGTATCTATCAGTGGGTGCCGTGATGCAAGGTATCATCATCGTCGTTTCCGGGAGGAACTTCCTTGAAGAGCGGGGCCTCGAAGCGCTTGTGGAGATCGCTCGCAACTGCCTGGGACATGCTCGAGAGGTGCTCGAGGAGCTGTGCCAAGCCCATGAGTTCAAGTCCTTCCAGCGGACGCATGGCCGAGAGATAGACCCGGTCGTTGTAGGTGCTCACCGCGCATTGGCTGAGCGTATGATTGATGTCCAGACAGCGTTTGTAGAAGGCCTCGCGCCGTTTCTCGGGCAGGTACACCATGGGCGAGAGGACCCAGAGTTGGCTCCCGGTCTTCTGTTGGACCAGGTAGACCCACACATGTACCTCGGTCCAGAGGTACCCCCAACAGGTCAATTCATCCTGGTCGGTTTCCTGGAGCAGCTCATCGGGGTTCAGCCCGGCAGAGCGAAAGAATTGTTCGATCACCATGCGACCGTGGGCGATGAGGAGCTCTTGCCGCTCGTTGTCTGCGTTCTTGCGGGGTTTTTTCGGCTTCCCCGGGGTCTTGTCGTTGGGTGGCTGGGCATTCTCGGCCTTGGCCTTCTTCTTGGTGGAGGTAGCCTTGGTGGGCGTTCCGGAAGTGGCTGTATGAGGGGTTGCCTTTTTCTGCTGCTTTTTCGTTTCGTCTTGCTTGGGGGCCATGGTGGAGCGCCTCACCGTCTGAGCTACAACCCCGTGGTGGTACCATCGCGATTCCGACTTGTAAAGCACCACGCGCCGAGGAATGTCAGCCTGCAGTACCTGGTAGACCCACAGGAGGAAGAAGGAAAACTCGGGGGGTTTCCCGGCAAGTCTTGCCAGGGTGCGGATCCAGGAACTGCATGGTGTCGGAACGACCCAGGGGCGAAAATGATTGCATGTATTCCCAATGCGTTGCAGGTGGCACATACTGTGATTGGTGCTCTTCCGTCGTTCCTGCCAGTGGAGCTCCTATGCGAACCCACGTCATCCTGTCCCTGGTCACCGGTTGGCTGCTTGTCGTGACCACGGCCTTGGCAGAACCTGCTTGTCCTGCCTCGATAGATCACGAATTCACCTCGCTGTACTCCTTCACCGGGACTCTCAAGATTCCCACGAAGGGCAGCTATCCCACCTCGGGAACCATAGAAATCGGTCGCAGGGAGGGTGCACTGTACCTCACCTTCCTGACCATGCGTATCGGCGAAAAAGAAGTGGAAGAGCAGATCGGCGCCGACGAGCTCTCGTACGAAGCGGGGCGTCGGAAGATCAAGGCCCGTTTCGAAGACGTGATCCTCCCGGATCCCACGGTCGAAGAGATCGGCCCAACGCTCAAGGTCAAGATCGAGACCGAGACCGTGCACGACGACGACTTCACCACCATGGCCGGGGAGGGTCGGGTCAAGGGTCAGAAGATACCGCCCCTGATCAAGGTCGGCTTGGTCTATCAGGGCGAACTGCAGACGTGCACCGACCTCGGTCCCCGCTGAGCCTTCCTGTCCCAGGCCACTCTGACCTGTGGCATTTTTGTAACTCTTCGTGACTATGAATACTTCTGCTTGACTCGGCTCCGGGGACGTGGCTTAGGTCTCCTGAGGAGTCGTAGTCCCTCGAAACGGAGGTACTTCATGGTCCAATCAGGGGCACGGCGCCGAGAACAACGTCGACGAGGTGCGGGAATGAACATCTTCGTGCTCAACTGCGGTAGTTCCTCGCTGAAGTTCCAGATCATCGCCACCGATCTGGAGGCGATCGAACAGGATGCGGATCAACAATTAGCCAAGGGGTTGATCGAGCGCATCGGCAGTCAGGCCGTCATTACCTTGCAGGCAGGAAAGTCGTCGCCGCTCAAAGAGGCCGCACCGATACGCGACCACTCCGCGGCGCTCGATTACATCGTGAAATGGATCACTGCCAGGGGGGCCAATATCCCCGGCATTCAGTCGCTGGCTGACATTCACGGGATAGGTCATCGCGTGGTCCACGGTGGTGAGAAGTTCAAGAAATCCATGTTGCTCACCCCCGAGGCCATCAAGGCCATCGAGGAGTGCATCGACTTAGCTCCGCTGCACAACCCGGCAAACCTCAAGGGTATCTATGCCGCTCAGAAACTCTTCGGTCCTGCCGTCCCCCAGGTCGGCATCTTCGATACCGCCTTCCATTCCACCATGGACGAATCGGCTTACCTTTATGCCATCCCCTATCAACTCTATCGCCGTTTCAAGATCAGGAAATACGGCTTCCATGGGGCCTCGCACCGCTACCTTGCCCATCGCTACCGTCGTATTACGGGCAAAAGCCGCGAGGAGACCAAGATCATCACCGTCCACCTCGGCAACGGCGCTTCGGCATGTGCCATCGTGGCCGGCAAATCCATCGACACCTCGATGGGCATGACCCCGCTCGAGGGACTGGTCATGGGCACCCGCAGCGGTGACATCGATCCGACCGTACTCGATATCGTTGCCCACAAGGAAGGGGCCTCCTTCGACGAAGTCTTCTCCCTGCTCAACAAACGCTCGGGTTTGCTCGGCATCTCCGGTTTGACCCATGATATGCGGGATCTCCTCGAGGAGGTCGAGGAGCACGACGACCGGCGCGCTAAACTGGCCGTGGACATGTTCTGTCAGCGGGTGAAAAAGTACCTCGGCGCGTATCTGGCGAAGATGAACGGAGCCGACGCCATCTGCTTCACCGGTGGTATCGGTGAGAACGCCCCGCAGGTCAGAGCCCGCATCTGCGCCGACCTGGATTGGTTCGGCCTGCATCTCGATCCCGAGGCAAATTGCGCCGCGGTAGGTGGGGTCGAACGCAAGATCAGCAACGGGAAAAGCAGAATGGAGTTGTACGTCATCCCGACCAACGAAGAGCTGATCTATGCCCGAGACACGGTGCGGATCATGATGAATCAACAGCCCCCGGGCTGACCCCCGCGGGACCGGATTTCATTCCAAGCGATACGTCTTCACTTCCATGCCGACGGGCGCGGCTCTGCGGCCACGGTACACGGACCAGTATTGTTCCTTGAGATTGCCCAACGTCGCATAGAGGGGATGATCGATCAGGGGCTGGTGTCGGGCGATGGTCCTGCCCTCTGCATCAACCAGCGTGAGGCTGGCGCAACGGTTCAGGATGCCCGCGGTGCCAACACTGCAGATGGCCACCAGGGCGCGCCTGGCGACAAGGTCTTGCAGTTCACCGTAGCAGAGGGGTTCTTCCCGGACCGAAATGTCCTGGTCCCGCAGTAGCGCGACGAGACCGCGTATGGTCACCGAGGGCAGGATCAGGGGATTATCGGGGATACGCAGGACCGTGCCGTCGGTCGAGGCC
>Ga0156395_1096_pt1 | contig 12594 bp, 8 predicted proteins | sample RifOxyA3_FD_108039 | JGI IMG/M metagenome (GOLD analysis project Ga0156395, IMG submission 108039) | Deltaproteobacteria bacterium RIFOXYA12_FULL_61_11 | reverse complement strand
CCATGCTCATCCTTGCGCGTGGCGGGGGACCCCCGTCGGTGCCACCCCGTCGATGGAGTGATCACTCAAGTGCAATTCACCCAAAACTGAACTTCTCTGAAGGCTTACCCCCTACTACGGTGGGGTGCTTGACAGCTCACCTTCCGGTACAGGATAGATGCCAGATGATTGCCGGAAGTATCGGAGACGGGAAACGTCATGGACGTCATCGCCAAGCTTTCTTCTCAAATCGGATCGCGGAGCGAAGAGGCCAACATCGAGGTCGCCCGCCTTTGTGTCGCAGAGCCGGAGCTTCTTCCGGACCTCGCCGCACACCTCGTTGACACAAGCGCGCAACTCGTCGGCGACTGCGCCGAGGTCCTGACCAAGGTTGCCGAGCAGCGGCCGGCGCTCGTGGCACCTCACGTCGAGGTTCTCTACTCGTTGTTGGAGCACAAGAACGGGCGGGTTCGGTGGGAAGCGGCCCATGCGGTAGCCCTGGTGGCAAAAGAGGTCCCTCGCTTCATCGGCGACCGCCTCGAGGACCTCGGCCAACGTGCAACATGTGACAAGAGCGTCATTGTGCGCGACTATGTGCTCGATACCATTGCGGCCTATGGCACTACCGGCCCTCGGGCAGCGGCCGCAGCGATGCCGTACCTCCGAGAGGGTCTGGTTGCATGGGAGTCGAAACACGCCGCTCGCGTGCTACGCGGTCTCGAGAAACTCGCCGCGGTCGCTCCGAAGCTCATCCCCGAGATCCTGAAGCTGGCCGAGCCATTCGGAAACCATGCCCGTCCAACCCTACGAAAGGCCGCGAAGTCCCTTCTGAAGAAGGTATCGGTCGGTTGAGCGACCTCCACAGCACCATGCAGAGCAGAGTCTGGATGACCCGGCACAGCCCCACCTCGCGCCTGGCTAGTCTGAGCATCTTCAATCCCGAGGACTTTCAGGACACCTCGCTCACAGCCAGCGCTCGAACTGGGGTTTGATGATCCGAGAGTACGACAGGGCCACGCCGAAGGTCAGGTTGTGGCCGAGGTGCTCCGTGGCCGGCAGCTTGCCGCGGAAGACAAAGAGGTCGACCATGGGGGTCAAACTGAGATAGCCGAGCAGCGGGATCTTGAACTGATTGCGCAGGAGCAGTTCCAGTCCGAGGTCGTCGTCCGTGTCCTGGTCGGAGGGCGCAAACCAGCGCGTGTCCAGAGTCAGATCGTACTGGATGTTGTAACGAGGGAGAGAGAAGGCCCTGGTGAGGTTGAGCAGCGAGAAGACACCATACTCGAGATCATCGTGATCTCCGGTGTAATCCAAATCCATGATCAGACCGGCGGAGAAATTCTTAATCAGTGCGCCGTCATAGAGCTTCAGGCCGGTGAGCAGGCGACCGATCCGTTCCCTGGGGAGAAGAGCCGGGCCCTCGGTAGCTTTATTGCGCCGCAACTCGGTGTCGTATTGCAGGCTGAGCATGGGGCCGAGAACATAGGCCGTGGAGAAGACCTCGACAGTCCGCCACTTGTAGAAACCCTCCCCGGTCAGCAGACCGTTGTCGCGCTGTTCGTTCTCCACGGTCGTGCCGTCGGTTTCCTTGAGGCGAACCTGACTGAAGTCGAGCAAGACGCCGAATTTGAGGCTGGCCTGGGCGTGATCGACCAGGAAGTAAGCCTCGCCCAGGGTGCCTATTGCGCGCTGGGTATTGGCCGTGACCTGGGCGTTGCGCACGTTGGCATAACTCTCCCGCCGCTCTACCGAAGTATCGGCCAGGTCGAGCCGGAGGTTGCGCACGTCGACCAGGTAGACCACCCGGTCATAATCCGCCGTGCCGTTGAGACCATCGCGCAGGTGCTGGAGCACGGCCTGGTCGGCGGGCAGCGTCGAGCCTTCCTCAAGTCGCTGGATGGTCTCCTCGGGGACCTCTGCGGCGAGGGACGAGGTCAGGGCCTCGTGCAGGCTGACCGGATCGCCCTCGGGATCCGGTACGAAGCGCTCGCCCTCGCGCCGGAAACGATCCTCGGGGCGTTCGAGCGTGAACTGATCATAGGCCGCCCGTAATTCGGCCAGCAGAGCTGAAGAGGTCAGGAGGTGGTAGTAGGTCGCGTCGGCGATGGGCAGCCCTGTGACCAGAGTGCGACTCTGCTGCCCACCCAGGAAATAGCGCGGCCGATGTTGATTGCCGCGCTGGACATAGTCGTACAGGCGTTTGAGCTCGCTGCCGGGGATGCTGACGCTGACCAGTTTGTCCTCGGCAGGGTAATAGGTCGCCAATTGTTCCGCGGAGAGGCCCCCGGGGGGTAACGTCCCTCCCTCGGGCACCGGCAGGAGGACTACCTCGCTGGGGGTGCGTTCGAACATGGCCACGCCCAAGAACGACGCCAGTTGTCCCGGCTCGAGGAAGAGGTGCTCGGGCCAGAGGTGGTGCACGTCGGGCAGGAGGATGCGGCCCGACGTCGAGAACAGGGTGGAGAGCCGACGATCGAGGTCCAGGAATTCTGCCTCGGCGGTCACCCCGGTATCCAGACCGTGCCGGGTGTGCAGGATCGCGCTGGGAATCGCGGCCTCGCGGAAACGGAAGGAGACCACCCCGAGGCTGCGGCCCGGAGTGATCTTGCCGGTGATCGACAGGTTGAGCCGATGCTCCGCGCTCGGCTGGCTGAAAATTTCTCGGGGATAGGGCGGAGAGTCCGCGACGCGCGTCCCGACCAGCAGGTCGATCCAGGGGTAGCGGGCCACAAGTGCGCGATGTTCCTCGTCGCCGAGCTCGGAGACGACCACGTTGAGCGTGCATTCGGTGGTGGCCCGCGCTTCCAGCGAGGCCAGGCTGATGGTCGCGGGTTCTACCGAAAGACCGAGGTTCTGCAAGCGCTCGGGGTGGTCCACTCTGGCCAAACCGATCACGCAGACCCGCACTTCGTCGCGTTCGATAACCAGCAAGGGCGGGTAGAGCGGAGTCTTTCCCTTCAGGATGTTAGCAGCGACAAAGGGGACAGAGGTGGCGGGAGGGGCCTGTTCGAGGAGGTGCTCGGAGGGCACCAGGGCCTCGACCAACCCGGAGAGACCGCGCAGCGCTTCAGCCCGTTCGGCCTCGTTCTGCGGCAGAGCGGCACCGGTGCCGACCGCCACCGCGAAAGGACTGCCCGCACGGAGGGAGCGCAGCGCGGGAACGAGCCGGGAGAAACCGCCGAAGGTCTTGGCAACGACGACGAGCGTGGTCTCCCGCTCCCCCGAGCCAAGTCGATAACCATAGGCCACCAAGGGTTGCCAGAACTCGCCGGGAACAAAGGTGCCGCGTTCGAGTCGGCCGATCCCCCGCACCTCGGGTTCCTCCCCAACAGGGTCGGAGGGGAGCAGCACGTCTTGGCCGAGCAGACGCACGTCCTCGCGCTCGCTCGACCACTGCCGCAGGGTGTCGTGCAGAGCGGTAGCGAGGTCACCGGAGGCATCCCCGGGCACGAGGTACCAGGCCGTGCCGGTCTCGAGGACCGTGATCCGGGGGGCTGAACCGAACAGCGCGAGGTCGTTCCCGCCGGCGAGCCGGGCACCGGCAGCCTGGATGAGGTGCCGTGTGACCTTGCGCACCGCGAGGTCCGGTTGCGTGCGCAGGAACCGTTCTAGGAGTTCGCAGGCGCGCAGATCGACGTTCGGGTCCACTCCTCCGAAATACAGGACGTCGATCTGTCTGCCCGAGGACATGGGAGAGGCGTCCTCGGTAGCATGCGGCGCGGTGGGCAGAGAGAGGACCAGGAGAAAGCCGTAAAGAAGGATGCCCTTGGTCATGGAAGTGCCTCTCTGCCATACGGACCGGCAGCGACGGAACCACCGGGTTTTCCACTGTACAGTATCCCCGGTGCGAAGTTAAGATCGCCCGTTGCTCTCTCGGCGGGGTCCTTGATGTCGTCCTCGGCCCGGTTGCACCTCTTTGCACCGGTTCTGCTCCTCGTCCTGCTCCTGGAGCCGATATCCGAGTCGTGTGCCGAGAACTCAGAGCCGCGGCAAGGAAGCCTCGCGGGAAAGCTGGATCTTGGATACGATACCAATATCTACAAACAGATGGGTCAGGACGGAGTCATCGACGACTGGCTCGTTCGAGGCTCGCTCATCGGGAGGCACCTCTTGTACTCCTCGGAGCACGGTCAAGCGCAGGGCGGGGTGCAACTCGGCGCCAAACAGTTCCTCACCGAACGTTCCAAAGACAATGTAATCGGTGTGGCCGAGCTCGGCTTGACCGCCCCCGTAGGTCCCTTCGATCTCGCCTCTCGCAGCGTGGGGCGCTGCAAGTTGGAGAGGGCGGGCGACGAGGATTTCGACCAACTCACCCAATACCTCGAGGAGCGTTCGTTGCTCCCGCTCCCCTCCTTGTTCGGTTCGGTGCCCATACAGACCCTCGACCTCCACCTCGAGCAGTTCAGGTTCCAGGATGAAGGACTATACAGCTTCCGGCTCCTCCGGGGCGGGGGACGCCTCGAACAAGGAATCGGCAGGGCCTGGCTCCTCGGTCTCCAGTATCATCTCGCCCACCGGAATTTCCTCGAACGTCAGATCGGTTTCGACCGTCGGCTCGACCTCATCCACGAACTCGGCCTCAATGCCTCCTTCCACGCTTCGTCCATCTTGGTATTCGATCTCCTGCTCAGGCACAGTGATTCCAATATTCCCCAACTCGACAGCCGCTCTCTCGTGCTGTCCGCCCGCTGGAGTACGTCCTTGCCGCTCGGTCTCACCATGATTCTCTCCGGTTCCGCGTTGCTCCGCGCTTACAGCGACAACGTTGCCTATTATATCGAGCAAGAAGGGGTGCGGATCCTGCGCACGAGCAGCGAGGAGGAAAATTTCAACGTCTTCGCCCTCGCCCTCTCCCGATGGCTGAACCGGTATCTTGCCCTCGAGATACAGTACCGCAGGTATTCGAACGAACTGTCGGACATGGAACTCGCGTTCAACCGGCAACTCCTGCACCTCGGTCTACGAGGGATCTATTGAACTCTAAGACGCTGTACCTCGTGGCCACGCCGATCGGGAATCTCGGCGATCTCTCGGTCCGGGCCGAACAGGTGCTCGGCACCGTCGATCTCATCGCCGCGGAGGACACCCGCCACACCGCCAAACTGCTCTCGGCCAAGGGCCTGCGTACCCCGATGCTCGCTTTGCACCAACACAACGAACGCAGGGCCTCGGCCAGGGTCTTGGCCCTCTTGGAAGAGGGCAAATCCGTTGCCCTAGTCAGCGATGCCGGCACACCCGGTATCAGCGATCCCGGATCAGCCGTGGTCCGCGCCGCCTTGGAACGGGGGCTGCCGGTGGCCGTGGTGCCGGGACCATCGGCCCAAGCCGTGGCCCTCTCTATTCTAGGACGGCCGGGTTGCCCGGGTATCTTCTTGGGTTTTCTGGACGAGCGGGAGCGAAGGAACGAAGAGCTGACGGCCTGGCTGCGGAGGCGCGAGGCGGTCGTGGTGCTCTACGAAGCACCGCACCGTCTCCTGAGCACCCTGGTCTGGCTGGAAAAGACCTTCGGTCCGGTGCAAACGCTGCTGCTCAAGGAGTTGACCAAGCTCCACGAAGAGTTGCTCCTCGGCACCCCGGCCGACCTGTGCGCCGGATTGCGCCTGCGGGAGCGGATCCAGGGCGAGTATACCCTGGCCTTCTACCTCGGGCCGGTCAGCGAATCCCCGGATGGAGTGGACGAAGAAGCGGCGCGACGATTGTTCGCAGCCCTCGATCGGAGCGGAAAGCTCGGGCCACGCGACCAGGCCAAGGTCGTCGCCGAGTTTTTCGGTCTAACCGGGAACCAAGCCTATGACCTTCTGCGCCGGGTGCGCGGTCGAAGAGAGGACGACAATGGTTGAACCGGACGAGAAAATCACCTTCACCGTAGAGGCCGACCTGGTGGGGGTCCGCTTGGACCAGGCCCTGACCGCGCGTGGGGGCGGGTGTTCGCGCAGCGTGGTGCAGCGCCGGATCGAGGCCGGAGGTGCCACGGTCGATGGCCGCCGGGAGCGCTGCAGTCGGCGGCTCGAACTGGGGGAACAGGTGGAGGCCGTTTGGCACGTCGAGGCACTTGTGGAACGTCCGGCAGCCGAACTGCTCCCTCTGGAGGTTCTCTACGAGGACGACGAGCTCGCGGTCGTGCTCAAACCGGCCGGGTTGGTCGTGCATCCGGCCAAGGGTCACCGAGGTGGGACCCTGGTCGATGCCTTGCTCCAGCGCTTCGGAGGAACCCTCAGCTCGCTTGGCGGCGCCGAGAAGGTCGGGCTGGTCCACCGTTTGGATAAAGACACCTCGGGGCTCCTTCTCGTTGCTCGTACCGATGAAGCCCACCTCCGTTTGGCGGCCTTGTTCCAGGAGCACGCGATCCACAAGGAATACCTGGCCCTGGTCCACGGCAAGCTGCGCGCCGAGGTAGGCTCCATCGCAACCTCTCTCGCGCGCGACCCCTCCGATCGCACGCGCTATCGCGTGGTCACCAACGGCGGCCGAGAGGCTCTCAGCCACTATCGCCGCACAAAATCCTGGTTCGGTTGCATCCACCTCCTGAACGTGCGCATCGAGACCGGGCGAACCCATCAGATCCGGGTCCACCTCGCCTCGATCGGCTGCCCCGTGATCGGGGATGCAACCTATAGCCGTCCGATCGCCGCGTATCGAGAGCTGCCGGTCGAAGTCAGACAACGGCTGAGCGGCTTACCGACCTACCTGCTCCACGCCCACAGATTAGGCTTCCAACACCCCTTCCTCGAGCAGTGGCTCGAGTTCGAGGCTCCACTTCCCCCTCCTTTCGAGGAACTCCTGGCTTGGCTCGACAGCTCGGCATGAGGAACTACCGAGAGGCACCGCCGAGGGACGGAGGGGGGACAGGGGAGGACAGGAACAGGTCTCAGGACCGAGTAGTACGCAGTTCGATCAGGACGGAGAGTAGTTCCCGCTCGTCGATGGGCTTGGCAAGGATCCGATCCATACCGGCCTCGAGGAAGGCGGCGACCTCCTCGGGTTGGTTGTACCCGGTCAGACCGAGTATCGGAACCCTCGGCCGGTCACCGAGGCGTTCGTGCTCCCGCACCCTGCGGGCAACCTCCGCACCGCTGAGCTCGGGCAAGCCGATGTCGAGCAGGAGCAGGTCGAAGGAATGGCGGAGGTATTGCTCGAGAGCAGCGGCGCCATCGGCCACGACCGTTGTCTCGACTCCCTGTTCACCCAGGACCGTTTCGAGATAGAGCGCGTTGATGGCGTTGTCTTCGGCCAAGAGCAGCCGAGCGCCGCGAAGCTCGGTCGAGCTCGCGCGGTCGTCCACGGGCCTAGCAGGTTCCTCGCAGAGGGGCAGCTCGAGGTGCACCGAGAAGGTCGAGCCCTTGCCCAGCACACTGTGTACCGTGATGGTTCCACCCATGCGTTCGACCAGGCCGCGAACGATGGCCAAGCCAAGCCCTACGCCTCGACCGGTCTTGGTATAGCCGGGGTCGAGTTGGACGAAGCTCTCGAAGATGGTACCGAGTTTATCCTCGGGTATGCCGATGCCGGTGTCGCTGACGAGGATCGAGAGGGCGGGATCGTCGGCGTGCGATTGTTCCGCCTTCAGGGTGATGGACCCCGCTTTCGTATATTTTACCGCGTTGGTGAGCATATTGAGCACGATTTGCTGCAACCGCACTGCATCTCCGCGGCGGTACCGGTGCAGCTCGGCCGGCAGAATCACGTTGCAGTGCAGCCCTTTTTCCCGAGCAGAAAGGCAGACCAGTTCGAAACTGGAGCGGAGCAACTCGACGAGATCGAAGGGCGCTTCGTGGAGGCCAAGACTAGCCCCCTGGAGCGCGGTATAGTCGAGAGTATCATTGACGAGGTGATGCAGGTTGTCGGCGGCTCGCCTGAGCAGGCCGAGATGTTCGGCGACCTCCGCGGGCATGGCGGTTCGTTCGAGCAGAGCGGTCAGGCCGAGGATACCGGTGAGCGGGGTGCGGAACTCGTGACTCAGATTGGCCAGGAAACGGGCCTTGATCTTGATGGCCTCCTCGGCGGCCGACTTGGCGAGTTGCAGTTCGCGGTACGCAAGTCGTGCATGCGTCACCTCCTCGATGGTCACCACCTGCCCGCAATATTTTCGACTAACGTCCAACATTGGAGCGCGGTGGACCAGGAAGAACCGTTCGGGCGGACCAGCCAGGTGCAGTTCCACGGCCGAGCTCTCGAGAGGAGGGGCTGCTGTGGTCTGGCCAAGCCAGGGGAAGAGTTCGAGATGGGGGAGGCCGAGCAAGGAGGCTCCGCTACCGGCAAGAGTCTCGGCGGCCTCGACCACGCTGCCCACGGTGATGCCGTAGTATTGTTTGCCGGGAATAGCCTGCTGTTCCAGGAGGTCCAGGGCTGCCGGGTTGAGGGCCACGACCGAGCCTTGGTCATCGAGTACCAGCGAGGGGAGCGGCAGGCTCTCGAACACGGTCAAGAGCCGGTTCTTCTCGTTGGTCAACATACGGTTGCGCTCCTGCAATTCATGGCGCAAGCCGGCTTCGCCCTGCTCCGTCCACTCACTGCAGAAGGCGAGCTCGAGCCGTTCGAAGCAACGATCGAGATGCCGGGAGCAGGCGGACCGCTCCGCAGCGTCAAAGCCGCTGCGTTCCTCGAGCAGCTCGAGATACGTACGACGGTAGTAGGTCATCAGACCGAGGAACATCCGCAGAGAGACCCCGCGTTCCCTGTGCAGGCGCGCCTCGCGTACCGCGAAAGCGGCGATCGGGTCGGCTCCGACCGGGGGTTCGGGGCTGTGTTCGAGGGCCTCGGTGGGGAGAGCGAGGGCCTCGAGGAAGGATGAGGTCAGGCCGGCGATCGAGATCCTCCAGGCCTCGACCAGGGTCGAGGTATAGCGGGTGTACCCTCGTTCCAAAGCATAGCGCAGGAGGCGCTCCATCAGCCAAGGTTCGTGCGAGGTGAGGAGTTCGGCAAAACGACGACTGTCCATGGAGGCCTCGAGTTGGAAACCGGGTCGGCCGGGAAGGAGACCCTACCACGAGGAGGAGCCCGGGTCACGCCGAAGGGTCTTCCACGATCACGGACAGATGGCGCCACCGACCGGAGCGGAAACGTAGGATATAGACGACCGCCATGACAGCCAGGTAGCCGGTCAGCCAACTCCAAGCACCGAGGAGGCCGACCCCAAGCCCACGCACGAGGAACAGGGAGGGTAGCGCCAGGCCGAACCACGAGAAAGCGCTGGCCATCCACATGCAGAAGCGGGTGTCGCCGGCTCCGTGCAGCGCATTGCGGTAGAGCGCGATGGTCGCGTCAGCCATGATATAGAGCGAGGTCAAACGGAGCATCGCCGTGGCAAGAAAATGGACCCGCTCGTAGGTCAGGTGATCGCCCACCCCACCGAAGAGCGTGATCAGCGGGCCGGGGAAGAAGAAGAAGGTTAGGGCCATGAAGCCGCCATAGCCATAAGCCAAGATCATACCGACCAGAGGAATACTCACCGCGGTGTCGTAGTCCCCGGCTCCAACGTACCGGCCGACGAGAGAGGCCACCGCCACGCCGAAACCGAGCTGAGGCAGGAAGGCAATAAGATCCCAGGACAAGGTGATGTTTACCGCCGCTTGTTCGTCGATACCCAAGCCTCCCAGTACCAAGACATAGAAGTTGAAGGCACCGACCGAGAAGAGCATCTGCACTCCCGAGGGCAAGCCGAAACGCCACAATCCGGCCAACAACCCACGGTCCGGAGCCCAGTTCCGCGTGCGATGAACTCGGTATGCTGGGGAGAGGAAACTGCGCAGGAGAATGAAGAAGGTCAACGCCGAAGAGGCGACCGTCCCATAGGCGGCGCCCGCGATACCCTGGGCCTGCAACCCGAGCGGCTCATAGCCGAAGATGAGCAGCACACTCAGGGGGAGGTTCAACACCATACCCAGAGGATTGGCCACCATCACGATCTTCGTCCGGCCGATGCCGGAGAAGAAGCTGGACAGGGCATTGGCGCCGAGATTGAAGAAGGCCCCGTGCAGCAGAATGGCGAAGTACTGGCTCTCCAACTCCACCAGCTCCGCGGAGTGGCCTACCAGGGCGAAGAAGGAAGGTCCGAGAGGTATGAAGAGCTGCAGCGCAAGTGCGCCGAAGAGCGCCACGTACAAACCCTGCCATGTGATCGCCCCCCCCCGATCGGGACGACCTGCGCCGAGGTGTTGAGCGACCATGGGACTGACATAGCCGACGGTACCGAAGAAGAGGCACTGCAGCACGAAGCTGCTGAGCCCCCCGGGGAGTGAAGCAGCCAAAGTCTCTTTGGAATAGAGGGACAAAAAGAGCCGGTCGGAGAACATCATCACCGTGGAAGAGCTGGAGCTGATCACCAGAGGGTAGGCGATGCGCCAGAGTTCGAGCAGGTGCTCGCGGGATCTCGGGGTTTCCACAGGGATGCTCGTACCACCCATCAGCCGAGGGATATAGCAGCATAAAAGGCTTGCCGCAACGAAGGTGCTTCAGGGAGAGCGATCCGTGAGCCTCGCCGGCCTTCTGTCCAAATTCTGCCAAGGAAAGGTTCAATCGGGAACGATCCAGCCCTCGTGCAAAGCCCGGCCGACGAGGGCGCCCGAAAAACCTGCTTGTTCGAGCCGATCGAGGTCACTCCGGCCGCGTACGCCGCCACCGTAATAGTATCGCCCACCTGCTTTGACGCGTGGTGTTCCTAACAGCGTTGGCGAGAGCCCCATTCCGGTACCAACCGCTGCGAGATCGAGCAACAATACGTCTTCACAGCCTGCAGCGAGAATCCGATCCAGGAGGACCGATAGCTCTACACCAGTAGCTGCCCCCATGGTCACACCACCACGGGTATCGATGCTCGCCACGGGCGCCGGAGCTGCGAAGGGTTCGAGGAGTTGATCGGCGGACATGGTTTCCGTCCCTAATACCGGCCGCAACAGTGTGCTGGTTGCCGAGGCTACAATCTCCGCCCGACTACGGAAGCCCCCATCGTACCAGCAGGTGAGGGAGAACTCGGCGCAGAGGGTCCTCACCATCGAGGCTTGGGACGGCCGCCCCATGAGAGCATCAAGGTCGGCAATATACCACAGGCTGAGGCCGTAAGTCGCCAAGACGTGCGCGATAACCCGTCGGGGATCGCCATCTGTACAGAAAGAGGTCGCAAGGGGTCTGTACTTAGCACGCAGCCCGGCGCACGCGGCCACTGCGCGTCCATGCATGAGGTCCAGCACTGGCACTATCATCATCGCCATTCTCCTTTTCCGTCGTGTCAGCCTTCTGGTCTCGGTGAGATAACTGCGTTCGGTCGAGCCCTAAGTACTCTGACCGACAACCAAGGTTTCAAGTGCCTGAGGTAGAAGGAAGGGGACCGTACTTTTCGCACTTCTACCAAAACCACTGTGCTCATGTATGACCCCCCTTTTGTATGCCACGACTTCGGTGGTAGGATCCAGCGAGAAGATAGAGGCCACGGGAGGGCCGGATGCGGTAACAGGAACGGAGCAACTCCTGCTCCCGACAGAGGAAGCCTGCTTCAAGAAGAGTTCGATACCGATGAACCCAGACGATGTTTCCCCACTTGGATTGTAAGGTGCTCACCTCGGAACCCGGAACAACGTTGCCGTTCCCGGGGTCCATCGTCCCCATCAGTACTGCGAGCAAGGTGAGGTTCGCCACTAAGGGCCTACCCATGCTAGCATTCTTGAAACCTCGCGAATAGACTAGTTGTTATGCAGATCCTCACTTGCCATTCACCCTGGTTTCTGGTCCTCTTGCCAATCCTCGCCATGGAAGGCCTAGTCCTCGTTGCTCACGCCTTGAATCTCAGCACAATACCCCTCTCAGATCCTCACAGAGTGGCAACCTGGTATGGCTGGAGCCGCTACCTGCGAGCGCGCCGCTATCACCGGAGGCGTTTCATCCTCAATCTTGTGCATAGGAGCACCCTGCTCGTCATTCTATCGATCTTTCTCCTTCGTGGGGGGACGGTGTGGTACCAAGGGCAATGTGCTGCACTCGCGCTGCCCCCACTGCTCGAAGGGTTACTTTTCCTGGGCACCCTCGCGCTCATTGGACGGATCATTGCCCTGCCATTCCAAGCACTACACCTTTTCGCCGTCGAGAAACCTTGGGGGTTCAGTACAACGTCCCTTCACACCTTCCTGGCTGATCGATTGAAAGGTGGGTTCCTGACTCTCTTTACCGCTGGACCTGCCGTTGCGATGATCCTTGCTCTTTTCTCCTTGTTCGGCCCCGCTGGTTGGTTGCCGAGTGCTGTGGGCTGGATGTTCTTGGATGTAGTCTGGATGACTCTCTTCCCGCTGGTAATCTATCCGCTGTTCAATACCGTGAAACCACTTCCCGAAGGGACCTTGCGACAGGCGATTGTGCGTCTCGCGATGGCTCAGACCTTCCCACCCGGGAATATACGCATCCTGGATGGATCCAGGCGTTCGGTGCGGCCAAATGCCATGACTAGCGGCTTGGGGCCGACCAAACGCATTTTCCTCCTCGACACCTTGCTCGGCGGGCACTCCGACAGGGCGGTCCTCGCGGTTATCGCCCATGAACTCGGCCATCACCATTTCCATCATTCCTGGGGTCTTCTCACTTTCTCCTTTGCTCACAAGATCGCCTTCTTCTTGCTCGTCGCGCTTTTCT
>Ga0156395_1092_pt1 | contig 12732 bp, 10 predicted proteins | sample RifOxyA3_FD_108039 | JGI IMG/M metagenome (GOLD analysis project Ga0156395, IMG submission 108039) | Deltaproteobacteria bacterium RIFOXYA12_FULL_61_11 | reverse complement strand
CTCGAGGTGAAGGTTTCGTCGTCGATCCTGGTCACCGTGGTGCAGAGACCTTCGCTCCCTCCGAGGAGGCCATCTCCGTCCTGGTCGTAAGGACGGTAGGAGAAGAGTTGGACGCTGTCCACCCCCAGGGGCAACACACCTCGCGGCAGGGACAAGGTGTCGGTGAGCCGACCGAGGGCGAAGCCGGGGGACTGGTAGCTGTCCCATCGCCTTGGGCTGGGGTCGCTGCCGACCTGTTGCAGGTCGAAGCGGATCATTTTGAGGGAAGCCGATAGTTCTGCTCGGGTATGACCGAGCTTTTCCTGGTCGAACATCAAGCGGCGGTAGTCCCCCACCGCTTGCATCACCACCATGGCCAGGAGACTGGTCACCCCGAGGGTGACCATCAGTTCGATGAGGCTGAAGCCCCTGCGCCGGTCCGGGTTCATCGCCGACCCCGCTGTTCGAGCAACGCTTCGGCCCGGAAGAGCTCGAATTCGAGTTGGCGGCGCAAACGAGGATTGGTGGTGTGGCGGAGTTCTTCTCGGCGCTGCTTGAGCAGTTCTCTCGCCGCGGAAAATTCTTCGGTCGTGCGAGGGAGGCGTGGTCTGCCATCCCCTGGGCCGGGAGGTCTTAGTACCGAACGGACCTCGAACTCCACGACCGGTTCGGACCTTTCCTTGAGGGGGCGATGGAGGGTTCTATTGCGCCGGCGTACCTCTTCGCGGGCATCCTGTTCGAGGACCGGTTGGAAAGAGCCCTGACCAACGGCTTCTTCGCGCACTTCGAAAGGTAGAAGCATTTCGAAGGGTTCCATGGCATAGAAGAATTGGACCAGCGCGAGGAGGGGCAGCACCACCCAGAGCAGCCGTTTCGAAATGGTAGGTCGGTTCGAGGCCAGCAGATCTTCGGGAGCAAGGACCGGAGAGGGCTCCTCAGGTTCCTCGCTCTGCACCATCGGAGGTGGAGGCACATAGGTGGAAAGGGTGCGATCGAGCTGCTCGACTTGTTCTTCGAAGTCCCTGCGGTCTCGGAGCTGGCCGATGAGGACCTTGAGCCAATTTTCCACCCGCGGCAGGAGTGGACCGAGTTCGGCGGGAAAACGCACCGCGTGGTCGAAGGTCAAGAAGCCTTCACCCTCGCGGGTCTCGCAGGAACTGACCATGCCGCTGAGTTCGAATGGTTCGAAGGTGTCGGTGTCGAAGAAATGGAGGACGACTTGGGTCGCGGCAGGCAACTCACCCGCGGTCTGAACGACGCAGAACGTTGCGTCGAGGTACTGCAGTTCGACCTGGACGAGGTCGCCCTCGATGGTGGCCAGCAAGGGTTGACCGGAGGTGCAGGTACCTTGAGCTGCCAGGGCCAGGAAGTGGGTGACACGTTCCCTCAGGAGGCCGAACACGACCTCTCGCTGGTCTTCCTTCAGTTGGGAGAAGAGCAGGACCAGGCCTCGTTCGGCAGAGGGCCCGATCCGGTCCAGCAATCGGCCGGACAGCGCGAGTTGGCCACCGTTGCGCGACAGGTGGAGCACGAGTTCGATCGTTTCGGGAAGGTCGATGAGTTCGGCTTGGGGACAGAAACATCCCCGGAGGGAGAGGTGCGTGAGGGGTACGGTGCTACGCTGGGAGACCCCACTCACCTCGAGGGTGAGGCCCCGGGGCATGGAGAGAAGGCCAAGGGCAAGGGCGGCTCTCATGGTTCTCCGACGAACCGTGTGGGTGGAGTCGGCGCGTTCACTTGATGCACACCCTGCGTACCTGCGGCATGTCGCACAGCCCCTTGAAGACTTTTTCGATACCGTCCTGCTTGAGCGTACGCATGCCCTGGTCGACGGCCAGGTGGCGGATCTCATCGACCGGCGAACGGCGTTGGATCAGGATTTTCATCTCGTCGGTGCCGACCAAGAGTTCATGGATACCCAGCCGGCCCTTGTACCCGCTCTGACTGCATTGTTTACAGCCCTTCGCCCGGTAGAGCAGCAGATCCTCGGTATAGGGAAGAGCGAGATTCTTGGCGAATTGGTCGGGGTCGTACTCGAGGACGAGTTGGTCGAATTCGGCCTTGTCGGGATGATAGGGTTCTTTGCAGGTCTTGCACAGGGTCTTCACGAGGCGTTGGGACATGATGCAGAGGATGGCATCGGCGAAGTTGAAGGGATCCATGCCCATGTCCAGGAGGCGGGTCACGCTCTCGGGGGCGCTGTTGGTGTGCAGGGTGGAAAGGACGAGGTGCCCGGTGAGGGAGGCTTCGATGCCGATCTTGGTGGTTTCCTGGTCGCGCATTTCTCCCACCATGATGATGTCGGGGTCGGCGCGGAGGAAGGAACGCATTGCAGTGGCGAAATTGAAGCCGATGTCGTGCTTGACCTGGACCTGGCGCAGCCCCTTCTGCGTAATCTCCACCGGGTCTTCGGCGGTCCAGATCTTGGTCTCGACCCTGTTGAGTTGCCGCAACACCGAGTGCAGGGTCGTGGTCTTACCCGACCCGGTCGGGCCGCAGACGAAGATGATGCCATAGGGTTTGTTGATGCATTCGGCCAGGCGCTGGTTGTTGCTCGTGGACAACCCGAGCTGCCCCAGAGGAATGGGATCTCCCGAGGCGAGAATACGCATGACCACGTCCTCGACATCGCCCTGGGTGGGGATGGTAGCCACGCGCAATTCGATGGAACGTCCGAGCAGTTTCTTGAACTTGATCTTGCCGTCTTGCGGTTTTCGGCGTTCGGTGATGTCCAGGTTGGACATGATCTTGATGCGCGAGACGATGGCGTTGCGGTATTTACAGGGGACCCGGTTGTATTCCTGACAATCGCCGTCGATCCGGATACGCACGATCACGTCGTCGCGGTCAGGCGAGGGTTCGATGTGGATATCCGACGCGCCGCGCTCGAAGGCATCGAGGATGATGCGGTTGACGAATTGGACCACGGCGCTGTCGCTCTCGTCAAGCTGATCGCCGTCTTGCCGATCCTCGTCGGTGCGGGCCACGTCAAGCTGCTCCATGATGGCGTCCAGGTTGTGGATCTGGTCGCGCGGAGCGAAGAAGTGGTCCACGAACTTGAGGATGTCTTCGCGCAAGGACACGTTGTAGCGGATGGCTTGTCGGGGAAAGAGGGAGCCGATGAGGTCCTTGCGCCGCAGGTCCATGGGGTTGTCGATCACGACCAGGATCTCGTCGTGCTCGACGCCGAGGGGAACCCAAAGATTATTCTTGAGAAAGGGGACCTTGAGCTCTTGGAGGAGGGCAGAGGGCCGTTGCACCGAGGCGTCGAACTCGACGAAGGGTGTGTGGTAATATTGCGACAGGGTGCGGCCGATCTCGGCCTTGGGCACCTCGTACTGTTCCATGAGCACGGTCTCGATGGTGCAGTGACGCTTGCGCGCCGCCAACATGGCCTCTTCGAGCTCTTGTTGGGTCACCAGGTTGTTGGCCAGGAGGTAATCGAAGCGCCCGGGTTGTTGTCCTCGCTGGGTGGACTTGTTGTGCAGCACCACCCCGATGATGTCGGACAATTCTTTGGCCGCGACGACGTCCTGCTCGGTGAAGGGGGTATCGTCGGTTTTATTGAGGAACTGCAGCACGCCGAAGAGGTACTGTTTGAAGATGACCGGAACGACGAGGACCTGCTTGGTGCGGAACCCGGATTTCTTGTCCCAATCGGTATAGAAGCGCAAGCGGGGATCATAGGAGTGTAGTTCCTCTTGGTCATACGCGTCTTTGACGTTGAGGACCTTGTATCGATAGGCGGTATAGCCGGCCAGACTCTCCGGCGAGATGGGGAGACGGAAGCTGCCCAGGGTGTCTCCGGACTTATACTGGGTGACCAGCTCCCGGGTGGTCGCATCGACGACGTAGAGGGTGATCCGTTGGCACCCGAAGAGCGCGGTGATCTCCTCGGTCACGGTCATGAGAGAGGCACCGATAGGTTCGGTGCTGTGGACCTTGTTGATGATCTCGAGCAGTTTTTTCCGGTAGGCGAGTTGGTGCTCGAGTTGGCTGATGGTGTCGGTCATGGTGCTGTTCGTCGCTCTCTCGCCGGAGTGCCCGCGGGACGGGCAATGGTGCGCAGTATGGGCCATCGAAGGCAGGATTGCAACCCCGGCCGTGAGGCCTGCGTTACTCTCCGCAAAGGGCTTGCAGGGTAGCTCGGCCGAGGGAAGCCAGGGCCGCATCCCCCCCTGTGCGAGTTTTGAACTTCCTGGCATAGGCGGCGATCAGCACACCTTGCACACAGGGGAGCTCAGCGAGACCGAGGTCGACGACGAGTTGGTGTTGGGTCCCGGTCTTGTGGGCGAAGGTCGCTTGGGGAGGAAAGTGCTTGCGCAGCCGGTTGGCGCCCGTCTCGCAACGGCCCATCAGGTTGAGGACCTTGCCGTCGTAAGGATCACCGAGGACTTGTCGTAGGTATAAGCGTTCGAGAAAGCCGGCAAAGGCCTCGAGGGTGCTGGTGTTGTAGCCGCTGGAATAGAATGCGGCGAACGCCCGGTCGAGCTCAGCCACGGTAAAGGTCCCCCGGGGGCGCAATTTGCCATTGAAGACGGCGACCCTCTTCGCCGGGGTTTTTGCCAACCAGAGGTCGATGAAGTCTTTGGCGGTGAAACTCCGGGCTCTTGGTTCGAGGAACCCCCAGACCGCTCGCCGGACCTCGAGCATGGGCAGCAGCGGACCGAGTTCGGCAAAACCGAGCTCGCGCACGAGGTGGTTGACCCGCTCGACGCCAAGACGGTCGAAGAGGAGGTCGGTAGCCGCGTTATCGCTCTTCTCGACCATGTAGGAGGCGACTTCCTCGAGACTGAGTTCGGTGCCCTCGGGCAGGGCCATCAGGTGGTGTCCACCGTCGCGGTAGTGTTCCCGGCTGAGGGTAATGCGTTGCCGGAGATCCAGATTGCCCTCTCTGGCTTCGTGGAGAAGCGCAACCAGGAGCGGGACCTTGACCGTGGAGGCTAGATAGAAGGGGCTCTGAGCATGAAGATCATAGACCCCACGTTTTCCGATGACGCGGACATAGAGTCCGAGTTCCCCCTGAAAGGAACGGACAATGGGCAGGGTTCTGCGTTGGAGTTCGGCGGGCCAGGTCGGGAAACAGGGAGTTTCCCCGCGAGGGGACAAGCTGGGGAACTGGTTGGAGGTAGACTCTCCCGGCCGACGATGACATTCGAGGGGCGGCCGGCGGTCTCGGCCTCCCGCTGCCGGAACAGACCTCTCCCCTTGCTCGGTCGAACGCTGCCAGGTGCAGGAGCAGAGGATGAGGAGAAGGACAAGCCGTAGCGTGGCCTCGGGTCTGCCTTGCATCATCACGAACGCAACCTCCCTTGCCGAGGATGAAAGAACCCCGAACCCTAGCGCAGCGAACTCGAGGAGGCAAGAGCGGGTGTTGGCACGAGAGGGTTGGGTCCTCCATACAACCGTGCTACCATGCTGACGATCGGTGCTTGCGGTGAGAAAGCCAATGAGCAGGATGTTTGGTCGACTCTGGAGCCTCTTCTTGCTCCTGGTGCTCCTCCAAGGGTGCCAGGGGCAGGAGGCCGCCCGTTCTCAGAGCGGCGATAGTGCCCTCCTCCCTGTGCCTCCTGGAACCCCACGCCCACCCGTCTCCACGCCAACGATACCAACTCCTCCGGCCTCGGTCGAGCCACCGGTGACTGCCGATCAAGTCGGTTCCGAGCAGGCGCTCGATCCAGCACTCTACGTCCTGCCCGAAGAAGGAGAGACGTGCCTCCCCCGCAAACGTGGCTCGACCACGGTCGTAGGGGTACTCTTCCCCCGATCGCCGCGTTGTACCACGCAACACGAGGCCGTCTATCACCAGGTCTACTGCGAGCTCGATGGCGAGATGGTCTTCTACCAAGGGTCCCTCGAACCCGATAGTCTCTTCCTGAGTGATGACGGTGAATTGTGTGGGGTCAGCGACAAGGAACCGACCAACTACTGCTATCGTCCCGCAGGTTGGGCCGTTGCCGACGAGTACTGCGTCGATCAGGATTGAGGGAGCCGCGCAGGGAACGAGCCGGATACGCTCGCCGAGCGAGGGTGTCACTCGTTGATGACGTCGCGCAGGATCTTGCTCGGTTTGAAGGTGACCACGCGCCGTGCGCTGATCAGGGCTTCTTCTCCGGTTTTGGGATTACGCCCTACGCGGGGATTCTTCTTCCGGGTCGACCAGCGGCCGAAACCGGAGATGGAAATGTCGCCATCTTTGATCAGTTCGATCTTGATGGTTTCGATGAGATACTCGAGGATATCGCTCGACTGCCTCGCCTCGAGGCCCAAACCGTTGGAAATGCGCTCAATCAGATCAGCCTTCGTCAGGGTCATGGGCACGCTACCTCGCAGTGATGACGTCAGGTCCCTTCCGGGAAGGTTTTTCCACGATACAACGATGCGTGTGGTATTTCAAGCATATACCCATTATTTTTCTTCTCCCACGAAGAGAAAAATTTCCTCTTTACGAGAACCTTCCCTCCTAAGGGTCCGCGGCGGGAAGCTTCGTGCGTCTGGTAGTACTGAGAGGAAATAGGGCGAGTTGAACGAACGAGTTCCTTGATCGGTACTAGTATCGTCGGGCTTACTTCACGATGTAGACCAGATCCGCGCCGGTGCGGTCGTGGTAAACGATGTGAACCTTGTCGTCCGCGGCGATGGCGAGAGCCGAGACGTGACCGGTTGTATCGTCTTCCTCGACGGTTTCCTGGACCCATGCCCCGCCGGCATTGGTGGAGTGGATCAGACCGACCGCTTGGTCGAGGTAGGTCGTGTGCAGGGCGCCCGTGCTGTCGACAGCGAGGCCCAGGGCGTATTCCAGTGCAGCCCGGGGTGCCGGGAAGCGGTGAATATCCTCAGGGACCCAGGCCCCGCTGGCATTAGTCAGGTGGAGAACCGCGTCCTCTCCGTCGGTGGCCGACTTACCCATGTAGACTAAGTGGACCTTGGAGTCCCCGTCGACGACCAAGCCGTTGACCGACCCAGCGTAGAGGGTCTGGTCCACGAACTCACTGGCCCAGGCTCCCGAGGTGTTGGTGGCATAGGTCAGCTTGCTGGCACCGATATCGGTGTAACAGAGGTGGAGCTTGCCCTGGCCGTCCGCGTCTGCGGCCACGGCATAGCCACCATGGGAAAGAGCGACAACCTCTTCGGTGGTCCACTCGCCGTCGGTGCCGCGGGTGGCGTGCTGGATACCGGTCTTGGTGGCGAAGAGCAGGTGGAGCATGCCATTACCGTCCAGGACGAGCGCGGTGTTCTTGCTCGCCGCGGGCACGGATCCGGTGGCCCCGACGTCTTCTTTCTCCCACGAGCCGCTCTCGTTGTTGGCCACCACCGCGGTGTCCCTGGCGTCGTCGAGGTAGGCGATGAAGGCGGTTCCGGCGGCGGTGACGACGATGCTGGTTCCGTACCCCGTGCTATTCCCCCCGTCGACCAGCGCGGATTGCCACGACCCGCTCTTGTTGGTGATAAAGCGCAGGTGGTCCGCCGCATCGGGCGAGTCCTTCTTCCATTCCTGATAGGCGACGTACACCTTGCCTTCAGCGTCGAGCGCGATCGAGGGCCAACGGCCGACCGGCACGGCGCGCCAGGCCGGAGATCCACCGGCGTCGAGGACGGTGCGTTCTCCGGTCGGAACCGGCGTATCGGTGGTGGGGTCGGCAGTCGCCGGGTCCTCGCTCTGATCCGGGAGTGCTTGGTCATTGCTGGTTTCGGGGTCTACCGAGTCGGCACTCTGGTCCGGATCAGCCGGGTCGGAACTCGGGTCCGGAGTGCTAGGATCTTCGCTCGGATCCGCCGAAGCCTCTGCTCCTTCGCCGGCGGTCCAGGTTCCACTGCAGGCCTGTTCGAGTGCCGCTTCGGCCGCGCCCTCATATCCATAATAATAGGTGGTGACCATGGACTCGCCGGTACCCAGCGCACACCAGCCATCGGCTGCAGTCTCGGCACAACCCTTGTCCAGCCAGGTTCCCGGGCACGCAGTTTGTGCGGCCTCGAGGCTCTCTTGGGGCAGCTCGGCGGTATACGAGGTGCAAATGCGCTGCGAACCCGTGGTCACCTCGCATCCTCCCCCGCCGGTACTCTCCTCCTCGCTCGTGCAGCCGAGCACCGAGAGCAGAACGGTCAAGAGTATGAGGATCACTGACTTCATTGGGCATCTCCTTTTCATGGTCTTTCTCTTGGGTACTGTGAGGGGCCCTGGCCTCTCGCGGCGCGAAGCATTCTCCAGCCCCTGGTGGAAGTCAAGACGGTGAGCGTCGCACTGAATTCTTTGGACTCCTGACCCTTTTTCTGCTATCGGGGCAGGCGAGACACCTCAAACGAGGAGCGACCATGCACGATTTTTCCAGCATCGATCAAGCACTCGAGGCGATACGGCAGGGAGAGATGGTCGTCGTGGTCGACGACGAGGACCGCGAGAACGAGGGGGACCTCATCCTCGCGGCCGAACACATCACCGCAGCCAAGGTCAACTTCATCGTTCGGGAAGCACGGGGCTTGCTCTGTGTCTCCATTTCCGAGCAACGTTCCCGGGAATTGGAACTGGACATGATGGTCAGTTCCAACACCTCCTTGCACACGACTCCCTTCACGGTGTCCGTGGATTACCTGCACGGCACGACCACCGGAATTTCAGCCGCGGACCGGGCCAAGACCATCCAGGCCATGGTCGCTCCCGGAACCAGGCCCGAGGACCTCGCCCGCCCAGGGCACATCTTCCCCTTGGTGGCCAGGAACGAAGGGGTCTTGCGCCGCGCCGGACATACCGAAGCTGCTTATGACCTCGCCAGGTTGGCGGGTTGTTCTCCCTGCGGTGTGCTCTGCGAGATCATGGCCGAGGACGGCAGTATGGCCAGGGTCCCGGAGTTGCAACAGTTCGCCGAGCACCACGGCCTGCACCTCATCACCATAAAAGACCTCATCTCCTGGCGCAGCAGACGCGAGAAGCTGGTAAAAGAGGTGGTCGAGGTCGACCTACCAACCCGGTACGGCCACTTCAGGGGCATTCTCTTCGAGAATATCCTCAGCGGGATGCAGCACCTGGCCCTGGTCAAAGGCGACGTAGCCACCTCCGAGCCTGTCCTGGTCCGGGTCCACAGCGAGTGCCTGACCGGAGACATCCTCGGTTCGCTCCGTTGCGATTGCGGTAACCAGCTCCATGCTGCCATGCGTATGGTCGATCACGACGGTCGAGGAGTCATCCTTTACATGCGCAAGCACGAGGGTCGCGGTATTGGCCTGGACAACAAGCTCCGCGCATATGCACTCCAGGATCAAGGGTTCGACACCGTCGAGGCCAATGAGATGTTGGGGTTCCCGGCAGATCTGCGCGATTACGGCATCGGGGCCCAGATCCTCGTCCAACTCGGCCTGCAACGCATCCGACTCCTGACCAATAATCCGAGGAAGATCGTCGGATTGCAGGCCTATGGGCTGCAGATCGTCGAACGGCTGCCCATAGAAACCGGCCACAACGAGGTCAATGATCGGTATCTGCGCACCAAGCGCGATAAGCTGGGCCATCTCCTGGCTTCCCTGGACTGAGGAGGAGCATGCATGCAACAGCTCGAAGGTACCTTCGAAGCAACGGGTCGGCGCTTTGCTATGGTGGTAAGCAGATTCAATGAGTTGATATCTGAGCACCTGCTCGGTGGCGCGCTCGATTGTCTCCATCGTCACGGAGTGCGGGACGAGGATCTGGTCGTGGCCAGGGTGCCCGGCGCTTTTGAAATTCCCCTGCTGGCCTCTCGCTTGGCTGCGACCGGGCGTTTCGACGCCATCATCTGCCTGGGCGCGGTGATTCGCGGCAGCACTCCACACTTCGAATATGTCGCTGCCGAGGTCAGCAAGGGCATCGCTCAGGTCATGCTGCAGAGCGGAGTGCCGGTGTCTTTCGGCGTTCTGACCACGGACACCATCGAGCAAGCCCTCGAGCGTGCTGGAACCAAGGCCGGTAACAAGGGTTGGAGCGCAGCCCTCGTCGCGGTGGAGATGGCCGGGCTGCTCACTGCGGTCGAGAATACCTATCCTCAGAGTTAATCCTTCACCGGTCAGCATGGTTGTCTCGTAGGGGCCTGTGGACGGTTAGCACGTGCTCCCGTGGACTTTTCCCTTGCTAAGTAGCCAGGGCTTGGACTACCTCGACAACGATACGATAGGCTCGAGGTCGTCGCGATGCAGAAGACCACTCACCTCAGGCTCGTCTCCCTGATTGTGCTGGTCTACCTGTTCCTGGTGGCGATCAAATTGATGGGAGATGCCTTCCACCTGCTCGGGCACGACTTCGCCGTGAGCCTGATCGGGTGGACCTCCAATCCCTTCCTCGGCTTGCTCATCGGGATTGTGGCTACGGCCATCATCCAGAGTTCCTCGGTCACCACCTCGGTGGTCGTCGGGTTGGTTTCAGCCGGCGGCTTGACCGTGGGCAACGCCATTCCGATCGTCATGGGCGCCAACATCGGTACTACCATCACTAACGTCTTGGTCTCCCTTGGGTATTTGCGCAACAACGTCGAGTTCCGGAGGGCCTTCGCCGCAGCCACGATCCACGATATCTTCAATGTCCTGTGCGTGCTGGTCTTCCTGCCCCTCGAACTCGCTTTCGGGTGTTTTGAAACGTTGGCGACCTCCTTGGCAAGCCTGCTCTACGGTAGCGCCGGGATGTCCTACCAGGGCCCTATCCAGTTCCTGGTCAAACCCCTGACCAAGGGTTTGGAAGGGGTCGTGCGTTCCTTCCTCGGTTGTACCGATCGTAGCGCGGGTCTGGTACTGCTCGGCCTGGCCTTCCTCTTGATCATCATGGCCCTGGGGGCCATGGTGAAGCTGTCCAGATCGATGATGGTCGAACGCATCGAACAATTTTTCGACCGAATCCTCTCTTTCAACGCTTCCGTGACGATCCTCATAGGGGTACTTGTCACCGCCCTGGTCCAATCCAGCTCGATCACTACCTCTCTCTTGGTACCTATGGCCGGCGCCGGTATCCTTACCCTCGAACACGTCTTTCCCATCACCTTGGGCGCTAACCTCGGCACCACGGTCACCGCGCTCCTTGCAGCCCTGGCCGGCAATGTCCACGGTTTGGCCATCGCTTTGGTGCATTTCCTGTTCAATCTCAGCGGCATCGTGATCATCTATCCCCTGCCGGCCGTCCGACGCCTGCCCCTCTACCTGGCCAAGCGGGTTGCCGAGTTCTCGACCGAACACAAGAAATGGGCTATTATCATGATCCTGGCCTTCTATTTCGGCCTGCCGCTCGCCCTGCTCGGCGTCTATGAGCTGTTCGCAGGGTGAGGGAAGGGAAAAGCGAGGTCGTGCCGACCGAGCGATCCGGTGAGGTATGCGATGCTGAGGGAATTGTTCAAGCTGTGGAAGGAAGCCGACGAACACCGGCTCTTCGACGAGGTTGTGACCGACTTCGAACGTATTTTGGCCCAGGGGCGGAAGGTCACGACCCTGGCCTTACGAACCCTGCTCGAGGAGAGGGATCCCGAACCGGTTCGCGCTGAAATCTACCGTACCGATCACGAGATCAACAATTTGGAACAAAGTATCCGTCGACGCATCGTCACCCACCTGACCATCAATCCGCGCTCCAATGTCACGAGTTGCCTTATCCTGATGCGCTTGGCCAAAGACGGGGAACGTATCGGTGATTACGGCAAGAACATCTACCAACTCTATTGCCGTGGTGGACGAGTTCCCCGGCACCACCTCTACCCCGAGCTGGTCACCCTGTTCGCATTGATGGAGGCCTCGTTCGATCCGACGATCAAGGCCTATAAGGAATCCCAGGCCGACATGGCTCGGGACGCAATCCAACGGTTGTATAAGGCCTGCAAGCACTGCGACGAGTTGGTCTTCGGCTTGCTCGGCGAGACCGAGGTGGAGTGCGCAGTGACCTATGCCCTGGTCTTCCGCTTCATGAAGCGCATCCTCGGGCACCTCAAGAACATCAACACCTCGGTGGTCATGCCGCTGGACAAGCTCGATTTCTTCGACGATGTGCTGCGTTTCCAGTTCTACGAGGACAGCACCTGCGGCCCAGAGGCCGGCACCTCCTCGGAAAAGTCCTGACGGCTTTGGGAGCCCAAAACGTTTTCAGCCTTCTCGCTTGACCGTGCGTTCTCGCGAGCGCATCGGTCCTCGCAGTGCTTTCACGCCCAGGGCAAAGCCTTGCGTCAAGAGCATGAGGTGGGAATACAAGGGCCACATCAGCAACGCGGCGAGCATGGTTCGCGGGGAGACAGTGCCTTGGCGCTTCAAGGCCGTGAGATGAGTCCCGGCTTGGACGGAATAATACAGCCCCAGGGGGGGCACTACCGCGGTCCACGCTGGAGGCGTTATGCTCAACGCGCAGAGGAACGCAAGATCCGCGACCAGTAAGAGAATCATGTCCAGGGTATGATTGGGCAAGTGAGGGAGAGCGGCCAGCCAGGTGGAGGCCGAGAAGGGTCGGCCGAGGGCCTTGAGGTGTTCCACGAGGCAATCGAGGTTCGCCCTGTTCCAACGTACGCGTTGGCCGAACCAAGTGGGCAGCTCCGCGGGGGTGAGTTCCCAGGCCAAGGCCCGCGGATCGAAGTGCAGCCGGCCTCGGCCTACCTGGAGCAAGCGGAGGCCGAGTTCGTAGTCTTCGCCGACCGATCCGGGATTCCATCCCCTGGCAGCGTCGAGAGCCTGTTTCGTGACCGCGAAGTTCCGGCCCGAGGGGAACACCTGACCGAAGAGTCGGCAATATGCGGGGATGAAGACCTGGTTATATAGCACGGCCTC
>Ga0156395_1052_pt1 | contig 12824 bp, 11 predicted proteins | sample RifOxyA3_FD_108039 | JGI IMG/M metagenome (GOLD analysis project Ga0156395, IMG submission 108039) | Deltaproteobacteria bacterium RIFOXYA12_FULL_61_11 | reverse complement strand
GCACGCCAACATCCTCACCGGCGAACCCCCGCTGCGGAGCGAGGACCTCGTGCAACTCTGCCGCCTCATCGTCGACCGCGTGGAGGAACGTTTCGGCGTGGTCCTCGAACAAGAGGTCGCGGTGCTGGGGTGAGCGCCGGTGCCTGAGTCACCTCGGTGCTACGGCAAACCCTGAGATCCTGGGGTTGGTGCCATCACGTTCTGCTGTAGGACCCAGAGGATGTCTAGCTCAGCCTCTCTTCTGAGCGGTTCGATCTTGAAAATACAACAGGGTGTTCGACTTGCAGCAGTTGGGACTGGCACCACGGTGCCGTTTTACTCCATTTCATTGACCGTGCAGGTGAATCTGGTTTGTTGGTTGTCTCTGCCCAGTTTTTTGAGAACCCTGGCATGGGTCAAGGTCAGGTCATAATACATGAAGGGGGCATCTGCTTGGGCCATGATGGAGTCCTCGCGATGGAACTCACCGGTCCCGATGGTCGTCTCCCGCGGAGCGTGAGGTGCGATGGTGGAGAAATCTGCCATGGCATCATGTAAAAGACGTGAAAAGGAAGCCAAACCGTAGAGCAGCCCGGGTTGTTCCGGCCGCGCCATGAATATCCACACAAAAGAACGTCCATCCTGGTGTTGCAGATTGAACATGGTGAGCTCGGTATCGATCTCTGTCACGCCATGGGTCATCCGTATGGAAAAATCCTGTAAAAAGGTCAGCGAAGATCGGCATTCGCCTACGAAAATATTTTGAGCGTGGGCCGACACAAGTAGAGTTGCTATCCACATCGTCATAAGACCAGTTTTCAGTACCATGATGCTGCACTCCTCTGTTTCATCTTAATCAGCAACTGGCCTCATTACAAAAAGAATACCGTGAACCATACGGTCAGACAGGGGAGTGGGGTTCTGGATAATACTATGTGCTTACAATTAGATGGATCACCATGCCGCGAGTAGAGGCAGGCTTAGTTTATAATAATAGCCGAAATGCTCTTAATAATTTAAAAATCTGTACTTTCTTCGGGATGTACATGTGCAATTCCGCTTCCGCGTCAGGGGGCTCTGACGCTACCGTACTGCACGTTCAAGCATTGCGACAGTTCGGGATTCTCGTCGATACGCGGAGCGTACTCCCCGCAGACCTGCATGAGCAGCAACACGCCTTTGAGGCACCCCTGGAAGACCTCTTCGCGTCGGGTCTCAGGAATCTCCGAGTTGGCGAAGGAGAGATTCTCGACCCCGCAGCGCTTCAGACACAGGCGCAGCTCATCCGCGACCCAGTTTTCGTCCTCGTTCTGTTTCTCGCACGAGAGGAGGCATTCCTTGTGCTGGCGGAGGTTGACATCGATGTCCTCGGCCTCGGTGGTCAGGATTTCTCCTCGCAGGCAGAGCTCGGTGCATTGTTGGTGCACGATAGGTCTATCGTCGAGCAGGGCCTGGCGGCAGCTCAGCTCACAATAGACCCCACGATCGGCAGGACCGCTGCACTCCCTCCGGCAGGCGGCGAATCGCTCGGGGTCAGCATCGGTCTCGGCGCAGCGGAGCTCACATTCCAGGGCCGGCGCGGCGTTGCCGGCGCACTGCTGATAGCAACGGTCCAAGGCCTCGGAGTCGGACAGGATCGAGCATCCCATTTTGCACTGTTCCTCGGCGGGGGGGAGAAAACCGGGACAGTGTCGTAAGCATTCCAGCACCTTCCCTTCCTCGTTCGTGCCGGCCTCCTGGCCGCATTGTTGGGGACAGAGGTTGTCGAGGTTGTCGACCACGAGTGGTTCAGGCGTTGGTAAGCATTCGCGGAGGCAGGCCTCGTACCCGTCTCCTCCTTCCAGCTTCTTCTCGTGGCAGCGCACGAGGCAGGGATCTTCGTTCGCGGGGCCGGCGGCGGGAGTGCAGCGGGTCTGGCGGCACTGTTCAAGAGCCGCTTTTCCCTGGTCCTTGAACTCGATGCTACAGCTCGCTGCGCAATCCTCGCCGGGGCTGCCTACTTGCTGGGGCTCCGGAGAGGTCGCGGTGCAGGTTCCCAGGCAAGTCTCGAGGCGCGCCGGGTCTACGTCGTTGCCGTTCTCCTGCTTGCAGCGTTCGGTGCACGAGGCAGGAGCGGGTATTGGGGGGGGGAGGTTGCTGGTATTGTCGGAACAAGAAGCCAAGCAGCGTTCGACCTCCAGGGGGTCGTTGCTGTGGGCCAACTTCTCCTTACACTCGAAACGACATTGATCGAGCGGGGCGAGGTTGTTCGTCGGTGCCGCAGCTCCGCAACTGGCCAAGCATCTCTCGACATTCGCCGGATCGGTATCCGTGGCATACTCGGTCTTGCATTGCCTCACGCATTCCTCTTGCCAGGGCAGCGCTGGGGTAGGGGGTACTCCCTCGGTGTGACAGCGTTGCAGGCACATCTCGAGTTGGGTCGGGTCGGTCGAGGCTTTGCATTGTTCCTCACAGGTGCCTCCGACCTGGGCGGGAAGGATCACGTGCGCCAGAAGCTCTTCGCAGCGTTTGAAACAGAGGCCGGCCTGAGGATCGTTCTCCGGACCTCGGGGGAATACGTTTTTGCAATCCTCGAGACAGAATTGATAGTGTGGCAGACCGTGGTCCTGGTTTTCGGCTTCCTGCCCCGGTTGTGCCTTGACGCACACCTTGTGACAATCCTCATAGGTATGGTCGGCATCCTCGCTCCGGTTGCACTCGATGGTGCAGTGCTCTTCTGCGACCACCGGGACCGGCTCGAGCTTCCTGGGGTCGAGCCCCGCGCAATGGTCGAGATCACCGTAGAAACCGGTCCCGAAGAGACGCCGAGCGCATTGCATGTAGTCTTCCGAGAACTCGACCTCCTCGACCAAGTGGGAGCAGCGGTTCAGGGGATCGGTCAAGAGACCCTCCGGCGCCCTGAACATGAAGAGGGTCTGGCCGGCGAGGTCCTCGAAAGCGGCGGCACGCCTGTCTGAGGTGGCGTCGCTCTCGGCGAAGCGCTCGGTGTCCTCGGCAACTTCCTCGTCCTCTTTGGTCAACTGTTCGAGCAGTTGGGGATCGCAGGCCGTGATCGAGCCCAATAACCCGAGCAAACCACAGAACATCCCTATCGTTCGCATACCATCCTCCCTCAAAGCCACCGCGCAGTGCTTCAGGAAAGCTCAAGCCACGCCGAGTATTGTTCTCACAGGTATCTGATCCCCAGTCAAGATGGGCGGCATCGTTATGTTATAGGATAGAGCACAACCCCACGGTTGACGTGACCTCGGCCGACCGCTACGCTGACCGCGTCGTGCAGGGAGGTGCAACGCATGGTACCCATCGGTTTGAAGCGCCGCGCGCTATTCGTCGGCGGCCTCTTCGTCTGCTCGGGAGCGAGCAGCCTGATCTTCCAGGTTTTGTGGATCAGGGTGCTGGCCTTGGGCGTTGGTTCGACCACCGCGGCGACGAGCATGGTCCTGGCGGTGTTCTTCTCGGGGCTGGCCCTCGGCAGCGCGCTCGCCGGACGCCTAGCCCCGCGGTTCACGCACCCCCTGCGGGTCTACGGCTTGCTCGAAGGTTTCATCGGTGCCCTCTCGCTGGGGCTCCTCCCTCTCCTCGCGGAGGTCCACCAGGTGCTCGCCGTGGTGCCGCTCGGCAGCTCGCTCGGTCTGGGAGGGACCCTGGTCAAGTCCCTGGTCGTCGCCACCCTTTTAATCCTCCCGACCACGTGTATGGGGGCTTCCTTGCCTATCCTGGTCAAGCTCCTGGCCTCCCGCGAGCAACGCCTGGGCCGCACCATTGCCCTGCTGTATGCCTTGAACACGTCCGGAGCCGTGCTCGGAGCCGCGGGTTCCGGGTTCCTGCTCCTTCCCGCCCTGGGGGTCGAGGGTGCCAATCGTTTGGCCGCCGCCATCAATCTCGGGATCTTCCTCCTCGCGGTCACCCTGGACAAGTTCTGGAAGGTGCAGGCGCCTGAAGAGAAGGGAGAGACGGACGTTGCCGGGGTTCCGGTTCTGGCCGGAATTCGGCGACGGATCCTGCTCTTGGCGTGCGGCGTGGTCGGTTGCGCCACGCTGATCGCCGAGGTCGTCTGGACCAAGTATTTGGGCATCTTCCTCGGCGCCAACGTCTTCGGGTTGAGCCTGGTTCTGGCCTTGGTCCTGTTCGGCATCGCCCTCGGTTCCCTGCTCGCTGCTCCGATGATCGATCGAATACGCGACCGCGAGGCGACCTTCGTCTGGCTCCTCCTGGGCATCGCCTCGTCCATGATCTTGGCCAGCCTGATGCTCGATCTGGCGCCGATCGCGGCCAATGTCCTGGCCTATTACCTTGGCGAACGGCTGCCCCTCCTCGCGATCAAGTCCGTGGTGGCAACGCTGACCCTCTTCCTTCCGACCTGCCTCAGCGGAGCCCTCTTGCCCTTGGCCAGCAGAATGGCGGCGACCTCGGTCGGGTCGGCTCCCTCAGCGGTGGGTTCTGTCTACGCGGTGAATACGTTCGGCACCATCCTCGGCTCCTGCCTCTCGGGGATCGTCCTCATCCCCTGGTTGGGCTCGGGCGTGACCATGCAGTTGGCCGAAGCCGGGTTACTCCTCTGTGGCCTCGGGCTGCTCATCGTCTTCGCCCCGGCCCGGAGAGGCTGGTTGTTGGCGGCCCATCTCGGTGCGGCGGTCGTTGCCTTCGCCCTGTTCGAGCCGGGTTTCACCAATATCCTCAAGTCCGCCTATTTCCAACACACCTCGCCCGGTATGAGTTTCTCGGAGGTGGTGCGCTATTTCAGCCGCACCTACGAAGAATTCGTATGGCTGAAGGAAGGGCGGAACGCCGTGGTGAGTCTCAGTCATGATCCGGCCGACGGCCAGGACTACCGAAGGTACTTGCGGCTCAAGACCAACGGACTCAACGAATCCGTGTACAGCTTGGACCGACCCGGAGAGCTGCCCAAGTACGAAGCCATGCTCGGCTTCCTTCCTTTCGCCTTCTCCCGCGCGCCGCACCGGGCCTTCGTGGTCGGGTATGGCGCGGGCTTCACCGTGGACGTCCTTAGCGGCCTCGGTCTCGACGAAGTCAGGGTAGCCGAACTCGAGGAGGCCGTCCTCGAGGCCGCCGAAATTGCCCGGAACGGCAACGATCATCTCCGAGAGCGCCCCAACGTGAAGGTCGAGATCGAGGATGCCCGCTTCGTCCTCGCCACCAAGGCCTGGGGCCGTTTCGATCTCATCGTCTCGCAGCCTTCCCACTCCTGGCTGGCCGGAGCCGCCAACCTGTTCACCCGGGAGTTCTTCGAGATCGTGAAGGCCAACCTGACCGAGCGCGGGGTGTTCGCCCAGTGGCTCAACCTCTACAACATGGATGCCGACGTCCTGCGTTGCATCCTGAGGACGCTCTTCTCGGTCTTCCCCCACGGCGCGGTGTTCACCGAACAAGGCGATGCCCAGGTGATCATGCTCGCCTCGGTCCACCCGCTGCGGCTCGACCTCAAACGTCTGGGACACATGAGCGAGGACAAGAACCTGCTCGCCAAACTGACCGGCATCCCCTACAACCGTCCCTACGATCTCTTGGCCCAGTTCGCCCTCGGCCGCGAACAGGTGAGGTCTTGGGTCGGGGAGGGAGTGGTGAATTCGGATTTCAACGCGCATGCCGAACTCGCGCAGAGCACCCTGTTCTACCAAGGGGTCAGCGAGGAGCCCAACTCCCTGCTCGGCCAACAGTACCAGGCCTCCTTCGAGGATATCCTCCCACCCGAGCAGGCCGGGAGTCCCCAGGTCTTGGCCGAGTTGTTGGCCTCGATGTCCGCCGATCTGAGGAATACCCATCGTTTCAATATGGTGCTCGATCGTTTGATCAAGGCCGGGGCAGAAGAGGAGACCTGGAGCCATCTGATCGGACAGTACGCCTATCGAACCGAACGCTATGCCACGGCCAAGACCTACCTCGAAAGGGTAGCCGAGCGCCCGGAGCAGGTCGAGGCGAAGAACTTGCTCGTGGACGTGACCCTGGTCCTCGGTGAGTTCGAGACAGCGGAACACCTGCTCGCCGGGAAGGCCGATCCCATTGCGACCTGCCAACTCCTCGACCTCGCCCTCGAACGCGACGACCTTGCTGCGGCCTCAGGGTTTGCCGCTCAGGTCGACAGCGACGAAGCTGCTCATGTCGCAGCCTGTGGGGTACACCTCGACCGGGTGCGCGGGAGCTTGGCGTTCAAACGCGGCCAATGGGAGGATGCAACGGCGTGGTTGGCCAGCTATCACGCCGCGGTACCCAACGATCTCCAGGTCCTCGGTCTGCTCGCCGCGGCCGTGCTGGCCCAGGGAAAGATCACCCAGGCCGAGCCCTATCTCGCGGCCTTACAGAAGACGCTTGTCGAGGAGCGAGCCCGGGTCGAGGCCCTGGCCAAGTTCTTCGACCAGCAGGGCTATACGAGCGATGCCGAGGCCCTGAGGAGGCGGCAGGAACGTTTGGATGCGGGGCGATGAGCGCGACCGGCATCCCTGCGCAAGACGAGATCGGTCTGCTCTGGTTGGGAACCGCGGGCTTCCTGCTGCGCTACCGCGATCTTTCCTGTGCTCTCGATCCGCTGTTGTCCCGTTGGCCCGGCGCGCATCCGGTCTTCCCGACCACGCTGGAGGACCTCTCCGGCATCGGCTCCCTGCTCTTCTCGCACGGGCATTTCGACCATGTGTACGACGCCGCGCTCATCGCCAAGGCGAGCAGTGCCAAGGTCTTGGCTCCCGCGGCAGTCTGCGCCGCACTCACAGCCGCGGGCCTTCCAGCCGAGCGTCTTCATGCGCTCGAACGGACGACCAGGTTCGAGCTCGGCGAGATGGCCTGGGTCGAAGTCCACCCAGCTCCGCACGTGCGCTTCGATCCTCTCCTCATTCTGCGCACCGCGGCCCTGGTCCTCCGGAGCGGAACCCTGCCCTTGTTACTGCGGTTGATCCTCCAATTCCCCCGTGGAGCCAACGCGGATTTTCTCCTCTCTCTCGGAGGGCGCAGGCTGCATTTTTCCGGCAGCGGTGGAGCAGCTCCCGACGTTGTTGCTGCCCTGGAGCCCGATTGCCTGCTGTTGCCCTTCGCCGGCCGCTCCGATGCGGTTCCCTATTTCCTGCGCCTGCTGCGGACCGTGCGCCCTGCAACCGTGGTGTTGCACCACTTCGATCGGTTCTTCCCGGGGTTCTGCGTCGACTACCCGGTCGAGGAGTTCGTTGCCGTGGTCCGGAAAACACTGCCAGACCTCGAGGTGTTGGTACCAGAACCGGGAAAGTGGTTGTGGTTAGGGACTGTAAGGAAATACCCTGGACAGGATTTGAACAGGCCCTTAGGGGAGGGGGAGGCTCACTGAGGATCAGTAATAGAAGGGATTGCCCTCGGCATCGTACCAGTAGCGGCGATCGTCCTCATCGTAATAGAAGGGGCGGCCTTCTTCGTCGTAGTAGTAATAGTTGCCCTGATCGTCGTACCAGAACGCATACCCCTCCTCGGAGAGGTAGTAGTAATTGCCGTGCTCGTCGACGTAGTAGGCGTAGCCGTTCTCGTCGAGGTAGTAGGCGTAGCCGTTCTCATCGAGATAATAGGCGTAACCCGCTTCGTCGAGATAGTAGGCAAAGCCCTGTTCGTCGAAGTAATAGGCATACCCGTTCTCGTCGAGGTAGTAGGCCTGACCCTCTGGGTCCAGGTAGTAGGCGTAGCCGTTCTCGTCGAGGTAATACTGATAGCCGTTCTCGTCGAGCAGCGGTTCCTCGGTCGGCTCTTCAGCGGGCTCGGTGGGTTCGGTCGGCTCGGTCGGAACCGGAGCGGGCTCTTCTTGGGGACAGAGTTCGGCCGCAACCGGAGCAGCACCGATCAACTCACCGGTCAGAGTCGTTTCGTAACATTCCTTACGATCCGCGATGGTTGTCCATGCGTACGTGGTTCGGACGACCGCCCGGCAGAGTTCCGCCTCTTGGGGTTGCCCGGTCGGCTGCATGGTCTGCGGATCGAGTTGGTAGCAGTAGAACCGACCGTCGGCCGGGTTGGATCTCCAGTTGTAGAAGGCCTTTACTTCGGGGGTTGTCGGGGTGGTGGGTTCGACCGGAGCGGTCGTAGGCGGCGGCGTCTCAGCCGGGGTTTCCTCTTCGGTCCCTCCACAAGAGGCACCGGCACCGAACAGCAGAGCGATGAACAGGATGAGGTTACCGCCGAGGGCGGTGGCGTAGAAGAGTGAACGCTTCATAGTGTACTCCCCCTTGGGTTGTTCAGCACATGGCCGAAGGACAAACAAGAACCGCAAGCCCATAGGCAAGGTATGTGCCTGATGTAATATTATGAAATACTACGGATATAGTGCTGCTTGCTGGTGTCAAGTTGGATCCACTCGGTATTGCATGACACTAGGCGACCTGGGGATGAGGCGTGGTGGTTGTAGGTGGAAGAGAAGACGTGGATCCTCGGTTCGGCGGAACAGAAGCTTGGTCCCTACGACGTGCTGGTGCATCGGGTCGCAACGGGAAACGATTGCATCGAACGTGCATTCTGGCAAGGTAGCCCATGTCGCCACGTGGTGGCGAGACCTTCGAGCTCGTGGAGGTTCCTACGCAGAGACCGCGCTCTCCCGTCGACCCCGACCACCTCGGCATGCTGCTCCGAGAGGCCTTCGGCTTCCAGGCCTTCCTCCCTCACCAGGAAGAGGTCTGCCGGGCCGCGACCCTGGGCGAGAACGTCCTGGTCGTGATGCCGACCGGAGCAGGCAAGTCCTTGTGCTATCAGCTTCCCGGTATTGCCCGAGCCGGTACCACCCTGGTGATCAGCCCCCTCATCGCTCTGATGGAGGACCAGGTCCAAAAGCTCGGGGCGAGCGGTTTCGCCGTTGAGCGGATCCACTCCGGCCGTGGACGGGCCGAAGCGCGCCTGGTGTGTCAGCGCTACCTCGACGGAGTGCTGGACTTCCTCTTCATTGCCCCGGAACGATTGAGTGTGCCCGGCTTCGTGGAGTTCCTCGCCCGGCGCAGACCGGCGCTCATTGCCGTCGACGAGGCCCACTGCATCTCGCTGTGGGGACACGACTTTCGACCCGATTATCGCCTGCTCGGCCAACGTCTAGCGCTGCTCCGGCCTGCTCCGGTCATCGCCCTCACGGCCACGGCCACGCCGCTGGTGCAACAGGACATCGTCGGGCAATTGGGGCTCGAGCCGGTCCGGACCTTTATCCACGGCTTTCGCCGGGACAACCTGGCCCTCGAGGTGGTCGAAGTACGGCCAGGGGAGCGTCCGGCACGGGCGAGCGCGCTGCTCGCCGAGCGCAACCGCAGGCCGGCCATCGTCTATGCACCCTCACGGAAAGCGTCCGAGGCCCTAGCCGACGAGCTGTCTCGCCGCTACCCGGCCGCGGCCTACCACGCCGGTCTGGTGGCCGAGGTCCGGGACCAGGTCCAGAGCCGCTTCCTCGGGGGCTCCCTCGAGGTCATCGTGGCCACCATCGCCTTCGGCATGGGCGTGGACAAGGCGAACGTGCGCACGGTCGTCCATCTTGCCCTACCCGGCAGTGTGGAAAGCTACTACCAGGAGATCGGCCGTGCCGGACGGGACGGCGAACCGGCGGCAGCGGTCCTGTTCTACTCCCATGCCGATCGCTGGACGCACGAGCGCTTCCACGTCCGGGACTATCCGGAGGTCGAGGTGCTCGAACGTCTCTACCGAGCGCTCAGGGAGGTGAAGGTTCCTCGGGCCGTGCTCCAGACCGCGCTGAAGCTGAGTGCCGAGGTGTTCGAACCCGCGCTCGAAAAACTCTGGATCCACGGCGGAGTAGAGGTGAGTCCGGAAGAGGAACTCAGCGTCGGCAACCCCGGCTGGGTGACCTCGTACCGCGCCCAGCGGGAACTCCGGCATAAACAGCTCGAACTGATGTTCCGTTTCGCGGACGGGCACGATTGCCGGATGCTGCACATCGTCCGCCACTTCGGCGACCGGGCGGACAGCGGTGTCCCATGCGGGCGCTGCGATCGCTGTGCCCCGGCGGCAAGTCTGGCGACCTCGTTCCGGCCAATCTCGTCGGCTGAGCTCATGCAAGTCGAGACCCTGCTCGGTGGCCTGCGGCAAGCCGACGGGCAGAGCACGGGCAGGCTCTGTAAACAGTGCCTCGGAGAGAGCCCGGCCGATCGGAAGTTGGGGGACCGACTCCTGGACGCCCTGGTGCGCGGCGGGGTGGTGCGCTTGGCGGCGGCAAGCTTCGAGAAGGATGGCGCGACCATTCATTTCACCCGGGCCTTTCTCACCTCCACAGCTCTGCACCCTGTCGACCTCACGGCGCTCACCCTCCCCGAGGAGCTTGCACCGGTTGTCCTATCTCCGAAGAAGAAAAAACCACCGGTCAAGTCCGGGAAACAGTCACGGGCTGCTGCACCGGTCTCCTCCGCCGGCTCCCTCGACCTGCTCCCGGTCCTGAAGGCCTGGCGGTTGCAAGAGGCAAAAAGGCGCCGCGTCCCCGCCTTCCGCATCCTCACCGATAAGGCGCTCACTGCCTTGGCAACTGACCGGCCGAAGAGCCTGACCGAACTTTTAGAGATCCCCGGTATTGGCCCGAAGATCGCCAAGACTTACGGCGCGAAGTTGCTCGCTCTGTGCGGAGGATGAGTTGGAGTAACTCGCGCCGGGGTTCCGGGGACCGCGCTTGTTGTTCGGCGCGGTTTGATCAGGGAAGACCGACGATCCCTCCCGCCCATAACTCTTTTGCTTCTGTAGGGCAGAAGATTGTTCGCCCTATTGTCCTGTGCACGTTTGCTCGCCGGTGGTGAGCCAGATGGCGTCCGGACACAGTTCATACCCGTTTGGCCAACAAGGAGCACCGGCCTCGAGGAAGACCGAGGCACAATAGGCTGGGTCACGCAGCGGCCGCACCATGACCGTATCGAGGGCCAGGATATCGCTCAGGTCGAAGATGCGCTGTTCCCCTTGAGTCGAGACGCAGACCAGGAGGTGACCTTCCCTTGTTTCCACCGAAGAAAGTTCAATCATGGTCGGCTCCAGGTATTCGCTGCAAAGGTTGATGTTGCTGGGCTGCGTTCCACGTCGTCAGATTGTAGAGGACCATGTGCCTGTGAGCAAGCACAGTTCCTGGAAGAAAAATGCCACTGCCTTGCGACGGTGGCTTGAGGGGAGGCCCCGGTGGCGCGGTCAGGGCTGCAATAGAAGCCTTCGGGATATTTCTCGTCGTTTCAGGCGGCCAGTTTCAGGGCTTCGCTGAAGGCCAGGTCTTTGAGCTTGGCGCCGCTGCCGAACCAAGCGCTGTCGAGGCGAGTATGGTTGGAACCATGCTCATGGTCAGCGTAGTGCGTGACGTTTCTTGGGTAGTTTCTTGGGTAGTACCCTGGGTAGTTTCTTGGGTACTACCCTGGTGGGTGGGTTTCGGAACAGGAACACCATGATCCCGCTCTGAGCTGGTGTCGAACTTCCCCCCGGGCATCACGGGGGTTCTCGGTCATGGTTACCTCCTTACATAGAAGAGCAGGCCGAGAGAGCGCAGCGCCCCCTCGGCCCTCGCACTTGCCATCAAATCCTTCCGCGGGTACCCTCTCCCCTGGTTCTCTTCTGGAGCAGCTCAACGTGCTTCTCGACCAACCGTGCCAACAAGTTAGAACAACAATACCACCGCAGCGAAGGTTCTGCACGCTGCTAATTCCAAACGTTTGCCCTGAAGAGAAACAAGGCGATATGAGTAAGGACAACCATGTTTGAACAAACCTTCAAGAACATCGACGACGTGCTCTGGAAGGATGCCGGTTGCACCAGTGAGCTGGATTACACGGAACAGTCGTCCTGGCTACTGTTCCTAAAATACCTTGATGCGCTGGAGGCTGACCGCGCCACGGCGGCGGCGCTGACCGGTAAAACCTACGTCCACATCCTCGATAAACCAACCTCCACACCGTGCTCGACTGCCCCGGCGGCACCTTCCAGGGCGCGGGCGTGAAGACCGTGGTGCTCTTCTTCGAGAAGGGCGTGAAGACCCGCAAGGTCTGGTTCTACCAACTCGACCCCGGCCGCAACCTGGGCAAGACCAACCCGCTGAGCGACGCCGACCTCGCCGAGTTCATCGCGCTGCAAAAGACCAAAGCCGACTCGCCCAAGAGCTGGAGCGTGGACGTGGCGGCCATCGACCCGAAGACCTTTGATTTGTCCGTGAAGAACCCCAACGGCGGTGAGGAAATCACGCACCGCAGCCCGCAGGAGATCATGGACGAAATTGCCGCGCTGGATGCGGAGAGCGCCATCATCTTGGCTGAAATTCGCAACCAATTGATTGACAATAAAAGAGGTTGAATTCATGCCTGAAGACCTTCGTTGGCAACAACGCTTTGACAATTACAAACGCGCGCTGCATCAACTCACCCTTGCAGTGCAGCTCCTTCACCAGCGCGCGCTTTCTGATCTCGAACAACAAGGCATCATTCAAGGATTCGAATGTACCCATGAACTGGCCTGGAACGTCTTGAAAGACTATCTGGAATACGAAGGAATTCAGGGGCTCGTAGGTTCCCGAAGCGCCGTGCGCGAAGCCTTCAAGCGCGGACTGATCACCGATGGCGAAGCCTGGATGGACATGATCGAAAAGCGTATACCGGCCCGGCTCCGACATTGATCTGTCCATTTTCGGCGATCGACTTAACCTTCGTATCCTTGGAGAACTGGCAGCCCGACTGGATGAATTGCCGATTCCCTATCAGGTAGACATATCGTTATGGAGCCAGCTTGACCATGCCGGACTGCGTGAACATATCGAGCGGGTTGGCGTGGTTTTTTATCAGCGGGCAGGTGCGAATGAGGTCCACGTTGCAGATGGAAAAAATCGACCCGAAGACCTTTGACCTCTCGGTGAAGAACCCCAACGGCTTTGATCCAATCGT
>Ga0156395_1334_pt3 | contig 12953 bp, 12 predicted proteins | sample RifOxyA3_FD_108039 | JGI IMG/M metagenome (GOLD analysis project Ga0156395, IMG submission 108039) | Deltaproteobacteria bacterium RIFOXYA12_FULL_61_11 | reverse complement strand
GGCTGGCCCCTCGAGGACAACGATGCCCTGCCACTCGAAGACAACGACTTCTTGCCCATCGATGCCGATGAATTGCTCCCGCTGGTGCTCTCCAAGACTAATCCCTCGGTCACGCACAATCTCGTCCAGGCCTCATGTCGGACCATCACGACCAGCGAGGGTATTCCGGCGGTCCCGAGTGACGGTCCCCTCACGGTGCAAAGAGAGGTCTTGAAGGCTTGCGCCGTGGGATTGCTCGGCAGGAGCGTCGATGGCACCCTTGAACACCGGGTGCGGAGGTCGAGTACGTCCGTGGTCGTGGAGAGTACGGGCCGAGGTCTTGGCGATGACTTCGTCAGCTTGGCCTTGGCCGAAACCCTCACCTTGGAACTAAGTAGCGGTCTTCAGCGACTCCAGGCGCGACGGGCCCTCCTGCATACCGACGGGAATGGAGGCGCGGTCCTCCTGCTCAGCACCTCCAACCAACGCGGCCGTTGGTTCGTACACGAGGGGCAGCGGTATCATCAACTCACCGCTAATGTGGTATTGGCCAAGAAAGCCCTCGCAGGAGCGCTGACCGCAAAGCTTCCGCTCGACCTCTCGACCTTCGAAACCTACCGCGTCAGGTTGCGTGGGTTGCTCTTCTCCGCCGAACCTATGGTCTGCAAGGGTCCGCTCTACGGTACAATCGCGGTCGAGAACGGTTCGGAGCAGCCTATCGATCGGCGCCACCTCGCCGCAAGCTCACCCGAGTGCATGCTCTCTCCCTTGGCCGACCCCGCGTTGGAACGAGCCCTGACCTTGACCGGTCCGGCCCTGCCTAGCAGCGCTCCGGCCGAACCCGAGCAGCCGACCAACCCAACGGTGGAACCGGAGACCCCCGTGGTGGAGCCGGTCACGCCGGATCCGCCTCTGCAGCCACCGGCAGAACCCCGAGTGGTGGAGTTACCCGTCGACCATCCCTGCGATCCTCCCGAGGTGTTCCGTTTTCACCAGTGCCACTACGGAGACCGGCCGGCCTGCCTGCTGAGAGCCGGAGGATGTTGTGAGTATGCCCGCGACAGCGAGGACTGCATGACCTGTTCGCGCGGCATCTGGCTGAAGGAACATCACTGTAATCTCAATGATGTTGCAGCTTGTGAAGTCCGCGGTGGCCTGTGTTGCGACCGGGCCCACGGGACTCTCGAGTGCGCTTCGTGCGCCGAGGTTGTGCGGGTGGCCCTGGCCTTGCGGTGCGGTGGGTGAGCTAGGTACCCGAGTATGCTTCCCGAGTGATGCCGAGCGCCTTGATCCTGTTGTAGAGCGTGACCCTGCCCAGCCCGATCTGTTCGGCGCATTGTTTGACATTGCCGTCGTGGTATCGCAAAGCCTGCACCAGGAACGCCCGTTCGTGGCGGTCGAGATAGTCCTGGATTTTGGGCAGTTCACCGCTGAAAGGCGGCGTGGCAGAGGAGAGCTCGTGGGTCTCGGTGAATGGCTTGGCTACGCGGGAGCGGGTGAGACAGGTCAGGACCTCCTTCTTGCCGACAGTGCCGGAGTGGAAGACCAGGAGACGCATCACCACGTTGCGCAGCTCGCGTATATTGCCAGGCCAGTCATGCGCCAGGAGCGCCTGGTAGGCGCTGCGGTCGAGTTCCAACCGCCGCTTGCCGAGTTGTTGGCTCTCTATGCCGAGGAAGTAGTCCATCAGGAGCGGGAGGTCCTCCTTGCGCTCGCGCAACGGCGGGACGTGGAGATGGACCACGTCGAGGCGATAGTAGAGGTCCTCGCGGAACCGGCCCTGAGCGACCTCTTCGTGCAGGGGTTTGTTCGTGGCCGCGACCAAACGGAAGGAAACCTCCAACTCCCTGGTGGCTCCGACCGGCCGGATCTTGCGCTCCTGCAACACCCGGAGCAGCGCGACTTGGATGCTCGAGGGGAGGTCGCCGATCTCGTCGAGGAAGAGTGTGCCGCCCTGACTCTGTTGGATGACTCCGATCCGACGTTCATGGGCTCCGGTGAAGGCACCCTTCTCGTGCCCGAAGAAAACGCTCTCTGCCAACTCGAGGGGGATAGCACCGCAGTTCTGGACGACCAGGGGACGTTCAGGATGTTCCCCGAGTTCGTGCAAGGTGCGGACGAGGACCTCTTTGCCGACTCCGCTCTCCCCCTCGATAAGCACCGAGACCGGCGTGCGGGCCACGGCTTCCACCTGGTCGTAGAGGTCGGCAAGGGCCTTGGAGGTGCCGATGAGGTACCCCAAGGGCGAGAGAGAGGTCCGTTGCAGGGGCTGACGTTCGAGGATGCGATCGACCAGGGAAAAGGTCACACTGCGAGCCAGTTCTTGCGGGAGGATTGCTCTCCGGCTGACGGTCCCGAGCAGCTTGTCCTGCCCGGGGGGTGGTAGGACGGGCGCGGTGCGGGACAGCAGGGTCCTGAGCAGCTCGAGGTACCGCTCCAGACCTGCCCATTGTTCGGTACTGCCAGGGAGGATGGGGGCCAGCAGGCCGAAGGTTCCTTTCTCGTCGAGCCAGAGGGCGAAACGAGGCCCGCGGTTCGAGACGGGGAGCGGACTGACCGAGAGGCGGGCAAAGGGAATGGAGGTACTCGCCAACACGGTGCCGGATGGGGTTTCGAGCAGCTCCTCCGGAACGAGGTTCTCGCTGAACTCGCGCACGGGAGTACCTTTGCCGTCCAAGGTGAGCAGCTCGTAGCCTCCCTGCTCCAGTTTGAGCACGAGTACCGCGCCGACGAGGTCGTGACGTTGCCCGAGCCAGCGGAGAAGCTCTGAGCCGGACTGCCGGAAGAGTTCGGCAGGGCTGGAGGTTTGGCGCAACAAGCGCTCCAGGTGGGAATACACGTCCTCATGCAGGGGAGAGGTAGGGGCGGTCTGGGAGCAGGAGGAAGAGGCGGGACCGAGTTCGTAGAGCAGATGGTCGAGCTCTTTGATCATGCGCTGGTGTTTGATCCGCAGGGCCAGTTCCAGGGCGCTCTCGAGGTGCTCTCTGGCCTTGGGGTGGTCGCCCTTGGCCAGATGGAGGCGGCCGATCAAGACGTTCGCCAGGATCTGGTTCTCTGCATTGTCCGCCTTCGCATAGGTTTCGGACAGGTCTCCCAGGGTCTGCAGGGCTTTCCCGGTCTGGTCGCCGAGCATCGCGTCGAGGTAGAGCAGGTTCAGTTCGGCTCGTTGCAGCACGGCCGAGTAGTCAATTCTCCGGGCATGTTTTGCGGCCTTGAGGAAGGCCTCTCGAGCCCGGGGGTGATCCTTGCGATCGAGCAGGAGATCTGCCTCGTTGAACACGGCTAGGGTGTAACGCTTGCCGTCGTTGTTGACCAGGGCCTGGCGTGCGGCCTTGCGGTAATGGGCAAGAGCTTGGTCGTGGTCCTGCATGAGATGATGACAGACGCCGATATTGAGCTGCAAGGCGGCCAGACCGGTATCGTCGTTCCCGGCTCGCTTGGCCTCGAGGAGGTCGTGGTACAGACCGAGAGCGCCTCGGTAGTCGCCGAGCTTACTGCGGTTGATGGCCATTTTGGTCAAGGTCGAAGTCAGGACCAGAGGGATTCTCGAGAGGTCGGTATCGGCGACCAGGCGTTCCAATACCTCGTTCGATCGCAGGAACTCGCCGCTCTTGGTCAGGAGGGTGGCTTCGTGTAAGCGGAGATCCGCGTTCAGGAGAGGGGGGAGTGGTGGTTGCTGGGATAGGATGCCTTCCAGTCCGCGCAGACGGAGCAAGGCCCCGCCGATATTGCCAGCGTGAGCCTCGAGCCGGGAGCGATACAGCTCGGCCAGCAGGCGTTGTTGCGGGTGGGTTGTCTGGGGTTCGAGAGCGGCGAGGAGGTGCTCGATGCTTGGGTATTCCCCGAGTTCCCAGTGGCGTTCCAAAACGTGATGGAGGGCCTCGGTATCGCGCAGCAACCGAGCCACGGTAGCTGGGGTCGCTTTCTTGGGAGCAGGCCGATCGGATCTGGGAGGTTCGAGCACGGTAGGTTCTGCAGGATCCTCGCGCACGATGATGTCCGGAGCCAGCCTCCAACCTCTCGAGGTCAGGAACAGGTGCCCTTGCCGAAGCTCTTGCATGAGAAAGCTCTGAAAGTGAGCGTGGTCATGGACCACCTGCTCCCGTAGGCGATGCTGGAGATAGTGAGTCACCGGTGGTTGGAAGAAACGTTCGATCAGGCCGGGAAAGGTTTCGGTGCCCAGCCGCGGCAGGACGACCTCGTAGACCCGGTCCGGCGAAGGGGCGATTGTCGAAGATGCGAGAGGGCCGCCTTGCGTGCAGAGGATCAAGGGTCGGCCTTCGAGAGAAAGAGCATTATTCGGGGCATATAACCCCTTGAAGAGATGTGTTGTACCGGAATGAGGCGCGAGCAGAAAACAATAAGGAGGATGATCCCTCAGCACGCCGTACAGCTCGTCCAGGGGAATGGAAGCAGGTAGCACCACCAGGGGGAGCATGCGACGCAAGACTTGGGCGAGTTGCTGACCTCCGCGGTCAGCGGCGTGTGGGTCGGCGTTGGTGAAATGGAGTTGATACAGGCCTTCCGGGGTTTCGCCGAGTCGGGTGCGCAACCAAGCCAGCGCCGCTTGGAGGGCGGTGTCGACCCAACCTTCGAGCAGGTCGGCGAGCACGAGTGGATCGTTCTCGGCCGTGGGGTGTGGACAGGCGTCTTCGTGTAGGGACAGCTCGACCTCGAGGAGTCGCAGGAGTTCGTCGATGCTGCCGCGATCTTCCGGGGAGTACCCCAGCAGGGCGCCGAGCATCTCCTTGAAGTCGTCGGAGAGGGGCATGTCCGGGTGGATGCGAACGTCGGGACGGCTCTCGTGCAGGTTTCGCCAACCCTGCAGGTCCGTAGCATGGCGGGGATAGCTTCCGCAGAAGACCCGGTACAACAATACCCCGAGACTGTAGAGGTCCGCGCTGCGATCGACCCCGAGTTTGAAGAACAGCTCGGGAGCGGTGTAGTGCAAGGTCCCCTGAAAACAGGTGTCGTAGCCCACTTCGTTGGCAGCTCCGAAATCGATGAGGCGTACACTGTCTCCGACCACGAGGATGTTGCTGCTCTTGATGTCGCGATGGACGAGCCCATGGAAGTGGAGGAATTGGAGAATCTGGCAAAGTTGGCGGAACAGCTCGAGACGTTCCACGAGGCTGCGATCCCCACAGGCCTGGACCAGATCAACGCCGTCGAGGTATTCCATGACGAGGAACGAGCGTTCGAGACCGGGCTCCCAGCCGTGGTCCAACCAGGCCGCGATGCCGGGATGCCGGTAGCGGGCCAGCAGTTCACCTTCCCTGATACCGAGGTCTCCGTGTTCCGGAGCGTAGCGTTTGTAAACCACGAGCCGGCGTTCGTACCGGTCCCAGGCCTTGAAGAGCTCGGCATTGCCGCCGTGCCCGAGGAGCCGGAAATGATCGTAGCGCGGGCTTGTCGGAGGAGGTTGGACGGTCATGGGACGAGGTCTCTCTTGTTCGTGTTCTCGGGTACTGTATAAAAACCTGAACGCAGGCGCAAGTTACAAAAGAGCGGTAGAACGATAGGATGAGGAATATTCCTCCGGCCATCGTTCCGCGGTCTGGATATTCGAAAGGTGGGCAACAGCGAGGAGGCTCAGCGCGAGAAGAGATTGCTCAGGACGAAGAGTACGTTTTCTTTGCGTTCACGGAGGCGTCTGGTGAAATAGGGCAACCAGTGGGTGCCGAAGGGGACGTAGACCCGGAAACGGTACCCCTCGGCGGAGAGCGAGTACCAGGTATCGCGACGCAGGCCGTAGAGCATCTGGAATTCGAAGCTGTCCTTGGCTCGATCGCGCCGCGCTGCGAGTTTCAGGGTTTCGTCGATGAGACGTTGGTCGTGGGTTGCGATGGCCGGGAGCTCGCAGCGTTCGAAGAGCAAGTTCACGCACTCGAGGAAATTGGCCTGGATCTCATACATCTTCTGGAAGGCGAGAGCAGGGGGTTCTTTGTAGGCCCCCTTGCAGAGGCGTACGCGGCCACCTGCGTCGAGGATGCGGCGCAGGTCCTCCTGGGTGCGTTTGAGCATGGCTTGGAGTACGATACCGAGGTTGTCATACTCCCGGCGCAAGGCCAGGAAGACGTCCAGAGTCTTTTGGGTATATGCGGACCCCTCCATGTCGATGCGTACGAACATGTTACCCTTGCTCCGCGCGATGTCCAAGATCGCGGTCAAGTTGTCCCGGCAGAGTTCCTCGGAGCTGTCGAGGCCGAGCATGGTCAACTTGAGGGAGACGTTGGCCTGCAGACCAGCCGAGGCAATGGCCGCGATCAGCGAGCAGTATTCCGCGGCACAGCGTTTGGCATCGTCGGCCGAGGAAACGTTCTCCCCGAGTAGGTCCAGGCTTGCCAACACGCCTCGTTCGTTGAGCGAGGCGACGACCTTCAAGGCCTCCTCGGCAGTTTCTCCGGCGACGAAGCGCCGAGCCATTCTGGTCAACACCTTGTTTGCGCTCACAGGTTGTTTCTCCCTCACGGTGTAGTTCGTGGCGAGGCGAGTGCTACTGCAACCCGGGACGGAGTGCAAGATGATTCGCGCATCTCGACACCAACAGGCTTTTTTGAATGGGGTTTAGGAGGTGCGCAACTTCACTCAGGGAGGTTGCATTCCAGCTTGTGCTCGGTGCAGACCGTACGCACCTGATCGAGGACCTCGGTTCCGGGTAAGGCGAAGACGACCGTAGCGTCGTTGGTCGCCGGTGTCGGATCAGGTTCGGTGAGCCAGGTGAGGAAATCGTTCTCGGGCATACGCCGTAGTAGGGCTAGGAGGTCGTCCGTCCCTACTGCGCGTTGGACGATCAAGCCATCGTTGGCAGTATTTTCCGCAGCGGTAACGACTTCCTCGGCGGTCTTGATGCGGTTGGTGCCGCTGAGGAGCGCGTAGTGCCAAGAGCCGGCCTTGTCCTGCCAGGAGTAGAGTTCGTAGCCCTTGAACGAACGCGGCAAGGTCGGGGTCTCATCTTGACCCGTCGCATCGGAGTTATCCTGGGCTTCGAGACAGCCGGTCGCCAGGATGACCAAGAGGCAGAGCGTAGCTCGCGCGATCATCGGGGCACCTCCCAGAGACATGGGTCACCGTCTACAGATATGAATGTCATCGCGTCCAAGACAGGGTGGAGGGGAAGGTCTGGATCAACCGGCGGGGGTTTCGGTCTTCTCACCGGCCGGTTGTTCGGAGGTCTCGGCAGGTACGGTCTCGGTAGGTACGGTTTCGGCAGGTTGCGCCTGGAAGGCCTGTTCCTTGCTCACCACGTCGGTAGGTTTGTCGGCGACTTCTTCCCGGTGCTTGCGCTGTTTGCGCTCGGTCAGGGGACCGACCAATTCGATGATGCCGAGGGGAGCGGCGTCACCGGCGCGGATGCCGGTCCGCACTATTCTTGTATAACCACCCGGACGGTCCTTGAAACGTACGGCCAAGTCGCTGAAGAGCTTCTTGATCAGATCGCGGTCCTTGATGATGCGATAGACCAAGCGGCGAGCATGCAGGGTGTCCTGCTTTCCGAGGGTGATGAGGCGATCGATCTTGCGGCGCAATTCTTTGGCCTTGGGCACGGTCGTCTCGATCTTCTCGTGGCGCAGCAGAGCCATTGCCATGTTGGAGAACAAGGCTTTGCGGTGGGAGGTGTCCCTGCCGAAGCGTTGGTTAATATTCCTGTGACGCATAACTCACCTCGATGGGTAGAGGGCGGCCGCGGCGCGGTCGCTCACAACAATTCCTCGCTCTCTTCTTCGACTTCCCCCCCTTCGGGAGGGGTCCACTCGGCTTTCATACCCAGGCTGAGACCCATCTCTGCCAGCAATTCTTTGATTTCGTTCAAAGATTTGCGACCGAAGTTTTTGGTCTTGAGCATCTCGGCCTCTGATTTTTGCACGAGTTCGCCAATATAGGTGATATTGGCGTTCTGCAGGCAGTTGGCCGAACGCACCGAGAGTTCGAGTGTATCGACCTTACGGTTGAGAGCATCGTGGACTTCGTCCCGATACACTTCGGGGGTTTCTGCTCTCTCTTCTTCTATCTCGATGGTGTCGTTGAAGTTGATGAAGACCGAGACCTGTTCTTTGAGGATCTTGGCTGCATAGCCAATGGCGTCCTCTGGAGGCAGACTGCCATCGGTGCCAACTTCGATGACGAGCTTATCGTAGTCGGTACGTTGACCGACCCGGACATCGCTCACCGAGAAATTCACCTTGACGATAGGTGAGAAAATGGAGTCGATGGGAATCACCTCGATGCCCATACTCGCATCTTTATTCTGATCCGCCGGAACGTAGCCACGCCCCATCTTGATGTAGAGGGTCATGTCGAGTTTGGCGTCCTCGGTACAGGTACAGATGGGGTGGTTCGGTTCCATGACCTCGAGCGGTACATCGGAGGTGATGTCCGAAGCGGTCGCGATCTTACCGCCTTTAATCCTGAGGTGGGCGACCGCGGATTCCCCTTCGGGGAGTCTGAATTTTACCTCTTTGAGATTGAGGATGATGTCCGAGACGTCTTCGACTACACCCTTGACCGTACCGAATTCATGCAACACGCCGTCGATCTTGACGGCATAGACCGAGGTGCCGTAGAGAGAACCGAGCAGCACCCGCCGCAGGGCATTCCCGAGAGTGATCCCGAAGCCCTTCTCAAGGGGTTTTATCTCGAATTTCCCATAGGTATTCGAATGAGTTGTCCGATCGACCACGATACCCTTCGGTGTGATCAAGTCAGTCCATGTCTTGTGATATGGCTCCACCATCGCCTTGCCCCTTCGATACTCTTTACTTGGAATACAACTCGACGATCGATCGTTCGTTCACCGGCAGGTTGGGGAGTTCATCCCTGTTGGGGTACCCCACCAACCGTCCCTGCATCTTGCTCTTGTCGAGTTCGATCCAGGAGGGTAATCCACGTTTTTCGATGCTGTCGAGCGCGTTCTTGATGACCTCGACCTTCTTGCTCCGTTCCTTGGGTTCGATCATTTCGTTCAAGCGAACCGAATAGGAGGGAATGCTAACGATCCGTCCGTTCACCAGGAAGTGCCGGTGCCTCACCAGATGGCGGGCTTGGGTTCGAGAGGAGGCGAAGCCCATCTTGTAGACGAGGTTGTCCAGCCTGCATTCCAAGAGCTTGATGAGGTTGTCACCAGTGGTGCCCTTTGCCTGTTCGGCATCCCTGACGATGTGCCGGAACTGTTTTTCCAACACGCCGTAGATCCGGCGAGCCTTCTGTTTCTCACGGAGCTGCACGGCATAGTCGGAGAGCTTGCTCCTGCGCTGGCCGTGTTGTCCGGGAGGATAGGCCCGTCGCTCCATTACGCATTTCTCTGAATAGCAACGTTCCCCTTTGAGGAAGAGCTTCACCCTCTCTCGACGGCAGAACCTGCAAACGCCACTGAGATACCTGGCCACAATAGCCTCCTATGATCGGTCAGATGCGCCTCTTCTTCGGCGGGCGGCACCCATTGTGCGGGATCGGGGTCACGTCTTTTATCAAGGTGACCTTGAAACCCGAGGCATGGATCGCGCGGATAGCGGATTCGCGTCCTGCGCCCGGTCCTTTCACGTAGACGGAGATGTTCTTCATCCCGTGATCACGAGCCTTCTTGGCCGCATTCTCGGCGGCAATCTGCGCAGCGTAGTGGGTACTCTTGCGGGAACCCTTGAATCCCGAACTACCAGCGCTCGCCCAGGCAATGCAATTCCCGCTGACATCCGTGATGGTCACGATCGTGTTGTTGAACGTGGCCTGGATGTGAGCGATGCCGCTCTGAACATTCTTCTTCTCTTTCTTCTTCCGCGAGATCTTCTTGGCTGCCTTGGTCATCACAACTCCTGCGTGAACTGCCCGTCAGCCCCGGTCGGATCTGGGGGGCTCGGGTCGCCCAACCTCACTTCGTCTTCTTGCCGATGAGGATCTTCCTTGGTCCTTTCCGCGTCCTGGCATTGGTCTTGGTGCGTTGTCCATGGGCCGGGAGCCCCTTCCTGTGCCGTAAGCCGCGATAGGTTCCAAGATCCATCAACCGCTTGATATTGGTGGTCACCTCCTTGCGAAGGTAGCCTTCCACCTTGTACTTGTCGTCGATGATCCGTCGTAGGATGATGACCTGATCGTCGTTCAGGTCGTCACTCTTGAGGTCGAAATTGATGCTCGCCTCCTCGAGGATCTTTCGCGACGTGGAACGCCCTATGCCGTAGATATACGTCAAGGCGATTTCCATGCGCTTCCTCTTGGGAAGGTCGACACCCGCGATCCTGGCCATATGCCCAAACCTCCTTAACCTTGCGCCTGCTTGTGTTTGACGTTCTCGCAGATGACCATGACGCGTCCCTGCCTACGAATGATCTTGCACTTGTTACAAATCCGTTTCACCGATGCCCTGACTTTCATACCCTACCTCGTTGCCTCACGCTTGACTGAGAACTACCGTCCTGTCCGAGAGGATCACAATGGAATGTTCGAAATGCGCTGAGAGTTTCCGATCGCGGGTCACCGCGGTCCAGCCATCTTCGAGTACATCGACCTCGAAGGTGCCCTCGTTGATCATGGGTTCGATGGCCAGGACCATACCCTCGCGCAATCTCACTCCGCGCCCCGGACGCCCGTAATTGGGTATCTGGGGTTCTTCGTGCATGCGTCGCCCGACTCCATGACCCACAAAGTCGCGGACCACGCTGAAGCCGTTACTCTCCGCATGCCGCTGCACCTCGTGCCCGATATCGGAGAGGTAACCCCCGCTCCGGGCTTTCTCAATGGCAAGTCCGAGGGCTTCTCTCGTTACCTCAATCAGTTTACTGGCGGTTTGGGACACTCTGCCGACGGCAAAGGTCCTGGCGCTGTCGCCGACATAACCGTCACAGGTCAATCCGAAGTCCACGCTGACGATATCGCCTTCGCGCAACTCGCGATCCGAGGGGATACCATGCACGATCTCTTCGTTGACGGAGGTACACAAACAAGCGGGGTAACCCTTGTAACCCTTGAAGGTTGGGGTGACCTTGTGCTGCCGGGCAAACTCTTCGGCCAGACAATCGAGTGCTCGCGTGGTGACCCCGGGCCGGATGTGCTCGGCCAAGCGATCGAGCAGCTCGGCGACCAAACGATTGGCCGTGCGCAACTTCTCGATCTCTTCTGGAGTCTTCAGGTAGATCATGCTCGTCCTAGCCGCTGGTCCAGAGCTTTCTTGATGGCCGCGGTGACGTTCTCAATCGGACCATCCCCGCTGATGTCGACGAGGGTAACCTTCTTGCTTCGATAGAAACCGACGATCTTCTCGTTGGCCTGATTGAAGATCTCGAAACGCTTGCGAATGGTGTCTTCTTTATCGTCGTCCCGCTGGTAGAGCGAGCTTTGGCAGCTATCACAGGTACCCGGCTTTTTCGGTTGTTGATACTTGAGGTGATAGGTTGCAGCACAGGAACTGCAAACCCGGCGCATGGTCAAGCGTTCCAGGAGCAAGCTCTCGGAGACTGCCAGGTTGAGTACTACGTTGATTTGTTTGCCGAGAGTTTCGAGCAGCCCGTCCAAGCTGACCGCCTGCTCGTAGTTGCGGGGATAGCCGTCGAGCAGGAAACCCTTGCCACCTTTCTCGCGCAAGGTTTCTTCGAGCATGCGGTTGATGATCTGATCGGGTATGAGTTTACCCTGTTGCATGATGGTCTTGATCTCCCGGCCGAGGGGGGTGTCGGCCTTGGCCGCGGCTCTGAGGAGATCCCCGGTCGAGATTTGCGGAATTCCATAGGTTTCGGTGATGAACTTGCTCTGCGTTCCTTTTCCGCTCCCCGGAGGGCCGAGGAAGATGAGGTTCAAGGTGGTCATCTCGTTCTCCTACCCTTGATACGTCCACCCCGTGGGCCGAGGAAACCGTCGTAGTGGCGGCTGATGAGGTGGGATTCCATCTGTGCGACGGTGTCGAGAGCGACTCCGACCACGATCAGGAGGCCGGTACCGCCGAAGTAGAATTGCACCCGGAACTGATCCATCAACATGGTCGGCAACAGACACACGATGGAAATGTAAATGGCTCCACCGACCGTGATCCGGGTCAGGACTTTGTCGATGTACTCGGCGGTGCGCTTGCCCGGTCGGATACCCGGGATGTAACCGCCGTACTTCTTCATGTTGTCGGCTACATCGGTGGGGTTGAACTGGACCGCTGTGTAGAAGAAACAGAAGAAGATGATGAAGACGACGTAGAGTAGGTTGTAGACCCAGGTCCCGGGTTGCAGGGACCCCTGGATGCTGTCGATGAAGGGATAGTTCTCCCGCCAAGCGGCTGGGATGAATTGGAAGATCGTGGGAGGGAAGAGCAGGATGGACGAGGCGAAGATCGGCGGGATGACGCCCGCGGTGTTGATCTTCAGAGGCAGATGGGTGCTCTGCCCACCGTACATCTTCCGGCCGACCACCCGTTTTGCGTATTGCACTGGGATGCGACGTTGCCCGCGTTCGAAGAAGATGATCGCGGCTACGACCCCGATCATGAAAACGAGGAGGAAGAGCAACGCGAAGAGCGACAGACTGCCCGATTTCCACGCCTGCATGGTATTAGCAGCGGCAGCGGGGAGACCAGCGACGATACCAGCGAAAATGATCAAGGAGATCCCGTTGCCCAAACCCTTGTCGGTGATCTGTTCACCCAACCACATGATGAAGGCGGTACCCGCAGTCAAGGTGATCACGGTCATGACTTTGAAGGCCAGTCCCGGTTCGTAGACCACCGATACTCCGCCCTGCCGCATGTTTTCGATACCTGCTGCGATGGCGAACCCCTGGATGACCGATAGGAGGATGGTACCGTAACGGGTGTACTGGGTGATCTTCTTGCGTCCGGCATCCCCTTCCTTCGCCAATCGCTCGAGGGTAGGGGATACCACGGTGAGCAATTGGAGGATGATCGAGGCGCTGATGTAGGGCATGATGCCCAGCGCAAAGACCGAGAGGCGCTCGAGAGCACCACCGGTGAACATGTTGAAGAGTCCGAAGAAGGTCCCCGACTG
>Ga0156395_1084_pt3 | contig 13206 bp, 8 predicted proteins | sample RifOxyA3_FD_108039 | JGI IMG/M metagenome (GOLD analysis project Ga0156395, IMG submission 108039) | Deltaproteobacteria bacterium RIFOXYA12_FULL_61_11 | reverse complement strand
CGCGCTTGCTCTTCTTGGCCAGCGAGGGGTCGGCCTTGACCTGCTCGACGAACGCCCCCGCTGCCTCGATGTTGACATTGTTGACCTTCATGAAACCGACCTCCTCTCGACGCCTTGAACGACGTCGCGTATCGCATGTTCGGGGCTCACACTCGCCCCGTTTTCATCTTCCAGGTGAAGTAGGGCGCGTAGGCCTGCTTGGCCCAGAGCCAGCGGCGCCCGACGCTCATCTCGACCCGGTTGCGCGGCGGCCGCACAGGATCGGCCAGCATCTTGGCCGCCCGGTCGCCCATGTCCATGATGCATAGGACGAACGGTGGGCGGGTCACCCTCTCGCCTCCATTGATCGCAGCGGCGATGTTATGCGCCGCGGTCTTGGCCATCTGCACCGTCATGTGGCCGGTCTTGGGGAAGTTGACCGGCACCGGCGTCTGGTCCACCGGTGGGTAGCCGACCGCCACGCCTACGGCGTAGACGTTCTCGAACTCCTTGTGCCGGAAACCCTCGTCGGTGGGCACGAAGCCCTTGGGGTTGCCGAGACCCGGTGAGCGGGCGATGGCGGGAACACCCGCGAGCGGCGGGATGATCATGGAGTAGCGCGACTCCACGACCTCGCCGCCAGCGAGCTCCACGGATGACTCGGTGATCTTCGAAACCGCCACCGACGTGCGGTAGCGGATGTCCCGGTGCTCAAACTCTCCCTCCAGAAACTGACGGGCCCGACCCATCCCGCCGACACCGAAGTGGCCGAGGAACGGCTCCGGCGTGACGAAGGTGATCGGCACCTGGTGGCGCATCCTCCGGCGCTTGAGCGCGTGGTCCACCTCGAAGGCGAGCTCGTACGCGGGCCCGAGGCAGCTTGCCCCGGGCGCACAGCCGATGACCATCGGCCCCGGGTCGTCGAGGAAGTGGCGCCAGGCCTCGCCTGCCTCCACGGCCTCCCGCGGCGACATCAGCGAGTGCCCGGGCCCGTCGAATGGCCCCAGCCCGGGCACCGCCTCGTTGGCGCTACGGTGGCCGGTGGCGATGACCAAGAAGTCGTAGTCGAGATCCTCGCCCCCGACCACGACCTTGCTTGCTCCGGGGTCGATCCGCTCAGCCTCGCCGATGACGCAGCCTATCTTCGCCGCCTTCAGCGATGGCTCGAGCTGAAACGAGATCTGCTCCAGCGTCTTGTGACCCATGGTCACCCAAGGCAGTGACGGGACGAAGTAGAACCGGTCGTCCTTGGACACCACCGTGATGTCGACCTGCCCGCGAGGCAGCAACCGCCGCAGTTCGTGCGCAGCGGTCAGCCCTCCGAAGGATCCACCCAGGATGATGACTCGGTGTTTCTTGCAATGGCTCTTGTCCATATCTCAGAACACCAGGATCTTATCGGCCCAGATGGTCCACTCGGTCAACTCATCGAGGGTACTGCGCATTGCCCCCTCGGCGAGCTCATCGGGGGCGATACCCCGGGCGTCCATGCAGGTGCCGCAGACGCCGATCTCCCCCTTCTTGTTGGTCACCGCTCGGAGCATGCGCTCGAGGTTGTAGTAGCCGTTGGGCGTCTGCTGCCCGGCCTTGGCGCAGCTCGCCGCATCGCCCAGGAGGAACACGCGGACCTGCTGCTCCTCCTGCTTGGCCAGGGAGCCCGCCAGGCGCAGACCGTTGTAGCTCCGCTCGGTGCCGTAGGGTGGATCATTGAGGATAAAGAGGGTTTTGCTCATGAGTAAATCTCCTTCGTTGACATTTCGATCGGTAGGCCGCGGGCTCGCCAATCGGGAACTCCTTCTTCCATGCGAATCGCGCGAAATCCCTTCTCGCGCAGCACCGCGACGGCCTGTACCGCGAGCACACAGTAGGGACCCCGGCAGTAGGCGACGACCTCCCGGTCGTGCGGCAGGTCGGCAAGCTTCACTTCGAGCTCGGCGAGCGGGACCGAAACCGCGCCTGGGAGGTGACCTGCCTCGAACTCTTCTTTCGGCCGCACGTCGAGCAGCGTGACCTCGCCGCTGCGGACCCGGGCGGCAAGGACGTCGCGGTCCACCGGCTCCATCTCGCCGCGTTTCTCGAGGAATTGGCGCGTGACCGCCTGGATCTCATGAAGGCGCGACTCGGCGAGCGTACGCAGTTCCCGGTAGAACGCGCAGACCTTCTCGTCGGCGAGCCGGTAGGTCACGAACAGCCCATGTTTCTCGGTCTCGACCAGCCGCGCCATACGCAGTACCTGGAGATGTTGCGAGGTGTTGGCGAGCGATTGCCCGGCCTCGTTGGCCAGGGCCTCGACCGTCCGTGCTCCCTGGCAGAGAAGGTCCAAGAGCTCGAGCCGGCGCGGGCTGGCCAGAGCCTTTCCGACCCGGCCGAGCTGCTCGTAGATGGCATCCTTGAACTGGCGACCTGCGGATGGCATAGGCACTCTCGGTCCAGTAATCAAGTGATCTCTTGAATAACCCCCTTGTTTCTTGATGTCAAGCCCCATGCCTATCGTTGCCGGATAAGCACAACAGCTTGTTATCTATGTGTTTTATTCGTTTTGCAAACTGCCGTCTTCAGATGGTTCCAAGCCCGAGCAGCACCGCGATCAGCAATAGCAGGACTCCGGGGAGAGAATAACAGGTCCGGTACAGCTCACCTGAACTACCTTCGGCACGAACAAAGTCCGACAATCCCGTTGACACTCCTCTCTCCGAGGGGGAAAATAACCAAGTCTATGCTGGCCTTGGGTTTGGGCAGGGAGTTCCCCCATGAGTAACGATTTCATTTCCCTCCGCATCGAAATCGGCCATGGCATCTATGGGCAATTCGATTTCGATCTCGACGAGATCACCCTTGGCCGGAACCCGGATTGCGACGTCATTCTCAAGGCCTCGGGCATCTCCCGCCACCATGCCACCATCGTACGTCGTGACGACACGTATTACCTTAAAGACAACGACAGTCGGAACGGCACCTTCCTCAATGGCGAGCGCATCACCGACGAACAAATCCTCCGCGACGGGGATAAAATCAGGATCCTCGAGGCCGATATCGATGTTTCGATCTGCCCGATCTCCGAAAGTGCCGGCGTCGAAGAGACCACCATCATCAATTTCAAAGCCAAGCAATGAAGGTTTCGGACTCCTCGAGCCTTTCTCAGAGTGCCCCATGAGTTCCGAGTACCTCACCCTGACGATCAGGATCGCCGATAGGGCCGCTGGCCAATTCGATTTCGACCAGCCTGAAGTCACCCTCGGCCGTCACCCCGGTTGCGACGTCGTGTTGCACACCTCGGGCATCTCCAGAATCCACGCGGTCATTCAACGTCGTGATTCGAGGTTTCTGCTCCTCGACAAAGGAAGCCTCAATGGTACCTTGCTCAACGAACGGAAGATCGAGAAACCGACGCCGCTGACAAACGGGGACCTGATCACCATCCTCGATTGTCGGATAGAGGTCCGCCTCGGGACCGGAAAACACGACTTCGGCGTCGAGGAGACCGTGTTCGTGCCCAAGTCGGCCAAAGGCGGTCATGTTCCCTCCACGGTCGTTGCCGAGCTTCCGCCCCCTCCACCCCGGACCGGTTTGCTGCACATACTCCGCCGGTGGTTTGGTCTGGGCAGAGAAGACGAAGACGAGAGCTGACGCCTCGGAGCCTTGCCAGTACCGCCAATTCCTGCTATGCAACTCCTGGGTCCGGTTATCGAGAATGCCTGGAGGCTCTCCCTAGTGGAGGTAGTGGTTCATGAACATCTCCCGCGTCGGCTTCCTCTTCGGAATCTTTAGCCTGGTCGGCCTCGTGGCCTGTCTCGACTGTGACGACCGCACTGGACCGCCGCTCGCCGAACTCAGCGCGGCGTTGCCCCTCGGAGCGCTTACCGGAGACCTGACCTTTTCCGACCCCCAACGCCTGGGCGCACACGCGACCGAGCGCTTGACCTTGGCCTTCTCCCTCCCCTCGACCATCGACCCCACGAGCGACAGTTGCACCAGCAACCTGAGCCTCGAGCTGCGCGAGGTCGACTTTTCGGCAGAGGATCCGTTCCTCAGCACCCTCGAGGTCGTGCCGCCGGTCGAGCTGGCTTACCACTGGGAAGGCGAGAACTGGAAGCCTGGCCGCACGGTGACCGCCGACTCCGTGCTCGTGAAGTTGCGCGCGCCGGAGGGGACAAGCTATACCCTGTTGCTCGAGCCGCTCCTGTCGGGGAACCCCGAAGCGGCCTGGAGAGGGGTGTTCAGCGGAAAGAACGGGTCGGAACTCGCCCGGTTCGAGGGGGAGCCGATACTGCTTCCCACCTCCGCGACCGACGTCTCGGGCGACTGATCCGAGCTCACTGCAGCCATCCCGTCCATTCCCTGCCCTCAGTACAGGAAACGAGATGAACCTCTGCGTTGGGTTGCAACGCGAGGATGACCCCGCTATTGGTAGAGGGCAATACCTTCTCCACCATCCCATTCTCCAGGGCTCTCATGGACAATTCGGAGTGATCCCTCACCTCGGGCAAGGTCCGGCCGGGGTGTGTACTGGAGTACACGAAAATTGTCGACGGCGGTTGTCGGCCAAAGAACGGTATGGCAGGGTATCCCCTGTTCAGCGATCCAGGACCGACGGTTATGCACGATCTGTCCGAACAAGGGGGGCTCCCATGACTCATACCTTCAATACCTTGTTCCTGTTCCTCGGGCTGGTACTCCTGGCCTGCGGCAGCGAGACCACGACCACCCTGCTCACGGTCAGCGGGGTTTCCCCCGCACCTGGCCAGCTCGGCGTCCCGACCGATACCCCGGTCGAGCTTACCTTCAGTCAGGCGGTCGAGAAGCTCGAGGCAAGCCAGTTGACCCTCATCGAGCGCGATACCAGCTCCGACGTCAAGGGCACCCTCGTCCTCGCCGTCGACGGGCTGCGGGCGGTCTTCACCCCCAATGAGCCGTTGCGGTATTCGACGGTCTACGAGTTGCACCTTAAAGCGGAAGGGATTGAGAAAGCATCTGGAGGGAAGAAGGCGGCACTGCTCGGCGATCTGACGACCTTCTTCGTCACCCTCTCCCCTCCGCCCCTCCTGCTCACCGCGGCAACTCCCGGTCATGGGTCTACCGGTGTCGCTCGCAACACCCCAATCTCCTTGACGTTTTCGGAAGCTGTGGTCTACGACAGCGTCGTCCTCGGCTCCACCCTCGTGGTCGAGGACGTGACCGGGCTCGAGGATCCCGCTGTCGGCGAGGGTCTTGCCGTCCCCGGTGAGGTGACCTGGAGCATCGTTTCGCCTGCGAAGCACCAAGCAGGTGTTGGTGCTGCTCCTGCTGCCTCGATCCTGGAATTTACTCCCGAGCGGCCGTTCGCGTTTTCCACCAAGGTCCGGTTGACTCTGTTGGGCCATTCCCCCGTGGCTCTCACCGTGGACGAGAGCGGCGATCTCGTGGCACCGGCTGACTCCGCGACCTTGCCCGCTGCGATTCGATCTACCCGCGCGACGCCGTTCGGTGGTTTCTTGGCAAAAACCTCGACCTTGATGTTCAGCCTCGAGGGGCTCCCGCCTCTCTACGTCCTCGAAACCTCGCCGGCTCAAGGACTTGAAGATGGTTCCATCGATCAGGATGTCGAGGTCTTCTTCTCCGAGGGAGTCGATTGTTCGACGCTCACCCTGGGAGAAACCTTGACCGTGCGTTTCGCCGAAACCGATCCGATTGCGCCCCTCGAAGAAATCCCGGGTTCGCTTGCCGCCTGTGAAGATGGAGACACCTCGGTGACCTTCATCCCCCAGGAACCCTTGGGCTACAGTCGTGACGTCGAAGTCGTGCTCGAGACCGGCATCGGGACCCCCGAGGCGCAGGACCTGCACGGAGAGGCGGATCCCAGCGAAGGCCATCTGGGTCCGGAGCAAGGGTTCACCTTTTCCACCGAAGATCCTCCGGCGCTGTTGCTCGTGGGGGTCACCCCGGGTGGTGGAGCCACCGGGCTCTCTCCGACCCAAGCATTCGTCCTGACCTTCTCCGAAGAAGTCGCCGAAGACAGCGTGCTGCTCGGGACGAGCCTCTTGTTCGAGGACGTGACCGGCGCGACCGATCCCGAAGATGCAAGTGCGGGTCGGTCCGTCCCGGTCGTCCTGCAGTGGAACGATGAGGGCACGCACCTGACCGTGGACCCCTCGGGAGATCTTTCCTTCGGAACAGTCCTGCGCCTGACCGTCCTCGGTGGCGACACCGGTGTGCGTTCTGCCCGGGCGACCCGGCGTGGGGGTACTCTGACCACCGACCAGGTCCTGTTCTTCACCGTGCAGGACCTCCCGCCTCTGACCGTGCTCTCCGTCCTACCGAGCGGCGGAGCCACTGGCATTCCCATCGACGCCACCGTGTCGATCACCTTTTCGGAACCACCCGATTGCAGTTCTCTTGCCAATGGTGGCTTAACGATCGCTTTTGGAAGTACCGATCCCGAAACGCCGGAGCAGGACCTGAGCGGCGATCTGGCCTGCACTCCGGGCAGTGCTTCCGTCATCTTTACTCCTGACCCTGAACTCGGTTACAGCCGGGATGTGTCCGTGGATCTCGGTACTACCTTGCGCAGCGCCCGCACGGCCTTGCGGCATCCTGCTGTCGCTCCGACCATGGGCCACCTGGCCACGGCCCTGGGGACGACCTTCTCGACCCTCGATCCAGCCCCCTTGGCCCTCCTCTCGGCCGAGCCCGGTCCCAACAGTCTCGGCCTTCCGAGGGACCAGAGCTTCACGTTCGATTTCTCCGAATCGGTCGACCGCAACAGCTTCGATCTGGGTAGGACCCTCCTCGTCGCCGATGTGACCGGACAGACGGAGCCGCTCACCGCCGACGTGTCCGACGATCTCGCCGGCTCCCTGACTTGGGAGGATGACACCACGGTCACCTACACTCCGACGAACCCCTTGCCCTACGCGACCGTCCTGCGTTTCACCCTCAAGGGGAGGGCCGCGCCCTCGCTCAGCGGTATCCACTCGGCTCGGGCGACCACCCGTGGGGGGCAACTCCCCTCCAGCGTGACCTTCCTGGTGACGATCGAATCCCTGCCCCCGTTGCGCCTGGTCGCCACCACCCCGCTCCACGGCGCGCAAGATCAAGCGCTCGATGCCGCCGTTACCGCGACCTTCAGCGAGCCTCTGGACTGCGCCACGGTGACCCCCCTGACCTTCCGGGTGCGCTTCGCCGACACTGACTATGCAGCTCCGGGCAATGATGTCAGTGGCGATCTCTCGTGCGACGATGCCAGCGCTGCCGTGAGCTTCGTTCCCTCCTACCTCCATGGCTACAGCCGGGATCTCGAGGTGTTGCTCGACGGGAGCATCTCCGGTCAACGCGCCCTCGATTGCAATCCCGCTGCGGATCAGGACATGGGGACCCTGGAGGAGGACTTGGTCGTAACGTTTTCCACTGCTGACCCGCCTCCCCTGCACTTGCTCTCGGCAGCCCCAGGACCCGATGCCGGCGATGTCCAAGCAGGAGCCTCGCTGCGTTTCGTTTTCAGTGAGGACATCAGGACCTCGACCTTCCTCTCCGGTTTCTCGGTGCTGGATTTGACCAATGGAGGAGGGGAGTTGTGCCCCGAGGCGCAACTCGCGTTCAGCGATAGCGACAGCAGCACCGGTTACGATACCGTAACGTGTACTCCCGCAACCCCTCTGATCGCCTCGGCCATTATCCAGGTCACCCTGACCAGCGGCTCCGGGGGCATCAAGAGTCTGCGCTCGACCTCGCGAGGGGGGTGGCTGGTGACCTCGCCCTCTCCGTATCGCTACACCTTCACCGTGGAGGACCTCGATCCCCTGCTCATTCTGGCCTCCCTCCCTTCGGACCAGGGCTTTGGGATTAATCCACTGACCACGATCCAGGTGATCTTCGATCGCGAGGTCGATCTTGCCACCATTACTTCCGCCCCTGAGCAGAGCGGTGACCTGAGCACCTCCTTCTACCTGGTCCCCGGAGAATTCGGAGGCGATCCGAGCGCCGATCGCCTTGCCGGCACCTTTACCCAGCCCACCCCCAACAAAATTGTCCTCACATTGGATCAGGAACTCGAGTACAACGCTCCGTATACCTACACCCTGACCATGGCCATCTGCGAACCCAAGCTCAGCACCAGCGCCAACGGTTGCTTGACCCAGGACTGGGAGTACAGTTTCGTCACGGCCTCGGCTCCGCCGCTCACCGTCGTCGACGTCTTCCCGGCCGATCACGCCACCGCAGTTTCTACGTTGCCCATAATCACCTTGACCTTCAGCAACGAGGTGTTGACCTCGAGCTTGACCTCGGACACCCCGGCCGATCCGACCGACGAACCGAACGTCTATCTCGTGAAGGGCGAGTACGTGACTTCGCGGACCGAGGCGATCGCCCTCTCCACCGCGGTGTGCGGTAAGGCCGTCTGCCCCGGCGACAACCTGGAACAGGCCACCCTGCAACCCGCGGCCCCGCTCGAGCCGAACACGATCTACACCGTGGTCGTCACCAGCGATGTGATTGACCTCAACGAGCAGCCGCTCTTCTCGACCTTCCTCTCCACCTTCACCACGCGGGTGGCCGGCATGATCGACTTGACCGAACCGAGCGGAGGTCAGACCGGGATCAGCGTCGAAACCCCGGTGAGGATACTCTTCTCCGAAGCCATCGATACCACCACCGTGACCGGCAGCACCTACTACCTGACCTATCAGGATGCCTTCGGCCGGATTTCGCCCGTCCCGGCCACGATCTCCTTTGGCCAACGCAACCAGGTGACCGGCGACTGCGACACCGTCTTCGATGGTTGTGACGAGGCCATCCTGACTCCGCTCTCGCACCTCTCGGACTGCATGGACAGCTCCCGCCCCCTGCTCTACTCCACCACCTATACCGTGCATCTCTCCTCGACTATTACCGATTTTGCAGGGGACACAACTCTCGGCGGTACCGTGAACTATTCTTTCACCACGGCCGCCGACCCGACCATCGTGAGTATTTCCAGCGCGGGCGTGCTCGTGGCGAGTTCCCTCGACGATAAACCCATCCTTGGCGGCGCTGTCGAAGTCCCGGTCAACTCGACCTTCAACGTGACCTTTGGCCAGGACATGGATCCGGCGACGTTGCTCGCGAGCGAGGTGCCCGACCTCTCCGCTGACACCGTGGTCCTGCTGGATCTCTCCGAGCAGAGCGCGGTGCCCTTGGATCTCGTGTACGCAGCGAAAACCCTGACCATCACGCCGAAGAGCGACCTTGCGTACGACACCCCCTATCGGTTGGTACTTGAGGGCCGCGATTCTGACGATGACCTGCAGATCGAGCAAGCAGGCGGGGCGTGGCTCGACGGTACAGGTATGACCGAGTTCCGCACCAGCCCGCGCACCACCGTGGTCTTCACCCCGCCGGACACGGTTTCCCAAACCGCCCTGGTGGCGGCGATCTTCTCCCGCGATATCCGGTTCTCCTCGCTTACGGACGAGACGTTCTACGCCCATGATGACGATCAGGGGGTCAACGTCACCGCCCTGGTCACCACCCATTCCGAAGACCTCGACAGCGCTGGGTTGGCACCCATCCCCTCGTTCATCGTCGGCAACTCGGTGACCGCGACCCTGACCGCGGCGGTCCAGGACTATCTGGGCAACCCCTTGGGTCAGGACTACCAGGTATCCTATGCCTCGGTCGAGAGTGCCCCAGCAGCTTCTTCAAGGACCCCGGCAGCCATGGTCGTGACTCCCGCGAGCGGGAGTCTCGGCGGCGTGCCTACTTTCACCCTGACGGCGGGCGGGACGACCAACCGCTTCCGCATGCTGCCAGCCTCGTTCCACAGCAATTCGCTCGTTTTGACGTCTACCAATCTCCTTTGCGACAATCGCGGCGTGGTCGAGACGGGCAATGAGTTCCTGGTCGGCACCGGTCTCCAATCCGACCAGATCCTGCTCACCCCGACCGCCGCGCTCCGCGCGGGATGTCCCTACACCCTCCGGGTCGAGGACAACTTCCTCTCCAACATCTACTTCCTCTCCACGGAGGGAAATCCCCAGGTCTTCAACTATACGGTGGAGACCACGGCTCCGACCATCCTCTCGATCACCCCGGTTCCGGGCGCAACCGAGGTGTCGGCCACGACCTCGGTCGTGGCGCAACTCAGCGAGAGCATCACCCCTGCCTCCGTGAATGCGGGGAGCTTCACGGTCTCGACTGGAGGGATACCTCTGGTCGGCACCTATCAGGTCACCGGAGACACCGCGACCTTTACCCCGTCCGCGCCCCTGCAAGGGGGCAAGACCTACACCGTGGCTCTGCTTACCACCATCACCGATCTCGCTGGCAACCCGCTCAATATCGCCGGTTCGCCGACGACCTTTACCGTGGAAGCGACCCGACCCACGGTGCTCGCGATCACGCCCGAGGACGCCACCGACGATGTCGCTCTGGACAGCGCGATCGTGTTGAGCTTCAGTGAGGCGATGAACACCGACACTTTGGTCGCCAGTACCACCGGTGTCCCCGGTTCCGTCCGGCTGAGCTACCAGGATGCTTGTCTTGACGAACGAGAGGTTTACACCTGTTTGACCCTTTCGGAAGACCTGCGCCAACTGACCGTTATACCCGTGCCTCCCGAACTCCTGCCCGGCGATGCCGACCTCGACGTCAGCGTTGATGCGGCCACGGTCAGCGATCTGGCCGGCAACCTGCTCGACCTGCCCTTCCACGCGACCTTCACGACCAGGAGCGGTGCACCCCGCCTGAGTTGCAGCGTCCCCGAGGACGGTGACGAGAGCGTGGACCCGAGCGCCGTGATCACCATGCGTTTCAGCGAACCGATCGATCAGAGCGCCGACTTCTCTGCCCTGTTCGCGTTGTGGGAGAGCGATGAGGGGACCGAGGTGTCCGGTACCTTCTCCTTCCCCGATGCGAGCACCGTGCTCTTCGATCCGAGCGGTGACCTGACCGCCGGCACCTGCTACGAATTCCTGCTCGAACCGGGCTACACTGATCTCGACGACCAGAGCGCCGATCGCGTCGAGAGGGGCTCCTTCTCAACGCTTCCCTAAGTAACCCATCGCGTCATATTCCTTCCGAAAACCCCGTGTTTCTTGCGCAGCCTAGTCCATGAGAAATATGCACCATGAGTTGATTTATGACGCAATGCGTGCTACAGGCGAGGTACCTGGACACCGGGAAAGCATGGTACCCGGTTGACAACGAGATGGAGGAATCTATGAAGGCCGCAGTACTTTTTGTTTTGCTCTGCTCTCTCAATGCCCTCGCCGGCGAGAAGATCGTCGAAGGGCTCGGCATCAAACTCCAGACCCCGACCGAAGCCGTATACCTGACCTTGGATATCGAGCATCAGGCCGAACTCGACGTGGATTTGGCCACGCTGAGCACCGAAGATCCGACCAAGGGGATCCTCTTCGCCGGAGCCTTCAAGGACAAGGGCTACAAGGGCGCCCGCCTCGATATGTCCGGCAAGCAGCCCACGCTCGACAAGAATACCTTACTGGCTTTGGGTTTCTCCGCCGAACAGAAGACCGAACTCTTCCGTCGGGCCGAGGAGATCTTTACCGCCATGCAATCCATGGCGCATATAAAGATGCTCTACAAAGAGAAGCATAACTTTCTCGGTTTGCTGGTTATGGGAAAGACTATCGTGTTGGTGACCAAGGTCGGTTAAAGCCTCCCCAGTCCTCCGACTCCCGATCTTTTTCTTTGATAACCCCGGTACGCGCCTTGAATCACCACATTGGTGGGAGCGATGTACGTGGACCTTGCCCCATGGCTCCCAGCTTCTTCACCAGGAAGTGCAGGTGGGTGCGGAGTTCGTCTCCGGGATTGCCCAATCCGTCGTAGAAGAGGTTGATGATCGGGCGACCGATACTCTCGGCAACCTTCGGGAACACCGCTTGGCTCACCGCTCCAGGGCAGCAGAACAAGGGGTTGACATGCACAAAGGCGGCCACGCGGCCGTGCGCTGCAAGGTGCAACACGTGGACTAAGTTCATCGGGGTCTCGCCGTGCTGATACGGGGTGATGCCAAGTTTCAGCGCGGCCTCGAGGTCTTCGTGGTTGATGATCTTCTCGGGCTCCTCGAGCAGGGGTGCGCACAGGCGGCGCAGCCGACGCTCGAGGAATTCCGCGAGATTATACGTCAGGGAGTGGTTGAACCAGTTCAGGTACTGTTTTTCCCGCAGGGCCAGCTCGCGGCCGTTGGTACTGCTCACGTAGAGCATGTCCATGACCGGAGAGGAGAACACTTCACAGCCCGAGGATTCGATGACCCGTTCGAGCCCGTCGTTGAAGACCTCGTTGTACTTGACGTAGAGATCGCCGATGATCGCTACCAAGGGGCGCTTCCCCCGGTCTGGGGTGACGGGTACGGCAGCCAGCCGTGTGGCCAGGCGTTGCAGGACGGCTTCGGCATCGCCCCGCGAGACGAACGCGGCCTCCAATTCGGTCAGACCCTCTGCGCAGACGTGATCGGTTTGGCCCGGTTCCCGTTCGTAGGGTCTCACCCGATGGGCCATCTGCCGGAGCAAGGCCCCCATGGTGAAGGCCCGGAAGAACCCGTAGGTCATGAGCATACCCTCGCTGCCGCCCGAGAGTTCAGAGCGGTAGACCGAGAGCCCGTCTAATCCGAGTGCGGCGAAGGCCTCTGCCGCGACCTTGGGGAACTGCGGGAAATTGCAGGCGATGTGGGTGAGAGGGGCGAAATAGGCGGTCTTGTGGGGGTCGAGGCCGAGTTCGCGTACCGTGTGGACGATACTGCCGACGATGGCGCTGGCCGGCAGACACTCACACCCGAGGGCATGGGTCAGGCCGAGACGGATGGTCTCCTTGGTCTCGAGAGCCAACTCGGCCTTGTACCCGGCGCTGCGGAGCTGGGCTACGGCCAGTCTGCACCCGAGCGGCTCGAAATTGGGCATGATATAGGTCCGGTCTTTGCCGAACGCGACGTAGGGCGTGTGCCTCACCGTCCCGCGTCTCCCCTTCGTGTGCCCCCGGAAGGTCGCCACCGCGGCCTCGATCCTGGTCTGGTACCCCACGTCGGAGCCGAGTTCGTCCAGTTGCAGAATGAGATAGGGTTTCCCGTAAGCCTCGAGGAGTTGCTTGAAATAGACCTGTACGAAGGCGTCCGGGCTGCAGCGGAAGTTGGTCAACAAGACTGGGAAGAGCCGCTCTTGGCGGGCGACGAACTCGGCCGCGGCCAGGATCTTGCGTCCGAAATGCCAGTGCAGGTCCTCGATCATCGGTTTGGCCAACTCGATCTCCGCA
>Ga0156395_1088_pt1 | contig 13341 bp, 11 predicted proteins | sample RifOxyA3_FD_108039 | JGI IMG/M metagenome (GOLD analysis project Ga0156395, IMG submission 108039) | Deltaproteobacteria bacterium RIFOXYA12_FULL_61_11 | reverse complement strand
GCTCAAAGGACAGGTCGAACGCATCGAACGGAACTACGAGAGAGTGGCCGAAGAGCTCAATCGCGCGTATCGCGACACGTATCCCGAACTGGCCCAAGCGACCGGCCGCATCGCCGGTCTCGAGTTGGCGCGTTTGGAATACACCAACCTAGCCTATGTCCGCACCATCCTCTTCGAAGACGGCAAGCATCAAGTACGTACCAAGTTTTCCCAGAAGCACGGGATGAGCATGCAACTCTGCACCAGGCGGCTGGGGATCAATTTCGCCTGTCGCGATATCGAGGAAGAGTTCAGGCCATGAGCTGTAGGTACAGCACCAATGCGGGCGCGGCGAGCAGGTAACCGTCGAAGCGATCGAGCAAACCGCCGTGCCCCGGCAACAGTTTGCCACTGTCCTTGAAGCCTGCGCTGCGTTTGATCATGGATTCTAAAAGATCACCGGATATTCCCACCGCGGCCACGAAGAGGGCAGCGGGAATGGGATAGAGAATCACCCCGACCAGCGCATCACCGACCAAGAAGCAACACAGCTCACTGCCCACCACTGCGAGCAGCAGGCCTCCTGCGCAACCCTCGAGGGTTTTCCCAGGTGAGATCAATATATTGAGCTTCGTGCGTCCGAGCAGGCGACCCGTGAAATACGCACCGGTGTCCTGGGCGGCGACCACGACCACGAGGAAGACGAGCAGCCAGAGACCATGGGGACGTTGATAGAGGACGAACAAGAAGGACGGAAGGATACAGGTATAGAAGAACCCGAATACGGCATTTTGGATTTCGTGCAGATTAGCGGTCACCTCGGTGGTACGGAACTGGTACCACCCCGCGTAACAGAGGAGGAAACCGAACAGGGCAAGGACCTGCGCCCGTCCCCCCGCACTCCCCAGGTAGAGCAGGATGAGCAAACCCGCTGCCAGCTCGAGGACAGGCCGGGGTACTCGGTGGTCAGGTCGGGACATGGCCAAGTACTCGCGGAGACAGCCCAACGAGACGACGATCAGCAACGCGGCAACGCTGAAAGAACTGCCGTACGCCAAGACGATGGCCAAAAAGGCCACGATCACGACCGCGGTGAGTATGCGAGTGCGGAGCATGGGGACCTCCACGACCTTGTTCGATCTCAAGTCTTGGTACGCCGTTTTCCCGTCGGTCTTTTATCGGTCAAGGCTCCATAGCGCCGATCCCTCCGGCCATAGGCTTCGAGCGCACGATGTAACTCCACGGCATCGAAGTCCGGCCATAGCACCGGTGTGAGGTAGAGTTCACTGTAGGCGAGCTGCCAGAGCAGGAAGTTACTGAGGCGCTGCTCACCGCTGGTGCGGATCATCAGATCCGGATCCGGGAGGTCCGCAGTCCAGAGGAATTTGGAAAACAAGGGGGCATCGATTTCCTCGGGAGTCAGCTCCCCCTCGAGCACTCGACGTGCAATGGTCCTCGTCGCGGTGAGGATCTCTGCGCGGCCGGAGTAATTGAAGGCGATCACCAAACGTAAACCGGTGTTACCTGCCGTCGCTTCGATGATGTCCCGGACCAAACGGGAAGTTTCGTCGGGGACAGGGGATAAATCACCGATGGTGGTGACCCGGACATTATTGCGTTGCAGTTCTGCCCGTTCTTTGATGGCATAGGTCCGCATCAAGCTCAGGAGGAAACTGACCTCTTCTTGGGGTCGGCTCCAATTCTCGGTCGAGAAGGAATACAGGGTTAGGTAGCGTATTCCGATGCGGGAGCACTCGCGCACAATGGTGCGCATGGTCGACATACCCCGGAGATGACCGCGAATACGTGGCAGTTGACGCTGCTGGGCCCACCGTCCGTTCCCGTCCATGATGATAGCCAAGTGCGCCGGCACCTGCTGCACGTCGACAGGCATTGACTCAGACTTCCTGGATTTCCTTGGTTTTCTTGTCGATGCGGTTATCGATCTCCTCGATCGTCTTGTCGAGCAGGTCCTTGACCGACTCCTGGGCCTTGTGGAGCTCGTCCTCGGATATCTCCTTGCCCTTCTCGAGTTCTTCGAGGTCTTTGTTCGCGGTGCGGCGTTGGTTGCGCATCGCGATCTTGGCTTCCTCCCCGATCTTGTTGATGGTTTTGACCAGGTCTTTGCGACGCTCGTCGGTCAGGGTCGGGATGTTCAAACGGATCAGTTTGCCGTCGTTCTGCGGGGTAACCCCGAGATTGGACTTCTGGATCTCTTTCTCGATATCCGAACACAATTTTTGGTCCCAGGGTTGGATCACGATCAAACGTGGCTCCGGGGTGGAAATGCTGGCCACCTGCTTGAGCGGAGTCGGCACACCGTAATAATTGACCTTGATACCATCGACCAGTGCCGGAGAAGCCCGGCCGGTGCGCAAGCGAGCGAGATTGCGGTCCAGGGTCTCATAGGTCTTGTCCCTGGTTTCATTGAATCCGGTCATAATCAGATCGATCATGGTTCACCTCCTCGAAAGGGACTCGTGGCGTTCTTCATCTACGGCAGGTCTCAGCGGTCGCCGAGTACGGTGCCGACCTCTTCGCCTAGGACCGCGCGACGCAGATTACCAGGGGGAGAGAAGTCGAAGACGACGACGCGCAGACCTTGTTCCATACATAGGGAGAAAGCCGCCAGGTCCATGACGGCTAATCGGCGTTCCAAGGCTTCCCGGTATCCGAGGTGCGAAAACCGTCGAGCGGTGGGAACGACTTTGGGATCGGCATCATAGATCCCATCGACCTTGGTCGCTTTGAGCAGGACCTGAGCATCGATCTCCAACGCCCGCAAGACAGCCGCGGTGTCAGTGCTGACGAAGGGGTTACCCGTTCCTCCTGCGAAGAGCACGACCGAACCGTTTCGGAGTGCGGCCAAGGCGCGATCGCGCCTCATGCGCTCGATCATCCCCTCGATCGGGAAGGCCCCGAATATCTCTGCGGGTATACCGCGGTTGGTGAGGACATCGCGGAGGACCAAACAGTTCTGGACTGTGGCAAGCATGCCCACGTGATCTGCGGTAACCCTGTCGAGCCCCTTGACCGCGCTGCGCCCACCCCTGAAAATGTTACCGCCCCCCACAACCAGGGCAACCTCGACCCCCAGGGTGAGCACTTGGCCCAACTCTTCACAGACACGTTCGAGGCCGTCATCGGCGAACACGACTTCGGCCCGTTCCGCCGAAAGACATTCTCCGCTCAACTTGAGCAGGATCCTCTGGTAGCGGGCCTTGGTCATTCCGAGGTTCAGCACTCCTCGCCGAGCTGGAAGCGGATAAAACGGCGCAGGACGATATTCTCGCCAATGGTCACAATATGGTTCTTGAGATGTTCCTCGACCGTGATCTCGGTATCCTTCAGGAAGGGCTGGTACAGGAAACAGATCTCTTTCTTGCGTTTCTCGACTTTCCCTTCGACGATCTTTTCGAGTACGGCTTCCGGTTTCCCGGTCTGCCGAGCCTGCTCGAGGTAGATCTCGCGTTCTTTTGCCAGGAATTCCGCCGGAATGGACTGTTCGTCGAGGTAGAGAGGGCTGAAGGCCGCGGCATGCATGGCAAGATCGTGGGCCAATTGTTTGAACTTCTCGTTGCGGGCGACGAAATCCGTCTCGCAGTTGAGTTCGACCATCACTCCAATGGAGCCGTTGAGATGGATATACGACTCGATCAATCCCTGAGAGGTTGTCCTTCCCGCTCGCTTGTCGGCTTGGGAGAGGCCCTTCTTGCGCAGGTAATCGATCGCCTTCTCGATATCGCCCTCATTCTCGGCCAGGGCTTTTTTGCAGTCCATCATGCCGCAGCCCGTCTTTTCACGCAATGTCTTGACCAATGCAGCGGAAATTTCCATGAGTGCACTCCTATGCTCGAGGACGGTACGACCAGGGAGGATCGTTCGATCTCAGACTCTGGCCTCGGTTTGATCGGCCTGGGCTTCGGCGAGGGACGGCACGCGCTCGTCGTCTACAACCTCTCGATTGATCGGATCACCTATAGAGGCGGTCCCCAGAGCCTTGGACCTAACTTCCAATCCGCCAATACAAGCATCGGCGATGAGTTGGGATATCAGCTTGATCGACTTGAGGGCATCGTCATTCCCGGGAATGAGATAATCGATATCGTCGGGATCACCATCGGTGTCGGTCAAAGCGACCACCGGAATATTCAGGGCATTGCCCTCTTCAACAGCGATGCGTTCCTTACTCGGATCGATCAAGAAGATCAGAGCCGGTAGACCACGCATATTCTTGATACCGCTCAAGGATTTATTGAGCTTTGCCAATTCTTTTTCAAGACCCACGATCTCTTTTTTGGGCAAACGCGACCGGGTTTCTGGATCGCCCAACAGTTTTTCCAGATTGCGTAGCTTATCGATAGACTGCTTGATGGTCTTGAAATTGGTGAGCGTCCCGCCGAGCCAGCGGTTGTTCACGAAGTGCATGTCGCACCGTGCCGCCTCCTCGCGTATCGTGTCCTGGGCCTGGCGTTTTGTGCCAACGAAAAGGATCTGCCCACCTCGGGACACGGTATTCTTGATCTCGTCGAGCGCTCGAACCAAGAGCGCCGCGGTTTTCTCGAGGTTGATGAGGTAGATGCCATTACGGTCGCCGAAGATGTAAGGCCTCATCTTCGGATTCCACCTGCTGGTCTGATGCCCGTAATGGACGCCAGCCTCGAGCAGTTCTTTCACGCTCACACTTGCCATGCCTTTGCTCCTCCTTGCCCCTTACCGGGCTACAAGAAAACCCCACGCACCTTTCCCTTCCAGGGGGACGAACCTCCTGCGAAGGTGCGGCACCATACTCGCACCTTGGACAGATTGTCAATACCGATCGTTGGGTAGGTTAGAACCTCGCTCGAGGTCACCCTTTATGCAGTAACTGGAGCAGCGTGTCGAAATCATGTTGCATGGCAACTTCTTTGATTTCGTACACTTTGCTATCAGTGAAAATGGTATAGAGCCCTCGGTCGAGCTTACCGGCCTCGACCTCGAAACGAAGTATATCGAGCGCTTTCTGTACCGGCATCGCTTTTTTATAGGGTCTGTCCCAGGCGGTCAGGGCATCGTAGATGTCGGCGATGGCCATGATACGAGATTGGACAGGAATGTCGGCTTCTTTCAGGGCCAAAGGATAGCCGGTACCATCGAGTTTCTCGTGATGCGCGTGGGCGTAATCCGCCAACTTCGTCAACTCCCGGGTCCAGGGGATTTTCTTCAGGAAGTTGAAGGTGTGGGTCACATGGGATTCGATTTCCAAGCGCTCTTCGAGATTGAGGCTCCCCCGTTTGACCGAGAGATAGGAAAACTCGGTTTCGGTCAGCACCGGAAAGACCTCTCCATCGAATTCATACTGCATTTCTTTGCAGGTATGGAGCAAACCGCAAGCCTCCTCGGGCAGCACGGCCGGTTCATTGGCATCGCGAATGACTTTGGTAAGTTGCAGCATACGTTCGCGTTCTTGTTCGAAGCGCTTGTCTACGGTTAGAACGGCGGGGTCGGAAAGGTTGCCGTGATTTCGCGCGAGGATCTGTATTTTTTCGTACAGAGCCTTTTTTTCCATCTTATCAAGGATCAAGGCCAACCTAGCCTCGAGGATGGCCAAATCGGCATCGTAGAGTTTTTTTGCTTTGACCAGGACATGTTCGCGTACCCCAATCTTGCCGAAATCATGGAGTAGCGCTGCATAATAGAGTTCTTTCAATTGTTCGTTATTGAACACAATACCCGGACCGGCACTGTGTCCGGTTTGGCTGAGAGCCAAACCAAGGGAGTAGAGCGCGACGCGTCGGGAATGGCCGGAGGTGGTCGGATCTCGTTGTTCGATCGCGCTCACGCTGGCCCTGATGAAACCCTCGAAGAGGTTCTCTATGCTCTTGTAGAGTTGGTTGTTCTCCAGGGAAATACCGGCGAGATTCGCCATGGAGAGCGCGAGCATCTCATCGCTCTTCTCGAAAGCGCGAACGTGGTGTTCGATGAACTCGGGAGTGTCGAGAGTGACATCGCTGCGTTCTTTTTTATTGATGAGTTGGATCACTCCGAGCAACTCGTTCTTGTGGTTGGTCATGGGAATGCTCAGGATCGATTTGGTCCGGTAATTGGCCAACCGATCGAACGACGAGTCGAAGGTGACGGGCAGATCCTTGGAAATATCATAGGCGTCGGCGATATTGACGATGGTGTTGCGCTCGGCCGTGTATCCTGCGATGGACTTGGAGTTGATCGGCATCTTGAAGGACTTGAAGGGCAGATTGCGCGAAAAACTCTGAACATAGATGAAGATAAGTTTGCCAGGGTCGTCGGGGTCCACGATATACAGACTCGCGCCATCGCTCTTGAGCAGCTTGCGCATAGTGCTGAGCAAGTATTGATGGAGGGTGGCATGGTCTTTTATCGTACCGAGCGCCACGCCCATCTGGTTGATCTCGACGATCTCGTCCTTTTTCATGGCCAATTCGCTGGCGAGATGGCGGATTTTTTCCTCTCGGGGGCCGAGAGCAGCCATCGCGACGAGATATTCGGCGAAAAGGGCGGAATCGAGGAGCGTCGGCGGTGCCTCGAAGACCAAGGTGCCCTCACAAGGTCTTTTACCAAAACCTGCGACCGTCTCATCAAGCACTATCAGGGTGGCCTTAGGAAGGTGTTCGAGTAGTTTCGAGAGATGCGTCGAGCCTACGAGGACCACCGAGGTATCGCCCTGGTACATGGTCTCGAGCTCGAGCGGACGGAAATCAAGACCACCGCGGCGCGGCAAGTGCGCTGCTTCGATCGTGTGGACGTCATAATAGACGATCGACATCGTGAGCCTCGCTAGGATCCCCGCTGGAACAAGAGAGAGGACTACCACGCTAAGCCCTGCGGTGCAAGGGACAATTCACCCTTGTCGGGCAGAAGCTCTGTCCGGTGCGAACTCGGCTGCCGTGAAGAAGGCAGACGTCAGCGTGGTCAGGCTGCACAGGTCGGCAACGCCCATCAATTCGCGAACAGCATGCATCGCGAGGATCGCCGGTCCGACATCGGCGCAATGGATACCCAGCTCGGAGGCCACGATGGGGCCAATGGTACTACCGCAACGGAGATCGGCTCGATGGACATAGGTTTGTAAGGGGAGACCGAGCCGGCGGCAGCAAGCACGCACCTGTCCGCCGGTCAAGGCTTCGGTGCCATAGTGAAGATCAGCGTTGACCTTGAGCACGGCACCCCGATTGAGCAGAGGAGGAGTGGTGGGATCGTGCAGGGAGGCATGGTTGGGATGCAAGGCATGAGCCGCATCGAGGGAGAGCAAGGTACTGCCGGCCAAGGTGCGCAGGTGGGCTTCTTCGTCTTTCCCGAGGGACGCGGTCATCCTGCGTAACATGGTCCCGAGGAACGCCCCAGCCGCTCCTCGGTTGCTCCTGCTACCGATCTCCTCATGATCGAACAAGATCGTCACCGCGGTGGTATCGAGCGACTCCTCGAGCCCGCAGAGAGCCTCTATCGCGGCACAACACATTGCCTGATCGTCCAACCGGGGCGCTGAAAGAAATTCTCCACCCAGACCGCAGAGGGACGCGGGGGTCGCGTCACCGAAGATCAGATCATGACCTACGATACACTCGGGGGCACAGGAGAGCAGGTCGCCCAGCAGCGCTTCGAGCGAGGGAATTTTCTCTCGGCCATCTGCAAGGAGCACGGGGAGCATGGTCTGAGGATTGAGAATCAGGCCCTTCTCGTTGACCTCTCGATTGAGGTGCAGAGCCAGAGAGGGCACCGTCATGTGGAAGGGCAGTTCTACGAGACGGCGGCGTACCATCTCACCCTCCAGGACCGCGACCTGTCCTGCCAACCGGAGCGGACGATCCAACCACGTCGCCAAGATCGGACCGCCATAGACCTCTACCCCCAGGGATCGCACCTCCCTGGTCTCGAGCTCGGGACGAGGCTTGAGTTTGAGCGCCGGACTGTCCGTATGGGCCCCAGCGATACGTAGACCAGCCTCTTCCAGTGGAGCATTACCGATCCGGAAGGCGCACAGGGCAGAGCCATCTCGAACGACATAGCGACGCTGTCCCGGCTCCAACTCGAACGGAAGCTCTTCCGTCAATGGCTGGAACCCGGAGGCCTCCAACCGTTTGACCACGTTCCTCACAAGATGCGCGGGACTCGGCGAGGCATCGATCAAGGACATCAAAGCGGCAAGGAGGTCAGCGTCAGCGCACTTCATGTCGGAATCTCCCGAGTGGTCCGCAGGTGGATGTCGGCTAGCAACTGCTCGCTCGCGGTATCCGGCTTCTTGCTACCGGTTTGTTCCCAGGAGCGGAATTGGTCACTGTACAGCGTGCTCTCGGTCTGCAAGGCTTGCTCGGTATCGATCCCGAGGGCTCCCGCGACATTCGCCAACACAAACAGGGCTGGCCCGAGCCCAGCTTCGAGTTCTTCGGGTCGACCGTGTTCAATTGCTTCTGCGAGCCGACGCAGTGACGTAGCAGCTCGCGGAGCCAGCTCAGTTCGTTTGAGTACGGTATGCACCGAGGTGACGCGTTCACCGAGTCTCCAGGCTCTGATGAGTGCAGGCAGGGCAGGCGGAATGCCATCCAGAAGGGAAGAGCGCCGAGCCGAACGTTTGCGTTGGTTCCAGCTCTGCTCCACCTCTCCTGCGCTAGCCAAGCGCTCCCCCTCTCCAAACACATGAGGATGCCGATCGAAGAGTTTATCGGCTAAGCCGGTGATCACGTCGCAGAGCTCGAAGGCGTGTCTCTCCTCGGCGATGCGAGCGTGGAACACCACCTGGAGGAGGACATCCCCCAGTTCTTCGCACAAACTCTTATCATCATTCTCGGCGATGGCCTGGAGAACCTCGTAGGTCTCCTCGACGAGGAACCTGGTCAAACTGGCATGGTCCTGGGCTAGGTCCCAGGGACATCCTCCGGGCCCCCGCAGCCTAGCCATGATCCCGACGAGGCGTTCGAGTTGCACACACCGTCGATCGGCCGGAGCACCAGAGGGAGGCAGCGAACCGGTCACAGGATATGCACCTGTTTTTCCGGGGAAGCCAAAGCATTCCCCGAGCTGTCCTTCACCCCGGTATAGGTGATGGTACACTGGTCCGTGCTGAAATTGACCTTGTCCTCGTTGAGGAAGGTAAAATACCCCTCGGTCAGGAGAGGTGGGTTCGAACCGACTGCGGGATAGACCCAGGTCCAGCTGCCGCCGCTCGGCGCTTTTGTGTCACCGCTCTTGTCCGTGCAAGCCACCGTCGGTGGCTTGGAATGGTCCATAGCTTCAGAGAACTCAATCCTCAGGCGTCCGACTTTGGCGCTGCCATCGAGCTCGACGGTGGTCACGGCGACTACGGTCGGTTTCGTTTCATCGTACAATTTGAGGATATGCTGGTCCGGCTTGGAGGGGAAATTCCAAACCCCATCGCGATTGATGGGCACAATGACGACCGAGAGCTCGTTGTCAGAAGCGAAGGGGGTAAAGAGGTTGCCATCGTCGGGATAGACATCGAAGGAACTCAAGTCTACCCGCATATAGGCATACCCGTCGGACACAATCAGGGTCTCACCGGCGACCGGGAGGATTTCACGCCAACCGACATGATGGTCCCGGGCAAAGAGTAGATAGCTCGTAGCTCCCGGCACCTCGGACCACATCAAGGTCACCGCTGTCGTATTCCAATCAAGGGTAAAATCAACGAGGAAACGCGAGAGGGTCGGAGCATCCTCGGGTTGCAGGACGGGGAGCCCGGCGTGTCCGAGGAAGCCATAGCCGTGCGCGGTGAGACGGCCACCACTCACTGCCTCGAACTCACCGGCCAGGGTAACGGTGTAACGTCGACCCGGAACAAGTTCCTCGACCGGTTCGACGGTCAGCAACACTCCGGCCTCGTCGAAAGAGGTATTCACACCAACCTGTCGTCCTCCAGCCGTATCATCGCTCTCATCCAGGAGACGCAACTCGACCAGGGAGGCATTCGCCGATGTAGAGACCATGGGTATCGAGAAGAGGAAGCGCAGTTCCTGCGAAACCTCGAAATATCGCCAACGAGCGGTAGGATCCTCTCCGGTCGCAGCGGGTAATTCGGGCACGTTGGTCCAAACCACCTCGGGTTTGAGGGCCGCTCGTTGCATATCGATCACGAAAGGCTGCGCAGTATCCAACCCGGTGGAGGTCAGGGAGATGATCGTAGCTGGATTTTTCATCCACGTAGCGTACTCGTACCGTCCATCGCCATCTCGATCAATGGGGAGGACCATCAAGGTACCACCCAATTCGCCACCGATGGTCGACCGCGGTACTTCGAGGAACTCGAAACTCCCATCCTCTTCGGTGAGTACATCGCGGGTCAATTCGAAACGGGGCATGATCAACCGTACCAAAGCACCGCCTATCCCCGCTTGATCCCCGCTCTCGTCCCCAAGGACTCGACCGCCGAAGATCGCTGTCGCCTGCACCAACGTTGCATCGAGCTGCAGCAATGGATGGTCGGCGAGAAGCAGTTCGGTCTCGGTACCGTTACCATCCCGACCGTTGAGGATCGGGTCAATCCTGAAGGTCTGGTAAAAGGTCGCGTAGGTAGGCCCCTCGACGAGTTTACCTTGCTCATCGAGAAGCTCTGAGGGACCACCAAACCAGACTCTCAAGGCCACTCCAACAGGTAAATCCTTAATATAATAGGTTCCAGCTTCATTGATCAAAGTCCGTGTATTGTCTCTCGTGGTCTGCGTGTGCCGCCAAGAACCATTGACGAGGACAGCTACTTCGACACCTGCGAGGCGTTCACCGGTCTCGAGATCCGTCACCACCCCCTGCAAGCCCCCGTTGGAACGGGTTTCTTTAGGGGAGGTTTTCGGCAGCCGTAAATCACAACCACTCATTCCGACGAAGAGCAGGAGCATTGCCACTAGCACGCGCATCGCCACCTCCTGGAAAGCTACGGGACAGGGGATCGAACACCGAAGCGGTCGTAGCAATCAGGCCACCGGATGTCAATGCACGAACCCTTCTCTGCTTCTCCTTACTGAGACATGCCTGCCGCGATTCCTGCAGGGGGTTATCCCATGCTATTCCAAAAATGCATCTAATTTCAATCAACAAGGATTGTCGGTCAAGCCGCAGTCTCGGCATTGATCTTGCAAAACAAACTGCGAGCACCTCAATGCGAAGAGGAAGACCATGAAAACCCGTAGCAGCAACCCGACCGCGATCGCTCTGCTCTTGCTCGCCTGCTTGCTCATCGCGATGGGTTGCGAGAAGCGTAGCTCGAGCAATCTCGGTTCGAGATCCCTCTACAGCACCGGGACCGGTACTAGCACCTATGGCGCCTACGGCACCAACACCGCAATGACCGGGTATGGGGCCTACGGGACCTACGGAACCAATCCCTATATGTATAATCAGAACATGATGACGTCCACGATGAACAACCCCCTGTACGAGAAGTACCTCCAGGAGGCTCGTCAGGACCGTAATGATAAATTCCGCCAGGACATGATGATGATGCTGGCGATGAAGGGCACCGAGGTCATCTCGATGATGCTGATGGCCAAATCCATGAGCTCGGGTGTGCCGATGGTTTCGCCCTCTGTCACGACGCTCCCCCAGCAATACCTCTCATCGCCCCAACTGGTGGGATCCTACCCCCAAACCCTGGCCAGCACCGCGTACATCGATCCGAGCCTCGTCAGCGGTGGGTTGACCATGTCTAACCCACGCTACCTGACCAGCGCGCAATCTATCGCTTGCCCGACCGGGGATTGTTACGACTACGACGTCGGCGTGCGTGGTGTGCGCAACCAACTGATCGTACGCTGACTCCAGTTCAAGTTCCTGGTTCCTTCCTCCCCAGAAGTTCCCCTGCCAATTCCTGGACCGACCGTCCCAAGGTTTCTCCGCCGAGCATACGAGCCAACTCCGCTCTGCGCTGGACCTGATCCAGATTGCGGACCGAAATACAAGGACCATCCTCTCGCTGGAGTTTCTCTACGAGCAAATGGCACACTGCATGCCGGGCGAGCTGTGGCGCATGGGTAATGACCAAGACCTGGAGCTCCCGGGCAAGCTCGGCAAGGAGCAACCCGATGGCTTCGGCGACTTCCCCGCCGACACCGGTATCGACCTCGTCGAGGAGGATCGTTGCACTCTCGCCATGACGTCCCAACAGCACCTTCAAGGCCAGGAAAAGTCGCGACAGCTCGCCTCCTGAAACAACGTGGTCCAAGGGCTTGAGCGGCAGATCCAGGTCGGATCTGAAGAGCAAGCGGACGGTGCTGTACCCTCGTTCCCCTAAGGCATCGGGCGTCGGATCGGCGGGGGCCTGCACCTCGATCACCAATTCGGCTCGCTCGAGCCGCAGCGAGCGTAAGATAGTATTGATCGCAGCACCCAAACGCGGGGCAGCGACCAAGCGTTGTTGGTGCAACCTGCTCGCTTGTTCCAAGAGTAAAACCTCGAGTTGGCTCAAGTCGTGATCGAGCCGTTCCAGAGCCCTGTCGTGTTCGGCCAGCGCAGTAAATTCCGCCTTTGTGGCGAGTGTATCGGCCTGCAATTCTTCGGGTCGTAGTCGATAGCGCCGGAGATAGGCATCTAACGCCCCCAGACGGTTCTCGAGTTGCTCCAACCGTTGGTCGCCATCCTCGAGCGAGGTGGCAAACGATCCGAGCTGTTGTCCAACCTCGGCCAGGATGGAGGCCACGGCTTCGAGCTCGACGACAGCCTGCTCGAGTTGCGGTGCACGCCCACGCAGTTCTTCGAGGGAACGGAGTACTTCGGCGAGCTGATCGTAGAGAGCTTTATCGCCGGAATAGAGTCGTTCGTGAGCATGGAAACAGGCCATCCTGATGTGCTCAGCATCGCGGAGCAAATGCGCTTCCTGCCTGAGCATCTCGAACTGGCCAGGATCCCCCCCAAGAGTTGAGAGATCCCGCAGTTTATCTCCAAGTTCTTCCCGGCGTCTGCGTTCCGACTCCCCTTCTTCCCTCAACACCTGACGTTGTCGGCGAAGGCTGAGCAAGTCCCGATACCCTTGCCGATAGACCGCAAGCGCGGACTCGAGTCCGCCGGATCTATCCAGTAACCAAGCCTGGTACTCGCGACGCAGGAGCTTCTGGCCATGAAACTGGCTAGCCACATCGACCAATAATGGGCCCAATTCCTCGAGCAGCGATGAGGGCACCAGACTCCCCTGGATATAAACGCGATTGCGGCCGTCCCGACGAAGTACCCGTCGGAGAGTCAGATCGTCTTCTCCAGCAAGCTCGTAGGGTTCGAGTAGCTCGTCGAGTTGTCGCCAGACCTCGGCATGGGGTTGCCTGACGAACACTGCCTCAACCAGGGCATCATCCGTTCCATCCCGAAGCATCTGGGTACTGGCCCGTTTTCCCAGAACCAATTGCA
>Ga0156395_1336_pt2 | contig 13411 bp, 10 predicted proteins | sample RifOxyA3_FD_108039 | JGI IMG/M metagenome (GOLD analysis project Ga0156395, IMG submission 108039) | Deltaproteobacteria bacterium RIFOXYA12_FULL_61_11 | reverse complement strand
CCCACCGTGGCGGGGGTCCCCCGTCGGCGCCACCCCTACGAGGTTACAGAAACTATCAGCAATCCCCCCAAGACGGAATGGTTACTCGAAGAGAGCGAACTGCTCACGGCTCAGGGCTCCACCTCGAGTTGGACCGAGAGCTCCACTCCGGCTTGCCCGAGTTGCACCTCGAGCACGCGTTCGACCGGGCGGTAGCCGGTCTTGGCTACGCGGATCCGGTGTTCTCCCGGGGGCACGAGATAGGCCGGAAGCGGGGTCAACCCCGCCGGCTGGCCGTTCACCGCGACCGTGGCCCCGGAGGGGGAGGAGGTGATGCAAAGGGTCGTCTTGGCGGCTTCGCTGAGCCAGAATTCCTCGCCCTCGACCCCCGGACGCAGGCGTTGCTCGACAAAGTATCCTTCCATGGTGACGCCGTGGAGCACCGTTTCCCTGCCGAGGGGGAGGAGCACGGAGAGCGGCGGACGCCCGAGCCGGACCGTTCCGGCCAGGATATGCGCAATGGGCCGCCGACTGCGCAGAGAGACAAGCCCCAACGGGCTCTCCGAGGACAAAACCCTACGACCGAGATGCGTCGCCAGTTCGCTGGCGGCCCGGGCCATCCCGACCAGCAACCCACCGGGACCGGCAGCGAGAAGTCGCGTGCCGACCAATCGGATGGAACCATCCTCGACGGCGAGGAGTTTGTACTGGAGCCGACGCTCCGCCCTCCGTCCTTCGATCACCACGCTGACCATGTCCGTGATCCCCAGGGCACGCACCGCGCTCTGCAGCTCTTCCTTGGCTTCCAACCACGCGGTCGGGACATGGGCTCGGGAGGCCAATGGTCGGATCAGGGAGAAGGGCAAGGGCAAGACTCCCTCGTGCAGGAGCAGCACGAACAGGGCATTGGCCAAGACATTCCCCTGCAAGGGCTCGACTCCTTCTCCCAGGACCACGAGCACCAGCAGCGAGCCGCGCCGAGGGTCGACCGGTGTATCCTGGTTCGTGGAACGGAGGAAACTCGTGGTCGAGGGCACTTCGGTCGGCAGCAACCCTCGCGGGGGGAGCGAACCCACGCCGTCCTGGAGTTCGCGGAACAGCTCCGTCAGAGAAAGGGCGAGGGGAGCGGGGAAACCCTCGGTCCACTCACCGAACTGTCGCGCAGCTCGTTGATCTTCGGCCGGGAGAGTATCGTGGTCCAGGACCGTGAAGACCCCCGACCGCATCGGCGTGATCACCCCCCCCGGCAGGGTAGCGACCTCAAGCATCCGCTCTGGCCCCGGCGACAACGGTCTCGTGTCAGCCACCTTGGACCGGGTCTTGGGGACCGGGGGGGGGGCCTGCCGCTGTTGGTCGGGACGGACGACGATGGCGGGAGTTGGCCTCGGAGGAGGTGGCGGGGAAGGGGAGGTTCTCGGCTCGTCCGCAGAGGCCTCCAGGATAGGGACGACGACCGGGGTCGGTGGAGGTTCGGGAGGAACAAGAGGCCGGGGCGGCGGGTTCGGAGTGGGCTCGGGTTTTTGAACGGCAGGGCGGACCCTCGGGGGAGAACTCACGGTCGGCGGAGGCGTGCGCGGTTCTGCTTTCGCCTGCTCCGACGGGACTCCATACTGTTGGGCATGTTTGGTGAAGAAGTCGGTGCCGTCGAGGTAGATCACGATCTTGAACGCATTGAGCAACGACGCGAAGGTGTACGTGCGAATTTTATACGAGGCGATCTGGAGGAGGTTCAGGGTGGCGTCGAGCCCATTGCCCGAGGGTTTCATGGTCAGGTCTGCCACGCGGGGATCGGCGATCTTGTGTACCCGGTCCAGTTCCTCGTGCAGTTCGCAGTTCGGAAGATGCAGGCGCAGGAATTGTCCATGGCCGCTCGTGCGGGCTTCCGAGGTGTATTTGAGCGTCGCGCTGAAGTTGAGGGTGATCTTGGTATAGTCGGTCAGGGAGCGCACTTCGTACGAGGTCAATACGACCCCTGCCGCGGCGGGAGCGCAGAGGAACAGCACGACCACCCCTAGTCCGAGTCCGATCGCGTTGGAGAGACTCTTCGGTTTGTCGAACGCGTGCTCCACCACTCCTCCGACCCCTTTCCCTGTCTTCGCAGGAGCCCCATAGTACGGTATCCTCGCGGTCTTGGCAAAACGGTCGCGCCCCCGTCCGGAAGAGCAGAGCGCACCCCGGAGTTGCATTTCTCCGGCCGTCGGCAACAATGGGAATATGGACCTCTGCAGATCCTTGCCCAACCATCGTCTTCCCCTGCTGGGCCTCTGCCTGGGGGTAGTCCTCCACGGCTGCTCCCCAAGCAATAAGCGCGGGGTGTACCCGAGCATCGAGCAGGGCGCGATGCGATCCTCGATCACCTCTTGGATGGGAACCCCTTACCGCTTCGGCGGTACGACCCGCGAGGGCATCGATTGCTCAGGCTTCACCGCCAAGATCTACGAGGAGAACGGCCTGATACTGCCGCGTACCGCTGCCGAGCAATGGCGCGTCGGCGATAAGGTGCACCGGGACGACCTCGTATTCGGCGATCTCGTCTTCTTCGCCACCTCGGGTGGCTCAGTCTCGCATGTCGGCATCTACCAGGATCACGGCTCCTTTGTCCATGCCGCTGTCAGCAAAGGGGTGAGTGTGGCCCGGCTCGACGATGACTACTACCGCAACAGTTTCGTCGGTGCCCGGCGCGTTCAGAACGCTCCCTGGGTCCTGGCCGACGATCAGACTGGGCACGTCGCCGTCGTGACCGGTTTCCCGATGGTCCTCGATCAGCTCCCCGTGAGCGAGGCCGCAGCCCTGCTGCCCCACCGTCGGGCTGAATTGGAACTGACCGTGCATTCTTCCGGAGACCTGGTTTTCGGCGTGGGTGCTGGGCTGTTCAACCTGCTCCAACTCTCCGCCATGCTACCGGTGCTCCAGGCCCTCGGAACCGGCAGCCCCGGACTGCGTCAGCCAGGATATTCTTTGAAACTCAATCTAGTGGAAGAACGACGCTACCTTCCGGTCCTGTCCCTGGGGTACGAGGACCGGCCGGTCGAGGTCTTCGACGACAACGTGGAAGAGCTCCGCTGGGGCCAACGTCGGGGTGCTTTCCTTGGCCTAAGCAAACACTACCGACACAGCTCTTCCTTCCTCCTCGGGTCCGGAGAACTGGAACTCGGCCTCGATCGCCAGCAGGGTTTTGACCGCTTCGCGCCCTCCGAACTGGGTTGGCACCTCGCCCTGCGACAACAATTCTTCCGCCGTTGTCAGGTCCTCGTCGAGTTCGGCGGGCAACAACGCGAGCTGGCACTTTCCGTGGGCCTGGCCGTAGCCCTGACCGACGACAGCCTCCTCGAATACCTGCTCCGCAATGTCTCGGCCTCGGAACAGGCAACCGGACCTACCCGCAGCCGGGCGCTGCGCCTGAACTACCTCCTACCCTTCTGACACTCCGCGTCTTTGTAGAACCCCTGTCGTTCGCGAGCGAGAGGATTTTCCTTGCATTTTTTCCTTCCTCATGGTAGGAAGTGGTCCGCTCGGAAGTGGCGACCGTGTAACGGTCGGTACCTCCGCACCAGGGTGAGGGAACTCAACGAGGGCAGGACCATGGTGAATGATCGCTACGTCAGGAATTACATCGCGTTGCAAGGGTTGTTGGCCGAGGAAGGGCACCAGGATCCGGCCGAGAACGACAGCATTTTACTGCGCAACAGCGATTTCACCGCCCTTGATTATCACCAAGTCATGAAGACGCCAATGCAGGGAAGCGTTTCCTCGAGAACCCTCGGGGATCAAGCCCTGCCCATGGGTGCCTTCGCCGATCTCTCCCACCTCGGGCAACCTTGCCTACCGATGGGCCGTACGTCCTTCAGCACGAACTGAGGCGGCTCGAGTCCTCCCGCATCCTCAGCTTTGATCCTTGCATGGAAGAACCGGTTGAGTACCATCGGGTTCGCAGTACCCCTCGCAGTTCCCGTTGAGCTATGATGCTCGTCCGTTGCGCCGCTCTCTGGCCCTTCGCATGCTCTTACCTCGTGCTCGCTTTGTCGGCCTGGGTCGAACTCGGCAACGGGCTTTTCGTCACCACCCTGGCTTGTCTCCTTACCAATACCGTCCTCTTCTTCCTGCCCGGACTCCCCTGTCTCTGGCTCCCGAGTGCGTTGGCCTGGTCTTTCCCGCGCAGGATGCTGACGGTCCTGGCGGTGTCGGTGCTCTTGCACCTCTGCTGCGTGCTCGGGTTCTCTCGAGGTCTTGGTTGGCTGCCGTCGCCGAAGACCTACCTCCTCCTCCTCGCCGTTTTCCAGACAACCTGGTTCCTCTGGCTCCGCATCTGGCGGAGGCCGATCCTCCCGTGCAGATCCTCCCTTCTCGTCCTCTTCCTGACTGCGATGCTGCTTGCCGGCTTGACGGTTTTCTCCGTGCGGAAAATCCCCCTCTTCCCCGACTACGATCTCGTGGCAGCGCACACCGCCTACGGAATGCTGCACGAATTCAAGCCCTATGGCATGGAGCACCTGGCTCAATTCTTCATCACCCGACCTCCGCTCCACCAGTTCCTCCCGGCCCTCTCCCTCTATCTCAACAATCGATTGCCCTTGCTCGAGTCGCATTATCTCCTCGCCAAGAACTTCGATCCCGCGGTGCTGTCCCATTACGAGGATTTCACCGAGACCCTCGCCCGGGAACGCGGAGTTGCCCGGGCCTGGCGAGCCGTGGCCGATACGACGGCGGGTGACGGAACCATTCTTGCCGGAACCCGGTTTCCGTTCCTCTTCTTGACGGTCCTGCTCCTCCTCGCGCTCGGCCTCTTCACGGCAGGGACCACCTCCAACCCTGTGGTTGCACTGGTGCTGCCGGCCACGCTCTTGTCCTGCCCCGAATTCCTGTTACGTGGCCTGGTATCCTCCTCCGGGCATGCGGCCATGGCCTTCCTCGGGCTGATTTTCCTCCTCGCGGTCCGCGATCCCTCTGCCCGGGCGCTCGCCTTCTTCCTCGGTTGGGCCGGCGTGCAGATGAACCACTATGTCGGGGGCTATTTCTCGCTCGGCTGCGGGGCCTTCGTCTTTTTCGAATTGGTCCGATCGGGGCTTCACCACCGAGAAGCAGGGGAATTCCGCCGGCCACGGTCCGCCTACTTCCAGGTCGCGTTGTATGCCGCGGCCGGCGGGATCGCCGGGATGGCTCTCTATCTGGCCTTCACCTATTCCCTGGACGAGAACCTCTTCCGGAACTACCTGTTGGGTAAGTACGATTTCTTCATGGTCCGCCCTTTCCACGATCGTTTCGCCCGGCTTGCCGACATCTTCGGTATGTGGCTGATCAATAACGGCTCGATCCTGCCGCTCGCCGGCCTCGGCGCCGCATTGTGGTTCGCGGCCACCGCGTTCAGACCTGGGCCCTCGGTTCTCCGGGTCTGGCTGGCCCTGACCCTGATCGTGCCTGCTCTGCATTTTCTCTGCATCGTTCCCGACCCGACCAAGGTGTACGACTACCTCCTCCTCCCCATGACCTGGTCGCTCGCCCTGCTCCTTGGAGTCCTGCCCTCCAGGAGTCACTTCACCTCGGCCGTACTGGGTGGTCTGCTCGCGGCCTTCGGGTACAACGCCTTCGTCGACTGGGTGCTCTTCGTCCGGGTCGAAACGGTGTGGTTGTTCCGGGCAGGGGGGGAGGTCCTGCTCCACCATCTCCGCTTCGGGGTGTATTTCTGAGAATGGCTTGACAAAGAGCCTCTCTGGAGCTATGGCTTGCAAGCGCATCAAGGACCTGCACGGAGGTTAGACATGCCCATCTACGAGTATCGCTGCAAAGAACGCGGTCATGTCTTCGAATTCTTGCAGAGGATCACCGACGAACCGCTGGAACGGTGTATCCATTGCGGGGGAAAGGTCGAGAAACTGGTTTCCAGGTCAGCCTTCCACCTCAAGGGTACGGGCTGGTACGTCACGGATTACGGCAAGGGATCCTCCTCCAAGGCGGCCGAATCGACCAAGAAGGAGAGCGGTACCGACGAGAAGCCTGACCCCGCAGCGACGCCACCCACGCCTCCCCCGGCTCCGACGACCGTCGACGCCACTGTTCCTGCCACCTGAACCAACGGGTTCTCCGGCTTTCCCCTTCTCCCATCCGACTGTATCGACGACCGATTCTTCCTGTGCTACCATAGGCTCTCGCCTAGGAGGGGAGATGCACGGCAGGATCGGTTTGAGCAATTGGAAGGACCTGTTCCTCCTCGGATCCTGCTGCGTCCTGTTCGTTCTCCTCTCCTCCAATCTCGAATCCCGGGACAATGCGACCCAAACCCTCGAGGATGCCCACATCCACTACAAGTACTCGCTCAATTTGGCTCGGGGCAATGGGCTCGTCTACAATGCCGACGATCCCGTGGAGAGTTATTCGAACCTCCTCTGGGTCCTACTCCTGGGCGGCTTCATGACCCTCGGCCTCGGTCCGGTCCTGATCTCGACCGTCCTGAGCCTCGTCTCCGGGGTTCTTCTCTTCCTCTACCTGTGGCGCCGGAGTATACGCGGAGGAAACCAGGAGTACCCTACCTGGGCATCGCTCCTCCTCCTGTTCGCCCTGGGTACCAATCATTATTTCACCGCCTGGGTACTCGGGGGATTCGAGACCATCATGTTCGCCCTGTTGGTCACGCTCACCGTACTCGAAACGGTCGACGACTTCCGGAGGGGCACCGATCGCTGGGCCCTCGTGCTCCTCGTCATCCTCTGTTACCTGACCCGCGCCGAAGGGGCCTCGGTCCTGGGTTTCTATGTAGGCACGAAAGCCCTGCAATACCATCGCCAACGACGCACCCTGGGGCGGTTCCTGGTACGGGTTGTGGTGCCCTTGGCCTCCACGGTCGTCGGGATTATCTTGCTCCGCTATGCGTACTACGGCCTGCCTTTCTCGAATGTGTACTATTCCAAGTGCTTTCAATTGAACTATTTCTCGGGCGTGACCTATCTGCATTCTTTCCTCGCCGACGTCGGTCCCTTCCTCCTAGTCCTGGGGGCAGTTCCTCTCCTGGCCATTGCCCTCGTCGGTCAGCGCGAACTGCGCTTACTGGCCGCCTTCGTGGTGCTCTGGCCCCTTCAGCACGTGCTCACCTCCGGCGACTATTGGCCGTACTATCGCTACTACGCTCCGGTCTTGCCCCTGCTCTTCTACGTCGCTGTCCGGGGGATGCTCCTGGTACCCCGGCTCTACCCTCACCCCCTCACCCGTCCCCTCGGACCGCTCCTCCTGGTCCTGTTCGTCCTCGGTTGGCAACTCCACCCCGTCGCCGGAGCGGCCTCGCACGTCAATCTGACCTATAGGTTCGGCACCTTGTACGATTTCCGGGGACTGTACCTCGAGAAGGAATTGGGAAAGGACGAGAAGACCCTCAATCTGCGCAACCTCGGGCAATGGCTGTACGACCATACCCCCCCGGGGAGCGTGGTGGCCATGGAAGCGGTCGGCTTGACCGGCTTCTACAGCGACAGGATCGTGCTGGATTACCTCGGTTTGATGAACGCGGACATAGCCCAGCTCAATGAACCGGGTAAGGCCATCGAGTACACCATGGCCAGGAGACCGGATAATATCGTGCTCCACCTCTATGACACCCCCGCCGAACTCGCGGGGACCCCTACCATGGAACTCGGTCGTTTTCTCGTCGCCCATCCCGATTTCCAGGCCGACTATGCGCTTGCGATCAGGCTTCCCTTCAAACGCGGGGAGATGCGTCACTTCACGATGCTCCCCCCCGAACTCACTTCCGCGGCGACGAACACCAGCATGGCCGTGTATCGCCGGATCGAACCCACGGAAACCATACCCGGAATTGGACTACCCGAATGAAAGCTCCTCCCGACCAGGGCCATCCTCGAGCGTTGCTCCGTCCTTTCCCGTGTTTCCCGTTGACACCAGCACGGCTATAGGGAACGTTGAAGCAGCTCCTCACGCGCGAAAGATCGGTTCATGGTACGGCGGTTCCCATGAAGTTCTGGTTCCCCCATGCGTTCTGAGTTCCCCACCTCTCGATCTCGTTCCGGCATGGTCCCCCCTTCAAGGAGGAGGCAGGCATGAGTCCTCGATCCAAGGTACTAGGGCTCGTTGCCCTCCTTCTCAGCCTGCTCGCCCTGGCCTTCTCGGGCTGGTATTTCCTCCATCGGCAACGTCTGCTCTCTTTGGTATTGCCCGGGCTCACCGGGCCCCTGCTCGACGAGTTCATCCTCGACGAGAGCCTGTCCGGTACCGGGAAGGCCCAGTATTTCGGTCACGCGGCTGAGCGGCGTTGCAAAATCACCGTTTGGGAGGAGCTCGGAGTCGAAGCTCAGGACAAGATTCTCAAGGAACGCCTCTTCGCCCTCCACGCGATGTACCGGAGCCTGCGTTCCCCCTATCCCGGCGCACTCTCGCGCAATATCCACTGCGACGAACGCTTCAAGCCGCAACTCCTTGCAGAGCAACCCCATCTTCTCTATCTCCTCCACGCCACCGAGCGTCTTACCTATGGAGTGTGCGAGGAGGCCGCGATCAGGTACAGGTCCCTCCTCGCCTTCATCCGCTGCAGCGCCACCGGACGCCTCTTCCAGGTTGAGGTGTTCCTGCCCACCGGAGAACCCCATGAAGCCACGGCGCAGGCCTTGGCAGCACTTGCCTGTGTCCGCTAAAGGTCGTTCTTTCGGCAGCATGCTCCGTTCGCATCGCGGACGGCTGCTCGCCTCGGGCCTGGGTGTGCTCCTGCTCGCGCTGTTGGGATGGCTGTTCGGGGCCCCCCCTACTCAGACCTCCTCCCAGGGGACCCTCTGTAGAGAGAAGCACGGGATTGTCAGAGACAGGTGCCTGGCCGACTTGGCGATCAGCGCCGACCGGGTCGAACTTTGCCGTTCCATCCGAGATCTCCAGCAGCGCGATCACTGTTTCTTGAGTCTCAGCAACCAAAACCTCAGGAAGCGCGAGCAACAGGACCCCTGCGCCGAGATCTCCTCCCCTGTCCTCGGCTATCTGTGCATGCGCGTGCAGATCCGTCCGCACATGCACCGTTTCCTCACCTATCGTCAGCACTACACCCCGAGCGTGGCCCTTCCTGACCAGCCTGGTTGCGGTCGATACGGTACGACCGCCGAGGTATCGGTCTGCCGTTACCTCGAGCTAGCGAAGCATGCAGGGCCGGTGCTCCTCGAGGAACTCCAGCGTTGCCGGACCGAGTTTCCCGAGCCCCAGGCCAGCGAATGCGCCTACTATCTCGTCGTCGCCTCCTTACTCACGCGCGGAGACCGGGGAGGGGCTCCAGCGTACCTGCAGAACTTGGAACGGGGATGCGCCGATATCTTCGATCCCTCTTTTCGGTCAGAATGTTACTATAACCTCGCCGACGAACTGGCCCTGGAGGCTCCCGCCGAACACCTCGCCGAGCTTGCCGCCTTGTGCCGTCGCTCAGACGAGATAGAGAACTACCACTGCGTGGACCACGTGGCCAGGTTGTTACCGAACACCGAGATGGTGCTCGAGCTGTGTCGGATCCTCGGTGCCAAGGTCCTCGACTCCAATTGCTACGGAGTACTCGGCGAGCAGTTCATCCTTCTCCGCACCTGGCCCACTGCTCGTGCTCTGGCCACCTGTGCTTCGCTGGAGGGGACAGACCAGGCCGAAGCCTGTCAACGCGGTGTAGCCCGGGGTTCGGGGTACCTCTCTCCCCCAACCGGGAGAAAGGTCGCGGCCGAAGGAGACGCCATCCCTCCCTGGTGGCGGGACGAGCAGAGGAGCGGCATGGTCCTGGCCATGGCCGATCGACTGTTCCTCGACGGTGTTCGACCAGAAACGATCAGCCAATGCGAGGCGTTCGAGGAACCCGAGAGGCCGCTCTGCTACCGAGCCTTCTTCCAGAGCATTCTCTTCCCGTTCGTACACCACCTGCCAGAAGGACGTGCCCTGTGCGAGGAACTTCCGGCCTACCGCGAGGACTGTCTCGAAACCTTGCTCGGATATGTCCGAGAACTCCAGGGCCGTCGTCCGGAGGTACTACGGGCGAGCTGCGGCTACTTCCCTCAACCCCATCGATCCCGCTGCGAGAACACCTCCTCGCCGTGAGATCACCATACGGCAGGACCGGCGAGCCGTTCTCCACTCAAGCCAAGGCTGTGCGCACTGCACGGACCAGCAACTCGAGCTCCCGCTCGCCCAACTCCTCGTATATCGGCAAGAACACGAGCTGATCGAGGGTTTTCTGGGCCTCTGGACATCCGTCCGAAAACGCCTCGATGAAGCCCGCGGAACTGTCGACTCCCGATCGACGCAGACGGCTGCGGAACCCGCGCTTGTCCTCGACGAACACGGGGAACGAAGCGGCGCTGAACCCCGCACGGGGGTCGAGTGCGGGTAATCCCAACCCCGGCACTCCGTGTAAACGGTCCCGCAGCTCGTGCCAGACGTGGCGGCGTCTCCGGAGTCTGGAGGGAAAGTCCCCGAGTTGTCGAGACGCGAAACCGGCGAAGGCGGGGTGAGGTCGGTGGAGGTGCAGTGCTCGCCCCAGACCAGCCTCGCGCTCCCGGAGCAGACCATCGACGAGATCGATACCGAGGCGATCGCCTAGCTCGAGCCCTCGCGCCACAATGGGGAAGACCAGCGACGAAGTAGCCACCGTCAGCATGGCGGCCTTCCCGAGGAGGGGCAACGCCTCGGACCTCGTCTGTCGGGGTAAGCCGACGCAGGACTCGAGGAGAGCCGCTCCCAACGCAGCCTCATCGGTGACGAGTAGACCTCCGCCGAGCGCGGTGAAGGCCTTGGTCGTCGCCAGGGAAAAGATGGCCGCGAGCCCGAACGATCCTACCGGTCGAGCATCATACGTCGCGCCGAAGGCCTGCGCGCAATCTTCCAAGAGTATGAGTTTGTTGGCCGAACAGAAATCGGCGAGGTCGCCCAGCGCATGTGGGAGCCCCGCGAGATGCGTGGCGAGTACGACCTTGGTACGCGCTGTCCGTGCCGCGGCCAACCGGGAAGGATCGAGGGAGAGGGTGCCGGGGAGCAGCTCGACGAAGACCGGCGTTATTCCGAGCTCCCGCAACACCGCGGGCACGGCCGGATACGTGAGAGCGGGCAACAGCACCTCGTCGTGCCTGCCAAGGCCGAGGGCTCTCAGGAGCAAGCGCAGGCCTTGTCTGGCCGAAGGGACGAAGAGTACCGTGCTCCTCTTCAGGTAAACACCGACCTCGTCGGTAAAACGGGAGACCTGCTCAGGTGCGGTGGAGCCGGCCAGCAGCTCCCACCCCAATGTGACGAGCGCCCTCGGGCGGAGGGAGGGGCGTAGGCAAGGCAGAGCGACCATGGCATTCTCGTGCGGTTCGTCGAGCTGTATTCTAAGCCCTTCGAACCGATCTTGAAAGTGCCTCTTGGCGATGGACTCCGCGGGGTGCTTCCTCTATCGTACAGGTGCGTTCCAGGAACCGGGGGCGAGCGAGGTCGTGAGGACGAAATGGCCTTTGTCTGCATAGTCGGGGGCGGGATCAGCGGCTGCATGCTGGCGCGTCAACAGGTCCGAGCCGGCCATCGGGTCCTGCTCCTCGAGAAGGAAGCGCAGCTCGGGGGGTTGGCCCGCACCTTCCGGTATGGCGATTTCCGTTTCGATATCGGCCCTCACCGTTTCTTCACCAATGACCCCCAGGTGGAAGCCCTGCTCGGGGAGGTATTCGGGGAAGACCTCCTGCGCATCCCTCGCCGGAGCGAGGTCTACTTCTGCGGCAAGTACCACACCTGGCCGTTGCGGCCGACAACTGTCTTCAAATTACCTCCAAGGACGACTCTGCGGGCCCTCGGGGATCTGCTCCGCACTTCCCTTTCGACCCGCAGCCTGGGTGAAGCCTCGTTCGAGACCTACATCCTCGAGCACTACGGCCCCTCGCTGTACCATGCCTTCTTCAAGGACTACACCGAGAAGTTCCTCGGCCTCCCCGCGGGGGAACTCCACGCCGACTGGGCCAGGGAGGGGATGCGGCGGGTCATGATCGATGAACGCCTGGCACATCGCGAGCTTCTCGATATCCTCGCGCTGATGCTCCGGTTCAACCCCCCTCCGACCTGGTGCTGGTACCCCCCTGAAGGGATTGGATCCTTCTGTGAACGGCTGGGTTCGAGCTTGTCGAGGTCCGGAGTGACGATTCTCCCGGCGACCAGGGTACAAGCCTTGACGGTGCGGCGCGGTGCCATCGAGGCGCTGCACTGCGAAGGGGAAACGCACCATCCCGAGCGCGTCATCTGGACCGGTCCCCTAGCCGAGTGCGCCGAATTGCTCCAGCTCTCCGCCCAAGGCCTGAGCACCGTGGCCTTGTTGTGCTACAACCTTGAACTTTCCGCCCCACCCTTGCGCCATTTCCAATGGTGTTATTACGGCAGCCCGGGTTTATTGTTCTCCCGGATCTCCATCCCCTCCGAGTTCTCTCCGACCCTCACCCCGCCCGGACACGGCAGTCTGTGCGTCGAGCTCACCACCAGGCAGGGCAGCGCCCTGTGGCATCAACCCGAGCAGGTCCTGCCGACCCTGCTCCGCCAGCTCGTCCAGGTCGGCATCCTGACCGATACACGCCACGTCCTCGCGGTGCATTGCGAACGCATCGCGGACGCCTATCCGCTCTATCACCGGGGGTATCAAGTCCAGCGCGATCGCGTACTCGCCTCCCTCGCCACGATCGGCAATCTGCGTCTTGCGGGCAGGGGGGGGCGCTTCTGGTACAACAACATGGACGATTGCATCGCCGCAACCTTCGATGCTGAAGAACGGGCTACCTCCTCTCCGCCCGACCTTGCCCCCGACCGTCTCGCCCGGAGGGCGGCTCCATGAAAACAAGCCAACTCCTCGCCTGTGGTCTGGGAGCCCTGGACTGGAAGGTGCGTCGGACGTCGCGACCGCTCAATATCATGATTTCTCTGACGAACCGTTGCACCTCTCACTGTTCCTATTGCGATATCCCCCTCCGCGAGCAGGACGAACCGAGCACCGAGGAGCTCTTCTCGCTCATCGACCAGGCTCGGGAACTGGGAGCCCAGCGTCTCGGTTTCTGGGGAGGGGAACCCCTGCTCCGCGACGATATCGTCGAGCTCGTGAGCTACGCGCACCTGGCCGGTCTGTATGTAACCTTGGATACCAACGGGATGCTCTTGGAACGCAGGTTGCGAGTGCTCGACCGACTCGATCACCTCCTGGTCGCCCTGGACGGCCCTGAAGCGGTGCATGACCTGGTCAGGGGTAAAGGAAGCCAACGCCGCGCCCTCGCCGCAATCCGCCTGGCCCGCCGAAAGCTCCCGGTCTGGACCATCACCGTGCTTCACCGGCACAATCTCTCCAACCTCCCCTGGATACTGGACACGGCTGCGATCGAAGGGTTTCTCACAACCTTCCAGGTCCTCCACCACAATGCACTCCTCAGCCGGTCGTCCAGCCGGCTCTTCCCCGAGGATCGAGCCTACCGAGACGCCT
>Ga0156395_1087_pt1 | contig 13478 bp, 6 predicted proteins | sample RifOxyA3_FD_108039 | JGI IMG/M metagenome (GOLD analysis project Ga0156395, IMG submission 108039) | Deltaproteobacteria bacterium RIFOXYA12_FULL_61_11 | reverse complement strand
TCGAATACAACCAGTGCGACGCCCTGACGACGTATTTGTTGTGGCTGCGTACCGTGCATTTCGCCGGGCTGCTCAGCGCCGAAGACTATACAAGTGAACAACAGCGCCTGCGCGAACTGCTGGAAGGACGGGCAGTCCGGGGCGAGGAACACGTAGGCCGTTACCTGCAACGCTGGAACGAGCTCTCGACCACCCTCCCGACCACCCCTCGGTAAACCCAAAAACCTGACTGCCAATAGGCCGGCGAAAAACTCCTGACCCAGAAAAGATCCGACGGCCGAACTCGACCGCGACCTACGGCAAGATCCTCGCCATGGATGCAAGCGAACGAGCCGCTTGAACCATCCTTCCCGCTACCTTTCTCCAGCGCGGAAGCTGGATCGAGGCTTGGTACCTACTCAGAAGAACATCAAGAACATTTTCTGCAGGTAGTTCATGGTAGCATAATTATTACAACATACTATGGGATTTTTTCCTTGGCACGGAACCTGCTTTATTTCCCTCAGAATTGTAGAAACGATGCCATGGGGTTTCCTCCTCCTTTCCCCATGGCTTTTTTTTACCTTGCGCACGACCCTACATCACTCGAACACGTTCTCTTGTCTTTGGTTCCATCCTGAGGCTATACCGGGGCCAGGATACCTCGGTCCCACTTTTGTCTCACGGGCCAAGGTCAACGAGGACTCGAGCCGAGGAAGGGAGGAAACCCGGACGATGAGCTACACACCCGCCATGAAACCCCTGAGAGGCTCTCCATGACAAAGACATCCGAGGATCCGGGTAAGCTCCTGCCCTTCGAGAGAGCGATGACCGCCCTGGCGGATATTGCCCTGGAACATCGCATCCTTGCCCTGCTCCTGGCAATGAGCCTGATTACTCCTATGGTCTGGCGCACCGCGACCCATTTCGGCCGACAGGACAATTCCTTCGATGTGTGGTTCGAGGCCGATGACCCCGATTACCAGCTTTACCGGCAGTTCAAGGACGAATTCGAATCCGACGAACTCGTCGCCGTGGCGATAGTGGGCTCAAAACAACTCGACCGCCTCCAACTCGAGGCTCAACGAGAGCTGGTACAACAGTTACGCACCGTTCCGAACCTCCGCGAGGTGAGTAGCATCTTCACGACGAGCGTTATCGAGAACAGTGCCGGTGAACTCGTGATCGCCCCCCCCTTCTCCCTCGACGAACCATTGACCCCAGAGGTGATCGAGCGAGGCAGAGCCCGGATCGACCGAGGTCTCCGCTTCGTCGGCCATCTCTTGTCCCCCGAACGGGATGCTGTCCTCATCCTCGGCCGTCTCCAAGCCGATCTCTCCCATCCGATCAAAGCTACTCTGATACACACCATCGAGACCATCTTGTCCGACTTCAAGACGCGCCGGCCTGGATCCATTACCCATTTCACCGGCACCCCGGTGATGGACATCACGGTCGACAAGCTGGCGTGCTCCGATCAACAACGATTCTTCCCCGTGGTCCTCCTCGTCTCAGCTCTCCTCTTTCTGCTCATTTTCAGGCACTTCGGCCTCATGCTCGTGCCCTTCTCCGTCCAACTCGCGGTGATCTTCTCCACCATCGGGGGCTATTACTGGTTCCATCCCACCAGCAACATGGTCTTCGCCATGGTAGTGCCGATCGTCCTCGCGGTGACTATCGGGGACAGCATTCACATACTGCATCGTTTTCGGACGCTCTATAGAGGATGCGAGTTCCGCTCGACCCTCTTGTGTGCGGTGGCGGAAGAAGCCAGACCATGCTTCTACACCTCGATTACCACCGCGGCCGGGTTCTTCTCCTTCCTCACCTCCGAGGTTGCACCCATCCGCAATCTCGGTTTATTCGCCGGTCTGGGCAGCCTCTTGGCCTACCTCTTGACCATTGTCTATATCCCCGTACTGCTCTCACTCCTGCCCAAACAGTGGATACCCTGCAACTATGCCCAACGGATCACAACCCCTGCAATGGGCACCTCCGTGCATATTCTTCGCTCGACCACGGATTGGACCTTGCGCCACCAAGGGTTGGTCTTGGCGATAACCCTTGGGATCCTGGTCGTTGCGTGCGTGGGTATCACCCGGGTCAGGATCGAGGTCAGTGCCATGGAATTCCTGCACCAGGACCATCCCGTTCGCGAGGGGCTGCGCCAGATCCAGGACCGGATTACCGGGCTGGGCAACGTCGAGGTCATGCTCCGAGGTGAAGAAGATTCGGCCAAGGATCCTCACCTGGTTGGCGCCATCGCCGCCTTCCAAGCCGAAGTCGAAACCCAACCAAGGGTGACCGGCACTACCTCCTACATTGATTATCTCGCTGCCATCCACCGTTCGCTGGGTGACCTCGATTTGGAGGATCAGCCCCCAACCCGCGAACAGACCGCGCAATACCTTCTCTTGGCAGAAACAGCCGGGGACCAGGACCTGCCGCGCTACGTGAACCACGATTACTCGACCGCTCGCATCAGCACTCGCTTGCGTCTCAGCGTGAGTCAAACCTATCGCGAGGGTCTTTCTCGCATTCGCGCCAGTATGCAGCGTTGGTTCGGTGAGAGCGGGGCGCGGGTCACCGGTCTGGTCCCCATGTACCGTAAACTCGACGAGCTACTACTGCGCAGTCAGACGACCAGCTTGCTCGTAGCCTTCGGTATGGTGTTCCTGTTCCTGTGGGGCCTCACCCGGCAGGTCGGTCTCGCAGCCCTGGCCATGGTGCCCAATATCCTACCCATTGCCTTGACCGTGGGGTTGATGGGGTACTTACACATACCCATCGATCCCGGCACCGTACTCATGGGGGGAATCGCCTTGGGCATTGTGGTCGACGACACCATCCACTATCTCAATCACTTCTCTCTCGAACTCCGGCGTCACGGCGAGTACCCCCTCGCAGCCCGCAATACCGCTACCAAGGTCGGACCGGCCATTGTCGCGACCTCCCTGGTTCTGATGTCGGGTTTCCTGGTCCTGGTGCTGGGCAGTTTCAATCCGACGACCAATTTCGGTCTGCTCTCTGCCTTGACCATGCTCTTCGCACTTCCGGGAGATCTGGTACTCCTCCCCCTCTTGCTCATACTTTTCAAACCGTTCAGAAAACAGTGAAGCAGGTATACTACGGAAGTGAAGGGATAAGTAGGTCGCTACAAGAGCAGAGCTAATGACGGACAACGGAATAGAAGATTCCGGTGCCGGAGAAGCCAATGCGAAGGTGCCGGGAGAAGCCGAGGACGTGAGGCCTACTTACTTCTTCTTATGACGGTTCCTTCTCCGTAACTTCTTATGCTTGTGCTTGCGCATCTTCTTGCGCCGTTTCTTGATGACGCTGGACACCGTCTACCTCCGTTGGTCATGCGCCTCGGACGAAGGATCACTACCTAGCCGATCCGGAAGGGGAAGTCCAGCACTTTCCTTCTCACATTCCAACTTATGAAAAATGCTCTGGGAAAGGGTAGACCTGGGCACGTTTCAAGGGGAGGAGGAGGTAGCAAGAATGATCGCGAGCTTACTCTTCGACCGGTATTTCGGCAGTATCGGCGGAAGCATCGGCGGAAGCATCGGCCTCGAGTAGCTCCTGGATCGGTTTGCCGTCGTCACCGAGGATGACAATGTCACCATCGGCCGTGTATTCGACCTTGAACTCGGTATTGTCAGTCAGGTCCTTGAAGATACCCTTACCCGCGCCGGTCGGGTCGAGGGTCACCTTCAACTCAGCATAATCCTCACCCTCTGCGTCGACAAAGACCAAGGTCAGGAGTTCTTTGCCGGTTTCCGGATCCACGGCCGAAGTATAGCGGATGCTCTCGTCCTCATCCATCTCGAAACCTCCGGCTATGGTGTTGCCATCGGCGGAGATGGTAAAGCTGTCGACCTCGGTCCCGGGTGTCATGTCCTTGTCAGGGTAATAGGTGACCTTGTAGTTGCCCTTGTCGTCGAAGGAGTAGCGCAGGTACTCTTCCTCGACCCGGTCATCGGCATAGGTAGTCTTGCGGGCCTCGCTGCCGCTGAACTCATCCTTGCCGACCATCTCGCCCTCGAAGTACATAACCATGCGGAAGCTGGTGGTGTACTCTTCTTTCTTCACCACCCAGCTCCCTGCCTCGAGTTCGAGTTCGGCCCAGAACGCGTCGAGATCTTCGAGGTCGTAATCTTCGAGCGATTCGTCCCCGCTGGCTTCGCCATCGGCAGTGAGCACGACCGTATCGTCCTCGCCCTGTTCCTCGCCTTCGAGCATGAGCTTGGGCAGATCCTGGTCCTCGGGATAGGTCGTGGTGCCGGTGACGGTCTCCTCGTAGACCATCATGGTTTCGTCCGAGGAGGTGTCGAAGACCGTGCTGGTGTTCTCTTTCGTGCCGTCGAGGTATTCGATCTCCTCGGTGCGCGGCATGCCCATGACCGCGTCCCAGGATGAGAAGACCCAGGCTTCCCAGAACTTGGACATCTGCACGCACTGCTTCTCATCGCCCGAGAAACACGCTGTTTCCAGGCTATCGTAAGCCGGGAAGACGTAGAAGGTGGTGGTGCGCTTGACGATATCGCCGAAGGACCACAGGCCGAAGGTGTCGAGGGTAAAGGCCGGCGCGACGTCTTCGTCCGCAGCGGTGGTGGCGACCGCCTCGGGTTCCTCCCCGAGCAGCGGATCATCCTCAAGGTCAGACCCGAGCAGCGGCTCGTCTTCGCTGACCTCGTCCTGAGTCAGGAACAGGGGCGCATCGCCCTCGAGATCGTAGTCCTCGCCAAAGAGGTCGGTATAATAGTCGTCGTCGAACTCCTCGAATTCCTCGAATTCATCGAAGTCGAGATCCTCATAGCCGCTGCTGAGGGTGGAGGGATCATAGGTCTCGACGAGAATCACCTTGAGCAGGCTGGCTTTCCCGAACAGCTCGGAATCACTCATTTCAGCCGAGGTAGTCACATGTACCGTGGCTCCACCGTCCTCGAAGTCGAAGGCCATCTCGAGGGTCGGAGGCTCGGGTTTGGTCTCGTCCTGGTAACTGAACTCGCACAGAGAGGGGTCCTCGGCGCAATAATCATCGCTCATGTCGAAGCTGCCGTAATCCCACAGGCCGGAATCCCAGTCCGTGTCGTCCTCGCTGCACCACCAATCGACCTGGGGATCGCACTCGTAACTGTCCCAATCGTAGTCGTCGCTCAGGTCGTAGTCATAGGTGTAATCGTCGCTGAGATCGTAATCGTAGTCGTAATCGTCGCTGACATCGTAGTCATAGGTGTAGTCGTCACTGGCATCGAGGTCGGTGCAATACTCGGGGAACTCGATGCAAAACTCGTCATCGGTCTGAGTTAGGAAATAGAAGGCGCTCTGGGAGCGGCTCTGCTCGGCGCGTTGCTTGAACTCACCGGATTTCTCGCTGATCTTCTTGGTGTTCTCCTTGACCTTGGAGAGCTGCTTGTTGACCTTCTGCAGTTTGTACTGGCTCTTCTTGAGCGTGGTCAGGCTGCGTTTATGGTCTTTCAGGGTACTGACGGTGCGATTGAAGTTCTGCTTGGATGCGCTGACGGTGTCACCGACATTGTCGGCCGCGTCCTTGATATCCTTGACCGTGTCGCTGCACCCAACGGTCAACAGCAACCCGATCCCCAGAAACAGGAGTATCGCAACCAGCACGGTCTTCTTCATGGTGTACCTCGTGATTATTCGGGCTGCTTTTGCCTAACAAGAGAGAACAAAGAGTGCAACAGGATTTTTCCGAAGGCAACTGCAGTGGCTCTTGTTCTCAACCCAGGTCGAGAAAGATATTTGATTGATTTGGATATGGACAGCCCCCCCAGAACAGGATAGATACTGACCCGAGCTGACCATCTTCAGCGCAACATGGACTCGAAACCCCAGAGCTACCTCCTCGTCGATACACCCCAGGCACTGGTACGTCTCGCCGCACATTTGACCGGTAGTACCCGTCTCTACTTGGATACGGAATTCGACAAGAGGAAGGATCGAACCATTTTCTGCCTACTCCAAATCCACAACGGAGAAGAAGTCTTCCTCGTCGACGTACAGCGACTGCACAACCTGGAACCCTTGGCAGGCCCCTTGTCCCAAGCCGAGTGGGTACTCCACGCCGGAGAACAGGACGTAGCCCTGCTCTGCCAATACTTGGAACTACCGCAAGCTCCGAACTTGTTCGACACCCAGATCGCATGGGCCTTGCTCGGCCCGGAGCACCAAGTTTCTTTGGCCTATCTTCTCTTCCGCGTGCTTGGACTTCGTTCGAGTAAAGAACATCAGGTTGATGACTTCACTCGCCGTCCTTTACAACCCTCCATGCTCAACTATGCAGCAGAAGACGTGCTACACCTCCCAGACCTAGTCGACGCTCTGCTCCTGCGGTTGCGCGAAAGTGCCAAAGACTCATATCTTCATGAGGTTTCGCGAGAATACTGCACCGCACGCACCAGACCTCAACAGATTCTAACCCTCCAGGATTTCCGGAATGCCTGGCAGCTCGACCAATCCGGTCTGGCTGTGCTCCAAGTCCTCCTCCATTGGTATCACACCCTGCCGGACCAAGAACGGAGAGAACTGTCCGGCACGCAACTCCTCTTCACCCTAGCCCGGCGAATGCCGAACAATCTCGAGGACATGGCTGGAATGAAGGGAGTGCCTCGAGGTCTGGTGCGGCGACGCGGCAAGGAATTGCTCGACCGGATCACCGAAGCTGCACGCCAGACGCCCGCTGAGCCGTTTCCAGCCATGATGCCAGGGCCCTATGCCACCTTCCATGACTACCGAGTAGATGCTTGGCTGCACACCCTACGCGCCGTGGTATGCGAACGCGTCTCAATAGCACCGGAACTCGCCCTGCCGAGTTGGATCCTCGCCCGGATGCATGCCATGATCGAGCTTCGTAAAGAGAAATCTTCGATACTCGAGGTATTGGAAGGCTGGCGAGCTCGGCTGCTGGGTCAGGCCATTACCGATTATTTACAAGAGGGTGGCTGATAGCAATATATTGTTTTCTCTTAATATTTATTATCAACATGGTTAAACTGATTAGTCGCACCATGCATCGAAGCGAGGGTGGCTCTCTTCTGCCGAGCAATCGATCGAAGAAAAAGAATATCCCTTGGCCTCATCAATACGACTTGAGGGTTGCACCGAGGTTGGATACACCAGATAGTCGTGCAAGGTGACTACCTCGATCGAAAAGAGCCCCTTCTCATTCTCCCGGAAAATCCAGCGCCGTCCAGCCTTCCACTGGAAAAACTGAACGAAGGAACCAGATGCGGTCTCTAATCGTATCCTCATCGGTTTGAAAAGAGCCTCAGTACCAAGTCGATAAGCTTCCATTTGATAATTCGTGAGGGTGAAGAACTCTTCAAGTGCGCGCTGGGCCATGGTGAAATCGGTAAAGACCAAATACACTGATCGATTCAAGGCAGACCTTTGCTCACAACGGGTTTCTAACGTCAGAGCAAAGACGGCCTTCCCATTGAGGGAAAAGAGTTCCTGTATCTCAGGTAAAATTCTGGTAGCCAAGGGAGCACTATGCCAATGGTCATACACAAATTCGAAGCTAGTAGTGCGGAGCTCTTCTCGGAATTCAGGTTGGGGAAGCGAGGCTACCTCATCGAGTAAAGGTGCACCAAGTGCGAAACCGCTGCACAAGCACACTACAAAACCCCAAAAACATTTCATTTCCATGTGTCTCCTGTAAAAATCCCTGAGGGAACCCTGCAGATGCTATGCCTTAATAAATGAACATTAATATTCTGTTTTCACATATATTCCTTATTGTTCACAATCAGGAAGTGATCATTTCTCAAGACACCTGCCCAATATACGAGACAATCCATTCGAGCCCCCCCCAACCCCAGGGGAGGGCTCCCGGGGGAGCAACGCTCCAGAACCTGTTGCGAAATCCTCATAATTGAGCTATGGGAAGTGTGGATGATCTTCGGGATCCCTACAGATAATGAAAAATAGAAGAGGGGGAAGTCATGATAGTCCGTGGTCTTGCAATTGTCACCTCTATCATCTTACTCTCCCTGTTCACCGCTGAAAGATCACATGCTGCAACCTTCCTCCCCTTCGGCAGCAGTGATGAAAGTGCCCCCCCGGTCCTCGAGGTGGAACGGCAGGATCATCAGGGGGTGAGTTTAATCCTGCGCTCCCCCGGCGCCTATCTCGACGAACTCGAGGTTGCCGGTCAGACCTTCCACACCGTGACCATGCCCGACCAGGGCATGATTATCGACCCGGGGAAACCGGCTCTGCCGACCTATACCCACTTCCTGGCCGTTCCGAAAGGAGCCTCGGTCGAGGTCACCGTGCAAACGGAAAACCTAGAGTACGGCGACTACCTGGTCTACCCGTCCCAACCACCCGCCGCCGACGGGGTCGGCCTACCTACTCCTCCCTTCGCTTTCGATCCAGCCAGCTACAGCTCCCGGAACCTCTATCCCTCTGCACCGGTGCTGGCCGATGGAAGGACCACCCTACGCGGTCTGGATCTACTCCTTTTACGTTTCTTCCCCGTGCAATACCTGGGAGCCGAACGCACCCTGGTGACCCACCCCACCATCCGTGTCCGCGTCACTTTCAAAGGTTCCCAGGGCCATTTCTTTCATACTCGAACCTATTCGCCCTGGTTCGACGGGTTGTATCGCAACCTCGTCGTCAACCGGGACAGCCTCGAACGGGTCAAGTACGACTGGCGCCGCTCCGGGGGTGAGGGTGCGGACTACCTCATCGTCACCGATGATCGTTTCCTTCCCGCAGCGAAACGCCTCGCCAAGGCCAAACGATTACTCGGCCTGAGTACCCGCATCGTGACCATGGACCAACTCGGCCGCAGCGCCGAACAGCTTGTAGCCTATATCAAGAACGCCTACTCGACCTGGCAACCGGCTCCTTCTTTCCTTCTTCTGCTGGGTGACTCCGAATTCGTGCCGACCAATTACCGCACCAAACACCCCTACAACCCAGGCCTCACCGGCACCGACCTCTACTATGCCGCGATCGACGGCGAGGATCTCTACGCCGATATTTCCCACGGCCGCATTTCGGTCGACACCTTGGAGCAGGCCGAGCACTCGGTGAACAAGATCCTGGCCTACGAATTCGACCCCATCGACGATCAAAGCTATTACACCCGCGCGGCCAATGCTGCCTATTTCCAGCACGCCGGAAACGGTTACGCCGAACGTCGTTTCGTCCTCACCTCGGAGGAAACCCGCACCCACCTCCAGAAAAAGGGTCTGGCAGTGGACCGCATCTATGTGACCGAGCCAGACGTCAATCCCCTGTATTGGAACAAAGGCACCTATGCTAACGGCGAACCGATCCCGGACGAGCTGCGCCGGCCAAACTTCGCCTGGGACGGTGATCGCGAGGATATCATTGCAGCCATCGAACAGGGCCGTCTCGTACTCAATCACCGCGACCACGGCGCAACCTGGGGTTGGGGTGATCCGAAATTCACCGTCGCCGATGTCCTCTCCATCAACAATGGCAAGAAAACTCCGGTAGTCTTCTCCATCAATTGTCAGACCGGTTGGTTCGACAACGAGACCGACAAGAACAATTCCACCCCCTTCGAAGAAGTGCATTTCTCGGAAGCCTGGGAACGCAATCCGCAGGGCGGCGCCGTCGGCGTGGTGGCCGCCACCCGGGTCAGCTATAGCGGCTGGAACGACATGATCTTCAAAGGATTCTACGACGCGGTGTACCCCGATTTCGTCCCAGGCTATGGCGGTTCAACCCCCGAGTACCGCCTCGGTCACATCGTGACCTATGGGAAGGTTGCCGGTGAGAACATCTGGGCAAAATGGCCGGAATACAAGACCGTCGAATTCGAGATGTTCCATTGGTTCGGCGACCCTTCGATGCAACTCCGCACCCGCTATCCCCGGAAACTGGGGCTCACCCACCCGGCAGAAATCCCCTTCGGCTCCACCGAGGTTACCATCGAGACCGACCTCCCGGGGACCCACGTTGCCTTGCTCCAGCACGACGAGATGATTGGCGCCGGACACCTCGAACAGGGTCGGGCCACCATTTCCCTGTTCCGCCCTCTCACCGACAACACCCTCATTACCGTGGTCGGCTCTGCCCATGATGCCTTCCCCTATCGATCGGTCATCCGCCCCAGCGCAACCGGAGCAGCCTTTGTTTCGGCCACCTCTGTGCGCTATGACGACACAGCCCACGGTGACGGGGATGGCATACCCGAGGCCGGGGAAAAAGTATCCCTGGCCATGACGGTCAACAACTTCGGCAAAGCAGCAGTCCAAGCAGTCTCGGCCCGGCTGACGCTCGGTGACCGCTATCTGAATCTCGAACTCCCCATGCTCGGCATCGGCGACCTGAACCCCGGCGATGCCCGACCGGTCAATGGCTTCTTACTGGCTATCGCACCCGAGACCCCCGACGGGTACGAAGCTACGCTGCGGCTGACCTTCTCTGCCGAAGACGGGTTGTCCTGGAACCAGGAACTCTCGATCGTCGTCCAAGCAGCTCCTGCCCTGGAACTCGACCAGACCTCGGTAGAACTCACTCTCCAGGCGGGTTCGATTGGTAAAGCCACCCTCGTCGTGCGCAACAGCGGTCTCGGCATCCTGGACCTCGGTCTGAGCCACCAACTCCTGCGAGATCGCGATGCCGGAGGCCCTGACGACGCGGGCTACACCTTCCGCGATAGCAATGACCCCAAGGGACCGGCTTTCGTCTGGGAAGACATCTCCTCGTTCGGCACCGCTATCGCGACCTGGCACCCGGTCAGCAACCGGCCTGGTACCGACGACGGCTACAGCGACCCGCTGGCCTTGCCTTTCCCCTTCCCATACTACTCCGCTGTGCACACTGCCGTTCATGCGGTCAGCAATGGACTGTTGACCTTTGCCCCGATCAGCGACAGCACCAACTATGGCTTCAAAATCCCCTATGCTTACAAAAATCTGAGCGAATTGATTGCTCCGCTCTGGCAAAACCTGACCATCGGATCAGATAGCGCGGTCTATTACCACGGCAACGCCGAACGCTTCATCGTGCAATACCAGGACGTCTGGATCGGCTCGGCCGACAAGTACCGGGCAACCTTCCAGGTCGTGCTGTACCCCAGCGGACATATCGACTTCCGCTACCAACGCACCGACAGCATCACCTTGATGGTCGCCGGCATTCAAGACAAACAAGCGATCACGGGTCTGTTGGTGTACTACCGGCCGAAAGCCAATCTTGCCGGAGTCGCAGCACGGATACGCCGCAAGGTGGAATGGTTGGGATACTCTCCGAAGACGGCGAAACTCCCGACGGGACAGGAAATGGAACTCCTGCTCGCGTTCGATGCCCGGGACCTCGAGCCCGGCGATCACGCTGCTCAACTCGTCCTGCGCAGCAATGACCCGGACCATGGCAAGATTATCCTCCCCATACTCCTGCATGTGATCGAATAAGGGCCAGCGTGCGTTTTCCTGCCATGCGCAACTCAGATGCGGTTTCTATGAACTCGGTGAACCGAACGTCCATCACCCGCACACTCCTACAACGATCCGATCACGAGAGGAGGCCCCTCATGCGCTCACGTTTGTACTTCGTCTGTTCTCTGCTCGCCGTACTCATGTTGCTACAGAACTGTTCCTCGAGCAACGGCGAGAAGCCTGACGAGGTACTGCCCGACACTTCCTCCGATACAACGGATCTCGGTCCCTCGGAAACCGTTGTCCCGGAAACCCCTGCCGAGGCCCCCCCTATCCATCAGGAAGAAAGTGTGGACCTCACCTCTTACTTCAACTCCTCAGCCTTATTGAGCAAATCAGGTACCGGCGCCCTGATCGGGCAGATGACGGTCGGAGCAAGCGTCAACCTTGCTTTACCGGCCTCGGCAATTCCCACCGCTGCGATACCCGCAGCAGCACTACCGGCTTCCGCGCTCGCTACAACCTTTCTACTGGTTCCCGAGGACCCTGAGGAGAACAAGCCTGCTGCCGGGGTCGACATTCTGCTCCTCGATGCGGAAAACAATGAACGCGCCCATACCACGACCGACGAGAACGGCATCTATGCCTTCAATGAGATCGAGGCAGGAGAATACTCCGTCGTCGGCAACGTCGAAGACCAAGAGGGCACTATCCTGGCCATCCGTCAAGACAACATCCAGGTCGTGGCAGGCAATATCGTCAACCTCTCCACCCTCACCCTTGCCCAGACCGGAGCAATAAAGGGGTTAGTAACCCTCACTGGACTCGAGGAGCACACCGGGATCGAGGTTTACATCGCGGGCACCTCCTTCACGGGACGCACCGACCAAGATGGACGCTTCATCCTGCTCTTCCTGCCCGAAGGCACCTATGACCTCACCTTCAACCGCCATGGGTTCGAGGATCAGGTTCTCACGAAGATCGCGGTCACTGCCAAGAGAACGACCTCGACCCCGGCAGTGGTGCTCGAACAGCTCACCGGCACCTTGACCGGCAAAGTGGTCCGCTACGATGCCGACGCTCATGGTCAATCCACAGTCAGCTTGAACGGAACCTCAGAGGTCGGAACCACGGTCGAACAAACGGTCGCGACGGCCGCGGACGGTTCTTACCATTTCGAGGACATCCCAATCGGTGTGTACGAACTCACCGCGAGCCGCGATGGGTATTTCCCGGAACGTTTGGTCAACCGGATCATCAAAGCAGCAGAAATGCTCGAGGTCGAAACCCTGATCCTATCCCCGCGGCGAGCCATCGCGCTCGAACTCGCCGCACCCGAAGCGTTGAGCCTCGGCACCGAGCTAGTACTGACCATCACACTGCGCAACCGTGGGGCCAAGGAGGTCCGGCAGGTCATCCCGACCCTAGAACTGATCGGAGGCGAGGATTTGCAACTCCTGGAAGACGGTTTGCATGGAGGAGCCATCGCCAAGCTCGCCCCAGATCAACAGTACAAGGTGACCTATCGCTACACGACCGCAGGGGAGGTCTCCGGCGTAGTGAACATCTCGATCAAAGCCGAGGGTTATCCCGTCGGCGACGAAACAGCCGTGATCGACAGTGACGAGGTCGAGGCAGAACTCGAACTTCTAGAACCCGGCCGACTGCTGGTCAGCAGCATTAATCTTCCCTCATCATTATTGCCCATGTCCGCCAACGTGCCCATCGCGGTAACCGTCGTCAACAACGGCGGGGCTCCAGTGCTGCTCGATCACCTTGTGCTGACCGACACCGCAGGAGCTGCTCCCTTACTCGACGAGGCGGGAGCTCCCCTGGTTATCGCGATTGGACAAACCCTGGCCGCTGGAGAAACATTGACCGTCCAGGCCATTGCCCGGGTAGCCGCCGAGGCTACCGGTACTTCCATCCAGGTGTCGCTCGCAGCGGTCGACGGTCTCGATCTGACGACCTCCCGGGACCTGCCTGCCTCCGCAGTCACCGCCACGGTCGGTTATGCCACTTGGTTCCAACAACTACCCTGGATCGAGCTGCTCGGCGAGGACTTCGGAACCCAATGGTACACACATTCCGTGGCATGGACCGATTTCG
>Ga0156395_1073_pt2 | contig 13478 bp, 14 predicted proteins | sample RifOxyA3_FD_108039 | JGI IMG/M metagenome (GOLD analysis project Ga0156395, IMG submission 108039) | Deltaproteobacteria bacterium RIFOXYA12_FULL_61_11 | reverse complement strand
CTTGCGTTGTGTCTCCCTCTCTGCCCGCTTCGAGGACTTCTGGGAATCTCGCTGTGCTGCCTGAAAACCCACTTTTAGGACGCACACCCTCACCCAAGCGGTCAGTTCGGACGAGGTCTTGTTGTACCACCTGCCGACGGGACGGCTCCACGTCATCAACGGTACCGCTGCCCGCGTGTGGGAGCTGTGCGACGGCACGCGCAGTCTCTCCGCCATCGCGGCTGAACTCGGGCAGGCCTTCTCGCAGCCACCCTTGGAGGCAACCGTCCGCACCGAGGTCGGTTCCTTCGTCGCCGAACTCGTGAACGCCACATTCTTGGAGGTGCTACCATGACGCTCACCGACCGCGATCGCCCGGAAGACAAACCCCTCTATACCCCCCCCGCCATCCTGCGTACCTACACCCAGGAAGAGCTTCGAGAGCTGCAGGACCAGAATCTGAAGTCCATGGGGGTTCTCGTCCACGGCGGTGCTCACCTCGAGTCCGACTGCTACTGACCGGCCGGACTCGTGCAGCGTTGCTCAGGGTCGAGGGCGAGGGACAACAACGTCCCCCTCGCGGGCACACCTTCTCCAATCCAAGCCTCCAGAGCTCCTCTCGAGGATGAGTGCTACTCGTGCGTCATCGCCGATACCGAACTCCGTGTAGCCACCAACCTCGGGGCCGAGGTCGTCGCCGCGATCCTGCGCCGTTACCTGGTCGTGCCGCACCGAGGCCCGAACCACGGCCAGGCCGACCTCTCGCTGCACCTTGTCGGAACGAGTTGTCGGGTAGGCCAGGGCACCGCCGGCTTCGCCCTCGAGGTGGACGGTCATTTCGAGGAGAACCTGGGTCGGCTGTTGACCGGTACCCTGGCCTCCAAATTGCGTGGCAAGGGACACCTGGTGCTGCACGGGTCCGTCGTGGCAAAGGCCGGGCGAGCGGCGATCCTCACCGGTCCTTCCGGAGCCGGCAAGACCACCTTGGCCATGGCCTTGCTCGAGCGGGATTGGAGCCTCCTCGCCGACGATCTCGCGGTTCTGGAACTGCCGAGTCTCCGGTGCCTACCGGTACCCACGGCCTTGGGACTTATCCCTACTGAGAAACCGAAGGGTCGAGCTCCCGACCGGGGAGAACCCCGACCTGGGAAGAAACAGTACTGCCCCCCCGAACAGCTCTTTCCGACCTGGCACTGGGGAGAACCGACGCCCCTCACCGAGGTGGTCTTCCTCGCTCCGGCCACCACCGGCCTACCCGCGGTTTTCCGGGAGCTTGGCGCGGCCGAGGCCTGGGACCACCTTCTCGAGACCTCCTACTTCACGTCGAAAAAAGGTTTTCTGGAGGGCCTCGGTGCGCTGCTCCCCGGTCTGGCGCGGCTCAAGGGCACCGCACGGTGCCGGCTGCTCAAGGGCGGTTCGGTATTGGAGCGCCGGGAACTCGTCGATCAACTATTCCACCGGGAGGAGGTCCCGTGACCATGGATCCCAGACTGCAGGGCCGCATGAAGGCCGTTCGGGGCTTGAGGACGACGCCGGTCTCGGCCCTCGCCTCTGAGTCCCGGAGGCACCTCCGCGCGCTCCTCGACCGATTGGTCGGAGACGAGGCCGACTACTATGCCCGGGCCATACGCCACGTCGAAGGTCGGTCAACCGTGGCGCGGCATCGCGAGTTCCCCTTCGGCATGATCATCCTCAAACCCGTCGGGCCGCGTTGCAATCTCCGGTGTGATTATTGTTATCAACTGAACATCACCACCAATACCGAGCGAACCCTCCGGTACGCCCACCTCGCCTCCCAGCCGGTCATGACTCTCGACCTCGTGGAACGGATCTGCCGGCAGATCGGACCCCACCTCGAGGACCGCGAGCACTTCGTGGTGAACTGGCACGGCGGCGAACCGATGCTGGCCGGGTTGGACTTCTACCGCAGGGCCCTCGACCTGTTCGCCCGTTGGCTTCCCTCCTCGGTGCGCGTGAGCCACATCCTGCAGACCAACGCGACCCTGATCGACGCCGAGTGGTGTGCCTTCTTCAAGGCCCACGGCTTCATCGTCAACCTCGCCCTCGACGGCCCTCGCGAGACCTTCGACCAACACCGCCGCTATCGCGGGGAACACGCTTCTCCCTACCAGAACCTCGTCCAGGTCCTCCACTTGCTCCAAGAGCAGAGTATCCCCTATGCCGTGATCAGCGTCTTCGCTCCTGGGGACCGGCCCTCACCGCGAGCCCTCCTCGACTTCTGGGAGGAGCAGGGCTTGCGCTCCGCCCTGGGCGTGAAGATCCTGCCCTCGTACCACGTCGACGAGGCGATGCGCTGTCCTCCTTTGCACTATGCCGACTACTTGATCGAGCTGTTCGACCGCTGGGTGAGCACCTACACCCCCGGCAGCCTGAGGATCACGAACTTCCACGATCCCCTGCGCGGCCTCCTGGGGCTACCGATCGAGGAGTGCTACACCAACTGCGGGGATCGCCTCCTGTGCTTCGAGACCAATGGCGATGCCTGGTTATGCAGCACGCCGTTCACCCGGGAGGAGTATCGTTTCGGCAACCTCGTGGAGCAGGAGCTCTCGGAAATCGTCAACTCTCGGAGAAGGCTCGAATTCCTGGACCGCAGGCATGCGCTCTTGGAGGACTGTCGGGCCACGTGCGAGGTGTTCCCCCTCTGTTGGGGGAGCTGCAGTTACCACGTGACCCTTGGCAAGGACGAGCGCTGGGAAGGGAAGACCTGGTACTGCGAGGGGCTCAGGAAGTTCTTCGGCCATGTCCGGAAGTGGGTCGACACGACCCTGGGAGTGCCCGGGGTCTGATCAACTCGGCCAAGCCCGCCACGACAACCTTCTCCCAGGATTGAGTCCGAGGTGGACCACGCGCAGGATGCGCGCCAGGGCTATGACCGAACGCCGCGCCAGTGGACGACGCCGGTGGCGAACCCAACGGGCGAGAGCGCGGGTACGTTTTCCCCAACAGGCCATACCCGAGAGGGCAACCTGGAACTCGCGTCCGACCCGGTCCTCGGCGTGCGTCGAGGATCGAACCACGGCTGAGCCGGTCCATGAACCCTCTCCGAGGACCGTGCCCGGGAACTCCGTATAAGGATAGAGAAACAAACGGGCGGGCCTCGGGAGGCGGAACAGGAAGTCCACGGTGGTCATCCTGTCCGCGTCGTTCTCGAAGGGACTGTCGACGATAAGATCGTACTGGAGGTCGAGACCAAGGTCGGCGGCCTCCGCGCAGAGCGCTGCCAGCTCGAGGTTGCTCTCGGGCCGCCGGTACACCTCGCGTCGCAGAAGTTCCGAACCGCATTGCAGGCCGATACCGACAGCCTCGCACCCACACCGGCGCAAGCGTTCGAGCCGGGCCCGATCGTACCACTGGGGATGGACGTGGCAGAAGAAGGGCAGCCCGAGTTCTTGCTCGTAGAGCTCGCAGAATTCCAGGAACTGAGCTTGCGAGGGATAGAAGATGTCATCCCAGAACATGACGCGGGAAATACCCGGGCGTTCGCGGAGCACGGCGTGGAGGTCGTCGAGGACCCTCCGTGGAGCCAGGGTCCGGTAGCGGCGGTCGGGCCCGAGGGCGCCCTGGAGCCGCTCGTTGCAGCAGAAACTGCAGGCCAGGGGACACCCCCGCGAGGCGATGAGGTGGTGCCGGGTCTCTCCGCGCAAGGGGTCCCCTCGGTAGAACCTACCCCGACGTATGTGCCAGGCGTCGGCAGCCTCGTAGGACGGCGCGGGCAGGCTGGTGAGTTCTGCCCTCCAAGCCCTCATCGGTTGTCGAGGAACCGGTGAACCTGCCAAGAGCAGGCCCGGCACCGGCTTCTCGAGAGGCTTGCCTGCCAGATGGTCGAGATAGACGGCGAGGACTTCTTCCCCATCCCCGAGGCAGAGCGCATCGGCATGAGGGAGACAAGCCTCGGGGCACAGGGTGGGATGAACCCCTCCCCAGAGGATCTTCGCCGAGGTGCGCGCCCTGAGCGCCGAACTCAGTGCCACGGCCTGGGGGAAGGTCAAGGTGACGAGCGAGAGGCCGACCAGGGTGCGATCGCCGGGCCCGAGAAACGCGAGCAGGGAGTCGATGTCGGCCGAGAACCAGGGCCCGTGACTGAGTTGCCGGTAATCCGGTTCCACGAAGAGCATCGAGGCGGCCACCCCCCGGGCTGCAAGAGAGGCGTGCAAGTGGCGCACGCCGAGGGCATGGTCGTTGCCAAGGGCCACCAGGACTACGCGGAAGGGGCTCGTCCTCACCGACGGGTCCGCTGTCGCCGGAGCCGTTGTTTCCGGGGTCGTTCGAGGGCCCAGATCGTGGAAGAGCCGTAACTTAGGTGCGAAGAAAAGCGTCGCAGCAAGGGGAGCAGGAATTTCCGGCCCGGTCCCCAGCAGAGCACGGTGGCCAGCCAGGATACCGGGAGAGGTCCTGCCGGCATCGGCCCATCGGTGAGCCGCTCGCTCGTGGGCTCTCCCGGAAGGACTTCGGCGACCTCGCCGACGAGGTGGGAGCCAAGGCCCCACCGTGCGAGGCGCTCGGCGTCCCCCTTGTGCAAGAAAAAGAGGTGTCGACCGAACGCGAACCGGTGGGTCACGCGATGACAGAGGAGGTCCCCCCCGTGGTCCAGCACGACGATCGCACCGGCACGTACGTGAGCGGGCGCAATCGGTTCCAGGCGCAAGAGGCAACCCGGCAGGAGGGTCGGGAGCATGCACGAGCCGGTGAAGAGGACGAAGCGCGGGGGGTTGTCGGAATTCGGCACTTGGTTCATACTCGCTGGTCTCGACCGGTGACGGAGCTCCATGAACAGGTCAAGCGATCGTCCCTACGTCCTCTTGCTCCAGCCGCCGCATTTCCGGGCTCGGCAGCAACCACACCAGACCCTGCCGGTCAACCTGTTGACCCTCGCGGGGGCACTCCGGCGGGCAGGAGTGCCGACCGCGGTACTCGACGCAGATTATCACATCCCGACTTCGGCTGTCGATCGGCGTGGAAGGGAGGATTGGGAGACCTCCTTCCTCCGCCAGTTCACCAACACGTTGAAGACCCTCGCTCCGAGGATCCTGGGGGTATCCATGACCTCGAGCCAGTACCAGGTCGTCTTGGACATACTCGCCCGGGCCAAGCAGCTCTGTCCCTCCTTGGTCACCGTCGTGGGTGGGTACCATCCCACCCTCCGGCCCGAGCAGGTGCTGGCCAATCCGGCAGTGGATGTCGCGGTGCGCGGTGAGGGAGATGAAACCCTCACCGAACTCGCCCTCGCCACGAGGGATGGCCGTTCTCTCGAGGGAATACTCGGGCTCTCCCGGAGGGTAGGTGGGCGTATAGTCCACCACGCCGACAGACCCCTCCTCGCCGACCTCGATCGGTTGCCCATCCTCGACCGCACCGCTTTGGTCGGCTGGCGCGACTTGCCGCCCTGGAAATTCGGGGCGATGGTCACCTCGCGCGGCTGTCCCTTCCACTGCGCCTTCTGCAGCTCCCGCGTGTTCTGGGGCGGGACGATTCGCTATCGTTCGGTCCTCTCGGTCGTCGCCGAGATGCAGGAGGTTCAACAGACCTTCGGGACCCGCGGCTTCGCCTTCCTGGACGACACCCTCAATGCCGACCCCGACCGGTTGGCCCACTTGGCGGAGGCGATCCGACGCGACTGCGGCCCGGTATACTGGTCCTGCAAGCTGCGGCTCGATCGCTTCGACGAGCGCCTGCTGCTCCGCTGCAAACGTGCGGGGCTGTACCGGGTTCGCGTCGGCGTCGAAAGCGGCGACCAGGGCTTGCTCGATTCGGTGGCCAAGGGATTGTCGCTCGAGACCATTCGCTCGCAGATCCGCTTGTTGCAGCGGCACGGTCTCGAGGTTTTTTGCTGGTTCATCCTGGGCTTACCCGGGGAGACGGAAGCTGGCCTCGAGGCGACCTTGCGCCTCCTGAACGACCTTGATCCCGACGGCCTCGGTTTTTCTTTCTTCAAGGAACATTTCGGACTGCCGTTGACCGAGCGGCTCGGGGTCGAGGTCCTGCCCGGGGAGGGGCTCGATGGCTCGAGGCCTCCCTCGATCCTGCCCCTCGACCGGCACCGGCACTACCTCGCCGTACAAACCTGGTTGCACCGCGAAAGCGCCAGGCGCTCGGCGAGAACGTTGTTCCGTCGGCTGGGTAACCCGCGTTTCATGGCCTTGCGCGGTTTGGAAGCCCTCGTTGCGCCCCGACAGGGCTTCAGCGACCTCCTCGGCAGGAGGCTACCCTTTTCCTTGGCCGGGTTGCACCGGAAGGGCCTGCGCACCCCGGAGGCCGAACCATGAGCAAGCTCGACCTCGTGCTCGCCGGGTTCAACCAGCGGGGCTTCACTGCCCTGGCGCCCTATGCCCTGCTGCGGCAGCTCCGCTCGGACCGCGAGCTCATGGCTCGCCTCGACCTCCGGATCTTCGATTTCCCGGCGAGGCCGGATCGGGGAACATTGCAACGGATGCTCCGTTCCGTGGGCACTCCCGACGTACTGGGCTTGAGCACGACCCTCTGGACCATCGGCTCGGTCTTGGAGCTGGCTGTTGCGGTGAAGCAACGCTCCCCCTCGACGACCATCGTGCTCGGCGGCCCCGAGGCCTCGGCCCGCGCCGAAGAGCTGCTCCTGCGCAATCCTTACCTGGATCTGATAGTGCGCGATGAGGGCGAGTTGCCCTTCCACAGCTTCCTGCGTTGGCGCTGCGGTCTGGCGTCCCCTCCTCCCGACGAGGTGCCCGACCTGGTCCTGCGCCGGGAGAGCACCATACGGAGCAACCCCGGCACGGGCGAGTACGTGCGACGGTTCGCGTGTTCCCAGGTCGAAGTGACCCCCCACCGGCGTTTATCCCCGTGGCAGATCCTCGAGACCACGAGAGGATGTCCCCGGGCCTGCGCCTACTGTTCCTGGAAGAACGGTCAACCCCCCAGGAAGGTGCCGGTCCCGACTGTACTCCGCAGCCTCGAGGTTCTGTTCGCGCATCCGGAGGTCAAGGTCATCTATTTCGCCGATCCCGATATCCTGGAAGACAGGGCGCGAGCGGGCGCAATCTTCGAACTGGTCGCCCGGGTTCTCCCGGAACGGACGACGTGCTATTTCGAGATCAACCCCGATCACCTCGACGAGGACTACCTCCGGCTGTTGGCCACGGTGCGGCGAGGGCTCCATTTTGATTGTTCCTTCCCCCATGCCGATCCGGCCGTCGAGGCGAGCTGCAACCGCGCCTCGGTGGGTGAGAGAGCGGTTTCAATGCTCCGCGAATTGCGCGGCAGGTGCCCGGGCTGCCGCGTGCAGATAGAGATGGTCTACGGTCTACCCGGCGAGCGGGGCGCTTCCTTCCTGGAAACCCTCGAACGGGCGCTCGCCATCGAACCGGACGGACTCATCCTGAACCGGCTCCTGGTCCTGCCCGGATCGGGTTTGCGCCGGCGGGCAGCGGCGTTGGGCCTCATTCACAATCCGGAACCTCCCTATGAGCTCTTGGCCACGCCGACCATGACGGCAGAGGAGGTCCTCACGTTGCGGCGCCTCATCCCGGCCTTGACCTGGCTGCAGGCCAGGGTTCCGTTGAGACCCTGGTTCCGACATCGGGCGGAGCGGCGCGCGACCCTCGTGGCCGAGGAATACCTGGCCGCCGCCGAACGTGTGGAGAGATTGTTCAGGTTCGTCCCACGAAGGTTCACCCGCCTTTGACAGGCAGCCACCGCGGCGCTATACCGACCTCGGCAACACGAGGTCGCCTAGGGTACAGGGAAACCCAGGAATTGAGGTCGACCCTTATCGGATAGGTGCTGTTTGGGTCTCAGGCCCCTCGGAGGCGGACCCAGGCAATTTCTCCTGGTCCAGCAGTTCACTCAGGAACTCCGGAGCGAAATCGGCTCCATGCGGCCAGGTCAGAGTGTGACCATCCAGGGTAAAGGCGCGGAAATAATCGCGGTCGCGCAAGGGCTCGAAAACCTCACCATACAGCTCGGCGGCAAGGTCTACCACTCCCACTCTTCCGTCATTGAAGACGAGACGGATCTGGTAGTCTTCTATATAGTCAGCTTGCTGAATGCGCAGGAACATAGGGTTACTCCAAGGGTTCGATCTTCGTGAGGGGTTTCCGTTGCATCGCTGCTTCCCAATTGGCTTTCAGCTCTGCTTGGTGCAACTGGAACCATTCAAGCACCGCACTCAGGGCCCTCCGAGGGAAGGTCCCGGTCACTACCCCGGTATCGATCGCTACCGTGATTTCGTAGTCACCGTATTCGGCGTGGAAGTGGGCCGGGGCATGTTCGCGATAGCGCATGCGAATAATAATCCCTAGGAAACGGCTGAGCTCAGGCATCCTACTCAACCCTCGAGCGAAAGCAAAACAACCACTGTATTCCAAGGTATATCGCAGAAATCCCGCTCGGTCGAGGCAAATTCCCCTCCACGAACTTCTCTGTTCCCCCGCCTTTGACAGCCTATCGCAGCGGCGCTATACCGACTTCGTCGCAGCTCGAGGTCGCCATGAGTACCTGTACGCCGGTATCGTCGGGAGCCACCCGGCTCCTCGTCATCGCCGAGGCAGGAGTCAACCACTGCGGCGACCCCCAGCGCGCCCTGGACATGGTCGAGGTCGCGGCCGAGGCCGGGGCCGACGTGATCAAGTTCCAGACCTTCAAAGCCGAGAAGGTGGTCGGGGTCTTGGCCCCCAAGGCAGCCTACCAGGTCCGCAGCACCGGGGCGGAAGAATCCCAGCTCGAGATGGTGCGCAAGCTCGAACTCTCGCCCGAGACCCACCGCGAGCTCGTCCTGGCCTGTCAACGGCGCGGAATCGAGTTCCTCTCTACCGCCTTCGACGAGGACAGCCTCGAACTCCTGCTACGCCTCGGGGTGCGGCGGATCAAGGTTCCTTCCGGCGAGCTGACCAACGTCCCCCTCCTCCGCAAGATGGGCGCCTGCCGCTTGCCGGTGATCCTCTCCACGGGGATGGCCGACCTCGAGGAGGTCGCCTTCGCCGTCCAGGTCCTGACCGAGGCGGGGTCCGAAAAGACCGACCTCACCGTGCTCCACTGCGTCACCGAGTACCCGACCCCGCCCGAGCAGGTCAACCTGTTGGCGATGCTGACCCTGGGCGAGCGTTTCGGCACGCCGGTCGGTTTCTCGGACCACACCCTCGGCTGGGACGTCACCACGGCCGCGGTGGCCCTGGGCGCGACCGTGATTGAAAAACACTTCACCCTCGACCGTTCCCTCCCCGGCCCCGATCACCAGGCAGCGCTCGAACCCCGCGAACTCAAGGCCATGGTGAAAGCCCTGCGCACGGTCGAGGCCGCGCTCGGCGATGGAGAGAAACGGCCCGCGGCCTGCGAAAGGTCCAATCGCACGATCGCCCGACGGAGCATCGTGGCGGCCAGGGACATCGCCGCCGGCGAAGTCTTCGACGCCTCGAACCTGACCACCCTGCGCCCGGCCACCGGCACCAGCGCCCGGCACTGGGACAAAGTCCTCGGCCTCATCGCCGCCCGCGAGTACCGCCGAGGGGATATCCTCGACCTGCAGTTCCCGGAGGAAACGACATGACCCTGACCGTGGCCGTGGTGTTCGGCGGCCGTTCGACCGAACACGAAGTCTCCCTGCGCTCGGCGCTCAACGTGCTCGAGGCCCTGGACCGAGCCCGGTTCCAGCCCCTCCTGATCTGCGTCGACCATACCGGGAGCTGGTTCTGGATAGAACCCGGAGAACTCGCGCGGCTGGCCGCCTTGCCCGTCGGCTCGAACTCTGCGGTACGCGGGCAAAAGCTCGCCCTCGTGCCGGGAGGAGAGACCGGCAAGCTCGTCGTCCTGGACCGGGGGGTCGGTCCGGGAGTTATCGACGTCGTCTTCCCGGTGATCCACGGCACCTTCGGCGAAGACGGCTGCTTGCAGGGAGCGCTGCGCCTGCTCGACCTGCCCTTCGTCGGCGCCGACGTGCTCGGCTCGGCCGTAGGTATGGACAAAGAAATTTCCAAATGCTTGCTCGCCGCGGCCGGTCTACCGGTGGTGGAGTTCGCGACCTTGCACGGCACGGAGGAGGCCGACTACGGCGCGCTCTCGGCCCGGCTCGGCGAGGTCCTCTTCGTCAAGCCGGCCTGCCTCGGCTCCTCGGTCGGGGTGAGCCGGGTCACCGATGCGGCGACCTTCGGAGCCGCGGTCCGCGAGGCGTTCCGTTTCGACCGTAAGGTCCTTATCGAGGCCGCCTGTCCGGGCCGCGAACTCGAGTGTTCGGTCTTGGGCAACGAACGCCCGGAAGCCTCGGCGGTCGGCGAGATTCTCTGTCATCACGACTTCTATTCCTACACCGCCAAATACCTCGACGACGAGGCCACCGACCTTGCCATGCCCGCCGACTTGGAACCGACGGTCGCCGCGAAGGTGCGCGAGTTGGCCGTGGCAGCGGTCAAGGCGCTCGGGATCGAGGGTATGGCCAGGGTCGATTTCTTCCTCTCCCGCGAGGGGCGTCTCTTCATCAATGAGGCCAACACCCTTCCCGGCTTCACCCGGATCAGCATGTATCCCAAGCTCTGGACCCTCGGCGGTCTGAGCATGACCGCACTGGTCAGCCGTCTGATCGAGCTGGCCCTGGAGCGGCACGCCGCCGAGCACGGTCTCGACCGGTGCTTCCGGCTCGAGACGGGAGCACGATGAAGCGCGAGGTCGAGGTGCTCAGCACGAAGACCCTCTTTTCGGACATCTTCCGGGTGGAAGAAATCCGGCACCGCCATCAGCGCTACGACGGCGCGATGAGTCCGCCCCGTCGCGGTCTGGTCTTCGAGCGCGGCGACGCGGTCACGGCCCTGATCCGGCATAGCGAACGCGACACCTACGTCCTGGTCGAGCAATTCAGGCTACCTACCCTCGGGAAGGGGCCGGGCTGGCTGCTCGAACTCATGGCCGGCAAGCTCGAGACCGGGGAAACCCCGGAACAGGCCCTGCGGCGGGAAGTGGTCGAAGAGACCGGCTTCGAGCCGCTCACCGTGACTCCGCTCTCCTGCTTCTACCCTTCCCCCGGAGCCTGCTCCGAACGCCTGCACCTCTTCCACGTCGAGGTGCGGGGCCAAGGACTCACCTACGCCGGAGTCGAGGACGAGGACCTCGCCGTGCGCGAGTTCACCCGGTCCCAACTCGAAACCATGCTCGCCGCGGGTGAGTTCCAGGACGGCAAGACCATCCTCGGCGTGCAATGGTTGCTGCTGCAAGCCCGAGCCTGACACCTCTGCCTAAGTCAAACTGAGGCATACTGTCCGGCCTCGATTTGACCCCATCCGATCGTATCGGTAGGCTAGGGCCAAGAGTAAAACCCCTGTGGTCATTCCTCACCGTTGCCCGGATCAACCTGGTACGCCGCACCCTACCTGGCGGGTACCTTGACCGAGGGAGGACCTGCAATGAAGCTGCGCAGCCAACGTCTCCTGAGCGGCGAAACCTCCGAACGGGTGGAAAAGGCTCGACAGGTGCTCACCGTGTTCGAGCGGGGTTGGAACAGGATGAAGCTGCTGCCTGCTCAGCATCCCCAACGGCTACAAGATCTTACTCTCATCGCCAAGGAATTGGAGGGTTTTCATGCGAGCCATGGGGCAATGGAACTGACCGTGTTGCCCGAATCGCTCCTCCTCGAAGAACAAGAAGTACTGCATCACGAGCACGCGAAAGAGAATTTCCTGTTCCGGCTCTACCAGGATGGAGTTCGTCGGCTCCTGTTCCTCGAAGGGATCAGCACGACGGAACTCGACCTCCTGGTGACCCTGTTGTTGGAGTCGCTACGGGGGACCAGTGAGGAAGACGATATCGTGACCTTGCTCTGGAACCACAACCCTGCCCATATCAAGGTCAAGGTGATCGAGCGCTTCACCCAGGGGCATCTCGAGCTCTTCTCGACCTCCGCGGCCACTCCCTCCGAGGATCAACTCCTCGTGCAAACCCGGACGGCGTATCGCAGTGCGCGCTCTCCACAACCAACTTCCCCCTTCATCATGGCCGCGACCAATACCCCTGATCCCGCTTCCCAGGGTATCTTGTTGCCCCGCGAGGCACTCTCCAACCTGGCCGGGGAGACCCCTGATCGAGGGCGGGCCGAGCCTTCCGCTGCCGAGGGCAAGAAACTCTTGGCCTTGTTACGGGGTATGATCGAACTGTGCGGTGAACCCGCGTTGAGCGTCTCTGCCGTGGCCATTACCACTTTTGTCATCGCGGCCTTGGAAAGGAATGATCTTGTCGCGATCCAGGAATTGCTCTCCCTGGGCGGGCATCAACCCCAGTCCAGTAACGAGATGATGCTGCACCATACCATGCGCATCACCCTGTCCAATACCGAGGTCATACGGAAACTCCTCGCCTCTTTGCTGGCCGACCCCGGGAGCAAGGAGCACCTTGCCTTGCTGAAAATCGTCGCGGAACAAGGTTTCAGCGCTCTTTTCAAACAACTGGTTTTATTAAAACATGAACAGCTCAAGGGCTATGTCCTCAACCAGGTCCAAGAGCACGCGGGTAAGCAGCGGGGTTATCTGCTCAAAGTTGCGTTCGGTTTCGAAGAGGCTCCGGCGATCCTGGCCTTGCGGACCTTGCAGAGGATCGGTATTGGCGACAACCCTGACCTTCTGCTCGAGGGATTACGCCATCCTAATCCACAGGTTCGCTATCGCGTCCTGGCTCTCCTCCGAGACTGCCAGGGCGAGAGCCTCTGGAAAGAACTCACCTTACTCCTGCGGGATCCAGAACGGACCATCCGGATGGCGGTGCTGCAGCGGTGGAAGAAACAACCCCATGCTCGCATGGAGTTTCCCTTACAACTCTCTCTGCAATCCAGAGACTTCCTCGAGTGGGACCTGGAAGAACAAACCGAGGTGATCAAGCTCTACACTCGAGTGGTCTCCCCAAAGGGCATGACCATACTGCGGAGCATGGCCTTCGGCGAGGGGGAGAAGGTCGGGAAGGAGTTGCGCTTGCTCGCGCTCAAGCATCTCGGCGAGTGTCGCGACGAGCCTTCATTGGCAAACCTCGAGAAACTTGGCCGCTCCTTATTCCAACCCGCTGAGATAAAAGAAGCGGCCAAGGGAGCCGCGCACAAGATCCGCGAAGGAAGGGATGCGTCGATCCCGGAGGAGCGCTGACATGGACGTAACGTCGCTCACTACTCGCGAAAGCACCAATACGCCCCTCCAGACCCTAGCCCGGCGCCTGGTCGGCGAGTTGTTCGTACTCTTGCGTTGCGGATACATGCACTTACAGAACAATCAGGCCCTTCTCCAGCCCTTGCAACGACTCGGAGCGACGGTACACGCCCTTCATGGCACACTCGAGGCCGACAGGTTCCGCTTGCGGGTGACCACTAGGACCTTTTTCCTCGACGACACCTTGATCCGTATCGATCGTGATACCTACCAGGCCTCCGAGTTCCTGAGCATTCTGTGCGGGGATCTCGAGTTCGGGGGATGGGAGTTCCGGCGGGACTGTGGGGAAGCGGACCTCCGCTCCATGATGGTTGCGGTCCTGGAGATCGTCAAACA
>Ga0156395_1085_pt1 | contig 13570 bp, 8 predicted proteins | sample RifOxyA3_FD_108039 | JGI IMG/M metagenome (GOLD analysis project Ga0156395, IMG submission 108039) | Deltaproteobacteria bacterium RIFOXYA12_FULL_61_11 | reverse complement strand
CTCTATGCCTTCTCCGACTGCGACGAGGACGGGACCAAAGACTGCTTGACAGCTCAGGACCTCGGCGATCACCGCAGCAGCGGGGACGATCGCGAGGCCGAAATCCTGGCGACTGACATCCAGGCTTTTCTCGTGTATTATGTCCTGGAGGATGGGCGGACGGTATTCTTCGACGGCACGACGGGGTATTTCAGCGACGGCACGGACGACGACATCGAGGCCAACCAACGAGACCTCATCCAGGCCGTGCTGATCCAGCTCCGAACCATTGAAGCCGGTCGGGTAGTGACCTACAGCCTGACTCAACAGCTCGCCGTGACCCTCTGAGAATCGATCCGAGGAGCTCGGCCCATACCCTTCAGCACGGAGGAACTCATGAACATGCTACGCCAACGCACCGGCATGATCGTGGTCTCGATCCTCATCATCCTGAGCCTGATCACGGCCGTGACCCTGATCCTGGTGCGACAGTCCATGACCGATTCCCAATCCCAGCGCAAGGAGAGCGTGCTCTTGGCCCTGGACCTCGCGCTGCAATCCGTCCAGCAAGAGGGACGTTCCGCCTGCTTCGACCTGAAGACCAACAACCTTGCAGGCTTCACAGAGAAGTTGCAGAACGGTACCGCGCTCTTCGATCCCGCCCCCTCCTTGGGCAAGTTCGACCGTAAACTGAACATATATACCTACAACATCTTCCTCTCCGATAACGACGACGGCGACGGTGATACCAGTCTCGACGCCGACGGCGTGATCAACCTGCGCATCAGCGCGTACCTCGAGGGCAACGCGGTACGGACTCTGGATGTGCAACTCCAGATCGACCCGGTCGAGACCTATCCTCCCTCGGTGCTCCGCCAACACGCCACGGCCCTACGTACCTGTTTCGAGGACCCGTATCGCGGGCACAATGCCATGCTCGATCTCGACCGCGGCGGCAGCGCTACTCCGATCAGGGTCGATGGGACCGACCGCGACGGCAGCAGCGACGTGGTCGATGGTTCCACGAATCAGGGCAGTGGCTTCATCTCTAACGGCGCGTTCGGAACCGGTTGGTACGCCGACCTCAGCGACGATCTGGTCTATCTCACCGGCAACGGTGGTCTGACCGGCGCCGGTGCGGTGACCGAGGCCACCAACGCGGATTGCACCACCTTCACGGCCTTGGAAGAAGCCTTCGACGATTTCCTGGCTATCCGGTCGAGCGACCCCCGACTGGTCCTCGTCACCCCGAGCACGGTTTCGTATGACCTGAGCACTGCCAAGGTCGTGACCTTCGACGCCTCGGGTGGAGGTTTCCTCGAGGTCACCCCGACCTCGGGCAGCACCATCACTCTGGGCAGTGCCGCCGCTCCCCTGGTCGTCATCGTCAAGGGCAAACCGGTGCGCTGCACCGAGGACGTGGACCAGGCCTTCTACGGTGGCATGTTCAGCCCCTGTCCGTTCAGCTCCGGGGACGGCAGCGTGCGTTTTAGCGGGAATGTTGAAGGGTACGGTCTACTCCTCCTCGACGGTTCGACCGAGATCACCGGCAACCTGACCTGGAGCGGCCACCTCCACGTGGTCATGGGCGCGGGGAACATCGGGGCTCTGGCCTCCTCCAGCGCCTGCGAGGAAGGGGAAGAAGACCCCCCATCCGAAGACCCGGAGAATCCCTGTGACAGCGGGAAAACCGCGTTGTGCCATTATCCGCCCGGCAACCCCGCCGCCCGGCACACTATCTGCGTTTCCTCCAACGGGAACGCCGTGGCCACCCACATGGCTCACGGCGACACCATGGGCATCTGCCCCGATTCTCCGCCGCCCGAACCACCGACAGAACCCGATTGCAGCCCGGACATCGTCATTCCCCCGGACATCGGCAATGTGCTCGAGGTCAAGGGCAATACCCGCATCCTCGGCAGTATGCAACTCAACCGGACGACCGGTACCCCCGTGGTGGGCGACCTGCTCTATGGCACGGTGGTCAACCACAACATCGTGTTGCGTGGTTCCACCAACACCTTGTATTACAGCAATGAGACGCTCGAGCGCACGGCCACGGCCCTCGAGGAGCTATTCAACAGGAAAGAACAGACCTACAGCAAGAGTTTCCGCTGATCACCCTGCCCCGCCCTTCCCGGCTGTGAGCGTATGAACCGCCTCGAGCAGCGCTGTGCGCTTGACGGGTTTAGTCAATAACATCCCCTCGATGCGCCGCACCTGCTCACCCTCGACGAGGTCGGAATACCCGGTCATGAGCAGGACCGGGAGTCGAGGAAATAGCTCGGCCAAACGGCGCCGGAGCTCGACCCCGCTGAGTTCGGGCATGACCACATCCGAGACTACGAGGTCATAGGCCCCTGCCCGCGCCACACACCGTTCCAGGGCGAGCTGACCGTTCTCGACCGCTTCGACCCTGAACCCATCCTGTTCGAGGACCATGGTCACGAAACCGCGGACGCTCTCCTGGTCCTCGGCCACAAGCACCAGCAGGTTCCCGTCGCCGCGGGTACTGCTCCGGTCCGGAGGACTCTCGACCACCCCCTCGGAGGGCGGCTCGACCAGGGGGAAGAACAGCCCGAAGGTGCTTCCCTGGCCGGGCCGGCTCCGTACCGTGATACTGCCTCCGCTGTGTTCGACGATACCATAGACCGTGGCCAGACCGAGGCCGGTACCGCGGCCCTGGGCTTTGGTGGTGAAGAACGGCTCGAAGAGCTGCGCCAACACGGTTTCATCCATGCCCTGGCCGTTGTCCCCGACCTCGAGGGAGAGGTGAGGCCCTGCGGGGATCGTCTTGCCGTCGTAACCAACCAGGGTGCCGTCGAGGTCGACGACCGTGCTGGTGACGGTAATGCGACCACCACCGCCCGGGAGGATGGCATCACTGGCATTGACCACGAGGTTGAGCAGGACCTGCTCGAACTGGACCGGGTCGATCTCCAGGTACAACTCGGGCTGCAGAGAAAAGGTCAACCCGAGGTCCTCGCGGATAACGCGGCTTAACATACCGCGCATACTTTCTACGGCCTTGGCCGAATCCAGGACTCGGGGATTGCAGGGTTGTCGCCTGCTGAAGGCGAGGAGTTGACGGATCAGAGCGGTGGCCCGCTCACCGGCTCTGATGATCTCCTGGAGTTCGAAATGCTGATCGGTGCATCGTTCGAGCAAGGTGTCGGCATACCCGATGATAACCATAAGCACATTGTTGAAATCATGGGCAATACCACCAGCCAAGCGTCCCAGACTCTCCATCTTCTGCGCCTGGACGAGCTGCCCGCGGGTGGCCTCCAGGTCATGAATGGTTTGTACCAAGGCCGCCGTGCGTTGTTCGATCTCGTCTTGGAGGTTCCGCTCGTGATGCCGCGCCTGCCAGGAGAGATTCCACTTGCCGACCAGCGAGAGGGCCAATTGTTTGAGCTCTATCGGTTGGAACGGTTTCATGAGGATCTGGAAACGATCGGAGTTCCCCAAGCGCTTGAGTATCTCTTCGTGGCTGTAATCGGTGTAGGCAGTACAAATCACGCACTCTTGTATGGGATCCAGGTCCCAGATCCGCGAGATGGTCTCGATGCCGTCCATACCCGGCGGCATACGCACGTCGATGAAGGCCAGAGCAAAAGGTTTCGAGGCCGAGGTCGCCTTTCGGACCAATTCGACGGCCTCCTCGCCGGAGTATGCGTGGCTGAGTTCGAAATTCGGTCCTCCTTCTCCCGCCACCGGCTGTTCGAGGTCACCGAAGAGGAGATTCTCGATCCGGGCGAGCTCCTCGGCTCGCCGCTGATGGAGGCAGAGAACTTTTTCGAAGTCGGTGTGGATGAGCCGGTTGTCGTCGACCACCAGGATGCGTTGGTTCTTCCGGGGCGAAGTCATGGCAGGGATACCTCGTTGGGGATTGCAGTCGGTAGTGCCTTCGACGCTGGCTCGGCCTCACCTCGCCATCTGACTTCGAACACCGCTCCGCGACCGATACCCGCGCTGGCTACAGTGATCGAAGCACCCATTTCCGCGAGATGCAGGGCCGCGGTGTGCAGGCCGAACCCGTGCCCATCGGACTTGGTGGTGAAACCGTGCCGGAAGATTTCGGCAATGTGTTCTCGCCGAATGCCGCACCCGTTGTCCGAGATTTTCAGCACGACCTCTCCCTGGGCGTTGCGGTGAGTACTCACGAGGATGCGGCGCGGCCGCGGGGTTTCGCGCAAGGCATCGCAGGCATTCTTGAGCAGATTGAGGATCACCCCGAGCGCCTTGGAACGCTGGACCCGCACCTGGAGAGTCCCGGCCGGGGGCGCCTCGAGCTGGACCTCCAAGCCCAGGCGATCCACGCTGGGTTGCTGGATCTTCAAGGCGGTCTGTACCAAGGTCTCGAGGTCCACGAGCTCTTCGAGCATACCGGAACTCGCATGTTCTTGCTGGCTGCGGAGTACCTCGTCGATCAAGGCTATTTGTTCGCGGAGTTGGACGGCCTCGCGCTGTACCGCCTGCCACGCTTCCTGGTGGAGCCGTAGGACCTGGGATAAGTAGTCGGGCAACAGCCGGCCTCGCTCGTCGCTGCGAAGGAAACCCTCGAGGTCCTCGCGATGGTCCAACAAGAGCCGCGTGGCCTTGCCAAGCTTCTGGGTATCCGGGGCACCGCAGTGAGAGAGGATCTGTTCATTTGAGACCACCATACTGGTGAGGATATTGCCGATATCATGCAGCACCCCGGTGGCAATCTCGGCCATGCCGGCTCGATGCGCTGTCTCCACCAGCAAGGCATTGGTCTCACTCAGTTCCTGTTGCGCTTTCTCCAGCGCCGAGATGTCCTGGAGGACACAGACGATCAACTCCCCCTCGGCCCCCGGTATCGGCATCTTCGTCACCGAGAGCACGACCGGCACGCACTCGCCCTCGGCTGTATGGATCTTCCTCCGCACATGGCGCAGTTCGAGAAATTCTTCGCGGTGCAAGATTTTCGCATCCGGGGAACTTTCCAAGAACGGTAGGAAGGAACGGCCGAGCACCTCGTCGCGTCGATAGCCGAGGTGCTCGAGGAAAGAACGGTTGATCGTACGCACGCAGAGCCCCCGATCGAGGACGACCAACATATCTGCCATTGATTCAATGATATTGTCGACATAGGCTTTCGAAACCGTGGTTTGCTTGAGTTGGCGCACCATGTTGTTGAACGCTCGCGCCAGGAAACCGAGGTCATCGCTGCGTTCTAAGGCGAGGCGTTGGTCCAGGTCACCGGAGGCAACCTTGGAAATGGCATGGGTCAGGGTGCGGATCGGCCTCGCGACAGTCCCGGCGACCATGACGACAGCCGTGAAGGCAAGCGCAAAGATAGCCACGGCCAACCACAACGCTCGCAGGAGGAGGGTACGTACCTCGCGATCCCTCGAGGCCAGGGAAACTCCGAGGACGACTTGACCCAGATAAGTGCCAGATGGAACAATGGGTTGCCAAACCAGCAGCACCTCCAGGCCATCCTTGTCGGAGGGCTTCACCTCTGCTCCCGACGGTTCGGCGAGTCGCAGTTCCTCTGCCAGGAAGCCGTCCAGCCGCACGGGACCGGAATGCCCGATTTCTCGGTTGAACCGGTCGAATACGGTACAGAACACCAGTTCCTCGCGAAGATCGAGACAGCGTGCGGTCATGCGGGTTCGCGCGTCCGCGAACTCGTCGCGGAGGAGGGCTTCTCCTATGCTCTCAGCTAGGTGAGAGCCCAGGAGCATCCCCCTCTGGGCGAGGTGCGCGGTGAGTAACTCCTTGCGTTCCCAGACCAGCAGCAGCACGAGCAGTACCAAGACGGCGAGGGCGACGAGGGACAGGACCAGCACGATCCTCGCCGAGATGGAGCGCAGGGAGAACCGGGTCGGAGGTTGCTGGGCCGGCGAGGAACTACCCCGCGTGACCATGCCGTCCTCCGGGAATTCCCCCGTCGGGCGTTCCTGACTGTACAATCCCTCCGGAGGGAACACCGTGCCGCTCGCCACCTTTCGACCTGGGGTTGGTAGAGGGCCGGAGTGTGCCAGGAAAACGCTGCGAAGACAAGGCCGGTAGAAGGGCTTGTCTTTCCGTCTTGGGTGAATTGCAGGTTGTTCTTGTCACCACGTTTGGGTGGCGCCGACGGGGGACCCCCGCCACGCGCAAGCATGAGCATGGTGGGGGTGAGAGGCGACAGGCCCCCTTGCCCCACCCAAGTCAAAAGGAATACTGGCTTGCAAACCGGAAGACCTCCTGGCATATCCAGGGTCCGTTGGTACGGCGGGGACAGTGGCATGCAATCGTGGTTCCTCGGGACGGACGACTCCGACTGCTCCCTCGCCCCACACCTACGATCCTCGCACTCCCCATCTTCATCGCTCGTGCCGGCATGACTGCGCCGAACCTCACCCTCTGCATGATCGTACGAGACGAAATCCAGGACCTCGCCGCTGCCATCGAGAGCGTGCGCGAGTTGGTCGACGAGATCGTCGTGGCGGATACGGGTTCGACCGACGGCACCTTGGAGCTTGCCTTCGAACTGGCCGACAGCGTGCTCGAGGTCCCCTGGGAGGACGACTACGCCGCCGTGCGGAATGTCTGCCTCGAACAAGCTCGGGGAACCTGGATCCTCGTCCTCGACGCCGATGAACGGATCCTCGACCGGGACCACCCCCTGCTGGCCGAGGCGATGCACCAGCCCTGCGATGCCCTTCGCCTTCCGATCAGGACCTATAGCCAAGACCCTACCGAAGTCGGCTGGTTGCCCCAAGACCCCCGGTACCCCGAATTCCACGGCTACCCGGGGTATGTGCCGACCTCTCTGTGCAGGCTCTTCCGTCACCATCCCCTGCATCGCTATCGGGGAGCCGTCCACGAATTGATCGAGCCCAGTCTCGACGCCACCGGAGCACGCATCGCGCCCACTGAGGCGATCATCCATCACCTAGGGAGAATCAAAGAAACGCGCGGCGGCAACCGCGAACGACGCTATCAGGCCTATCTGAGGGCTCACCGACGCAAGCTCGCCCAAGAGCCGGGGAGCGGGAAAGCGCACTACGAGTTGGGGATCAATCTGCTCCAGCTCGATCGCCCCACCGAGGCCTGCACGGCCTTACAAGAGGCCCGTCGTCTCGGTTGGGATCATCCCGACGCCAGACTGCACTTGCTCATCGCCCTTCACAAGGCCGACCGTTGGGACGCCTTGCCGGCAGCCTTGGACGAATACCGTCGGGACCACGGTGAGCACCCCGATGTCTCCCTGTTGGCCGGTCTCCTCTCGTTACGGAAGGGCAGCCTCGACCAAGCTCGCACCGAACTCGCAGGCGTCCTGGCCTCGGTCCCGAGCTCGTATCGGGCCCTGGTCGCACTTGCCGAGGTCGAGTTGGCGGCCGGGGACCTCGCGGCTTCCCGAGTCCTCTTGGAGCGGGCATTGGCCCTCGATCCTTCCTTCCCCCTCGCCAAGACCCAACTCGGCCTGAACCATGTGCGGGCGAACCGCCCTCGGGAAGCGCTCGCGCTGCTCGACGGGGAGTACCCGCGTTGCGAAGCCGAAGCCATCGCCCGGCGTCAGGCCGCCGCCGCTTTGTTCCAGCTCAAGGACCTACCGGCCGCGACCCAGAGGCTCCACTGGTACCTGGACTGGAAGCCGGACGATGCGGAGGCCTGGTTCCAACTCGCCGTCCTCGAAGCCCACCAAGGGCATGCTCCGGCCGTCGCCGAGGCCTTTGCGAAGGCGGTGCGTCTCGCACCCGACCTCGCCCGGCACGAACACCCACTCGCCTTGCTCTGCGAACACCCCGAGGTGCAGCAATGACCCGGTCCTTGAAACTCGTGTTGTTCGGTTTGGTCCTCCCGATCGTCCTCGTCTCCTGCTGCGTTGGTTACCTCCTCCTGGACTTCAACGCTTACACCGAGCACGTGCTGGTGCTGCCGCGCCCGAATATGATCTTCACCATCTCTCCAGGGGAAAGCTTCCCCTCGATCACCCGTCGACTGCACCAGGCGCACGTCATCCAATCACCTCTCCGTTTTACCCTCCTGGCAAAATTCGAGCGGCGTATCCCGGGCATCAAAGCGGGCGAATTCGAGTTGACCGGCGGACTGACTCCCCGCACCCTCCTCGACCTGTTCTCCTCCAATAACTTCGTCACGTACAAGATTACCGTGCCGGAGGGGTACGATCTTTACGACATTGCCAAGCTCTTCGAGGAAAAGCTCGGCCTTCCGCGCAAAAGCTTCCTCGCCCTGGCCCGCGATTTCCGTAAAGATCCGAAACTCGCCACGCTGCCCCTTCCCCAAGAAGCGTCAAGCTTCGAGGGGTTCCTCTTCCCCGAGACCTACCGCTTCAGCAAGAACAACACGGCCACAGAGATCCTTACCATCATGGCTTCGACCTATCGCAAGGTCTTCGACGCCCAATTCGCTGAAACCCGCAAGGTCCATTTCCTCAGCGAATTCGAACTCGTCACCCTGGCCTCGATCATCGAGAAAGAGACCGGGGTTGCCGAGGAACGTGGTTTGATCTCCTCGGTGTTCCACAACCGGAGGATCCAAGGGATGCTGTTGCAGAGCGATCCGACGGTCATCTATGGTCTCAAACCCGGCTTCAACGGCAACCTGACCAGGAAAGACCTTACCACGCCGACCGATTACAATACGTATACTCGCAAGGGCTTGCCGATAGGGCCCATCTGCAATCCCGGCATCCATTCCCTCCGCGCCGCGCTGTTCCCCGACGATACCCAATACCTGTACTTCGTCGCGCGACATGATCGCACGCATCACTTCTCCACCACCCTGGCGGAACACAACGAAGCGGTCTGGCGATACCAACTCGGGAGGTAAAGAGACGAGGGCGGACGAGGTTGGACTGGTCTCTTCTTTCTCTATCCGCTACAATCAAGATCTCTTGTCCCAGCCATAGGGAGCCCGATCGAGCATGACCGAACAACACCTCGACGTGGCGGTCATCGACGGAGGGATTTTCCTCGAGCACGAGGATCTCTCGGACAACTATAGGACCTTCATCCAGGGGATTTCCGAGCCCCGCGACGAACCGACCTTTGCCAAGCACCGTTCCTGGAACTTCGAGAGCGACACCTACGAGCAGTATGACAGCCACTTCTTCCAACGCTTGTCGGACACCAACCGCAAACTCTATCAATACTATTTCGGACATGGCACGGCCGTCGCCCACATCCTCACCACCTGCATGCCCCAGTGCCGGATCCTCTCGCTCAAGATGCCGTTCGATTTCATGCTCGATGAGAGCGAGATCGAGCACCGTCGGTTGCCCCTCTCCAAGATCCGCGCTCAACTCGAGGAGCGTTTCGCCGCGAAGCGGGCCCTGTTCGGTCGCATGAAGCTCTTCCTCCTCAGTCACAAGGTCCTCGTGGCCAACTGTTCCTGGACCGAACGGTATGCTGATATGCGCGCCGAGGTCGAGACCCGTTACCCTGCTCTCGCTGCCGAGGAACTGGACCAGGTGGCTACCTTCCAACTCAAGACGGTCCGTTCGATCCTGGAGGATTTCTTCCTCGACCCCCGGATAGCCACCCAGACGTTCTTCACCGTGGCCGCCGGCAACAACAACCAGAGCCTCGACGAGCATCCCGTCTACCCGGCCGTGTTCAACGATCATCCCCACATCCTGACCATCGGAGGCACCACGAGAGAGGGCGAGTGGTGGGTCGAGCGCGAGGATTTCGGAGCGAACTGGAGTCCGCGGTACGTCGATATTTGCACCCAAGCTCAGGGTTTTCGGGTCGCCTGGGGGAAAGACACCTTCCAGACCAAGAGCGGCACGAGCCTCGCCACTCCGGTGATCACGGCCCTCGTCCTCGCCATCCTGCGGCGCTACCCGGAACTCCGCCCTGAGGAATTGAAACCCGCCGTACTTCAATTGGGCAGGTCTATCAAGGGGCTCGAGACGAGGGTCAGGAACGGTTTGTTCTTCGATGCCTTGGCGACCATCCCAGGACTCAACGCCCTGCTGCCCCCCAAGGAGTAGTACCGCCCTGATTATGCACCGTCCTTTCGTGCGACTGTTGCCACTCTGTTTCCTCACCCTTGCCTGTACCGAGCCGATCCTGGTCGAGGAGAAAGCACCGCCTCCGAGCGCCGCGGGAGATCCTCTCGCGGACGAGGCCGATCGTCCTTCCCTGGGCCTCGAGCAGCAGGTGCCGGAGGACGCCCCCCCGAGCTCGAGACCGACCCTACCCAACGACGTGCCGGCCGTTCCTCCGGACGATCCCTGCATCCCCTTGCCCGAACTCTGTCGGTGCGCCGAAGCATGTGGTCAAGGGACGTGCGACAACACCCTTTGTCCCGGTGCAGATCCCTGCGAACCTGTTGAAGAGCGGGATTTCTTCCTGACCACGGTGAGCGGTACCCGAACCAAACCCCAGGACCAAGACGATGCCATGGACCTCTCCCTGGTCCATTTCTCCCCGGTCACCGAGGAGGCGGCTCTGGTCCATTACGATGGGGGCACGGACCAAAAAGCTCCCGATTTCAAAACCTTGTTCCAAGACAAGCGCCGGCCGGAGTTTGTCAGTACCGCGGTCGAACCAAACCCGAGTTGGCCGGTCACCCTTCTCGGCCTGCGTACCCTCCCAGGAGAACCCATCCGTGCGCCTGTTTCAGGGTATGACCTCGGGGAGGGTGTGGCCTGCATCGTCCTGTTCGCCGATAACGACAGCGTGACCTGCAAGTACACCCGCGAGGACGACATCGTGCATGGCTATGCCTTGTACGTACGCGGGATCTGCGTCGACGAACGACTGAGCTCGCTCTTTCGGCAGCATGCCTCCAGCCCCGATCGACGTCCTGCGCTGTTCCCCGGACAGGCCTTCGGACGGGCGATCGGGGACAGCATCGAGATCGCCGTCCGCGATAGCGGTACCTTGATGGACCCGCGCAGCGACAAAGACTGGTGGTGAGAACAGAGCCGGAGCATGCCTTGCGCTCGGGTCTTCCTCCCCCACACAAGGCAGATGCGTCTCGACATTGGCACCCTCTGACCATGGGAACTGCTTCAACGTCCTTGGCAATCCCGGTTTTCTACCCGGTTCACTGGACTGGAGCGGCGCAACGGAAACCGACCTCAGGGCCGCGTTCGTCAGGGAGCTGTACGAACCGGTTGGTCGTGCGCAGGTAGACCGGGTTGTCGAAGGTGAAACTGCCCCCGCGCACCACGCGGTGAGTACCGGTGGTGGGACCGGTCGGGTCGGTCTGGTCGTCGGCGCTGTACCGGCCGTACCGGTCCGCGGTCCACTCCCAGACGTTACCGGCCAGGCCGTGCAGCCCGGTCGGGGTGGTGCCGCCTGGAAAGGCATCGACCGGCGCGGTGTAGGGGAATTGGTCGTCGCACACCTCGCGGGCACAGTTGGCCCGGTCGGGATTGGTCGAAGAGGGCGGGGTGTTGCCCCAGGGATAGGGCATCCCGGTAGTCCCCTTGGCTGCGTATTCCCACTGCGCCTCGGTCGGCAAGGTTGCGTCGAGCCATACGCAGTAGCGCCAAGCCTCGTGCCAGTCGACCTGGTTGATTGGGTGATCGAGCTTAGCCGAGTCGCCGTAGGTGTGCGTGGCATCGGTGAGGGAGCCGTGGTAGAGGCAGAAGCCGGCCGTGACGCAGTCCGCGTACTCGCGCGCCGTGACCTCGTAGCGCTGGATCCGGAAGGGCGCCAGAGTCACGCTGTGCACCGGGGTTTCGTCGGGCAGGGCGTCCGGGTCGTACCCATCACCGCCGGTGTTACTGCTCTGCGCGCCCATGAAGAAGGTACCCCCGGGAAGGTCGACCCAGGCGTTGTCGGTCTCGGGTGCGCTCAGCTCGATGGCCGCGCTGGCCGAGGCCGAGATGTTGCCGGCCAGGTCGCGGTACCACACCCACAGCAGCTTTGGCCCGTATTCGGTGAAACTGTGATCGGCGGTGACGTCGAGCGCCGGTGTCTCCGGCACCGCGACGAAACAGGCGGCTCCCGGCGCCGGGGTTGTGTCGCTCTCCTGGAGACAATATGCGCTGACGCCGTGATCATCTTTCGCGCCGAGGTGAATTGCCTGAATCAAACCCTGTCCGGTCGCCCCGGCGACGAAGGCCATCACGGGAGAAGTCGGTGCGGCGGTGTCGCCGATTGGCTCGGGGGCCTCGCCGTCGTCGGATGGCTCGGGTACCACCGGTGGGTCGCCCGACACCTCGGCAGCAACCTCCACGGTCACCAGCAGCTCGGCGTTCCGGCGCGGGTTGCCGTTGTCCTCGACCCGCGCCGTGAAGGAGGCCGTCTCCCCGGCGACCTCGGCCGGGGGAGTGAAGGTGAGACGGTGGTGTTCCTGGCGCAGCCAGGACGGCGCCCCCGAGAGCGACCCGAGGAGCAGGTCCTCGTCCGGGTCCTCGACGCTCAGGTCAATATTGCTGGTCCGGCCGGGCGCGACCCGCAGGCGCTCCGCCATGGTGATGGCCGGTGCCCGGTTCGCCCCAAGGTCGAGACCGCTCTTGAGCAGCAGCAGGGGGATACCGTCGAGCGTGGCATACAGGTATGCGTCGCGAAGAGTGACGAGTACTGCCAGGGTGCAGTCGGGGCCTTCGAGCACACCCTTGATCGGGCAGGAGACGGTCAAGCCTTCGGTCGAGACCGCGGCAAGGTCCGTGTCCGCCGAGCACGTGGCGCGGAAGCTCGTCCCCTCCTGGTCGCGGCAGGTCAAGAGGTAGGCCAGGATCGGTCCGTCGGCCGAAGGTTCGTCCTGGCGCAACCACCAAGACGAAGGCAGGGCATTGGCAGGGAGGGCGTTGGCAGGGAGCGCGGCCACGGTCATATGATCGGCTCCCAGCAACGACGACGGCAACGCATTGGCCGGAATGGCATTCGAAGGCAGTGCGTTGGCAGGGAGGGCGTTGGCAGGGAGAGCCCCGACCGGCAACCCCGAGCTTGGCAGGGCGTTCGAGGGGATGGCCAGGGAGAGACCGACACCGTCGAACTCGGTGCGGCCGTCCAGCCCGAGCCGAGCGGCAACGAGGAGCACCGTCTGGTCCTCGAACACCGAGCTGGTCACCGCGCCGGGCACGTTCAAGGTGAAGAAACCTTGGCTGAGATACTCACCAAAGGCCTCCGCGTCAAGGTGTGCGGCGTCGAGCGCGGTGTCGGCTTGCAGGGCGGCCGCCGGGAAAGACCAGCTCAGTCCCCCGGTCATGGTTACGCTGATCCAGGTCACAGCTGCAAGCTCTCCGCCCCCATTCGAGGCAGGGCGCTGCTCGTAGGCGACGTGGAGCTGAGAATGCTCCTCCAGCAGCACCACGGGCAAGTCGGCATCCTGGTTCGGACGCAGGACGGGCACCAGGTCGTCAGAACTCTGAGGTACTTGCGGTATAGGGGTTTCCGAGGAACTGCAAGCAAGCAGCACCGGTAGGATGTAGATCCAGCGCATGTGCGCCTCCGGAGTATGTTCCTCAACGATTCGGCACCATACTCGATACGCCAGTCCGGAGCAACCGGCTCGATCTCGGAACGGCGCCCCTTCCGATGGTCGCCACTGGTGCACAAGCTACAGGCTGCAGCGATGAAGAGCGTCTATTCTTCGCGCAGGAAACTCAGGAAACTCGAGCGATGAGGGACACTGCCGAGTAGCTGCG
>Ga0156395_1079_pt2 | contig 13606 bp, 17 predicted proteins | sample RifOxyA3_FD_108039 | JGI IMG/M metagenome (GOLD analysis project Ga0156395, IMG submission 108039) | Deltaproteobacteria bacterium RIFOXYA12_FULL_61_11 | reverse complement strand
GCAGTCCTGCGCGTCGAAGCTGCCGTCCTGGTTGACATCCTCGTCGACCTCCGCAACGCCGTCGCCGTCGAGGTCCCAGCAGGAGCGGCCGGTCAATCCTCGCGGCAGAACGTCGTCGGACTCGTCGACGGCCGATTCATCCGCGATTACGTTCGGTCCCTCGGGTGCGATCTGGGACGATTCTCGCGGAGCCTCGTTCCCTTCGGAACAGGCCACGAGTATGAGCAGCGTGAGGACGAGTGAGGGTAGGGTGCGGTGTGGGGACATGGGCGGTACTCCGGGTGGACGTTGGACTGCCCGCCAACCTATCCGCTCCCGACGGTCGAGGCAACCCCTACCGCATACACCGGGCGAGACCGAGGGGGAGTCTTTGCCCCGGCCGCAGCCGTGGCAGGAGTTGCACTCGAGGTACCAGGCCCCGCCGACCTCGTCCAAGGATGACCAGGTTGACCCCATGGTCAACCTTTGCTAAGGAACGAAGTCAGGATGGGCTGAGAGGTGGCGAGATGGGGTGGATGAGCACGGGCTTGCTGCTAGGCCTCCTGCTACCCGGGTTGGTCTCGGGTGCCGAAGTTACCGCGGTGTCCTACAATATCCACGAGGGCAAAGACTTCGAGCAGGTTGCGACCACCCTCCTGGCCCTGCGCGGGGACGTTGTCGCTCTACAGGAGGTCGATACCCGTTTCCCGGCGCACGGGGGAAGGGACAGCGCCGCCGAACTCGCTCGCAGGTTCGGCCTCAGGTTGTGTTACGGCAAGGGCTTCTTCGAACCCGGCAAGGGCGAGAAGGGTCAGGCAGTCTTGAGCAGGTTCCCCATCAGATCCTGCAAGACGCTCAAGCTCCCGGCCGTCTATGATTGGGAAAAGCACGGCAGGGTTGGCAGCCGCATCGCGTTGCGTGCGGACCTGGAGGTAGAGGGACAAGATCTGCGCGTGTACAACACCCATCTCGAGAACCGTGCCACGGCCAAGGGCCGCGCCGAGCAACTCGCGACCGTGCTCGCCGATCTCGAAGTCGACCCGGCGGAGATGGTTTTATTGCTCGGAGACCTGAATACGTTCCTTCCCGGTGAAACAACAGCCATCCGCGAACTGCTGCTCGACCACGAACTACAACCGTTGCTGCCCAAGGGCGCGAATACGGCTTGTTTCGGCCCGGTCTGTTTCGAACTCGACTGGCTGGCCCTTCGCGGTGCTGCGGCGAACCAGGCCGAGGTCCACGCTCTGTCAGGTTCGGATCACCGTCCAGTTTCGACAAAGCTTTCTCTGCCCTGAAAGATCTTCATCCCGCCTGCCAAGACCCGGGCAGGGTGCCAGGAAATGTCGTCTGAGGCATTGCATCCTGCCGTGTGGTTTTCCGGGAAAACTGAATGTATTCAGCACGTCGGAAATCAATCTCGTCCGAGAGAACCTGGCACAGGGTCTGCAGAACGTCGTCTGCCCGCGACCCGCTCATCCAGGAGGAGGATGCCCATCGTGCGACCTACTCGGCCCCTCGTTCCCCCCGGGTTGACCCTGCTCCTCCTCTTCTTCCTCTCGTTCCACCTCTCGGCCGACGATATGGGGAAAAGCCCTTCGGGCGTGCGCTATCACGGAGGAGACGAGATCCTGTTGCAGGCCTTCCATTGGAACATCGTCCGGACCAACCCCTCGCGCTGGTACGATGATCTCCTCGCAAAGGTGCCGAGCATCGTCGACCTCGGCGTGACCATGGTCTGGCTGCCGCCGCCCTGGAGGGACGATTCTACGTGGGAAGACAAGCAGAAGGGGCTCTCCGGGGGGCGTGAAGGCTATTTCTGGCACAGCTTCGACCTGAACAGTCATTACGGTTCCCGAGAGAGCCTCGAACGTCTGGTCGCAGGTCTGAACGAGGCCGGGCTGAAGGTGATCTTCGACATCGTCCCCAATCACCGCAACTACAAGTATGGCACGGACTGGATGGGGTCAGGCTGGGAATACCCCGGACCAGCCTGGGCGGTCGGCGGAGGGGATGAGGCCCTTCCTTTCATGCAGGGCGACGCCGATCTCGCCACGGGGTCGGCCGTGGTGCGCGAAACCCTCGCCAGCCAGTTGACCGAATTGGCAAAGCTCGGCGCAGTCGGGTTCCGTTGGGATTTCGTCAAGGGCTTCCATGCTGAGACCGTGGATATATGGATGGGAAAGGTCTTGGACCAGGGTTTCAGCGTCGGCGAACTCTGGTTGCCCGATACCTCGCAAGACCCGCTCTACACCTGGTCTGTGAAAGCACGATCCACGGTCTTCGACTTCGCCCTCAAACAACAGATCAACACCGGTATTGCCGCTAACCTGCGGTACGGATTGAATGCAAATCCCGAACGGGACTGGCGCGAACGCGCGGTCACCTTCGTGGACAACCACGACACCGGGGCTTCCCCCCCCGGCGAGCACGGGGGCCAGAAGCATTGGCCAGCACCGGCGAACTTCCGAGATTTGGCCCAGGTCTTTGTGCTGATCTCCCCGGGGACCCCCAGCGTCTATTGGCCCGATGCCTTCGATTGGGGCCGGTATGAGCTGATCCGTTCCTTAGTGAAGCTACGCCGGGAAGCCGGCGTAGTTGCCGCCTCGACCATCTCTTTCGAAGACGGAGTCAAGGGGTTGGCCGGTACGGTCTACGGACGAAAGGCGGGTATTGCCTTCGCCCTGCATTCGGACTGGACCCCTGACGATGCTCCGGAGCCTCGCCTGGAAGGATCGTGGGGTAAGGTGTGGCTGCTACCCTGATATTCCTGGGTGCCGATTCTCTCGGGTAGATTCCCTGACCCGTAGTATGAAGCAAGATAAAGGGCTTCCGGTAAAAAGTGGTGCCCTCAGAGGGAGAAATCCGCACCGTCGAGGGTGAGATTCTTGGGATCCTGTCTGATTTCGGGGGTGAGGAAGCGTACCTCGACCCGCCATTTGCCGCCGAGTTCGGTCGGGATGCGCACGACCTTCTCATCGTCGAAGGCCGGCACCTGGCTTCCTTCGCGCAACCAGCGCACCTTCAATACCGCCTTGCCGCCGGTTCCGCAGCCACACAGGTCGGGCGTTCTGAGGCGTACCTCGTGTCCGCCCGGTGCCGTGGAAGTATCGAGGGCATCGATCAACGACACCTTGGCCAGGAACTTGAGCCAGATATTCTCGATACACACCGGACAGAACGAATCGCTGAGCATGTCCCGCATGAGACAAGTGGCATGGGTCGGGCGGTAGCCGACGAGGGAGCCACCGGCACGGTAGGTCGCATACGCGCCAATACTGGGCGGATCGGTAGCGTAACCGGGCGGTAATCCGTGGAGATGGACCTTGGCCAGGATGTTGTCGCCGTCAGGGACCCCCTCGGTAAAAGAGAGACGATGGGTGCCACCACGTAGCTCGCCTGGCAGGAAGACGCGGTAAAAATTACGGTCGGTACTGAAGATCCCGGCATAGGTCACGACCCGGCCGTCGAGCTCGAGGCGCAGATCCTTGGGCGTTGCGGTACCGGTGGTATTGAAGTCGAGCAGATAGCGTCGAGGTTGCTCGGCTTTGTGCTCGAAGGTGACCTGATAGGGCCCCTCGAGCAGGTTCTTCCACGGTGCGGCGAGATGGTGGAGGGAAGCGGTGGAGACTGTTTGCTGAGCGGTCCACCAGTGTAGCCAGGACACTGTGGTGGAAGCCGAGTGATTGGCCCCGAAATAGGCTTGGCCGCCGTCGTATTCTTCGCCGACTTTCCCGAAGTTGTGCCCGAGTTCGTGCCGCAACACGATCATAGCGCTCTGCAGGGAGTTTGTGGTGATAGCGTACTGACCGCCGAGGCCCCCGTAGAGGGGGTCATTGGCCACGACGATAGGGTAATCGCACTGCGGAGCCAGGGCCAACACTTTGTTCGCCATGGAGGTGTTCCCGAGGTAGATGGCCTGGCGCGCCGTGCTGTCGCGGTACAGGCGGAAGGCCGTGTCTTTCGGCGAACCATCGCCGATACCCGAGGTCTTGGACGGATAAAACACGGCGTGGACGTTGAACAGCGGCCGGTACGAGGCGAAGGTAGACTGTCCGAACAAGCCCTCGACGATGCGTTCGGCGTCGCCGAAGAAGCGTTCTTTCTCCTCTTCGAGGTAACCGTCACCGATGATGACGAGATCGATGCGATTGGCGAGAGGGCCCTGGTCCACCAAGGTGCGGACCTCGTGCGGTTCCTCGAGCGGTTCGCTCTGGTCGAGCAACGCGAGGTAGGGTCGGGGGTCGTCGACCACGACCTCGCGTACCCATGGACCCTGTAAGGGGCGATCCTCGGCCAGGAAGAGCGGCCAGGGCTCGAGATCTGTCGCTGCCAGGCGCCGCTGATCGGGAAGGTCTCGGACCTCGATGACCTCAGGTTCAGTGGTGCTGTCCTCGAGGAGTCGTACCACATAGCCCGCGGGGGCAGCCGAGGCGATCCAACCGAGGAACATCGTGACCACGAGGAGCTTCGCCATTATCGCACCTTATTCGAAGACGCCCATGGGGGGCTATAGCTCATTCGGGGCTTTTCTGCAATGCGCGAGGACGGTCGTGGTGCGCCCTATACTCGGGGTGCGCGTCCTCACCTTGCTGATGGAACCACCCAATGCTACCCTTGCCAGCATGAAGAAGGTGGACTGGAAAGCGGGGCGTGCGAGCCGTGGGCAAGCCAAGTCCGGCTTTGGAAGATGTTTACAGGTCGTTCAACTTGGTTCTTGGAAATACTTGGAAGCCTGGTGGAAAAGATCCTCTACCGTCTTGTCTGGCCAGAGGTTCTTCCGCCAATGGGTATAATTCATCTTCGAACGATTGATCAGGCTTACGAAGCGTTCGGCCTCTACCAGACCAAGCTTGTCCTGCAACACAGCCAAGCCATCGGCGAGAAGAGCAAGATCATCATTCATCAGGTTCCTCCACAGTGATAAGGAAATCCAAAGGATTCATCGCCTTGATTAGACCGGAAATATTCAGTCGCTTCGTTAGACGTTTATCGACGGTGAGGAATACATTGCAGTTGCCCTGTATTGCACAGGCAGCATGGAGGGCATCCTTGGGATCGAGATGGTGAGTGCTGGTCAGTGTTTGGGCGGTCAGGAGCACATGGTCATGGGGACCTATGGTGAGTACGGCTAAGCTCTGCCAGTTGGCAATCACCTTGGCCACGGTCTGATTGGGATTGGCGCTGTTTTCGAACATGAGGATAAAAGACCAGACCAGATCGATATCCCCCTTTCTGATAGCTTCTTGAATGATGAGCTTGCCCTCGGTCTCGAGATGAATGAGTTCGGAGGATTGGTCATCATAGGGCCTATTGAAGCAACAAAGATCCATATACATCCGGTATCTCACACAATCCCCCGACGATGACGCATCCCTCATAATAGTGCAGACAGGGGGCGATAACAAGCCCGGCCTATCCTGTCATTATGCCAGGCTTGAGCGCGACGAACGCATCGAAAGGTCCGAGGCTTGGTTTGCACTCGGTGAAAGCGATGCGAGCGAGAGACGACGTATCGTGAGATGGTCGAAGCCCGGCGCCAAGATCTGGGGGCAGTCCCGGAAGAGCATGACGATCTCCCGTCCGTCTACAGCGGATCTCCGGGTTGCTGCCGAACCCATACCGAGCAGCTCCTCCAGGCCTTCCAAAACTACAACCGGGTTCTTAGCGCCGCTCGGACCCTGAGCCTCGATAGCTCCCGCGTCGCAAAAAGACTGACCCATTGTTCAGGTCAGCGCTTCTGCAGGCCGCGAAGAAGGCCTTGGTGCGCCCTTTTCTCGGGGTGGGTGTCCTCACCTTGCCGATGGAACCACCCAATGCTACCCTTGCCAGCATGAAGAAGGTGACCTGGAGAGCGGGTTGTGCAATCCGAGTCCGGCTTTGGATGGATGAAAATTCCAGGAGAAGCTTCATGAAATAAGGGTTATCCATTCTGTTTATAATAATTCTTAGTCAATATGGTTGTCATTTCTTTGAGGTAATTACCTCCGATACCTGCGAACCTGATTGTTATAGTATAAAAGGGCAGGCAATGCAGTATGACCATTTAAATCAATGTTATAAAATGGGTCCAGTACAACATCTTTTTTCCTTGAAGAACAAAGCTGAAAGAGAGCAAATGCTCCGAATACGTGAAGATAATGGATATCTCAATCCTCCTCCTATGCTCGTAGATCAGAAAGGCATTTGTTATTCATTAGTGATAGGATTTAGTAAAAATGATGATATTCTAGACTATTTTTTACTACCCACAACCGAAGAATTTCCGGAGAACTTTCTTCCTATAGCAATGCATCCAAACCGTTGCGGCATTAACTATGTACCCTGTAGTGATCTCGATCCACGAACTTCCCACAATATCGAACCATTACGACAACAACACGAAGTACCCGCAGGCACCTGCGCGTCACTCAACAAGGAAGAATGCCTCGCTGCAATGAACTGCGAACCGATGATGGGCGCGCGTTTCGATCTACGCAACCATTGTCGTACAAGCTCCTATAAGTATGTAGGATGTGCTGAGCAGCATACCTGTGGCAGCGAGCTCGTCGTCTTCAACGAAAACGAGAAAATCGATGCGACCTTGGCGCCATTCAGAACAAAGAACAGACGTTGACCTATTATTTTCGAAAATTACCAGCAGGTATGGATATCGACACCTACTCGGGATTGATCCGTTGGATTCCGGGTGAAGTACTTAGTGAGTACGTTGATTTTCCACCACAAAGTACAAATATTCATCAAGTACCATGGGAACTAAAACCGTTTGGCACCGATGAGACGATAGTACAATTCGAAGTCGAAATCACAGATACGAACGGTGGAGATCGTATGCTACTGGAGTTCAATGTAAATGTTGCCATCGATAGAGCATATTATGAGACAGATTTGTCTGATGTATCAGAGGATCTATAAAGGAAGCCAGGTGCCGTACAGCAGTGCGGTGCCAGCGCAACACCTGCCTAGGGCTTGACCTTTCCTCGGAAACAGGGTAAGAGGCACTTGGTTTTCTGAGGGAGGTATTCTATGAAAGCCATGTTGCTATTGCTCGTCTTGATCTTTGCCACGACCGTCACCGCCGAGGATCGTGTTCTGCAATGGGCGAAGAAAGGTGCTTTCGGTGGTCTGCACTGCGCCTCCTATAACACCGAAAATCTTCTCGTCGGCTGGGTCGATGATTGGGCTTGCCGGGACTATGCCTTCGCCTGGGTGAAGAAGGGCAAGGACAAGGCCGTATGCTCCAAAGTCACCTCCGACGGCAAACCGATTAAAGTCGTCGATGAAGCCGGGTGCCAAGGGTTCACCTTCGGCTGGAAGCTGGATTTCTGGGGCAACGTCAAGTGTGCTCAGCTTAACGCAGAGGGTGGGTTCATCGGGTGGGTCGAGCATGTCGATCTGTGCCGCGAGGTCGCTTTCGATTGGGCCGAGGACTGGAAGGGGCAGACTCATTGTGCCATGTTCACCCCCGAGGGCCTCTTCGTCCTCTGGATCGATTCCCCGGAGATCTGCCAGGACTGAGCCTTCCCGACCTCGCAGCTCGAGTTCGACCGCGCTTGACTTCCGGTGACCGTATTCCTAGCATGGACCTCCCGCGACCGGGAGAGCGACCCATGATGCACCAGCGTTTATTCGAAGCCATCACCCTCCCCTGTGACCGCCTCTCGCTGCGTTTCGTCGACGAGACCACCCGCGTGCTCGACCTGCGCAACGGTCTCCTCGAACGCATGGACACCACCCGGAGCGAGGGGGTGATGGTGGAGGTGACCCTGCACGGGTCGACTGCCTATGCCGCGACCTCGAAGCTCACGCCCGAAGGTGTTGCCGAAGCAGCTCGACAGGCGGCTGCAGTGGCCCAAGCCATACAGCCGCATCTCCTGGTCCATCCCACGCCGCCTCCTCCTGCCTCGGGTAGCTACACGACTCCCCATGAAAAAGCTTGGGATGCCCTCCCGCTCTCGGACAAGGTCGGTCTGCTGCGAGAGCTCCATGAGGATCTCTCGGTCAGTTCCGTGATCGGCCGCACCGATACCACCCTCTGGGGTACCACGGTTGAGCACCACCTCCTGACTTCTGATGGCGCCGATCTCCGGCAACACTTCGAAATACTCTCCCTCGACCTCTCGGCCACCGCGGCCGAGGGGGGGGAAACCCAAACCCGGACCTTCGGTGGTTTGCGCGGGCACACCTTCCAAAAGGGCTTGGAACTGCTCGACGACTACGAGCTGCATCGCGAAGCCCGTCGGATCGGGAAGGAAGCCTGCGAACTCCTGGCCGCGGAGCAGTGCCCGACAGGCCGCTTCGACCTCTTGCTCCTTCCCGACCAAATGATGTTACAGATCCACGAGAGCATCGGGCATGCCCTGGAACTCGATCGCATCCTCGGGGACGAGCGCAATTACGCGGGCAGCTCCTTCGTCAAACTCCAGGACTTCGGATCCCTGCAGTACGGTAATGAACTGCTCGACGTGACCTTCGACCCGACGATACCGCAGGAGTTGGCCAGTTATCGCTGGGACGACGACGGCCGAGAAGCTCGAAAAGAATACCTGATCCGTCGGGGTACCTTGATCAATGGGTTAGGTGGTTCCACCTCTCGAGCGCGCAGTGGTCTGCCGGGAGTGGCCAACGCTCGGGCCAGTTCTTGGAACCGTCCTCCGATCGATCGCATGGCCAATCTCAATCTCGAACCCGGCACGAAGTCGCTCGAGGAAATGATCGCTTCGGTCGAATACGGGGTGCTCATGGAGAGCAACCGTTCGTGGTCCATCGACGACTACCGCGAAAAATTCCAGTTCGGGTGTGAACGCGGACGCCTGATCGAACGGGGCACGTTGACCAAGCTGGTGAAAAACCCGAACTACCGCGGGATCACCGTCCCGTTCTGGCACAGCATCAAGGCGGTGGGCGACGTCTCCACCTTCCGCGTCCACGGGACACCTTTCTGCGGCAAGGGAGAACCGAACCAGATCATCCGGGTCGGTCACGCCAGTCCTGCCGTGTTGTTCTCGTCCATCGATGTTTTCGGGGGGGTGTGATGCGCGAGCTGCGAACCTACTTCGACGAGTTGGCCCAGGCGCTCGGCAAGCAGCTCTTCCCTGCCGAGCGTTCGGCCCTGTATCTCAACGCCGAGGAATCCCTCTTCCTACGATTTTCCAGGGGGAAGGTGCGGCAGGCGGGCACGGGCTTCCACCTCTCGACCACCCTCTCCCTGTTCCGCGGGCATCGCAGCACCAGCCACAGCCTCGACCTCCTCGGCCAGATCTCGCCGGATCTCGCGCGTTTGACGGCTCTGTTGCCGACCTTGCGGACCGAACTGGAACAGGTTCCCGACGATCCCTACCTCAATTTCCCCGAAGAACGGCACGACAGCGAGCAGGTCCAGACCGCCGAGCTGCCGACCGAGAAAGATCTGCCTGCATATCTGCTCGGTCCTGCCGAAGGTCTTGATTTGACTGGTATCTATGCCGGTGGACCGATCTATCGAGGGTACGCCAATAGCGGAGGACAGCGCAATTGGTTCCAGAGCGACCGTTTCACCTTGGACTGGTCCCTCTACAACCCTGAGCAGAAGGCGGTCAAACAGACCTATTGCGGCGAACACTTCGAGCCGAGCCGGTATCTCACCCTCCTGGATGAGGGGCGTCGGCACTTGGAACTGTTCGGCCGGCCGACCGTGCGTCTGGAACCAGGGGAGTATCCCGCTTACCTCGCGCCGCAGGCCGTGGCTGATCTGTTCGAGACCACCGCAGGGTGGGGGGGGTTCTCGCTCAAGGCTCACCGTGACAAGATCTCTCCCTTGCAACTCATGGTCGACCAAGACCGGCGCTTCTCTCCGGCCGTCTCCTTGTCCGAGGACCTCAGCTCAGGCTTGGTCCCACGCTTCAACGAAACGGGTTTCCTGCGTCCCGAGCGGACCGCCTTGATCAAAGAGGGTGCACTCGACCAGTTCCTGGTCAGCCCTCGCACGAGCCGGGAATTCTCCTCCCCTTGCAACGGGGCGCGCGAAGACGAAGTTCCCACCTTCCTGTGTCTGGACGGCGGAGGAGTTCCCGTGGCCGAAGCTCTGCAACGACTCGGTGACGGCCTCTATCTCGGCAATCTCCACTACCTCAACTTCTCCGACAAGCCCAAAGCACGGGTTACCGGGATGACCAGGTTCTCCTGCTTCACCGTGAAGGGTGGATTGTTGACGGCTCCGATAGAGAAAATGCGCTTTGACGATACCCTCTACAACCTATTCGGTGAGCACTTCCGAGGCTTCACCGATCAGCCCGAGACCCTGCTCTCGACCAGCACGTACGTTCGCCGAGACCTCGCCGGCGGGGTCTGGCCCGGTCTGCTGGTGAGTGCCTTCCGTTTCACCCTCTGAGCAGCGAGGAGGACACAATGCACGACCTCGAGAAACGTAGCAAGATCATCAAAGGATTGCGAAAGAGCAAGGTCTTTGCGGAATTGGCGGAAGAAGAACTCGATCATCTCCTCCAGCTCGGCAAACTCATGGAATATACCGATGGGGCCGTCATCATCCGCGAGGGTGATACCTCGAACCAGGATTTCTACATCATGCTCGACGGTACGGTGGCGATCACCCTGGACAAGGAGGGTAGCAGCATCGAAGTGACGACCCTCACGGGGCTCAACACGTTCGGTGAGTTGGCCTTCGTCACCAATCAACCCAGGACGGCCTCGGTCGTCACCAGGGGCAAGGCCGTGGTCATGGTCTTCTCGGCAACTGCGGTCAATGAGCTCCTGGCGTCCCATCCCGCCCTCGGCAGCACCATCTACCGTAATATCATCAATCTGCTTAGCGAGAAATTGACCAAGGCCAATGATCTGATCAAGAACAATGCCGTGACCTACCTGGACAGCATCCTCTCTGAATTGGATCTCTGAAGCAGCCTCGCAATCTCTCCTGCGCTCCGCGCGCCCACACTCACCTGCCGGACCTTCAGGGGCCGGTCTTGCCGTCCACGAAGGGATCTCCGAGCAAGAGTTCGTGGAAATGCGTGCGATCTTCGGGTCCTGAATGCATCTGATCCTGAGCGAGCAGCCGCCGCCGGTGAGCCATGCCGAGATAATCGCCCTGGTAGAGATGATCGACCAATACGTCGTAGCGGCCCGTGGCGACGCGGTTGTTGGGTGCTCCCAGGGCAGCGACGAAGGCCGAAGTCCCATAGATCAGGTTGACCAAAAGATTGCCCTCGACCGCGGTATCGAGGTCCTGGAAGGCGGTCGAACCCGGCTGGAGGTAGCCGGCGACGCTGCAGCCGCTGACCAGGGCCACGGCGGCACCCTTGCCCGCGACCACGCCGTTCTTGGCTTGTTGGCTGCTGAGCAGGGCGCCGGTCGGAGAACCGTGCGTGTTCCACCATACAACCCGGCGCAAGAAGCCGTTGAGGTGGCCCAGGAAAACTGATGCATCCTGCCAACCCTCGCCGATCCAAGGGAGAGCAGTGGCATAGGTGAGGAAAGCCTGGGCGCTCGAGTACTCCTCCAGCGGAGCACGTACGTAACAGGCCTTGTTGTTCTTGCAGGTTGCTTCTCCCTGGGCATGGACGGAGTAATAGTCGATCTCGCTCGGCCCGAGTACGCCCCACAACCGGGTGAGGAGTTCCCCGAACTGGGGAACATCGTTGCCGACATGGTAGAAGTGGCGCTCATAGAGATCGGGATGAGCATAAAAATCCAAAGCCTTGTGCAGAAAAGGAGTCAATTGGGAGGCATACCCTTCGTAGGTGTTCTTGGTTGCGTCGGTATATCCCACCGGCAGAAAAGCTGCCCAGAGTTCAGGTCCGGGGTTGGCTCCGTGCTCGAACCAGTCGTAGTCGTGCTGGGGGACGGTAGAGGAACCGTTGTTCCCGCTCGGAGCATCGGTACGGCAGGTCGCCCCGGATGCACCGGCGACGCACACGGGAAGTACGGTACCCGCGGACAAGTTCCTGACCACGGTCATGTCGAGGTCTTCGAGGTAGCGAGGGAAGAGCCTAGTCGACAGGATGTCGGGACGAGGTTTGAAATAGGTAGGTAGGGCCACGTCGCCCACGTAGAGGACGCCTTCGAGTTGAGCATGTTGGCCTCTCAGGGTCATGACCAGGGCTCTGACCTCTTCGGGCGTGCGATCATCGAGGCTCTGCTGCGGGACTATGGCAATGCCGAAGCCTCGTCGGCCGCAGGCGGCATTGACGTAACGGATCAGGTCGGCTTCGACGAGCGAATACAAGCGCTGATCGAGGAGCACCAACGCCCGGATCGTCCCTGGGCAATCCAGGGTTGGAAGCGGTTCTTCTGGACCGTCGAGCGGGGGTTCGCCACCTTGGGTGGGATCCTGGGACACCTCAGGTTGGGTCGGCTGCTCAACACCGGCTACAGGGGTCGGGTCTTCGCCGGTCACCGGGGCTTGTACCCCGGGCATGGTGAGGCCGCTGCGATCGTTCCCTGACGTATCCACCGGGGTTCCGCCCAAATCCGCTTGTCCATCCTGCGCAGGTGCCCGTTCAAGGCCTGTGGTCTCGGACCCGCAACCGTTCGTCGCCACTATCCAGAGCAGCAGGATACCGGACCGAGTGAGCCTCTTCACCTGGCGAATCATCAAGGACCCCCGAAGCCTGAACCATTCCCACCGACTGTACCACTTCTCGAGGCCGTGAATCCATCCACCGCATGGAAGAAGTCCTGCCCCGGGTCTCTTTCCGATCAGCGGTCGAAATACTTGGTCATCAGCACCACATTGCCCTTGAGGCTGAACTTGAGTTCGTCCATGCATTGGCGGACGAGGTAAATGCCTAGGCCCCCGGCTCTCTTGCCTTCCCGTTCCTCGCCTGCAGGGTCGAGATCTTTGGTTGCGAAAAAATGTTTGAAGTCGAAGCCCTCACCCTCGTCCTCGACCTTGAAAATGACCTTGTCGGAGAAAACCGTATAGGTGATCTTGAAGTGCTTACTGAGGTCGTTCTTGCAGCCCCATTCAATGGCGTTGTTCACCATTTCCAAGAACGCATAGGAAAGATCGTCGAGCTCGTCCTGGGAGAATCGTGTAGCCCGTATCAAATTGCCGAGATAACTGTCGAGCCGTTCGGCAAATTCGAAGCTGGCAATTATGACCCGAGCCTATCTGAGCCGCGCAAACGGCTTCTGCGAGCGGGTTGCGGAGAATTCGACGATTACAGGGTTTTCGCACACAAGGGTTGCTGGAATTGTGAGGCTGCTGATAACAAAATTTCTCGCACCGTTCTTTGTCGAGGGCAAAAACCTAGCCATGGAAGAATTGGGAGGAAGTCTTGAAGATGGAAATGATATTGGGGAAAAGAAGTATTGTAAATGCATAGAGGTTATGCAGAATCTGGTGCGAAAAATGACTGTTGCTCCAATAGAACTTCACGCTCAATATGCGTTTTCAACCATCAAAGAAGTTTATTGTGCTTATATTAACACTTTATTATAGACTGGACTAACGGAATATGCAAAGGCGATTGAAATATGGATCGAACGGAATAAACTCAAACGAATGGGACTGAAAAAAAACGGCCCTCCATCATCTCAGGCTTTGGTGCTGTTTGGCACAAATGACATTAACAAAAGACAACTCTGCACTCTAGTATGCAAAGAAATGGGAATACGGGTATGATAAGGCCTA
>Ga0156395_1080_pt2 | contig 13619 bp, 9 predicted proteins | sample RifOxyA3_FD_108039 | JGI IMG/M metagenome (GOLD analysis project Ga0156395, IMG submission 108039) | Deltaproteobacteria bacterium RIFOXYA12_FULL_61_11 | reverse complement strand
CGCGCCGTCGAAGGTCGCGTCGGCGGTCGCGGAGAGGTCGACATAGTCCTGGGAGGTACTGAAAATAGCGACGATCTTGTCGAGGGGAAAGGCCTCCAGATGTCCGCTGCCCGAGAAGGGATAGGGGGTCTCGAGCCCGAGTACGATGTCGGCGCGCAGATCGACTCGCCCTTCGTCGAAGGAATGGAGGGCGGCGGTCAGGCGCTGCTCGAGGAGTTCCGCCTCGAGGATGGTGTCGTGGTAACGGAAGATGTCGTAGGTCATGGTCGCAACGGTGACCTTCGCCACCACCCGCTCCAGGGAGGTAGGTTGCGCTCCGGTCGCGGCCGCGGTGAAGGAGCCCTCCCCGCTCAGGGTCGGGATCCCGAGGAATACGGCAAGCTCGCTCAGCTCGAAGGTACCGTTGAGATCGGCGTCCCAGGGGCCGTCGAGGTTGTAGCTGCCTTTCGCGTTCATGACTCCGACCGTGGACCTCGCTCTGGCTTTCTCCAGGAGCAGGATCGAACCCCGCACCGTTGCCGAGGCGTCGAGTTCAGCCACGCGGAGCGTGCGGCCGTCACGGCGTAGTTCTGCCGTGAGCCCGGACAAGCCGAGACGATGGGGAACGAAGGTTCCGCTGGTAAGGTCTTCGGCCAAGCGGACTGCGCTCGCCTCCCGGAGAGAGAGAGAGGCGTGTAGGTTGCTCTCCTCGAAGTCGAGCTCGAGTTCGAGCTCCCGGATGGTAAGGTTCCCGAACGCCAGTTTGACAAGATGCAGTACCTCGCGGACAGAGGTTTTTCCCCTCGATTCCCCGGTGCTCGGGGAGAGGCGCACCCGCACGTGGGGATGCTCCACGAGCAGGGAATCGAACTCCACGACCTTGGCGAAGAGTCGGCCCCAGGAAAAAGTCAGAGAGAGACGCGGGATCTCCAGGTCGAAGGTCGGTCCCCGCAACCGCACTCGTTCCAAGGTGAGTCGGTGAGGGTAGGCATCGAGCGAGTAGTATCCGAGGGACAGCTCCAGGCCGGCTCGGGCACGCAGTTGCTCGACCAGGATTGTGGCGAGGCCGCGCTTGAGCGCGTCCTTGTGGTATTCGTAGGCGAGCACGAGCGCGGCCAGGAGCAGAAGCGGCAACATCACTTTTTTGATCATGGTCGCGGTCGGACTACAGCCGGACTACAAGGTCGGGTTCATCATAAGGAAGGGGGGGGCTCCAGGCAAGAGGAACCCTGCACCCGGAGCGACCGAACTGTTCGAGACCGCAGTCCTGTGAATCGGAGGAGGGGGTTGCGGACCGGTGGAGGTTTTGCCCGGTACGGTTGCAACCAGAAGGGCGATCTCCTACAATGGGTCCACGTTGACCGCAACTGGAGTGGCGATGAGTACGCGGGTCGTGGCGATGACGAGACGCCTTCGTCGGCAGGGAAAGGTCGAGGTCCTCGAGGAGCAGCTCGAGGTCAAGGGGCGAGAACGGCTCGGCGAGCTGGTCGCCGAACTCGAGACCGTCCATCTCGGCAAGGGCGAAATGCTGGTCCAGGTCCTGCTCGACGGCAAGGAGGTCGAGACCCCTGCCGGCAGCGAATTGCCGATCGGCCCCGACCAGGTCGTGGCGGTGGAAACCGTCTCGGTCGAGCAGTTCATTCTCGAGGAGTTGCGCAATGCACAGCTCCATTTCAATGCCTTGCAGGAGCTGTTGGAAGACTGTCTGGTTCCCTGCCGAACCCGCAACATGACCGAGGTCTCGCGCCTGTTCCTCCATCTCTCCTCGTTGCTCCAGTGGGTCGCGCTCCTGACCTCGAACATCGAGTTGCATCTTCGGGAGTACCTCGAGGAGCGACGGCTCTATGACGAGTTCTCCCGTATCAGCGCGGGGTTGAACGCATCGATGAAGCACCTGCTCGACCTCAAGGACGAAGGGCGTTTCCCCGAGATCGCCACCCTCATCGAGGGGGACCTTGCCATAGCTGTGAAGAACTTCAACGAATTCCAGAGAACGACGAACTGGCGTTGACGTGGCTATCCCGTAGGGAGCAACCGCAGTATCACGCATCACTGGGTCATGTCGATGATCTGGGTCAGGGTCTTGTCGGCCTGGATGAAGACCTCCATCTCTTTGGGGGGATACTGCGGGTGGGACAATTTCAGGGTGTACTTGCCGGATTGCAAGCGGATCGGTTTCGTCGGGGTCTCGTCCACGGCCTTCCCGTTGATGTAGACCGTTGCCCAGGGCTTTGCCTGGACGATCAGGAGACCGAAGGACGGTGGGAGCTTCTTGAGCGTCCAGTTCACGGTCTTGGGAAGATCCGGGTTGTCGATGCTGATCACTCCGCTGCGGTCCTGGTACCCTTTCTTCGACAAGCGTAGCCGGTATTCCCGTCCGGGATAGATGTCCGGGAAGTCGAGCGGTGTCTTGCCCGCGAGGTCCTCGTCGAGATAGATCTCGGCGCCTTCGGGATCGGAACGGATGCACAACCTGCCTACCCTCGGGTACAGCCGGAAGTCCAACACTTCTTCGATTTCCGGCTTGAGCGCCACGGTCTTCTCGGCATTGCGATAACCGTCCTTCTCCAGTCTGACCGTAACCTGCTGGGGAGCCTCGAGTTGGTCGAAGGTGTAGGGAGTGCGGAAGCCCGTGTTGGTCGAGTTGAGATAGATGGTCGCGCCGTCCGGGGAGCTGGTCACGACGATCTTCCCGTAGCGGAGCTCTTTCTCGAGGGTGAACTTGAAATCCAGGGGACTGTCGAGGGTACTCACGGTGACCTGGATCTCTTGCTCGAAGGGCCGGTAGCCTTCCTTGAGGATGCGCAGGAGATGGGGTTTGGCGGTCAGTTCGACGTAGGACAGAGGGGAATAGCCGTTCGGCTCGGTGTCTCCCTCGACCGGGTCGATGAAGACCTTGGCACCTCGCGGGATGGTGTCGATGTTCACATAGCCCATGGTCGGCTTGACCGCGGCCTGCGTGGATTGGACCTCTTTCTGATACTGGTCGAAGATCTTGCGTTTATCACCCTTGTCCATGATGGTCTTGAGGCCGAGGAAGAGCATGACCAGGGCTGCCAGCATGGCGACGCCCAGGACGATGGATCGGACCTGCGACGGTCTGAGGGTTCCGACCAGACCGTTCTTCTTCTTGAACAGGTGATAGCTCTCCTCGGCGCGATACTTGATGTTGGAACCAGTGATGAGGTTCACCGCGCTGGCTTCGTCGAGGAGCAGTTTGTCGATGTCGAGATCGACGTCGGGGGAGCCGGGCAGGCGGGACTGGATCGTCTCGGCGTTCTCGAGGTCGATCATACCATCGGCCCGCTGGGTCGGCGCGTTCTCCAGATCGACCTCGTGGCGCCTTTGCCGTTCGTGCAGGACGTGCTGGTGTTGGATGTCTTCCTCGAAGATGGTCTTGAGGAAGGACGACAGTTTCATCGGGGTGAAATCGGCATGGTAGATGTTGAGGAAGCGGGAGAGGTCGGCTTGCATCTCACCGGCGCTCTGGTAGCGGCGGTTGAGGTCCCGTTCCAGCGCGGTCAGGGTGATGATGTTCAGCTCTCGTTCGACCATGGGATTGAAGACCGAGGGGTACTTGATCTCCATGGTCTTGACCCGTTCCAGGGTGTCGAAATCGCTCTCTCCCAAGAACAAGCGCTGACCGGTGAGCAGTTCCCAGAGCACGATGCCGGTGGCGAAGATGTCCGAACGGTGGTCGACGTCTTGGCCGCGGGCTTGCTCGGGAGACATGTAGCCGAACTTGCCCTTGAGAACGCCGGCCTGGGTCTTCCCCTCGGCGACCCCACGGGCCTTGGCGATGCCGAAGTCGACGATTTTCACCTCGCCCTCGTACGAGACCATGATGTTCTGAGGGCTGATGTCGCGATGGATGATGGGATGGCCGATGTCGGGCAAGGTGCGTTTTTGATGGGCGAACTCGAGGCCTTTGCAGGTCTCGGCGATGATGTAGGTGGTTTGCTCTACCGAGAGATGCAACCCCTTACTCTTGCACTTCTTCACGATTTCCCGGAGGTTTTTCCCGGCGATATACTCGAGGGCGATGAAGTACTCGTCCTTGATCTGGCCCATCTCCCAGATCTGGGCGATGTTGGAATGTTGCAGCATGACCGAGATCTTGGCTTCGTCGAAGAACATGTCGACGAATTCCTTGTCCTCGGCGAGGTGGGGGAGAATTCTCTTGATGACCAGGTACTTTTCGAACCCTCCGACCCCACTGAACTTGGCCTTCCAGATTTCGGCCATGCCCCCGGTGGCTATTTTCTCGAGCAAGGTATACTTGCCGAAACTCGCAGGTAAGGTTGCCATTCGCGGCTAGAGTTGCGTCGGGACGCTCAACGAGCCCCGCGACCATGGTTACACAAGTCCCCAGAACTGTAGACCCGGGTCAGTCCTTTTTCAAGACGATGTGGTGGGAAATGTGCGTTCCGACTTGACAAGAAGTCTAAGTGGCTGTACGAACAATGCCTTCACGGGAGCATTCGGCGAGCAGGAGGGCGGCATGGGGACGAAGAAGGTGTGCCGGTTGCGGTTCTCGTTGACACCGCAGACCGTCTGTCACCTCGGTACCGTGCGGCTGGTGCTCCTCAATAACCTGATCACCCGACAGAAGAAGGGAAAACTGGTCTTCCGGTACGACGATCTCGAGTCCGGGACCCTGACCCGCAAACAGGAGACCCAAACCATCGAGAGCTTGCGCTGGTTGGGTTTGACCTGGGACGAGGGCGTGGATGTAGGTGGCGACTATGGCCCCTATCGTCAGTCCGAGCGGCGGGCCATGTATCAGAAGTATGTCGAGAAACTTGTCGACGAGGGCAAGGCCTACGAGTGTTTCTGCACCAGCGGAGAGCTGGAATACGCGCGCAAGCAGTCCCTTCGCTCGGGCTTGCCTCCGAAATACAACGAGAAGTGCCGGTTCCTCTCCGAGACCGAGAAGAACGAGTACCGGAAATCCGGGCGCAAACCCGTGCTGAGGCTCCGGGTGGCCGAACAGGAGGTCGGGTTCGAGGATCTCGTACTCGGTGAGGTCGTGGCTGATACCGCAGAATTCGGTGATTTTGTCATCGTGAAAGCCGATGGTTCGCCGATGCCCAACTTCGCGAGCGTGATCGACGACCACCTCATGAAGATCACCCATGTCCTGCGTGGGCACGACCACCTTGCCAATACCTATCGGCAACTCATGGTCATCTCTCAGCTTGGGATCCAAGCCCCGGTCCTGGCCCATGTCCCCATCCTGGTCAACCAAGATCAGTCCCGGCTGAGCAAAAAGTACGGTTCGGTCGTCCTCAACGAGCTTCGCGAGATGGGTTTCCTGGCCGAGGCCATCGTCCACCTCCTCGCCCTTGCGGAACTGGGACCGGGTATCGGTCTGGAAAAACCTTTCACTCTGGAGGCCTTCGCCAAGAAATACAAGCTCGGGCCGGGAGAGGGAACCCAGGTCGTCTTACCACGAGAACAGCTCGCCGACATCAATATTATGCATATCAATAAACTGCGACTTCAGGAGTTGGTCGGCCGCCTGACCCCCTTCTTGGCAAAAGTGCGTTTCCCGAACGAACACATCATGTTGCGTACGCTCTCGGCCCTACAGCCGGGCTTGAAACGTCTGGACGAGATCGGACAGCGTCTCTCCTTCCTCGCTTCGTCGCGCTACGATTATCAACGGGAGTATTTTCCCGTGACCTCTCGAGACGAGGTGCGTGGACTCGTCGATTCCCTGAAGGTCCTCGCTCAGAAGTTGCGGGAACTTCCCGAATGGCGTGGGGAAGAAGCCGAGAGGCTGGTCAAGGAAGTCGCCGAGGAGCGCGGGGAGTCTGCCCGCTTGGTAAAGTCCGTCATGGTGGCCCTGACCTTTGGCGGCAGTGAGTTGAGTCTGCCGGTGATCGTCGAGCTGCTCGGTCCGGAGGTCACCCTCAAGCGTTTCGATCTCGTGTTGGCCTTCCTCAAGGCGGAGTGCCGCTGAAAAGTCGGCGTTCTCCTCAGCGCTTCTGCTGATACTCGCGTTTTTTCTGCAGGTACCGTTGATACACCTCTGCGGCATTCTTGTCCTGCTCGGACATGTGCTCGAGCAAGGCCTGGCCCGTGGTGGCGAGAGCGTTTTCTATATTGCCGAGCCGCTCTTCGAGAACCGCACAGAGGAGGAGGACCCGGGCCCGCTCTTCGGACGGGAGCGTGTGCTCGAGAAGGGTTCGGGCAACGGTCAGGGCTTTGACGTCCTGCCGCTGTCCATAGTGCAGGGTGAGCAAGTTCCAGAGAGCCTTGCGTTGGATCTCCCCATGCTCGGGTGCAAGTATCGCAGCTCGGTGGAAACAGGTACGCGCGAGCTCTCCGGCATTGGCCCGTTGGCGCAGGACGCCGAGGTTGAGCAAGGCCGTGGCGCGTAACTCGGAGGGCAGCTCTACAGCCGCGAGCAACTCTTCGTATTTGAGCGCGGCGAGTTCGAAGCGGCCGAGCTGTTCGAGGAGTAATGCAACGTTGAACATCAATGCCTTGCGACCAGCAGAGTCCCCGATCGAGTCGCAGACACCGATGGCCCGTTCCGCGAGTTCGAGGGCTTTTTCCGGGCTGTTCCGCTGGCGTCGGTAGTCGATACCGAACAACAACAAACGAAGGGTGCCGTGGTGGTACCCGAGTTCGGCGAAAGATTTTTCGAGGTCGGCGAATTCCCGGCCGAAGTCCTGTTCCCCAAGAGAGGTGCTGCGGCGTTCGAGTTCGCTGAGGCGTTGTTCGAGCGCTTCTGTCCGCTCGAGTTGTTCCAGGGTGAATTTGTAAGTGAGCTGCCGACTTTCGGAGGGCGGGAGCGTGCTCGTTGGTTGATGCACCGACGTTTCCGCGGGTGGGGATGGGGCCGGGGCGGGGGGAGGCACCTGTGGTGGGGTGGATCGCCCGGCGCCGCAGCCGAGGACCCAGCACCAGCAGAGGATCAGGATCTTGGTGGTCTTAGCCATCCCCTTCCCCCCTCAGGTCGCGGTAGGTCGGGCTCTTGGCCAAGATGTTCGCTGCGATGAACTTGGGGATGTAGTTCTCGGTCTCTTCCTTGAGCACGCCCATACGGACCAGGTACCAGAAGTCCCGACACTTGATAGGGTCGTCAATTTTCTTCAGCCGGGCCCGGATGATCCCGTCTCCAGCATTGTAGGAAGCGAGCACGAGCATGAACGAATCGATGCCGAAGACCGAGATCAGGTCGAGCAGGTAGTCCCTTGCTGCGCGGGTCGATTTCACGGGGTCGGTTCGTTCGTCCAGTTGTTTATCCACGCGGAGACCGTGTTCCCTGGCGGTTGGAGCCATGAATTGCCACATGCCGGTGGCTTTCGAGGATGGGTTGACGGCGTCGGGCACGAACTCACTCTCGATGAAGGCGATGTAAGCCAATTCGATGGGCAGGTTCTTCTCGGCGAAGAGTTGCTCGATGACCGGCATGTACCTCCGGCTGCGTTGGAAGGCGGCGATGGTGCGACCCCGGATACGCGTGGCGTAGAAATCGAGGAAGTACTGGACGCGTTCGACGAAGACGGAGGGGATATTATAGTTGGTCAGACCGAAGGGGCGCAGCACGGCCATGATCTGCTCGTGGATCGGCTCGACCTTGGGCTTTTCCTGGATCGGCAGGGTGTCGATGATGAGCACTCGGCGTTGGATGAGTTCGTTCAAGGCCGCGATCTTCACTTCCTTGTTCTCCAGGGTGGCTTCGGCGCGGATGTCGTTCTCGAGCTTGGCGATGGTGGAGTCGAGGCGTTGCAGATTGGCCAATTTCTGGTCTATGTCCGGCAAGTACCCGAAGCGTGAGTACAGGAGTATCAGGAGAGCTAGACCGAAGAACCCGCCGACCGCCAGGTACAACTCGCGTCCTCGCAGGTGTTCCCGCAGTGACCTCGGGGGAGGAGGCGGCATGGGGGCGGCGCGGAGGGTCTTTTGAATACGGCTGGAGGCGGTCGGCCGTTCGAGCTTGGAGACCACGCGCGAATTGGCGATGAACTCCTCGGGTCCCGCCGTGATTTCAACGGTCAGGCGAGGGCCGTCATGGCCGAGTTCGATGACGTCGCCGTGCGTGAGATGCACGGCGTTGATGCGGACGCCGTTGTGGAAGGTGCCGTTGGTCGACCCGAGATCGCGCAGGAGGAAGCCCTGGGTGGGGTCGAAGGTGATTTCGGCATGCTTGCCGCTCACGATCATGGACGTGTCTGCATTCGAGAAGGCTAGATCGTTCGAGGTGTGCCGGCCGAGGGTGGTCGTCCGCCGAACGATGTGGTGGCGGCGGGGGATACCCTCGTGGGTGTATGTGAGATAGACGGCCATCGGTTCGCGTTGTGAAGCCCTGAGCCCGGTCCGGTCGTGATCCTGTTCCGGGGCACCCTGTTCCGGGAGCCTCGTGGAACGGAAGAGCGACTGTCCCATTATCGGAATAGAGTCTCAGAGGTCAAGTTTGCACTTTTCCCTTGTTCGACGAGGAGCTCGCGGCTAGGATCGAACCCCCGGCTCGAGCTGGGAGGAGGGAGCATGTCCTTGGGCGCCGATCGTCGTAAGTTTTTCCTGGTCCTCGGGGTGATCGTCCTGGTGGTAGCCGCCGACCAGGCCACCAAGATCGCCATCGACCGGCATTTCGTTCGCCACGACAGGGTGGACCTCGGTGAGGGGAGGACCTTGCAACGCAGGGTGGTGCTGCAGCCGCCCATCGAAGTCGTCGCGGGGTTGTTCAACTTGCAGTACGTGGAGAATCCGGGGGTGACCTTCGGGATGCTGCGCAATCTCGACGACTCGGTGCGGAGGCCGATCCTCCTGACGATCCCCACGCTCGTCATGGTGTTGCTCCTGTTCATCATCTGGAAGACGCCCGCGACCGAAGTGGTCAGTTTCCTGGGACTCTCCTGCATCGTCAGCGGCGCTATCGGCAACCTGATCGACCGAGTCCGCCTCAACTACGTGATCGATTTTCTCGATGTGTATCTGGGGAGTTATCACTGGCCCTCCTTCAACCTCGCCGACTCCGCAATCAGCGTGGGAATGGGATTGCTGGTCATCGAAATGCTACGCGGCAAGGAGCCCTTCAATGTGCGCCGGAACAAGAGTGAGCTTCACCAAGGTCCACAGCGCGGGTAACGATTTCATCATTCCCGAGGACCTCGCAGTGCCGGAGGAAGATCTTCCCGCGGTGGCACGCTTCCTCTGCCGGCGCAAGGTCGGAATTGGTTCCGACGGTCTCATCCTCTATTCCGTCAGCGGTCGTGAGGCGTTGCGCTTCCGCTTCTTCAACCCGGATGGTTCCGAGGCCGAGATCTGTGGCAATGGGGTCATCTCGCTTGCAACCTACTTGCACCGGGTTGCCGGGGTTGCCGGTCGGCGACTCAGGTTGGAAACCAAGGCGGGTGTGCGTTGGGTCCTGCTCAAGGGAGAGGAAGTCTTCGTCAACCTGGGGAAGCCGCGTTTTGCCCTCGAGAGCGTGGCCGAGGAATTGCTTGATCGCGAGATGGCGGTCGGCGACCGGCAACTCCGTCTGAACTACGTCAGCCTCGGTAATCCGCATTGCACGGTCTTCGTCGATAGCGTGGATTTGCTCGATCTGATGAACGACGGCCGCCTCATCGAAGACCTGCCGATCTTCCCCGACGGTGTCAACGTCGAGTTCGTCCAGCACCTCGATCAGAACAATCTGGTGGCCCGCTTCTGGGAACGAGGAGCGGGAATAACCCTCGCCTCGGGTTCGGGAGCCTCGGCGGCCGCGGTGATCAGTATCGTGCATCGGCGCTGCGAATCCCCGGTCACGGTGCATACCGAGATCGGAAAATTGCAGGTCTATTGGCGCCGCGGTTCGGCCATCGTCTTGCGGGGGAAGGGCGAGATCGTGTATCGCGGAACGGTCGAATTGCCCGCGGAGTGGCCTGACTGAACTCGGCCACGGGCCTGGGTTGGCTCAGCGCACGTCCCAGTCCTCGAAGATAGCGGCAAAACGCGGTTTGACCAGTATTGCGTACCTGCGGAACAATTCGCCGCGGCCCGGTTCGCGGGTTGCGTGCACGGCCAGGACCCGGAGGGTCTCGAGGTAGGCCATGGCCTGGCAAAGGGTCTCGGCGTGCTCCATGAGCAGTTCGAACTTTTCCTCGGTGAACCACGTCTTCGCTTTGAACAACTTGGCCAGCTCGGCGAAGTCCCATTTCTCCAGACCGGGTTTGAACACCCGCATCAGCAAGGAGGAAAGGGCTTTTTTGAAACGGTACTGGAGGTTGATGAAGTCGCGTTGGTACTCGTTGTCCTCGCTGAAGTAGACCCCGAAGGGGTGGGAATAGAAGATGGTCTGGAAGAAGCGGCCCGGATTCTTCATGATGTATTTCATCACATCCTTCATCGCCATCAGGGCCTGGATCTGCGAGGTTCCCTCGTAGAGAAGCGGACCGAAGCTGTCGCGGTGGTAGCGCTCGGCGTCGTATTCGCGCATGAAGCCGTAACCGCCGAGGGCCTGGACGGCCATTTGAGAGAGTTTGGTATAGGCTTCTGCACAGTAGTACTTGACCAAGGGCGTGCGCCGCCGGACCCATTTCAGTGCGGCCTGGTGTTGCTTGCGCTTGTCTTCGCAGAGCTCACCGGTATGGCGGAGCTCAAGGTCGAGGCGCTGGTAGATGTCGAAGTGGCTGCCAGTATCGACCAGCATGGCCCGGATGGCGTCGCGCTCGGTCTCCCAGTCCTCGAAGTTGCGTCGATAGAGAGGTAGTTCGAGCAGAGGTTTGCCAAACTGGGTCCTGGTCAGGGCGTATTCGCGGGCATAGGCCAGGCAAGCCTCGATGCCGCCAAGCGCCTGGAAGCCGACACCGATACGGGCCTCGTTCATGAGGTAGAGCATGTGGTGGAAGCCCTCGTTCTCCTGTCCGATGATCCGGGCCACGGTGTCCTCGTAGACCACCTCGCAGGTGAAGGATCCGTGCAGGCCGAGCTTGTGCTCGTCCTTGGTCACCCGGTAGTTGAGGCGGGTCTTGCCGTCGACCTCGAGGTCTTGTTCGACGAAGAAGAGGGACAACCCGGCCAGGCCCTCGGGGGCACCTTTGACCCTGGCGAGGACGAAGCCCAAGCCTCCGGCCGCGTTGGTGATGAAGATTTTCGCCCCATTGAGCAGGTAGGTCCCGTCGGCCTGCTTCACGGCCGAGGTCTTGATCGCGCCGACGTCGCTGCCGGCTCCGGCTTCGGTCAAGCACATTGATCCGCTCAGCTCGCCCGCCACGATGCGGGGGACGATCCTGGCCGCGGTATCGCGGTCGCAGAAGCGCTCGACCATGTCGGCGATCGTCCCGTAGAAACCGACCTGGGTCGCCGCGGCGATGCAGGCCCGGTTCATTTGCGTGAAGGCGATGAGACTGACCAGGGCCGGCGCGCCGAGCCCACCGTGCTCGGCGGAGACCGAGAGGCCGTAGGCCTGCAACTCTTTCGCCTCGTCGTAGATCTTCTGCAACAGCTCGCCGGGGACCGTGCGGCCGTCCACAATCGTGCCGGCGCCGTCTTCGTCGAGCTTGCGAGCCCGGCCGGCTACGGCGGTCGCGGTCCACTCCCCGGTCGCGGTGAGCAGCTCTTCCAGGAAATTCAAGACCTCGTCCTTGTCCTTGAAACCCTCGGGGGTCGGATACTCCTTGTAGTACAGGGGCAGGATGGTGTCCCAGTCCACGGCGTTGCGGAACAACCAATGCCACTCGAGCGAATCGGTGTAGTAGTTCATCGGAAACCTCCTCGACAGGGTCATACCGACCGGATGCGCGACGCCCACGGCTCGATCCGCGGCGCATTCGGGGTTGTAGCCCAAGCCGGGCGGTTTGGCAATTAGCGAGGTCGGTGGCAATGCCCTACTTGGATGTATGCTCGTATGCTCCGAGGTCGAAGCCGCTGCCCGAGGGGCGCGGTGACCCTGCGATATCGTGATCGTTCTCCACGGTAGTGCCGGCATGCAAGGCGGGGGAAGTTGGAAGCAACCGGAAATCATTTCCGACAAGATCCACGAAGAGGGGATCGATGTCCCAGAGATCGTGGATCCCATTGGGGGAGGGCAAGCGGCCGACCGCGGGTTGAGCGTCGGCGCGGAAGACGAGGTTGTAGTCCTCGACGATATCGACATTCGCCGTACCTTTCAGTTCCATCGCGCGATATTGGAAGTGATAGAAAATATTGTTGAAAATTGAAATAGTGGAGGCCGCTTGCAGGACAATCCCCACCGGCCAGCAGTCCACCCCGACCTGGCAACCCTTGAGGATTGCAGGATCCAGGATACCGACGAAGGTATTATTGACGATCGTGGAATTCTTCAGGCTGTTTTTCCCTGCGTGGATACCGACGTACGCGACCACCACATTGTTCTTGAATACCAAGTCGCTGGCATCGGCGATCATGAAACCGGTCGCGGCCTCGACACTGGAATGGTACTGGGGGTTGATGCAGCGATTCCCGTCGAACACGATGTGATGAGCGGGCACGCGGCCGTTCTCGGCGACGAAGGTTTGGAAGCAGTCCGTATGGGAGTCGATAACGGCTTGACCGTCGAAGACGATGTCATGGATGTAATTGTTCTTGAACAGGTGCCCCGAGCCGTGGAAATGAATACCGTCCGCATCTGCCCAAGCAGGCGATGGGATTCTCGCCGGATGGTGCTGGATGGTGTCCCAGATCTCATTTCCTTCGACGAGATGATCCCTACCGCGAATATCGAGACCGAATTGCGCACATCGCTGGATCCGATTGTTGCGGACAATGCACCGCTCGGTCCGGTTCGGATCCTCCGCCGAAGTCCTCAGGATGATACCGCCCTCACTGGCAAAGTAGATGGTATTCTCCTCCACTCTGCAGTTGGCGCCAAAGACATCAATGCCATAACCGAGCGCATTGTTGATGGTAAAGCCCAGGATCGAAACGCCGTCGACCGGCACCGCTCCCCCGACCCGAACGCTCTTCACCGAAACCATCCCCTCCGCGCGGAGTGAGATACCTCCCGTGGTGACGACGACGTGCTCATCATACACACCCGGTCGTATGATCGCCGTTTCCCCGGATGCGAGCGATCGCACGGCTTTCATGACCGTTTTCCAAGGAGTTGCCGAACCACCGTCATACTCATCGGAGCCCTCAGTGCCATCGACATACTTGCAGGTTGTGCAGGGCTCGGAGGATTGCGGTGGCATGGAAGGGGGCCATACATCAGCGCTGGTCTCGGGGACTGGATCGACCGTCTCCGGTGGATCCTGGTGCTCTGGGCTCACGTCCTCTTCTTCGACCTGCATTGGCAGGGACGATGGTGGGGCAGGATCTCCAACCGCAGGTGGGTCGAGATGAGATTCAAGCGCCCCATCCTCAAAAGAGGTGACGGGCGATGTTGGGAACCCGGCAGAATCACCGGAAATATCGAGGTTCCCAGCAAGACCGCTGACTGACGGTCCGGGACCCGCGCCAGGATCGTACACCGGTCCTCCCTCGGGCACGGTGGTTTCGTTGGAATAATCTACAACCGCTTGGTCGACACAGGAGAAGAACGGCAGTCCGCATATTCCCACCAGGATGGCGGGATACCATGCCCATACTCCAACCGATCTTGCGGGCATACAATGCTTCTCAAGAATTGGACCCAGGAAGGTAGAGTAGCTCAACTGGAAAAAAATCCAAGTTTCACTCAA
>Ga0156395_1082_pt1 | contig 13650 bp, 8 predicted proteins | sample RifOxyA3_FD_108039 | JGI IMG/M metagenome (GOLD analysis project Ga0156395, IMG submission 108039) | Deltaproteobacteria bacterium RIFOXYA12_FULL_61_11 | reverse complement strand
GCAACTGCAGGACCACCTGTTTGAGAGCATTCTCGGGATCGAGTATCACTTCTGCTCTCCTTCGCTGGAGACCAGCTTGAAGGTGCGGTCGAGGGCCGCTTCGACCAGGGCTCCGGTCGGATCCCAGCGTTTCGACAAGGAGAGACCCAGCTTGTTCTGACGGAGCACCAGGCCATCCGGATCGGGCGAGTTGAACATCAGGGTATCCTCGTCGATGCGCTCCTGGTTATAGAGTTCGACCAGGGCCTGGTCGAGGGACTTACTGCCCTGGACCTCGGAATACGCTTCGAGCAATTCGCGCATGCTGAGCTGACGATCCTGATCCTGGTGGCCCAGGATCAGGGCCTGGACCTCAGCGTTCATGCGCATGATTTCCAACACGAGTTCGACGGGTTTCGGTTTCCCGGTGACCAGGATCTGCGCTAGGCCGAGTTTGTACTGGGTGGCGAGCACCTCTCGGACCTTTTTCTCGTCGCTGGGCGGATACATCTCGACGATGCGGGTCACACTCTCGGCGATGGTGTTGGCGTGCAGGGTCGCCAGGATGAGGTGGCCGCTGATGGCAAGGTCGAAGGCCAAGGACATGTCAGAGGCATTGCGGATCTCTCCGACCATGGCCACGTTGAGGGTCTGGCGCACCGCGCTGCGCATGGCCGTTTGCGCATTCACGGTGTGCATCCCGACCTCGCGTTGCAGGACCACGCTGTTGGGGTAACGCTGCGCCGGGAATACGACCTCGATCGGATTTTCGATGGTCAAGAGGTTGATGCTTTTGGTCTTGAGCAGGTAGTCGAGCAGGGCGGCCATGGTGGTGGACTTGCCGCTGCCGGTGACTCCGTTGATCAACACCAGGCCCATGCGCAGGGAAGCCACGGTGTCGACCACCACCTTGGGCAACCCGAGCTGGTCCACGGTCAGCGGTTCCTCGGCCAACACCCGCATGGTCACATGCAGGCCGTGTTCTGAAAGCCCGTCGAAACAATCGGCCAGGTTGACGCGATAACGCCGACCTGACCCCGTGCGATACGCGATGTCCGATTCGAAGGAGGGGACCCCCTGCCGCTCGAAGGCCAGTTGGGCCTCGGGGTTCTTCGAAGCCGCGAGCATCAGCCGTGCGAGCCGTTCGGTGATCTTACGTTCTTGCTCGAGCTTGACCGACCGGACCGGGAGCATACCCCCAACCACGGTGACATAGGGGTGAGGCTTGTTCGGGTTGAGTACCAAATCCTTGGGTTTGGGGTTCTTTACGGCCGACAGGGTCTCGCAGAAGTCGTTCCACCACGTGGCCAGAGCTGGGTCGTCGAACTCCGCGGGGTTGGTGCAACCCGCGGCTCCGGTGAAGATCGGGTCGAGTTCCCCCTGGAAGGAGATACCCGAGGGAGGTGGAGTGGGCTGGGACGGGCTTTTCGCGTCTGGACCGGTGGGGTCCATCGAGGCTTCGGATGGAGGTTCGGTCGGCACCACCAGGGCATCCGGGCGAGGGCTTGCCATTTCCTTGGCTGGAGTTGTTCCCTGGCCGGCGAGGAACACCACCAGCGTGGGACGCCCCGCAGTAAGGCTCGGCTGTACGGTAAAATTCCGTTCGCGGCCCTCGATCACCAAGGAATAGGAGAAGGTCTTGTCTTGGATTTCGGTCCAGGAGGTCGGTGGTGGACCTTCGACCTGGCTGGTCAGTTCACGTACCAGGGCGCGAAAAGTATCCTGGTCGATGGGCACCTTGGGGTTCTCTCTCTCCTGGCCGCCGAGTCGCACCACCAGTGGAGCCTCGGGCCGGAAAGAGCAGGCGTCGATGCCCTGCCGCAAGCAGGAAGCGAACAGACGTTGCAGGAAATCCTTGCTCTGGTCCGCGTCGAAGGCTGTCATTTCGCCCCCTTCGGGCCGGGCCGTTCGACCCGGAAAATGGACTTGTCCTCGGCGAAGCGCATCGCCTCTTCCACGGCCACCAGACGCCGTTGCACCAGGTCGAGCAGCGACTGATCCATGGTCTGCATGCCCAGGCTCTTACCGGTCTGGATCGAGGATTTGATCATGAAGACCTTGTTCTCGCGGATGAGGTTGTTCACCGCGGGAGTGCCGACCATGACCTCGAGCGCGGCGACCCGGCCACCGCCGGTGCGGCGCAAAAGGTTCTGCGCAATGACTCCTTTGAGCCCCTCGGAGAGCAGCATGCGGATCTGTTCCTGCTGACCGTGGGGAAATACGTTGATGATGCGTTCTATGGTCTTGGGCGCGCTGTTGGTGTGGAGGGTGCCGAAGACCAAATGGCCTGTCTCTGCCGCGGTCAGGGCCAGCTCGATGGTCTCCAGGTCGCGCATCTCGCCGACCAGGATGATGTCCGGGTCCTCGCGCAAGGCTGCTCGAAGGGCCGCGGCGAAAGACTGGGTGTGGCGGTGGACCTCGCGCTGGTTGACCAGACAACGTTTGTTCTGGTGGACGAACTCGATCGGGTCCTCGAGGGTGATGAGGTGATCCTCGCGGGTCGAGTTGATGTGGTCGATCAGGGCCGCCAGGGTGGTGGATTTTCCGCTGCCCGTGGCTCCGGTGACCACCACGAGGCCCTTGGTCAGGTCAGTGAATTGCAGGATCGCCTTGGGCAGGTCCAGGTCCTGGACCGAGAGGATCTTCTCCGGGATGCGCCGGAACACGGCTGCTACGCCGCGATGCTGTTGGAAGACGTTGGCTCGGAACCGGGCCAATCCGTTGATCGAGTAGGCGAAGTCCACGTCTCCGGTCGCCTCGAATTGCTCGCGAATGCGGTCGGGCATGATCTCGTAGAGGAGGAAACGGCACTCTTCGTTGCTCAGTTCCTTGATTTCCAGCGAGACCACGCTGCCGCTGACCCGAAGCTTGGGGGGGGCTCCGGACGAGAGGTGCATGTCCGAGGCCTTCTGCTCGACCATGAACCTGAAAAGGCTGTCGATCTTGGCCATTGCGCCGAACCTCCTCGCCCTCGGGTGGGGTCGCTGTCCTCCCGGAGGAGCGCCATAATGCCTGCTCGCGGCTGAAAGTGCAACAACCTTGTTCTCGCCTCGGGTATGCCTTCAGTCTTGGGGGGGCGAGTGGGAAGAACGCATCGTGGTTGACTGCAAAAACGTCCCCTGCTAGGCAAGCAGCATCGGAGGTCCAGCGTGAAAGTAACCCTCATTCATCCCTGTATCGGCAGAATCCCGGGCAAGGACTATATCAAGTCCTGGCAGATGGAAGCCTTGCCGCCGGCTCAACTCGCCGCTCTGACCCCCTCCGGAATCGAGGTGGTCTTCCACGACGACCGCTTGGAGCCCATCCCCTTCGACGACCCGACCGACCTCGTCGCGCTCAGCGTAGAGACGTATACCGCGAAACGAGCCTATCAGATCGCCACCGAATACCGCCGCCGGGGCATCCCCGTGGTCATGGGCGGTTTCCATGCAACCCTGGTCCCGGACGAGGTCCAGCGTTATGCCGAGGCCATAGTCCTCGGTGAGGCAGAGGAGACGTGGCCCCGGTTGCTCGAGGATTTCCGCTCGGGGGGGCTGTGCCGTCGCTACCAAGCGGAACGGCGCCCTGCACTTGGTTCGGTCCGTCCGGACCGGCGCATCTTTGCCGGTAAACACTACCTCGACCTGCGGTTGCTTGAGGCCAGCCGTGGCTGTCGGATGAGCTGTGATTTCTGCGCCATTCAGACCTTCTTCGCCTCGACCCACCGTCGCCGCGAGGTTGCCTCCATCGTCGAAGAGATCCGTTCTTTCGGAAAGAATCCACCCCTCCTCTTCTTCGTCGACGATAACCTCGTCGCGACTCCGGCTTGGACCAAAGAACTGTGCCGCGCCATAGAACCGCTCGGTGTGCAGTGGGTAGGGCAGGCCGCGATCACCATGACCCGCGACGAGGAATTGCTCGAGCTGCTGCACCGGAGCGGCTGCCAAGGGGTGTTGATCGGGTTCGAGAGTCTCGACCCGCGGAACCTAGCGGCCATGGGGAAAACCTTTGCCCATACCGACGACGGGCTTGAGGCCGCGCTCGAACGTTTACGCCGGCACCATTTGCGGCTCTACGCCACCTTTGTTTTCGGTTACGAGCACGATACCCTGGAGAGCTTCGAACGCACGGTCGAGTTCTGTCGGCAGCAGCGGATTTTCATGGTGGCCTTCAACCACCTCACTCCCTTTCCCGGTACTCCGTTGTACAAGAGGCTTGAAGCCCAGGGTCGCTTGCTCTTCCCTCGTTGGTGGCTCGACGACGCTTATCGGTACGGCATGGCGCCCTTCTCCCTGTCCCTCCCGGCCGAGGTGGTCACCGAACGCTGCGTGGCCGCGCGTAAAGCCTTCTATAGTCTCGCCTCCATCGCCGGACGTCTGCTCGAACCGACCAACACGGGTAACCGGCGCATGTTCCAGGCCTATGTCTTCATCAACCTGCTCTTGAGAAAAGAAGCCGCCCAACGCGAGGGCTACCCCCTCGGCGATCTCACCTTCCGTGGACCTCTCCTGGAGGTGGGCCAGCGGCGTCCCGTGCAGGTTGCCCTGGGGGCTTGATCGCATGCCAGACGCAAGAGAAATCTATAGGTTGCAACCAGAGCGCTATGATGAACTGGTTCGCTGGGAGGATCGCGATGGTACGGTACTCTCCTGCCTCCGAGCCCTGAGGCCTCTCGAGGGCGCGAAGGTGATCGAATTCGGGGCGGGGACGGGACGGTTGACGAGACTGCTCGCACCTTACGTGCATTCTATCAAAGCGTTCGAGCTCGAACCCACCATGGTCGAGGTGGCTCGGCATACGCTCGCTCAGCTCGGGATCAAGAACTGCGAGCTCAACGTAGCCGATAATATCCGGGTGCCGGTGCCCGATACCAGTGCTGACCTTGCCCTTGCCGGATGGACCTACGGACACCAAACCGTGTGGAACGAGGCCGCTTGGAGGCCTCAGATCGAGCAGGCCTTGGAAGAAATGCTGCGGGTCCTCCTGCCCGGTGGTATTGCCGTGGTGTTGGAGACCTTGGGGACGGGGCACACCAACCCGTTCGATCCTCCCCCGGGCCTGGCCGACTATTTCGCCCTGCTCGAGGAGAGGTATCATTTCAAGCGTACATGGCTACGCACGGACTACGAATTCCCCAGCAAACAACGCGGGGAAGAACTGCTTCGTTTCTTCTTCGGCGACGACACGGCCAGGAAGTTCTTGGCCGTCGACGGTACCAGGTTCCCCGAATGCACCGGCGTGTGGTGGCGGAGGAAAGGAATCCCCGATCAGGGAAAGGTCCCGATCCTCTGATCCAAGGAACCCGTAAACCTTTGCCTTCACAAGAGGACAGAGGTCTTTGCCTGGTCGGCGAGCCCCCAGAGGTTTGCAACATGGACACACTGCGTGTGCACTATGAAGCGACCGATTATCTCATGGGGGCGGTACAGCGCATCCCGGTATCGTCGTACCCGGTGTCGGGGGCGCCTCCGACGCGAGACACGGAGGACACGTTAGCGCGTTCGCTATGCCAACTTCCCCCACGCATCCCCCTGGTCGCTCCGGTCGAAGGACCGGACGGATCGGTCTGCGCATCGGCGGGATACGTGTCGTACCAATCGAGGACCCATTCACGGACGTTGCCGATCAGATCGTGGAGTCCGAAGGGAGAACGTCCGTCGAGGGTCCGATAGGTGCCATGCAGCGAACCGTCGAAGTAACCGACCGTGGTGGTCGGCCCACCGCACTGCGTGTAGGGCAAGTCCATCGAATCATAGGGGTCGAAACTGTCCCAGAAATTCGCCCGGTTCGTCTCCATCAGGTTGCCCCAGGGATAGCTCCGGCCATCGTTTCCCCTGGCCGCGTACTCCCACTGGGCCTCTGTCGGGAGGTCCCCTCCAAGCCACTGACAATAGGCTCTAGCTTGGCTCCAGGTCAGGCAGTTGATGGGGTGACCTTCTTTGCCTTCGAGGTCGTAGGTGCATCGAGTGTTTTCGCGGGTTGCAGGGCTACACCCTCCGGCATCGATACACGCTCGGAATTCGCCGGCAGTGACCTCATACCTCAAGATGCGATAGGCCGAGAGTGTCACCCGATGCGCGGGACGTTCGTTGCCGAGGCCGTTCGCGTTGCCCATCAGGAACGTCCCGCCAGAGATACCGATCCAGGAATTGGTCAGGCCATAGTCGTCGCAGCCGTCCCGGTCGGCGTCGAAAGAAGAGCTTTGGAGGGGACAGTTGTCCTGGTCATCGCTGACGTCGTCGCCGTCTTGGTCGTCGTCCTCTTCGTCGGCGAGGCCATCGCCGTCCAGGTCGGGCACCCTGCTTCCCCCGTTAGAAGGGTCGCTGCCGTGGTTGGTTTCAAAGGAGTTGGGTTGACCGTCACCATCGAGATCCTCGTCCTGCTCGTCGATGATGGTATCGCCGTCGAGGTCAGGGGGACCACTGTTGCGATCGAGGAGATTAGAACCATAGCCCAATTCGAGGATGTTGGGAAAACCATCGCCGTCGAGGTCGGCGAGCGTCAATGGGTTGCAACCTCCTTCGAAACCGTCAGCGCTGAACGATTGGCTGATGGATCCTCGCGCCTCGCCTTGATGCGCTGTCAAGGTTACCTCGTGATTGCCGGAACCGTTGCGCTTGGGACTACAGTAGGCCAGGAGGTAATGGCTATGGGTGATCGTGTGGAGCCGGTCGGCCACTTCGTCGAAAACTTCTGCTAGGTTGTCAATCGTGACGGCCTTGAGGTAGTTCTTACCGTCGTTGCCGATACGTTGAAGCTCTGCTTCGGCCACCTCATTACCTAGTCCGATGGAAAAAATGGGGTGTTCGCTCTGCCTCAGGGCATTGGTAAGGTCTTCCTGGCTGCGCCGACCGGCTTGGTCTGTGTTGTCGGTGAGTACAACCAGGGCCTTCTCGAGGATCTCACCGTTTTCATGCTGGTTGAGGAGTTCGAGCCCGGAGATGATCGCTCCATAGAGATTCGTTGACTGATCGGCGATGGAATACCCATCCGTCAAGGTGGCGTTGAGAGCTTGGCCGAGGGCGATGCGGTTGGAGGTGAAGTCACTCACGCGCTGGAGATCAGCTCGACCGTCGAACAGGTAGATGGCTACTCGTTGGTCGGTGACGGTGGTATCGAGAAAGGTTGACACCGCCTCCCGGAGCTTGGCGAGGTTGGCTGCTTGAACCAGGGAACCGCTCATGTCGAGAAGCAACATCGTGTACAATCCAAATCTACCTTCATTATTAATGATAGCTTGTTGCGCTACCGTGATCGGCACTGCTTTCTCGTTTTCCGAGACCATGAATTGCTCTGCAGCGAAGTCGGGCAATGGATCGCCGTTCCCATCGAAGAGTGTGAAGGAGAGCACTATGGTACTCGGACCAAGAGTCCGGAGGGTGGTGTGTCGGAACAGCAAGGATCTTGTCAGGGCATCTGCGCTCGGGTCGGGATTGTTCTCGGGCTCAGACTCATTGTCGTCCGAGGGATCGGTACTCGGCGTGGGTAACGGTTCCTCACTATTGTTTTCTGCCGGTTGAAGTTCCTCGCTCTCCTCGCCTATGACATCCGTACTGGTATCCGCGAGAGGGTTAGCCTCGTCGGTGCTCTGGTCGTCGATGAGTCGGTCCGAGGAGGTGTCGTCAAGAGAACCGGTCTTGTTCTGCTCCTCGGTACAAGCGAGAAGCACACCCAGCAGCAAGGAGCAACCGAGGCACCATCGAGGGACGGCGGATAGGGCTACGATATTCGTAATATTCATCTGGTGCTCTGGTACTTAGTTGTTGGTGCGGTTCACTGCATCGGCCACGATCCGTGTACCTCAGACCGATACTAGAACAACGCATCGAACCTGTACACCACCGCCTACATTACCCTCACCTGGGATCGTAGGTCGTAGGGGCGAAAAATTTTCGCCCCTAGCGCATGTCCCCCTCCCTCTGTCCCTCCCGCGAGGGGGAGGGATAAACCTCACCCCCTGCCCGATCCGCAGGATGTGGTGTACTGTGGGTTGTCGTCCAATTGACCTTCGCGAGTGGACATGGGACGTTGCCCGGTCGGCGAAACCCCAGAGGGCTGCACCATGGACAAACTGTTCTACCCGAGCTCGATCGTGATCTATGGACTTTCGGCAAAGGCCGAGAACATCCCAAGGATTATTTCCGAGAACCTGATCCGTTGGGGGTACAAGGGTCGCATCTTCGGTCTCAATCCGACCACCACGGACCTCCACGTCAACGGCATCAGGTTGTTCCAGCGCCTCGGAGACCTGCCGGTCGTTCCTGACCTGGCGGTGACCCTGGTCCCGGCAAAGTTCATCCCAAGCATCGTCGAGGAATGCGGCGCCGCGGGTGTTCCCTATGTCGCCATCCCGGCCGCGGGTTTCAACGAACTCGGCGGTGAGGGCGAGGAACTGGCAACCCGGCTGAAGACGTGCGTGGAGCGTTACGGCGTCCGTTTGGTCGGTCCCAACGGAGTCACGGTCGCGAATACGGCCAACGGCATGTGTCTGCCCTTCGTGCCCCTGTACCCTCCGCCCAAGGGCGGGTTCTCGCTCATCTCGCAGAGCGGCGGCGCCGGCCTGATGCTGTGGAACTTCCTCTCCGAGGAGAACATTGGGCTCGCCAAGTTCGCTTCCATCGGCAACAAACTCGACCTGGACGAACTGGACTTCCTGCGCTACTTCGCCTCCGACCCCGAGACCAAGGTCATTGGCATGTACCTCGAGAGCATGGCCCGCGGTCGGGAGCTGTGCGAGCTGGCCGAAACGATCGACAAACCGATCATCCTGCTCAAGGCCAATCACACCACCGCGGGCCGCCGTGCGGCCCAGAGCCACACCGCGGCGCTCAGCAACGACGATGCCCTCCTGGACTCGGCCATCGAACGCGCAGGCATCATTAGGATACGTAATTTCAAGGACTTCCTTCCGGTAACCAAAGCCTTCCTCCTGCCCCCGATGCGTGGGAACAGGATTATGGTGATGAGTCCGGCCGGCGGTTTCGCGGTGATCATGGCCGATCTGTGCGAAGAAATGGGCTTCCAGTTCGCCGATCCGGGCGAGGAGTTCTACCGCGAGGTGGCCCAGTACACCAATGCAGGGGTGATCCGGTTCTCCAACCCGCTCGACCTCGGGGACGTCTATCAACCCCAGGCATATGCGCATGTGCTCTTCCGGGCCATGCACGCCGAGGGGGTCGATGCCGTGGTCTACGTCAGCCAGTGGCCGGCCATGCCTCCGGGCGATGACGTCTTCCATCGCATGTTCCGCACCGACATCAGCAAAGAGGTCATCGGTTCGATCATGTCCTCGGGCAAGCCGCTGGGCATCTGTCTCTTCGGCCAGGCCGAGACCATGGCGAAGATCAAGCGCAACCTGAGCGTGCCCATTTTCAACACTCCGGAAGAGATGGTGAGGGCCTTGCGCGCCCAGAGCGATTTCCACGCAAAGCTCGAGCGGCGACGCACGGTACCGGCCGGTCAACCTCTTGCATTGCCGGCCTCGACCTGTGACGCGATCGCCACCCTCTCCGGCATGATCGGCGAAGAAACCCTTGGAATCATTGCCGGCTGCGGTCTCCGCGTGGCCCGGTCCTGGCTCGCCTCGACCCCCGAGCAAGCTCGCCTCCTCGCCGAGGAACTCGACTACCCGCTGGTACTCAAGGTCGTCTCGCCCGAAGCTGTGCATAAATCCGATGTCGGGGGCGTGCTCCTGGGGCTGCGCGATGGTGCCGAGGTCGAGGCCGGTTTCCTCTCGGTCCGCCGCAATCTCCTTGCTGCTCTGCCCCAGGCCCGTTTCGAGGGTGTCCGCTTGGCCGAGATGGCCGAGGAAGGCTACGACCTGTTTGTCGGCGGCCGGCGCGACCCGTCTTTCGGTCCGGTGCTGACCTTCGGCTATGGCGGGATCTACGTCGAGGTTTTTCGGGACGTGCAGCACGTGCTCTGCCCAACCACGGCGGAAGAGGTGCGGGAGCGCTTGGCCCGATTGGGGACCGCGCCGATCCTCCGCGGCCTGCGCGGCAAACCTGCTGGGGATATCGAGGCCTTCGTTGAAGCCGTGGTACGGGTTTCAGCGCTGATGGCCGCGTGTCCAACCCTCCTGGAACTGGACATCAATCCGTTGCGGGTCCTGCCCGAGGGCAAGGGGGTGATTGCCCTCGATGCCCGCATGCTGATCGCTGGAGGAGTTTGAGCATGAACACGATGCTACAACCAATAATCTCACAAAGGTGAGGCGCAACCATGCAGCTCCAAGGTATTGGTACCCCGTTCATGTGGATCGCTTTCTTGGTATTTATCCTGGCCATGCTGGCCCTCGATCTGGGGGTGTTCCACCGTCGAGAACACTCCGTGGGAATGCGGGAAGCCCTCATCTGGACCCTGGTCTGGATAGGATTGTCGCTGCTCTTCAACTACGGCATTTTACACTGGTACGGCGCCGAACGAGCCCTGGAGTTCTTCACCGGGTACCTGCTCGAAAAAGCCCTCTCGGTTGATAATTTATTTGTTTTTCTTGTGCTTTTTTCCTATTTTGCCGTACCTCCGATACTCCAGCACCGCATTCTTTTTTGGGGTATCCTCGGCGCGCTGGTCATGCGAGCCGGTTTCATCGTCGCCGGAGCTGCGCTGGTCCAGCGTTTCCATTGGATCATGTATGTTTTCGGAGTCTTCCTGGTCTACACCGGGTTTAAATTACTGCGTCAGCGCGAAGCCGAGGTCGATCCCGCACACAATCCGGCGCTGAAATTCTTCCGGCGCATCCTGCGCGCGGTTCCGGAGTATCGAGGCAGCGCTTTCTTCGTGCGCGAAGGGGGAAAACTTTTCGCAACTCCGCTCCTGATCGTGCTCCTGGTGATCGAGGCGACCGATATCGTCTTTGCGGTCGATTCCATACCCGCCATCTTCGCCATCACCACCGACCCCTTCATCGTCTTCACCTCCAATATCTTCGCTATTCTCGGACTTCGCGCCCTGTATTTCCTGTTGGCGGGTATGCTCGGCCGTTTTCGTTACCTCAAGGTAGGTCTGGGTCTGGTACTGGCGTTCGTCGGGTTGAAAATGCTGATCATGGATCTCTACAAGGTGCCGATCGGTTTTTCCCTGGGGGTGATCGGAGGTCTCATCCTTGCTTCTATCGTGGTCTCGTTGTTCCGTCCGGAAGACAAAGAGCGCCCGGCACCGTGATGGACGTGTCTTCAGCGGGCATCAATTCCCAAAGAATCCCGCGAGATCGTCCTCGTCCTCGAGGCCGAGCTCACTGAGATCGACGCTCGCGTCCCCGAATTGTTCCATGAGAGCGTCGAGGTCGACACCTTCGCCCGTACCGTCCTCCTCTCCGAGGAACTGCTCGAGCAGACCGCCGAGGTCACCCGCTCCGCCCGCGGTGTCTCCTCCACCGAGCAATCCGCCGAGGGCCGTGGTGAGGTCGTCCTGGGTCGCACCTTGCGCAGGAGTCGTGGCCGCAGGGACGGTGGGAGCGGTCGTCGCCGGAGAGGTGGTCGTCGCGGTCTGACAGGCACCGCGCGCCGCTACATCGATCTGGACACACGCCGCCTGACAAGCGCCGGCATAGGTCTTCCCGTCGACGCCGCAGACCTGTTCTCCTTGCGGAGGGCAGTCGCAGGTCTCGGCGGGATCGGAAACCTGGGGCGTGTAGGGGACCTGTTGCGCATTCCCGTTGTTCGCTGCGGTTTGGGGGGTGGTGGGAGTAGCGACCGTGGTGGTTGTCCCGGGGGGAAGATCATTGAAACCTTGGGGCGGTCCAACCGTCTCGTCTCCGCCGCAGGCCAGGAACGAGAAGAGGAAGAGAAGCGGCAGAGAGCAGAGCGTACGCATGACCATCCCCCTCGATCGATACGGACCTGGCTCTCAGCAAGAGCCGAGCCAGGTTATCGTTTGAAATTGGATAATCTTCTTATAGAACAACAATGAGTTGAATAATCAAGGGAGCCATCTCTGCAACCGATGCAGGCGAAAACCTGTCAACCCGGTTGTCATGTCGCCCGAACCGAGACGACGGTTTCAACGGACCTGGGCCGAACTGCCTGGTATATCGTGGCGAGCTTCCACCCGGCCGCCGAGGTGCTTGGCCAGGAATTCTTCGACCCGGCCGTAGAAATCCAGACGATTGTCCGGGCGGGCGAAGCCGTGGCCCTCGTCGGCATACACGACGTACTGCACCGCCAACTTGTTCTTCCGCATGGCCTCGACGATCTGCTCGGCCTCGGCGATGTTCACCCGCGGATCGTTGGCTCCCTGACCGACCAAGAGGGGAGCGCGGATCTTGGCTGCGTGATAGAGCGGAGAGAGCGCGCGGTTCAGGGCGTCATCGGCCTCGACGTCGCCGACGCGCAGCACGAATTCCCGTTTGAACGGCTCCCAATAGGGGGGAATAGCCTGGAACAACGTCCGCAAGTTGGAAGGACCGACGAGGTCGACCCCACAGGCGTAGACGTCCGGTGTGAAGGTCAGCCCGGCAAGCACCGCATACCCACCATAGGATCCGCCGTAGATGCCGATCTTCTTCGGGTCGGCCAACCCCCTGTTTACGGCCCAGGCCACGGCCTCGGTGAGGTCGCGCTGCATCGCGCCCACTCCCCAACCGCGGTTCCCGGCATTCAGGAAACGCTTGCCGAAACCGGTAGAACCGCGGAAATTGACCTGCAGCACGGCATAGCCTCGATTGGCCAGCCACTGTGCGGTGGGGTCGAAGCCCCAGGTATCGCGACCCCAGGGACCGCCGTGGACGAAAAGGACCAGGGGCAGGTTCTTCTCCGGTACACCCACCGGGAGGGTCAGGTAGGACACCAGCTTCAGACCGTCGCTGGTCGGGATCTCGACCGGCCGGTACTTGGCGAGGGTATGGCCGGCCAGGTCGGGACGGTTGACAAAGAGTAACTCGGCGGCACGAGTGTCGCGGCGGTAAAGGTACCAGGCCATGGGTCCATCGTCGAGCTCGAGAGCGACGATCCAGAGGCGGTCGGCCCGGTCGCGGGAAATGAGCGAGAATTCGCCTTCCCCGAGCTTGGCCAGGGCTGCGAAATCCGCCTCGATGGTCTTGTCCACGACCTGCCAGCGTTGTTGGAGGTAGTTGAAACCCACTGCCTGGACTCGCCGGTGCTCCGGATGGATGAGCACTTCCCCGAGATCGGCGCTGGGATCGGCGGCCAAGGTCTTGAGTTCTTTGCCATTGGTGGTATCGAGGGTCACCAACCGGGTAGTGTCCGTGCCGAGCGAGGTTTCGACGAAGAGCGTCTTGCCGTTGGCACCGAAATCGAGCACCGCTCCGTTCTCGCCGAACGGCCAGGTGAGGAGGTCTTTCCAGGGCTTCATCTTCCCCTGGCGCACGCGCACCGTGGTGGAGGCGTCCTTCGCACTCTGCGCGAAGGCAGCGCGGACCTGGAACTGGGGATCGACCAGCCAGGAAACGACATCGCCGGGATTCTCGGTGTCGAGGACGAGAGCACCGGTGGTGAGCTCGAGACGATGGAGATCGAAGACCGTGCGGTCGCGCAGGTTGAGCCCGACCAGGAGCTCGTTCGGGTGTTTGGGATCGAGGAAGACCTCGGCCGCCTTGATACCCTGGAAGGGGGTGAGATCCCGGACCACCTTGGTACGCAGGTCGACGGAGAAGAGGTGATAGTTTTCGTCCCCGCCCTGATCCTGGAGATAGAGGAGATGAAGGTTGTCCTCTGCCCAGAAGTGGCTGCGGAT
>Ga0156395_1334_pt4 | contig 13922 bp, 9 predicted proteins | sample RifOxyA3_FD_108039 | JGI IMG/M metagenome (GOLD analysis project Ga0156395, IMG submission 108039) | Deltaproteobacteria bacterium RIFOXYA12_FULL_61_11 | reverse complement strand
CTTGGTGGCCAACCTCGACGAGTTGCCCGACCCCCTCTGGGAACTCTATTTTCAACGCTATCCGGTCCTACGGCGAGCCACGACCAAGGAGTTCTTCATCGGCCGGGGATGTCCCTATGCCTGCACCTTCTGCGTCAACGGGACCCTCCGGCGGCTCTATGGCGGTGGGGCCGTGCGGTTGCGTTCCCCGGCCAGGATCGTGAGCGAGCTCCTCCGCATCAAACAGTCCGCCGGTCTGGCCGCAGTGTATTTCAACGACGATACCTTCACCGCGGATCGCGCCTGGCTGCAGGAATTTCTCGGACGCTACCGTCTTGAGGTTGGCCTGCCCTTCACCTGCGCGGGGCGGGCTTCCCTTTTGACCGGAGAGGTGGTCGAGGCGTTGGCCAGGGCCGGTTGCCGTTGGGTGGAGATGGGAGTCGAATGCGGGGACGAACGTCGCCGACGCGAACTCCTGGGCAAGGACGAGAGCGATGAGGCCCTGGCCGCCGCAGCCCGTAGGATCAAAGCAGCCGGGATGTTCCTCAAAACCTCGAACATGATCGGTCTGCCGGGTGAAACGCCCGCCGATGCCTTGACCACGCTGCGGTTCAACCAGGAACTCGGTGCCGATGCTGCCACCTGTTCCCTGTTCCAGCCTTTTCCCGGACTCCCCCTCACGGAACGGGCGCTCGCCCTCGGTTTGTACGTACCCTCCCCGGAAAGACCCTTTGGAGCCTTCTCCTTCCAAACCTCCTTGCTCGAGCTTCCTGAGGCTCAGAGGTTCCTCAACCTCCGACGCCTCTTCTCGTTCGGTCTGGGGTTCCCAAGGCTGTTGCCCCTGCTCCCTCTGCTGCTGAAGCTCCCCGTCGCGCGCTTCTACGAGGGCGTGGCGATCCTCTTCTTCCTCTGGACGTATCGTCGCTATCACCAGGCGGACCTCGCGCTGGTGCTGGCAAAAGCGTGGCAGGCCAGAGGGTTGCGCTGAGGTCTTGCACCTTCTAGGTGGCGATTGCTTTTTCTGACCCCGAGGTCTATGAGGCGGAGGCAGGGCACCCGAGAATCCAACTATGAGGCGGAGAGACCCATGGAGCTACGATCGAACCCCGACGCCTTCGTCAATCGCTTACTGGGACCGAGCCCGGCTGATCTACCGATCATGCTGGAGACCATCGGCGTCCGCAGTCTCGACGAACTGATCGACCGCACCGTACCGGCCTCGATCCGGCTCGAGAAACCCCTGCGGCTGCCTGCTCCGGCCGGCGAGGCCGAGGCCCTGGAAGAACTCCGCCGCTTGGCGGACCGTAACCGGCGTTGTACCTCGCTCATCGGCATGGGCTATGCCGATTGTGTCGTACCCGCCGTGATCCAACGTAACGTACTCGAGAACCCTTCCTGGTACACGCCCTATACTCCCTATCAAGCGGAGCTCGCCCAGGGACGACTCGAAGCCCTGCTCAATTTCCAGTCCATGGTCGCCGATCTGACCGCGTTACCGGTTGCCAATGCCTCGTTGCTCGACGAGGGCACCGCTGCCGCCGAGGCCATGTGCATGTTGCACCGCTCCCGCCCGAAGGACTGCACCTCGAATGCGTTCTTCGTCGCCGCCGGTTGTTATCCCCAGACCGTCGAGGTGTTGAAGACCAGGGCCGAACCCCTGGGCCTGGAGTTGGTCCTCGAGGAGGAAGGTGGCAGTCTCGAGGGGCGTGCTTGTTACGGGGCGCTGTTCCAGTATCCCGCCCAAGACGGAGGCCTCGGCGATCCCGCCGCCTTCGTGACCAAAGCTCACGGTTGCGGCGCGAGGGTGGCTGTGGCCACCGATCTCCTGGCCCTCGTGCTCCTCGTCCCACCAGGCGAGTTCGGCGCCGATGTGGCCGTCGGTTCCTGTCAACGTTTCGGCTTGCCCCTGGGTTTCGGCGGCCCGCACGCTGCCTTCTTCGCCGCCCGAGAGGAGTACGTGCGTCAGTTCCCGGGGAGGATCATCGGCGTGTCCAAGGATCGCCTCGGCCGCCGCGCGTATCGCATGGCATTACAGACCCGCGAACAGCACATCCGTCGCGAGCGGGCGACCTCCAATATCTGCACTTCGCAAGCGCTCCTGGCCACCATGGCCGGGTTGTTCGCCGTCTACCACGGTCGTGAGGGCTTGCAACACCTCGCCGGAACGGTGCACGGGTTGACCGGGAGGTTGCACTGCGGGCTCGCTTCCCTTGGGGTCGACTGTGCCGGTTCGACCTGGTTCGACACCGTGACCCTGAGGCTGGCTCCCGAAGAGGCGAAGCGCTTGCACAGCCGCTGCGAGGAACGGGGGATCAACCTCCGCCGCTATCACGACGGCAGGGTGGGGGTGGCCTTGAACCAGACCAGCACCGAGGCGATCGTCGACGAGGTGCTGGCCCAGGTCGCCGAGGTCCTCGGACGTCCGGTACCGGTTCTACCTGTAGAGGGGGACCAGGGTATTCCGGAAAACCTGCAGAGGAGCAGCTCCTTCCTCCAGCATGCCGTGTTCCGTCGCTATCGCGGGGAGACCGGCTTCATGCGTTATGTACACGTGCTGGAGAGCCGCGATCTCGGGCTGAACTCGGCCATGATCCCGCTGGGGTCCTGCACCATGAAGCTCAACGCCGCGGCCACCATGCTACCGCTCAGTTGGCCGGAATTGCAGGGCCTTCACCCCTTCGCCCCCGCTGCCCAGACCGAGGGGTTCCGGCGTATCCTCGACGAGCTCTCTACCTGGTTGGCCGAGTTGACCGGGCTGGCGGCGGTATCCTTCCAACCCAATTCCGGGGCCCAGGGCGAATATACCGGGCTCTTGTGCATCCGGGCCTATCACCGGGCCAGGGGAGAGTCCTGTCGCAACGTGATGTTGATACCGACCTCGGCCCACGGCACCAATCCTGCCAGTGCAGTCATGGCTGGCTTCAAGGTGGTGGTGGTCGGGTGCGACGAACGCGGCAACATCGACCTTCGCGACCTCGCGGCCAAGGTCCAGGCCCATGCAGCGGAGCTGGCCGGTATCATGGTCACCTATCCCTCGACCCACGGCGTCTTCGAGGAGGGGGTAACCGAGCTGTGCGCGATGGTGCACGGTCACGGCGGCTTGGTCTACATGGACGGCGCGAACCTGAACGCTCAAGTCGGCTTGACCAGCCCGGGACGGATCGGCGCGGACGTCTGTCACCTCAACCTGCACAAGACCTTTGGCATACCCCACGGCGGCGGAGGTCCGGGCATGGGACCGATCTGTGTCTCGGCCGCGTTGGCCCCGTATCTCCCCAGCCACCCCGTAGTATCCCGGGAAGGGGCGAGCGGCACCGCTGTCAGTTCTGCCCCCTGGGGCAGCGCCTTGATCCTGGTCATTCCCTGGATGTACCTCCGCATGCTCGGCGCCGAAGGCGTGACCGAGGCGACCCGCACCGCCATATTGAACGCCAACTACCTCAAGGCACGGTTGCAGAAACGTTTTCCGGTACTCTATACCGGGAGCAACGGCACGGTGGCCCACGAGATGATCCTCGATCTTCATTGGCTCAAGAAGGCCAATGGGATTGGGGTCGAGGACGTCGCGAAACGATTGATGGACTATGGTTTTCACGCGCCCACGATGAGCTGGCCCGTGGTCGGCACGGTCATGGTCGAACCGACCGAGAGCGAACCGCTCGCTGAACTCGATCGCTTCTGCCAGGCCATGCTCAGCATCGCTGACGAGCTCGCGGACCTCGAGGAGGGACGGGCCGCGGTAGAGGACAATGTGTTGCGCAACGCTCCCCACCCCCTCGTGGAGGTGGTGGCGGAGAGTTGGGAACATCCGTATTCCCGGGAGCGAGCGGTCTTCCCGACGGCGGGATTACGCCGCTATAAAGCCTGGCCGTACGTGGCCCGGGTCGACAACGCCTTCGGCGACCGGCACCTCGTGTGCCGGAGAGAGGAGGGCGACGAGGAGGCTTGAATTATTCGGCCATTTCCTCGAGGAGCGTCTCGTACGCCGTCGCGTCCAGCAGTTCGCCGAGTTCCTCGGGATCGGTGATCTTGACCCTGATCAGCCAAGCCTCTCCGTACGGATCCTCGTTGAGCAGCTCCGGGCTTTCCAGGAGCGCGTCGTTCACGTCGATCACGCTGCAGGATACCGGCGCGTAGAGGTCGGACACGGATTTGACCGATTCGACCACCCCGAAGCTGGTGTCCTTGGCGAACTTGGTACCTTTGCTCGGCAGTTCGACATGGACGATGTCACCGAGGGAATCCTGGGCATACGCGGTGATGCCGACCACCGCGAAGTCACCTTCTTCCCGTAGCCATTCGTGTTCCTTCGTGTACAACAATTCGCCGGGGATTTCGGGGCTCATGGTTTCTTCCTCCTGCGTGTGGGAACGAAAGGTACTTTGACGATCTCGCCGGGATGGCGTTGACCTCTGATGTCCACCTCGATCGGGGCGCCGGGAGCCAGCGTGGGGTCGAGCAGGCCCAGCGCGATGCCGGTGCGGAGGACGGGCGAAATGGTGCCGCTGGTGATCGTCCCGGCCGGCCGGTCCTGCGAGAAGACCGAGAACCCCGGCCGAGGGATGCCCTTGTCGAGCATGCGCAGCCCGGCGATGCGACGTTTCAGTCCTCCGTTGACCTGGGCGAGCATGACCTCACGGCCATTGAAAGCGCCCTTCTGGAACTTGACGACCCAGGCCAAACCGGCCTCGATCGGGGTGGTGTCGTCGCGCAGGTCGTTGCCGAAGAGCATGTACCCCTGCTCGAGGCGCAACGTGTCACGGGCTCCGAGGCCGCACGGTTGCAATCCATACTTCTTCCCGGCTTCGAGCAGCAGGTCCCACAGCGCGGGGCTGCGTTCCGGGTCCACGTACAGCTCGGCTCCTCCGCAACCGGTATATCCGGTCACCGAATACAGCACCGGCAACCCGCGAAGGGTGAGTTGGCGGAAGGTGAAGGGAGGCATCGGTCCGCGTGGGACATCGACGAGCTCGTCGAGCAGGGTTTCTGCCAGAGGCCCCTGGACGGCGAGCTGGTCGAATTCGGCGCTGCGGTCCTCGATCGTGAGGCCGGTCGGAGCGTTACCCGCGAGGAAGTCGAAATCCTTGGCCCTGTTGGCCGCATTCACGCAGAGCATGTACCGTTCGGGAGCGAGGTAATAGACGATGATATCGTCGACCGCGGTGCCATCTTCTCTGCACAACACATTGTAGCGGCATTGACCGTCGCGGAGATCTGCGAGGTCGTTCGGGGTCAGGCATTGGAGGAACGGGAGGGCCTTCGAACCACGGACCTCTATCTCTCCCATGTGGCTGACGTCGAAGAGGCCGATGCGTTCATGGACGGCGAGATGTTCCTCGACCTCGCGCGTGTAACGCAAGGGGAGGCAGGTCCCGTGGAAGTCGACCATCTTGCCGCCCGCGGCGACGTGCCGGTCGTAGAGCGTGGTGCGTCCTGGTTGATTCATCCTAGGTCCTCCGAGTTGGAAGCCTGCCTCCAGGCTTCGTAGGTATTGGAGAGGAGCATGGCCACGGTCATGGGGCCCACCCCACCCGGCACCGGGGTGATGAAGGAACAGCGCGAAAGGGCTTCGTCGAGAACGACGTCCCCACACAAGGTTCCGTTGTCGAGTCGGTTGATGCCCACGTCGATGACCGTCGCACCCGGGCGCAACCAGGCACCGCGCACGAAGTGCGGTTTTCCCAAGCAGGCCACGACCAGGTCCGCTTCCCCGATGATCGCGGGGAGCTCCTCGGTCTTGGAATGGCACAGGGTCACGGTGGCATCGTGATTGGTCAACAGCGCGGCGGTGGGTTTCCCAACCAGCAGGCTGCGTCCGAGCACGCAACAGCGGCGCCCGCGCAACGGAATCTCGTACGCGCGGAGGAGATGCAGGATGCCCAATGGAGTGCAGGGGACGAAACCCTGGCGGTTGGCCAGTAGCCGGGCCTGGTTGAGTGGGTGCAATCCATCCACGTCCTTGCCCGGTGGGAGGTGCAGGAAGGCGTCTTCGGGGCACAGATGACCGGGGAGGGGAAGTTGCAGCAAGATACCGTGAACCTTCGGGTCGGAGCCGGTTTCGTCGAGCAGTGCGTGGAGTTGCTGTTGGGTGGTTTCCTTGGAAAGCCGGTGGGTGCTACTGCGGAAACCCAGAGCGGCGCACGCCCGTTCTTTTGTCCGGACATAGACCGCGGAGGCAGGGTCGTCGCCGATGAGAATCACCGTAAGACAGGGTCGAGCGAGAGGGTCGAGGGCAGAGACCTGAGCGTGGAGGTGATCCCGGACCTCTTGTGCAACCCGTTTACCGTCGATCAGCGTCGCCATGCGCCTCGTTCATTCGCAAGGTTGCGTCGATGGGTCGAGCCTGCGAAGGGGGTCTCGACCCAGTCGGGATGATAGGCGCCGAGTTCGGAGAATGTAAAGGCAAATGAGTTTTTTACCTGGAACTCGAACTTGGTCAGGGGCTTTGCTCGTGGTAGGGTAGGCGATCCTGCATGGACGGCGCTGCCGAAGAGAGCCCATCGAACCTGAGGAGGTCGGAGTATGGAAGAACGTTTCCACGCGATCAGGAGCTCGGGCGACGAGGGCCGCTACCGCAACCGGGACCTCGCACCGACCCCGCTCTCCGAACGCAAGTGGGGAGTCTGGGACATCGCTGCGTTGTGGGTGGGGATGTCCATCTGCATCCCGACCTATATGCTGGCGTCGTCCCTGATCCAGGGCGGGATGAACTGGTGGCAGGCCATTCTCACCATTGCCCTGGGCAACGCCATCGTGCTCGTACCCATGATCCTGATCGCCCACTCCGGTACCAAGTACGGCATCCCCTTCCCGGTCCTCAGCCGGGCTTCGTTCGGCCTCCAGGGCGCGCATATCCCCTCGATCCTCCGAGCCATTGTGGCCTGCGGTTGGTTCGGCATCCAGACCTGGATCGGTGGAGGTGCGATCCACCAACTGCTCTCCGCGGTCTCGCCCTGGTGGGCCGGGCTGCCCTTCGTCGACTTCGGGGTTGTCGGCCGGGAACATGCCGGCGCTTGGCTGGGGTTCCTCTGTTTCTGGGTTATGAATATGGTGGTGGTCTGGCGAGGTATCGATTCGATCCGCTTCCTCGAGAAACTCGGCGCGCCCTTCCTCCTGATCATCGGCCTCGGACTCTTGTACTGGGCCTATCAGAGGGCGGGGGGTTGGGGGCCGATGTTGGCTAAGCCTTCCAGCTTCGAGGACGGTGCCTCCTTCTTCGCCTTCTTCTTCCCGGCCCTGACCGGGATGGTCGGGTACTGGGCGACCTTGGCGTTGAATATCCCTGATTTCACCCGCTATGCCGTGGATCAGCGGGCTCAGGTACTCGGTCAGGCCCTCGGCTTGAACACGACCATGCCGTTATTCGCTTTCATCGGCGTCGCCGTGACCTCGGCCACGGTGGTCATTTTCGGGAAAGAGATTTGGGATCCCGTGGCCCTCCTGGCCCGACTCGAATCCGTACCCGTGGTGGTCGTCGCCATGCTCGCCCTGGTCGTGGCCACCCTGACCACCAACCTGGCCGCCAACGTCGTGGCTCCGGCCAATGCCTTCACCAACCTCGCTCCCCGGAGCATCACCTTCCGCGCCGGGGGGATGGTCACGGGCGTTCTTGGTATTCTCATGATGCCTTGGAAACTCTTGGCCGATCCTACCGGTTACATCTTCACATGGTTGATCGGCTATTCCGCCCTTCTCGGTCCCATCGCCGGCATCATCATTGCCGACTACTACCTGGTGCGGCGGCTTGAACTCGACGTGGAGGGGCTCTATCGCGAGGGGCCGTACACCTATACCCGAGGGTACAACTGGAAGGCAGTCTTCGCCCTCGGGCTCGGTATCCTGCCCAACATCCCGGGGTTCCTCGGGACCGTAGGTTTGCTCGAGGTGGCACCCTGTTGGGCACAACTCTATGCCTATGCCTGGTTCGTAGGGTTTGCCGTAGCCACCGCGGTGTATCTCTGCTTGATGCCGCGTTCCCGGCCGAACGGCCAGAACCCCGTGGTAGGAGTATGGTAGCCGGGGCGGTTAGGCGGCTTGACCCGGGAGCGCGAATGGAGTACACCGCGACCTGTTCAATCACCGCGCGGAAGAAGCATTCTTCACCATGACCATCCTGCCTCACCCCTACCTCCAAGCTCTCCTCGACGGGATCTCCGACCCATTGTTCATCTTGGACGAGCAGGGCAGGATCGTCAGGGTCAACCGCGCTGCAACCTTCCTGCTCGGAGTAGTCGAGGAAGAACTCCACGCCCGTCAGCTCTGCACCTTGTTCCAGGATCTTGACGAAGAAACCGACGAGTGCATGACGTTCAACACCATGCTGCGGAACGGGAAACTGCGCGAATGGGAAGTGCTCCTGCGTTGCCGCGGTGGTGGTCTCCAGGTTGCGCTCACCGCTTCGGCCCTCGGCCCGGGAACGGGAGTAGAAGAATTTTTAGTGGTCGCCCGGGACCTCAGCGCTCATCGGCGCAGCGAACACGAACACAACCGTTTGGCAGCAGCCCTGCGCTCTATCGGAGAGGGGGTGTACCTGATCGATCTCGAGGGCAGGTTGCGGTACGCAAATCCGGCCTTCGAACGGATGCTCGGGTATACCGAAGACGAGCTCCTCGGTCTCGAGATCGTCGAACTCTTCGGCTCGGGGTTGAATCCTTCCCGGTACCGCGAACTCCTGCAGTCGCTCCAGAGCGGCAAAGTCTGGCAGGGCAGGGTTACTCTCCTGAACAAGCGGCGCGAGGAAGTGCCGTGCGATACGACGTTATCCCCGCTCTTGGACAACCAGGGCAACATCATCGACTTCGTCACCGTCTGCCGCGACGTCTCGGAACGCGACCGTTTGGAGGAACAGCTCCGCCAGAGTCAGAAGATGGAGGCGATAGGTCGGCTCGCCGGCGGGATAGCCCATGATTTCAACAATCTCCTCTCGGTCATCAACGGCTATGCCGAACTCTTGAGCGACACCCTCGAGACTGATAGCCAACCTCGGCGCTTCGCGGAGGCCATTGTCCAAGCCGGAGAAAAAGCCGCGGCGATCATCAAACAGCTCCTGGCCTTCGGTCGCAAGCAACTGCTCAAGCCCCTGGTGCTCGATCTGAACAAGGTCGTGGGGGGCATGGAAGAAATGGTCAGCCGCCTGATCGGCGAACAGCTCGAATTCGAAGTCCAACTTGCGCCGCATCCCGTGCTGGTACGCATCGACCCGAGCCAACTCGAACAGGTGGTGCTCAATCTGGCGCTCAACGCGCGCGATGCCATGCCGTCCGGGGGAGTCTTGCGAATCGTCACCGGTCGCAACGATCTGACTCCCGGTCTCGAACGCCGCGGAAGCGAGCGCGCCTGGGCCGTGCTCGAGGTCAGCGACAGCGGCATCGGGATCGACCGCAAGACCCGTGAGCGCATCTTCGATCCCTTCTTCACCACCAAGAAGGATGGCAAAGGCACGGGTATGGGTTTGGCGACGGTCCACGGCATCGTGGAACAGAGCGGCGGGCACATCCGGGTGGAGTCCGAACCCGGGCGAGGCAGCCGCTTCCGTATCTACTTGCCCGAGGTTGAGCCCCAGCCGCTCCAACACTCGCCGGAAGGCTCTCGATCGATCGAACCGAGCAGAGGCAGTGGCAGGGTCGTATTGCTCGTCGAGGACGAGGCCGGGTTGCGCGATTTCCTCGAACGTTTGCTCGAGGAACACGGCTTTTCGGTGCTCGCGGCCGCCAACGGCGAGGAGGCCCTCGGTCTGAGCCGCAACGTTCCCAGGATCGACCTGTTGCTCACCGACGTGGTCATGCCGCGGATGAACGGGGTGCAGTTGGCCACCAATTTGGCGAAAACGTATCCGACCTTGGCGGTGGTCCTGATGTCCGGCTATGCCAAAGATGTGGTCGAGACCGGTGACCTCAGCAAGGGATGGCGGTTCCTCGAAAAACCCTTCCGCGCTGCCCTGCTCCTGGCAACGCTGCGGGAGGTGCTGGGAACGGCCGAGCTTCCGGTTCAGCCCCCTTCGGCCTGATCGTTGCGGCCGCGCTTCGAAGACGCGGTGAAGAGACTCTCCTCACAGGGGAAGCCCTGGGCTTTCGCCTCCTTGAAGAAACTGGGCAGGATGCCGGCAGCGCGGTGTAATCCGATGAGATTGCCCTCACTGTCCGCGCGCAGGATCTCGTAGGTGAAGATATCATGAATGATGTAATCGCCGTCCGGGCCAAGGCCCACGACCTCGGAGAGGTGGGTGATGCGGCGGCTCCCGTCGCGTAGTCGGCTGGTCTGGACGACGATGTCGATGGCCGAGGCGATCTGATTCTTGACCGCAAGGTGCGGCAGCTCGACGTCGGACATCAGCGACAGGGTCTCGAGGCGGCTCATGGCCTGACGCGGGTTGTTGGCGTGCAGGGTGGTCATGGACCCGCTGTGCCCGGTGTTCATGGCTTGGAGCAGGTCGAGGGCCTCGCCGCCGCGCACCTCGCCGATGATGATGCGGTCCGGCCGCATGCGCAGCGACGAACGTAGCAGTTCGCGCATGCTGACCTCGCCCTCGCCCTTCTTGTCCGGGGCACGGGTTTCCATGGGCACGAGGTGAGATTTCTGGAGTTGCAACTCCGAGGCGTCCTCGATGACGATGATGCGCTCGTCGTCCGGGATCAAGGTCGAGAGGATGTTCAGGATCGTGGTCTTGCCCGAGGACGTGCCGCCCGAAACCACGAGGTTCTTCTTGAGCAGGATGCACAGGTTCAAGAACTTGGCACAGTCCACGCTGAGCGACTTGAAGTTGATCAGGTCCTTGATGCCGAGCTTCTCGCGGAAGAACTTGCGGATGGCCACGTAGGCGCCCTTGCGCGCGCAGGGCGGGATGACGATGTGGATACGCGAGCCGTCGGGCAGGCGGGCGTCCAGTGTCGGCCGCTGCTCGTCGACGACCCGACCCACGAACTGGGCGATGTTGCGCACCGCGGCCATGAGCTGCTCGTCGTTCTCGAAGCAGGTCTCGGAGCGGTACAGCTTACCCTTGCGTTCGTAGAAGATCTCCTTGGGCCCGTTGATCATGACCTCGGACACGCCGGGGTCCTCGAGGTAGGAACGGATGGGCTGCAGGAACGCCTTGACGGTGTTGGCCAGGACATTGTCGCTCACGTCGGTACCTCGTTCTCCCACGGGACGGCTACGGTGCTAAACCAGCCGAGGTGGGGAGTCAATCTCGGCGGGAATCTTGTATGGTCCTGCCCGAATTCCCTTTACCTCCTTGTGCATTTTTCGCACTTGTGGCACCCTTCGGCCATGGTCGTTGTCGAAAGCAACTACGGTTCTGCCGGGGATCGCCCGGGACTGCCCACCTCTCTTGGTAGGGCTGCTCTCGCTTTCCTGTTGAGTACGCTTTTTGTTCTGTGGTTCTTCGATCGCACTCTTGAACCCTTGAGCGACGTCGTCCCCGAACCCATGGGGGTCTGGGCTCCACTCACCGTTCCTCCCTCTGCTCGGGTGGCCGAGCCGGAGCGAGTGGAGATATTAGAAGGACGAGAGAGCGTCAGACTGCTCCAGCCCTGGTTGCCCGACGAGGTAGCAACCTCACTGAAACCACCCGCCATTGTCGACGTCGCGTTTGGTGGGAAAACCAGTCCACCGCGTGACCCGCGGCAAGGCCCGAGCCCTACCCGAGGACCTCCGATCCGCTCTGCTTCTTCCCCGAAAAACTGCTAAAGTGGCCGTCGCTCCTGAGGTGAGCGCCGGGAAGATGGAAAGGGTAGTGTAATCAGCCTCGCAGTACCGAGGGTGCTGCCAGGCTTGTCTTTAACGAGGTGGTGGGCATGACTACGAACAAAGAGAACGTGGGAATGAAAGAGGTGAACAGGACTGCTGAGGGAGAGCGGGGGGAGGGGCAACCCACCAAGAAGAATCCGCTTGCTTTCGCCCTCCTGTGGTTCGGAATTCCTCTCCTGATCATTGTTCTGATGGTGATGTACAGTTAATGCAACGAATTCCGATACACACGGTTTCGGATCAGCGAATGGCGACCTCGACCTCTTCGCCATAGACCGCTTCGAGTTCACGGTACATGCGCTTGGTGAAATGCCCTGCGCGGCTGCACATGAGATCCGTTGGATCGATCTGGTAGGTGACCATCTCCTCTACTGTCTTGTCGAAGAACTCGAAATAGCAGTCGGGAAAGCCGAGCAGGTGGCCGAATTCGTGCCGGATGGCCCAACGAGTACCGAATTCGTCGAGGGAATCGTTGGCGTTCATGGTGATAGTGTCACCACCGATCCCGTTGACATGAGGAGCTGCGTTGGCCTCGAAGAGGACCCGAGGCACTCCCGCACCTCGTTTCACGAAGCGCAGGTGGAGTTGCCACTCCTGGTAGCGGAACTCATCCTCGAGGTTGGTCTGGAGGAAATCCCGGACCGGTTGCTGGCGAGGATCGAGGAAGGTGACCTCGGCCTGGTGGTCTACCCGGCTCCAGTCCAGGTTCTCCCTCGGATTCTGGATGTCGAAGTAGGTTCGGTAGACCGCAGCTCCTGCCACGACGAAGCGTTCGTAATAGGCTGGCAGGGCCTCATCGGCCAAGGCGGTCTCGAACAGCCCTTTGCATTGTTCCGCTCTGGTAAAGCCCTCGCCCGCTACCACACTGGCATTGGCGCACAGTTGGAGCAACCAGGTGCGGTATTGCTCCTGGAGCTGCGGCGTGAGACCGGAAAAATCCGCCAGTTCATTCTCGAGGTTCTTCACCCGCTGGAGAAAGTAATACCCTCTGATGTCCATCACGCTTAGGCGGGTGAAATGGTCTCGATGGGGTTCGAACATTTTCCAACGCAGGGTCGTCTGGTATAGCTCATCCAGGGATCGTCCCTGTTCCAGGTACGTCTTTTCCGGGACGATGGGATCTTCGGGCAGTTCACCCTTTCCGAAGAGTACGGTCTTCATATCTTCGGGCATGGTCGAGACAACGCGCTCCAGTTTGGTGCAGATCGAACGGTGGCCGTACCGTTTCGGTTGATCGATCGGGATACCCATTTTTGCTTGGAGTTTGGGGGAAGTGAAGGCGAGTTGTTGCTCGGGGCTTCTTGTCTTGTTGATGGTGTTGAGCCAGAGGAGATTGCGCTCGCCGACCGCGATGATCTGCTCGAGGTCGCACCTCCCTGCGGTTGCTTCGAGGATGCTCCGATGGTTTGAGCTGTTCCCGAACAGCCCGGGAGGACAAGCTCCACCAGTGCAATGTTGAACGAAACCGCCGACTTGTTGCATAGCGTTACGCAGCGTGGCCTGCAGCCGGCCCGAGCGGCCATAGGCCCTGCGAAGTTCGGCCGAGGTCGCCTCCGGATCCAGGTTCTCGAGTTCCCGAGGGAGGGACGATGCTTGGACCGGTTCGTAGGAAACGAAGACCAGGAGCAGGAGGAAGGCCGGCAGCGTGCGTGTGCAGAGGGGCATGGCAACCTCATCGAGACCTGGGATCTCGCATGTGGATGCAAAACCAAAACCATTAGTAACGCTATGATAGTATGTTTTGACTTCTGTTCATTGGGGCCGAGCTGACCCTGCCCAAGGGTATCCTAGTACATTGCCAGACCGGCAATGCCGTGGGGGGCTCCCGCAGGAGCGTAGCGTGTGGAGATAGATAGTACAAGAATCTGGAATTCGGGATGATAGATCGTGAGCAATCCTGACCGGTGTCAATAAAAATATTATAATCAATAGGTAAGAGAACATATTTATCTTCTTGTCATGGTCTGGCGTTTGCAAGACGCCCTGGCTTAACATAGTGTACTAGTTCCCGAGGCAACGGGGGTTCGCCATGCGACCGGTGTGTTTGTGCCTTCTGTGCTTCTTGTTCGGTCTCCACACCGGCTGTACCTGGCCGGCCTTCAGCAATCGGGACTCGGACGAGACCCCTGCCTTCGAGCCAACAGGGGAAGAGCTTGGCGGTCCAGGGACGGTCGAGCAGGTTCCCGTGGGACAGCTTA
>Ga0156395_1022_pt2 | contig 13989 bp, 11 predicted proteins | sample RifOxyA3_FD_108039 | JGI IMG/M metagenome (GOLD analysis project Ga0156395, IMG submission 108039) | Deltaproteobacteria bacterium RIFOXYA12_FULL_61_11 | reverse complement strand
AAGAGCCCCGCGCCCCATGGGGAGGAGATCGTGAGCTAGGGCGAATTGGTGCAACTCACCCGGCAGGGGCAGGTCGAGCACCAGGTACGCGAGGACCTTGGAGGTGGAGATCAACTGGGCGAGGTCGTCCGGAACCACCTTTTGGAAGCTGGCGCGCTTCACCCCGGTGGAAGTGTCGGTGCAGGCCAGGGAGAGCGCGATGTGGCCGCCGCTGCGAGCGAGAGACCCCGAGAGCAAGAGGTCGGCGCCGACGAGTCGGCCGGGGCGAGCGCCGGGACTGCCCGGTTCGGTCAACCCTTGGACCTGGAGTTGTTGTTCTGCCAGGACCTGGTCCAGATGGCGGCGATCGACGAGTCGGACCAGCCCGCTGCGGGCCAATTCGGCGGCGATGGTGTCCGCGACGACCGAGGTCATCACGGCGGGCACGTCGGAGCTTTGCAGCTCGGCAAGGTGAACCGAGGGGATCGGGGTGCTTGGAGTGGAGCTGGTTTCCGGCACGGGAGCGGCGAACAGGGGCCAAGCGGTGAGCAATCCGAGCAAGCCCCTTCGCAGGATGGTCGAGCGAAGTGGGAAAAAGTCCGGGGGGGTGGATCGGTCAGTGTCCACGCAGTCGCTCCAGCAGACGTTCGACCCTAGGGTCGGCGATGGTCAATCCTATCAACCTGAGCTTGCTGCGATAGAGTTCCTTGCGGCGGTCATTCTCCCCGACGATGATTTCGCCCAGGCGGGTCAGCACGGGTTGCAGGATCTCGAAACTGCTCGCGTCGGCCAGTTTCAACAGCTCTTCGAAATCGCTCGGCAGGCCGTAGGTGGCGAGGTAGTGTGCTGCCAGACCGTCGAACTCGGGACCGGTCTTCGCGGCCTTGAGGGCTTCGAGGTCTTTGCGTTGGGCCGAGGTAGTGGAGAACATGGCATTGATCGAGGAGAGGTATTCCTGGCGGGCACCCTCGAGGCCTGCCTGGCGGCCCTTCTTGGCCGTGCCGCCCTCTTTGATATATCCGTGCCCGTCCTTGCGGCGGTCCAATTCCTTCCACGAAGGCCGGTCGTAATGGTCGCGGTCTTCTTTGCCCATGGCCGCCTCTCTCGTATCCTCCGGATTATGCTGTTCTACCTCGACCGAGAGGGAAGTTCAAGTCCTCCGCAGGACCAGGGAACCCCAACGGCCTTCGCTGCGTTCGGCGACGAGAGAGAAATCCCGGCCGAGAGCACGTCTCAGGACCTCATCGCGTTCTTCGTCGAGGAAACCGGCCACGATCAGATGCCCTCCAGGGGCAGTGCACGCCTGAGCGTTCGGTAGGATCGGGAGGAGGTGCACGGTGGCGATGTTGGCCGCGACCAGCTCGTGGGGGCGAAATTCTGTTCCTGCAGTGCTCTCGAGCAGGGTGACGAGAGCCTCGACGCCATTGCGACAGAGGTTGCCCCGGGCATTGTCCAGGGCGTCGGGGTCCATGTCTACCCCTAGGGCGCCGGCGCACCCGAGTTTGATCGCGGCTATGGACAGGATGCCCGAACCCGTGCCCAGGTCGAGGAACCGCAGGCCGGGCCGTACGTATTCGAGCAGGTGCAGGAGACACAAGCGCGTGGTTTCGTGATGGCCGGTGCCGAACCCCAGCCCCGGGTCGATCACGACCTCGACGAGACCGGGAGAACTTCCGCAATGGGCAGGTGCGACCACGGCGAGCCTCTCGCCGAGCAGGACCGGGGTGAAGAAATCGCGGAAGGGTTCCATCCAGTTGCGTTGTTCGAGTTCCTCGAGGTCGCAGCGCAGGAAGGGCGGGGCTGCAGTCAGGGCGAGCAGGGCCTCTTGATCGACCAGTACCGGGTCGAAGGCTGCGAGCAAGAGGTCTTCCCCATCCCCCTCGCGTTCTTCCAGACCGAGGAGGCCGGGCAGGAGGGACAGATAGGCCAAGGCTTGGTCGTGATCGGCCGTTCGCACCGCCACGGTGGCTTGGAGGAAAACGGTTGTCATGGGGACACCCTGTGCTCGTTCCACGCTTCGCGAACGAAGATACCCTTCGGGAAGCGCGGAGACAAGGCCGTTCGGAAAGGGCTGGGAAGAGGCTCGAAAAGGCTCTCCACCAGCCTTTCGTTCAAGGGAGGGGGACTGGGGGTGTGGCGCGTCGAGGCGAGGCGAGCAGTTCTCGCAAGACCGGCTCCAGGAGTTCCGCGACCAGGCGATGGGTCTGCGGGAGGAGGTGGAAGGCGTCGTAGAACTCGCCGTAGTCGAAGCGGGCCCCGCGTTTCTCTAGGGCGCGTTCGAGGTCGAACACGACGACTCCTTCGGTCGAGGCCAGGCCGCGGAGATGTTCGAGGAGAGGCGTCTTGGCCCGGAGGTCGCCGCCGAAACGGTCTCCGTCTCGGGCCCTCCGCAGCAGGCTCAATCTCGCGGCCTGATCGGTTTCGGCAAGTCCCTGGAAATACGGCTGGGTGGTGTGTTCGGGGGTGCCCACCGGTTCGGTCTCGAGGTTGCACACCGGTACGACCACCACCAACGGCAGGTGTGCTTCGCGGGTCAAGCCGAGGATGGCCTCGAGGTTGGCGACGTAGGCTGCGAGGATGGCGGCGTCGCATCGAGCGAAGAGGGCGTCGTCGATCCTGAGGAGGCCGGAACGTTGCAGGTATTTCAGCAGGAGGGGTTCGAGGTTGCTCTCGAGGAACCAACCGAGGCCTGAACCGAAGCCGACCTTGAGCCGCGAGAAGAACCAGGAGTCCGCGCCGAGCGTCTCGAGAAGCTGTTCGGCGCGGGTGCCTCTGATCAGGTGGTAGCGCGGTTTGAGCAGGGTGCGGTAGGGGATGTTGTAGTCGTTGTGTCCGGCATAGAGCACGACCAGGTCGGGTTTGTGCAGTTCGAGAGCCCGGGAGAGAATGGATTTGATGGAGTACGAATCGATACCCGAACGCGCGAGGTTGTGGCACACGATCCTGGAAGTCGGATGGTCGAGCAGGGTTTGCACGATCGCGGGGAAGGTGAGCGTCGGGTTGGGTAGGACGAGGGACGAGGCTCCCAAGAAGTAGATCCGTCGCGCCGCCGGCCCTCTCGTCAGGCCTTCGACCTCCCAGGAGAGGTGTTTGGCCTGTAAATAGGAGACCAAGGTTTCGAACTGCCCCTCCCCTGCCCCCTCGCGCACCTCGGCCAGGCGCACCGAGAAGGCGACCAGGGGCAGGAGCAGGGGGAGCCACGGCGCGATCAGCAGGACTCTGAAACCCCAGAGTTTCCCCGGGGTCGGGGTGCCCTCCCTGCGTGGTGGGGTGGCACCGTTCTTGGAAGATATTGATTCCAAATCCTGTCCGTGCTCCTAGGTTCCCTCGGCACCAGCGAGGTGCGCGCTTGCCGGAAGAGTATACTTTCGCGATGGGGGCTGGTACAATCAGCGCCGTGGGTGTCCGATCATCCTCGAGGTGACGGGCCCCCGATGAAGATGGTCGCGAAGGGATTCCGCACGACAATGCGCTTGCTGCTCCTCTGCTCGATAGGCTTGGTCCTCACCGCGTGCAAACCCGAGGACATCGTGTATACCGACCAGGGACTCGCCGCCACGGGGTATGGCTCGCCGGCGTATTTCTTCCTCAAGGCGTCGGCCGTTCCCGGGGTCAACTTCTCTCGCGAGGTGTTTCCCCTCCTCCAACAGCACGGGTGTGCCACCGCTGGTTGTCATGACGGGAGCCGAGCCGACGGACTCGACTTCCGGGACGTACTCGACCTCTATACCGGCTTGCACCAGCGTTCTTCGGGTCGAGGACTCTTCCTCGATGTGGTCGTGCCGCAGGAGAGTCTCCTCCTGCGCGCGGGATTAGCTCCGGGCCAGCCGGGACGCGCGCCTCACCCCGAGTTCGAGAACGGGCTCGTGTATGACGGGAAATCGTACCGGCTCATCCTGCGCTGGATCGAGCAGGGGGCCAGGAACGACTGACAGTCGCCCTTTTTCCTCCGGCGGACCGGATGATACAACGAGGTACTGGAACCATCGGGGCAAGACCGTGCGCATCGCCTTCGTCGATCCGACCTGGACCTTCCGCGGAGAGTTGATCCGCCTGCCGCGTATCGGTTATTTTGCACTGACCTTGCCGGTACTTGCAGCCCAGGTGCCACCCGGACATTCTATAGATCTCATCTACGAGAAGTGCCGGGAGCTTCCTCTCGATGGCCGGTACGATCTGGTGTTCTTCACCACCATGGGGCCGAACCTGACCCGCGCGATCGAATTGTCCAAACGTCTGAGGGCTCAGGGCACGATCACCGTGGTCGGAGGGTGGACCGTTTTCGCCTATCCGCACCTGGCGGCGGAACACTTCGATGCCGTCGTATTCGGAGAGGGAGAAGGTGTGCTCCCTCAGTTGATCGCCGATGTCCAGGAAGGCAGGCTCGAACCTTGCTATGAAAGCTATGCTCCGGACTTGGAAAACATACCACGCCCGCGCTACGACCTGATCGATCCCTCCGTGCTAGGTGGAGTCGTGCCGGTCGAGTCCTCGCGATCCTGCCGGAACCACTGTGATTTCTGTGCGGTGGCCGAATTCACCCGGAACCAGTATCGAACCCTGCCGGTCGAACGCGTGTTGGCCAACGTCGAGTATGCCCGGCGACGATTCTCGCGTCGTTATTTCTATTTCACGGACCCGAATTTCGGGTTGGAACGCGAACATGCCCTGGCGGTGATGGAAGGTTTGGCCCGGATGCGGGTGCATTGGTGGGCGAGCGTAGATGTCAGGATCTTGCATGACGACGAATTCCTGCGATTGGCAAGGCGCAGCGGATGTTTGACGTTGCAGGTTGGTTTCGAGACCCCGCATCGAGACCGTTTGCAGAGCGTGGGAAAGCAGTTCGCCGCGAAAGCCGACTATGGTGCGGCGGTGGCCAACAGCTTGCGTTGGGGAGTTCCGGTCACGGCCTTGATGATGCTCGGTTTCGACGGGGACGATGCTGCCTGTTTCGGGCAGATCCGCGATTTCCTCGACCGCCATCACCTCTCGGTCCTGGTTCTCCATGTGCTCACGCCGCTGCCGGGCACAAGATTTTACGCAAAATTGGTCGCGGAAGGGAGATTGTTACGCGAGCCGCTCGTGGACGGCGATGGGCACCACCTCCATTTCCGACCCCTCGCCCTCGGAGAGGATGAACTGGTCGAGGGTTTCCATGCACTCCAACGCGAGATCTATTCCATCCCTTCTATTGTGAGGCGTTTCTGCCATCGCGATCTCCTCCGCAATCTTTCTGCCCATCTCCTGCTGCTCTACACCAACCTTGTGCATCACCGCCGGGTAGCCAAGCTGGGGTTGCCCGCCGGGATGAGTTGACCGACGAGTCCGACCGGGACGCGGAACGGTGAGGAAGCGATGAAACAGGTAACCTGCGTGAGACATGGTGATGCCCTGCCGTGGCCGTCGGGAGGCTCGGATTTCGACCGTCGGCTGAGCGAGCACGGGGAGCTGCAGGTCGCGAGGCTCGCCGTGGCTTTGCGCGGGAGGAAGTTCCAGCCCGAGTTCGTACTCGCGAGTGCAGCGCCACGGGCGTTGCGCACGGCCGAATTGCTCTGCGAGGGGCTTCAACTCCCTCCTGCTGCGTTGCACCCGGACCGTTGTTTCTACGAGCATGGGCTCGAGGCCGCGCTCGAACAGCTCTGGGGCCTTCGCGAAGAGCTGCATTCGGTCCTCCTGGTCGCCCACCATCCGACCATGAGCGCGCTGCCGGCCTGGCTCACGGGGACGGGGCTAGACGCCCTCGGCACGGCCGAGGCGGTGAGCGTCGAACTCGCGATCGGGCGATGGCAAGAGGCCCAGGCGGGGTGCGGCACCTTGTTGTGGCGGATTGGCCCCCCCGGTGAACTCTGATCGGGGCCGTCTCGCTCGTCGACTACCATGCTGCCATTGCCACGAGACAGGAAGAGAGCCGATCCGGTGCGTAGACCGAGACGCTTCGCATGGAAGGCGGATCCATGATCCCTTCTCCAGCCTAGTACCATTTGTTCAGCCCTGGGGCATTTATTGCACCAGTATGTTTGCAAAATAATATTTAAATTATTGTAAATATAATTGTTATAATATTTTTATTTCTTGGTTCGTTTATTGCTGTTTACATTCATCAGGTAGGCTACAACCGTAAGGAGACCCCATGCGTACGACAATCCTGCTGGCTGCATCCCTGTTCCTGTTCGGCATCGCCAACGCAACGCCCTGTCATCTTGCCGTCGACCAACTGCACGATGCCATGGCCATTTGTCAGCACGAAATCAAAGACGCCACCTCAGGGCAATACTCCAACTATCGATCGGTCACCGTGCGGTCCATCCTCGACACCATCGCCGGGCATGCCCTCGCAGCGGGGAGGTACGAACCCGCGCTGCGCCCCTCGCTCGATCAGTTCCTCGAGGAGGTCGCCCAGGAACGGACAGACACCTTCCGCTATCAGTATTACCGGCTGAGCACCGTGGTCATGACTATGGGCGCATATAAAATCTACCTCGGCAAGGTCGTCTCCCAGATCCAGTGCGGGGAGTGATTCTCTCACCCCTCTGTTATGCTCTTCATCCATGTCAGCCCTCACCGCTGGTGCCCCTGCCAGACGAAAAGACGTGCAATCGTTCCCTATCCGTGCTATGGAAGCGACCGTTGGTGGATGCTTCCCCGCGATCGTTCGGGGAAGCCCGCGCTGTGGCCGGCACGGGCACGTCATGGAGAGGTTTTACGAGAACGATCGTCTGGAGTCCGCCATGCATGAAGGTACCTTCACTCTTCCGACCGATACCCTGAAGTTGCACCTCGATCAGCTCGTCGGGGATTTCCCCGAGGCTGTGGCCATCATCGAACAACCCCATGGTGCGATCCTCTACGCCAATCAGCGCATGAGCACCTTCCTCCAGCGGTGTGCCCCACGGTTCTCCAGCCAGCGGCTGGCGTGCGAGGTGCCCGAAGGCAAAGAAACCAACCTGCAATTCCTCTCCATGCTGGGCGAACCGCTGGAAGTCGTGGTGCGTACCACCCCGGTGGAGTGGAACGGGCGCAAGGCCCTGGTCCTCAACTTACGCGATGCCTCGTCGGCAGCACCCGACCGACCCTTGACCGGGTATGTGCGGGGTAGCACTGCTGGGAAACTCACGTCCGCTCTGAACCGGATGACGAGGAGGCCGGCACCCCGGCCGCTCCGCCCTCTCTCGGGTCGGCGGTTGCGTCGGTTGAGCGGTGAGTTCCGCCGCGCTCTGCAGCAACGCGGTTCCGAACAGCACTTCGACGAGCAGCGCTTACGCCGATTGGCCTTCTACGATGTCCTCACCGGCATTCCCAACCGGCAGCTCTTTCATGACCGTTTCAACCAGCTCTTGCGGCAGGCCGGACGCAATCGAACCGTGTGTGCCTTACTCTTCATCGACCTGGACCACTTCAAGCACGTCAACGACACCCTCGGGCACGAGGCCGGAGATGCCTTGCTGCGCGAAGTGGCCCTGCGCTTGACCGCCGCGGTCAGACGTTCGGACATCGTGGCCCGCCTCGGTGGGGACGAATTCACCATCGTCTTGACCGAGATCGGCCGTGCCGAGGATGCCGCCCTCGTGGCCAATAAAATCCTGGAGTCCCTCTCCCGGCCGATCGTGCTCTCCGAGGGGAGCTGCGTGATCGGGGCCAGCATCGGTGTGGCGATTTTCCCGGGTGACGGGAACGATGCAGCGGCCTTGATCAGGGCCGCGGATCAGGCCATGTACCAAGCAAAACACACGGGGCGCAGCGCCTTCGTCTTCGCCGATCAGGCCCTGGACCTACGCGCCAGCGAGCGGCTCTCCTTGCGCCAGCAGCTCCTGGCGGCCATCGACAACCAGGAACTCGAACTGCACTATCAACCGGTGGTCGACCTCAAGAGCGGAGGGATCAGCGGGTTCGAGGCCTTACTGCGGTGGCAACACCCCCAACGCGGGCTGCTCCTGCCCGGCGAGTTCCTGCCCTTGGCAGTGGCGAGCGGGACGAGTTGCCGCCTCGAGGAGTTCGTCATCCGCGAGGCCTGTCGCCAGACCAGCGAATGGAGGCAACAGGGCTTCCACGTATTGCCGGTCTCGGTCAATCTCTCCTGCGTGCGCATGGACCGCTTCGACGTGGCCGGCGTGGTCGGCAAGGCCCTGGCCGAGTTCTCCCTCGAACCCCGCCTGCTGGAGGTCGAACTCGGAGAACAGCGTTGTTTCGTCGAGGAGACTGCGAGCCGGAGAGTGCAAGAACTCAAGTCCATGGACGTGACTCTGGCGCTCGACGATTTTCGCCAGAACACCACGCCGCTGGGTCAATTGGTGCAGCTTCCTTTCGACAAAATCAAGGTCGATCGTTCTTTCGTTGCCGACCTGCCAGGTTCGAACAACGACCAGGTTTTGTTGCGCTCCGTGGTCGATGCGGCCCAGCAACTCTCCTGCAAAGTGGTCGCCGGAGGAGTGGAAACCGCCGAGCAGCTCCGCCTGGTCGAAGAACAGGGCTGTGACGAGGTGCAGGGAAACTTCGTTCACGCCGTACTGCCGGCTGCTCGTATTCCGGCCTTGCTCGCCACGGCCAGCCGCTGTTGAGCCCGGATCGGCCCTGAGGCCGATCGAGTGAGGTGCAACGTTAGGAGGGGGTCATGTCGTTTCGTCGCTCGTTCTGCTTCTACGTTGCAGTCCTGCTCTTCCTGCTGACCCCCGCCGCACAAGCCGAACCATTCTTGAAGATCGAGCTCAACGAAGACCTGACCTTCGACCTCGAGGTGCCAGACGGGGGGCGATTGCATGCCCTGCAGGCGGGTTTCCTCCGCGCCGGGACCGTGATACCGGCGACGCGCTATGAACAACTTGCTGTCCGTACCCTTGAACAAGGTCGGCGCATCGAGCTGTGTTGGACCTCCTCTACCTTGCCCACCATGGGAATAGCCTTCGACGTTGCCGCCAATGAGACGACCTTTTCATCGTGGGTCGAGGCAGGAGATACGGGGATCAACGGCCTGGTGCCGTTCCTGACCGAACGCGGTACCAGCAAGTCCATGCCCGATCTTTTCGAGGCCGCCGAGCGGGTGTACCTCAACGGCTACCAGTCCTGGGCCTTCAGTGGCTGGGTAGCCCTCGACCGTGAGAAAGCTCGCTTCGACGATCCGCTTCGCTACCAGGCCTGGGGTAACAACAACCGCCATTTGTCTCTCGACAGTCATCTTTCCTGGTGGATGTTCGGCGTGGCCGGAGTTGGCGGAAAGAACCCGCTCTTCTTCGGCGCTCTCTCCGCGCAGCGATGGAAGACCAGTTTCGTCTCGGTCTATACAAAGGGGAGTTTGCGGCGCCTCGCGGTGCTCAACGGCAGTCACGGCGAACCGCTCCAGTTTGGACGGGTGACCTCCGAACGTCTGCACCTTGCCTGGAACTCGGCTGCCACCATCGACCGGTATGCCCAACGCTTGCGCCCCGCCTTGGCTCTGGGTGAGACTGCCTCGTATTCGGGCTGGAACTCGTGGAACTCGGTCGCGACCAACGTCGATGAAGCACTTGTCCTGGCAAACACCCGCACTCTGGCCGGTCCGCTCGCCGGCCTCGGTCTGAAAGCTGTCTATATAGATGATGGGTGGTCCAAGTCCTGGGGTGACTGGCTGCCCAATGGCAAGTTCCCCTCGGGCATGGACGGCCTGGCCGCCTCGATCTCGGCGGCGGGTTTTACTCCTGGCCTGTGGATAGCCCCCTTCGTGGTCGACCGCAGCAGCGACGTGGCCAGGCAACATCCCGAGTGGTTGCTCAAGGATGGCAAGGGCAACCCGATCCCCTACGACATGGCTCCACAGCTTGCCGCTTTGCCCGCTTCCCGCTACCTCCTCGACGTGACCGTGCCGGAGGTGCGGGTCTTTGTCACCGAAACCTTCCGGCGGCTCTGGAGCTGGGGCTATCGCATCTTCAAGGTCGATTTCCTGATCGGTGCCGCGTACGAGGGTGTGCGCAGCCGTCCGGTCACCGCGATCGAGGCCTACCGCGAGGGTCTGGCCGCCATCCGTGAGGGTTTACCCGAAGAAGCCAAGATCATCGCCTGCGGAGCGCCCTTGGTTCCGACCGTGGGGTGGAGCCAGGCCATGCGCATCGGGCCCGACATCCACCATCCTTCCCTGCCGCTGCTCTGGTCCTACCTGGCCAATGCGGGGCGCAGCACCGCCAACCTCGCCCCGTTCCACCAACGCGTGTTCCAGAACGATCCGGATACCGTCCTGATCCGCAAGCCGCTCAGCGAGGATCAGGCCCGGGCCTCGTTGGCCTTCCTCGCGCTCTCGGGTGGGATATTTGTGCTCGGGGATGACCTGACGGTCCTCGACGAGGCCCGGCTCGCCCTCCTCACCGAATCCTGGGTCGAAAAAGTCCGTTCCTATCCCGGCCGGCTCGTTGCTCTCGATCGCAACCACCAGGTCGGCAAAAAGGTCTACAACACCTTCTTCCAGCCCATCCTCGACCGCGGACGGTATTCCGGCGTGCAACCGGAACTCTGGTTGCGCGGCGATGGGGACCAGCGGCTGCTCGGCGTGTTCAATTGGGGACCCCGGCAGCGCGCGCTGACCGTGCCTCTGGATAACCTGGTTGAAGGCTGCTCTGCAACCGAGATCCTGCCGGTCACCGGAGAGGGGTGTGTCGTCGAACAGAACGCCCTCGTCTGTCATCAGCGTCCTTCCAGTGCCTTCCTCTGTGAACTGCGCTGCAAGAAATCAAGCCGCTGAAGAGCCGCTTCGGCGATCCGATACCTATTCCAAGACGACCCGGACCAGAACCAACTCGGAGGAAAACATGGTGCCGGGAATGGGCCGCGAATAGGTCACATACATGATCCGGCCGTTCTCTTCGGCATAGGAGGCATGGGCGACCGCATCATACAACCAGCGCTCCTCGTCATGGTCGTCGCCGGTGAACAGGGGGAGCGGTTCGGACCAGGGACCGGTGAGTTCGGGTGCGGTTCTCAGTTCGACGGTATCTTCGAAAAGGCGTGCATAGATGGCCATCCAACGTCCGAGATACGAATTGAACGACACGGTAATCGCCACGTTGCCTTCGAACAGCGGCGAGGCTTTTGCGGGTTCAGTGGACCAGCTGTGGCCAGTGTACCAGGTCCAAGACTCGCGCCGGGCCACGGTAGAAAGGGGAGCCCGGGCCAGTGTGCAAGGTCGTCGCAGAGAAACGAGCGGGCAGGCGAAGCCGTATAAATAATCGTCGAGCACCTGGGGGCCCTGCGAGGGGACCGGATCGTCCTGCGCCCACGTCAATTCCGGGGTGTCGCTGGAGGGGGCGGCAAGCAAACGGACGGCCGGTTGGGTCGGATCTTTCCATTCGGCTAACCCGGAACCCAGCGTCGTGAAGTTCCAGGCTCCTGGTTCTGCATAGATGAGGGAATAGTGGGCCAGGGCTCGTGCTCTGGCATGGTCCCAGACCAATTCGGTCGGCCAGGTGCCGTAGCGGGCTCCACAGGGTTCCTCACGGCAGTTTGTGACGGAATGAGCAGCGTTGAAGGCTTCTTCTTGCGGGGTGGGTTCGAGCAACATGGTGGGGGTGCCCAGGCTGTCTTGTCGTTCGAAGAAAGCGGTGATCCCGTCAGCGGCGTTCAGGTCTTCGGTTCTGGAAAAGGAATTGTGCAGCAAGGTCCGGCCGTGTTCATCGGCTTTGGAGAGAAAGGTATCTCCGTAGACCCAGATGGTGGTCCCCCACAGCAACGTGCTGAAGCCCCCGTCTCGGCCGAGGATGGTTGGAGATTGTTCCAGGACTCCGAGCTCTTCTGCTGCGACCACGCGCAGTGCAGCGACATTCGTTTGTTGTGGGGAGCTGCAGGAGTGGAGCATGACCAGCGTCAAGCTCAGCGCGGTTCCATAGCGCCTGCCGCACCCAGGTTGTTCGTTTCTCATGGAGATCTCAGAGATGGAAGGGAGTAAGCCCTTTTCTGTGTAAAATGAGCTCACCGTTTTTGTATAAGGTAATGATCGGCGGAGGTGCGGTTAAATGGTCGTGCCGGGACATGGGTTCAGAGCAGGCCGGAGAAGAAGTCGTTGCCCTTGTCGTCGACCAGGAGGAAGGCGGGGAAGTCCTTGACCCGGATCTTGAAGATGGCCTCCATGCCCAGCTCGGGGTACTCGACTACCTCTTGTTTTGTAATACATTGTTTTGCAAGGATAGCCGCGGCGCCGCCGATAGAACCCAGGTAGAAGCCGCCGTGCTGTTTGCAGCTCTCGGTCACGACGCGGGAACGGTTGCCCTTGGCCAGCATGACCAGGGAGCCTCCCGCGGCCTGGAAGCGCTGGACATAGCTGTCCATGCGTCCGGCCGTGGTCGGGCCGAAGGAGCCCGAGGCGTACCCGGCCGGGGTCTTCGCCGGACCGGCGTAGTACACGACGTGCTGCTTGAAATAGTCGGGCAGACCCTTACCCGCCGCGAGGCGCTCGTCGAGCTTGGCGTGGGCGGTGTCGCGGGCGACGATGATGTCTCCGTTCAGCATGAGTCGGGTCTTTACCGGGTGCTTGGTCAACTCCGCCCGCACCGCGTCCATGCCGGCCTCGAGGTCGATGCGGACCACCTGACCTTTATTCTGCCGGAAGCCCTCGAGCAGGTACTTGGATGGATCGGTCTCGAGCTGCTCGAGGAAGATGCCGTCGGCCGTGATCTTGGCCTTGATGTTGCGATCGGCGCTGCAGCTCACTCCGAGGCCGACCGGGCAGGAGGCCCCGTGGCGGGGCAAGCGGATGACGCGAACGTCGTGGGCGAAGTACTTGCCGCCGAACTGGGCGCCGATGCCGCTCTTGCAAGCGATGTCCAGCACCTGGGCCTCGCACTCGAGATCCCGGAAGGCCCGGCCTTGGCGATTGCCTGAGGTCGGCAGGTGATCGAGGTAGTGGGCCGAGGCCAGTTTGACGGTCTTGAGGTTCATCTCGGCAGAGGTGCCGCCGATGACCACGGCCAGGTGGTAGGGCGGGCAGGCCGCGGTGCCCAGGGTGCGCAGCTTCTCTTCCAGGAAGGTCCGCAGGGACGCGGGATTGAGCAGGGCCTTGGTCTGTTGGTAGAGGAAGGTCTTGTTGGCCGAACCGCCGCCCTTGGCCAGGAACAGGAAACGGTACTCGTCCCCGGGCACGGCGAAGAGGTCGATCTGGGCCGGCAGGTTGGTCCCGGTGTTGGCCTCCTCGTACATGGTGAGCGGCGCGACTTGGGAGTAACGCAGGTTCTGTTCGGCATAGGTGGCATAGATCCCGGCCGAGAGGGCTTCCTCGTCGTCCCCTCCGGTCCACACCGCCTGACCCTTTTTGCCGAGGACGATTGCGGTCCCGGTGTCCTGGCATCCGGGGAAGACTCCCTCGGCGGCGATGATGGCGTTCTCGAGGAGGTTCGCGGCCACGAAGACGTCGTTGTCCGAGGCCTCGGGATCGGTGAGGATGTTCGACAACCCCTGCAGGTGCGTGGGCCGCAGCAGGAAGGCGATGTCGCGCAGGGCGGTCTTGGCAAGCAGAGACAGCCCCGCCGGAGCGACCTCGAGCAGGCGGCGGCCATTGTGCTCCGTGACCTTGACGTGTTCGGTACCGAGCAGCCGGTAGGGGGTTTCGTCCTTCCCGAGTTGGAACATCGGTTCGTACTGGAACATAGTTTCCTCCTTCTCGATCGTTCTCACGGCGGCGCATGCTCGCGCACGTCCGCGAGGATGTCAATGCGCCCGCGGCAAACCCCGGATCACCTGGAGTAACCATTCAGTCTTGGGGGATTGCTGATAGTTCCAGTAACCTCGTAGGGGTGGCGCCGACGGGGGACCCCCGCCACGCGCAAGGATGAGCATGGTGGGGGTGTGAGGCGACAGGACCCCTCGGCCCCCCAAAGACTGAAGGCATGTGGTCCGTCCGGACGACTTTCCCGTGGCCCTGGGACGAGGGGCGTGCTATGGTGAGAGCATCGCGAAGGATCACGGAGCACGACGATGCGTACACAGCGAATCGGAGCGCGGGGGTTCACCCTTATCGAGCTGCTCATCACCGTGTCCATCATAGGCATCCTCGCCGCGGTG
>Ga0156395_1055_pt1 | contig 14147 bp, 10 predicted proteins | sample RifOxyA3_FD_108039 | JGI IMG/M metagenome (GOLD analysis project Ga0156395, IMG submission 108039) | Deltaproteobacteria bacterium RIFOXYA12_FULL_61_11 | reverse complement strand
TACCCGCGCGGTCCTTGCACATCCGCGCATCACCATCCACCGCGACCATACAGCCATCGACCTGATCACCACCCACCACCACTCGCGGGACACTGCCGATACCTATCGTCCGGATCGCTGCCTCGGGTGCTATGCCCTCGCTACGGTCACCGGGAAAGTACGGCGTTTCCTGGCCCGGAATACCATCCTGGCCACCGGAGGGGCGGGTCAGGTGTACCTCCACACCACCAATCCCCGGGGAGCAACCGGCGATGGTTTGGCCATGGCCTGCCGTTCGGGCGCGACCATCGTCAATTCCCGTTTCGTCCAGTTCCACCCCACCACCCTGTCGTTACCGGGGGCCGACAACTTCCTGCTCTCGGAATCCCTGCGCGGCGAAGGGGCCAGACTGCTCGACCAGGATCGCGAGCCCTTCATGCAGCGCTACGCCCCCGAAGAAGCGGACCTCGCCCCGCGCGATGTGGTTGCTCGGGCCATCTATGACCAGATCACCAGTCAGGACCTGCCCTTCGTCTACCTCGACATCGCGCGCTACGGGAAGCCTGGGTTGGACATCGCCAAGCGTTTTCCCCACATCTACGAGCAGTGTCTGCGCCACAATCTCGATCTGACGAGGGATCCTATTCCGGTGGTCCCCGCGGCCCATTACTTCTGTGGCGGCGTTTTGGTCGACCTCGAGGGCCGGACCACCATCGAGGGACTCTTCGCCGTGGGCGAGGTTGCCTGTACCGGGTTGCACGGCGCCAATCGGCTGGCCAGCGCCTCGCTGCTCGAAGCCCTGGTCTGGGGCACCAAGGCCGGTCGCCAGGCTTCCCTGGCAGCGGGGGCTTCCTTCCTCGCGCGCTTCGTCGACGAGATACCCCCCTGGACCGAACCCTGTGACAGCTCCGACATCGATCCCGTGCTCATCCATCAGGACTGGTTGATGATCAAACACACCTTGTGGAACTACGCCGGCATCGTGCGCACGCGGCCGCGTTTGCACCGGGCCCACAGCGATCTCCAGTACCTCTCGCATCGGATCATGAGGTTCTACCACGAGACCAGACTCAGCAGGCGGATCATCGAACTGCGCAACGGTATTGTGGTCGCCAAACTGATCGTCCAGGATGCCCTCGAGCACCCGCAGAGCGACGGTTGCCACTTCGTGAAACCCTGACGAACAGCGAGGAGACCCCGGTTATGACGAGCCCCGAGAAAATGCGCCCCGGATCGAGTTGCCCCCCTGCGGCAGAAACCCGAGCCGAGTGCCTCGAACGCATCGCGGCCCTGAAACAGCGCTTGGCCGACGAGGTGCTGATCCTCGGGCACCATTACCAGCAGGATGACATACTCGCGTTCGCCGACCACAGCGGCGATTCCTATGCCTTGTCCAAAGCCGCGGCAGCCTCGCACCAGCGCCGGGTGATCTTCTGCGGGGTCCACTTCATGGCCGAGACCGCCGACATGCTGACCGCGGAGCACCAGGCCGTGATCCTGCCCGACCTCGAGGCCGGCTGTTCCATGGCCGACATGGCCACCGTGGAGCAGGTGCGCACGGCCTGGGAGCTCCTCACCGAGGGCGGTCGCCGGTCGGTAACGCCGATCACCTACATCAACAGCAGCGCGGCACTCAAGGCCTTTGTCGGTGAGCACGGAGGGGCGATCTGCACCTCATCGAACGCGGCCAAGGTTGTCGCCTGGGCTCTCGGTCGCAGCGAGCGGCTCTTCTTCTGCCCGGATCAACACCTCGGACGCAACACCTGTCACGCCCTGGGTATCCCGCTCGGCAGGATGGCCGTCTACGACCCCCGCCTCCCCGGAGGCGGCCTGGAGCCCGCGCAACTCGAAACGACGCAGATCTTCCTCTGGTACGGTTACTGTGACGTCCACCAGGGTTTCACCCTCGAGGACGTGGCCGCGGTGCGACTGGAGCATCCCGAGGCCAAGGTCGCCGTCCATCCCGAATGCTGTCACGAGGTCGTGGCCGCGTCCGATTTCGCCGGTTCGACCGAGGCCCTCATCCGGTTCGTGACCGAGGCACCTGTGGGCTCGGTCATTGCCGTGGGCACGGAAATCAACCTCGTGCAGCGGCTGACCGCTCGCTTCCCCGGGAAGAGAGTCTTCTCACTGTCCCCCTATCAGTGCCTGTGCAGTACCATGTACCGGATCAAACCGGAGCGCTTGTTGGAAGCCCTCGAGGCCATTGCCGCGGGCGAACCGAAGAACCTCGTTTCAGTACCGCGCGAGTTGCGACGGCCGGCCCTCCTCGCCCTCGAACGCATGCTGGCAATCTCTTGAAGGATAGATCCGGGAAGGCCTATTTCCCGGACCATGTTCCGTGTACTTATTACAGGAACAAAGAGTTACCGATGGATCCTCCGACCTCTCGCTGCTCCCGGCGAAGATCCGTCATGGTCTCTGTTGTGGGCTTGACCGGACCTTGAAATCCCTCTATGCAAAGAGGTGCGCCGGGCACGGGAAGGGTGTGTCGACGGCTGAGCATCATTGTGGGAGGTGGCGATGGACAACCTGAAGGGGCAAGACGTGTTGGTCCTCGGTGGAGCCGGGTTGGTCGGCATGGCGACTTGCCGCCTGCTCTTCCGCGAGCAGGTCAACAGCATCATCGTCAGCAGTCTCACCGAGGCCGAGGTCTTGCAGGCCAAACAACAGCTCGAACACGAATACCCCAACTCCCCGACCAAGATCTACACCGAATCCGGCAACATCTTCGTTCGCGCCGATTACCGCTACGCCTCGCGCAAGGAGATTTTCCAGGACGAGGTCATCCGCCGGCAGGTCGTCGCCGATGTCCTCGACCCGCTGTGCGAGGAAATCCTCGCGCACTCCACCCTGACCGGGATGTTCCGCCGGCACAAGCCGGACATCGTTATCGACTGCATCAACTCGGCGACTTCGTTCGCTTATCAGGACATCTTCACCACGTCGCAGGGCATCCGCGACCGCATGGCCTCGGCCGGTGGGGACAGCTCGGTCCTGGGCCCCGACTTCCTGGCGCAGGTCGAGATCCTCATGGGGACCCAGTACATTCCCCAGCTCATCAGGCACATCCAGATCCTCCTGGCGGCCTCGAAGCAGGCCGGCACCAAGATGTACCTCAAGGTCGGGACCTCGGGCACGGGCGGCATGGGCCTCAACATCCCCTACACCCACAGCGAGGACAAGCCTTCGCGCATGCTGATGAGCAAATCGGCCATCGCAGGTGCGCACACCCTCATGCTCTTCCTCATGGCCAGAACCCCGGATGCGCCGATCATCAAAGAGGTCAAACCGACGGCGGCGATCGCCTGGAAGCGCATCGCCTATGGCCCCATCCCCTATGGCGGCAAGCCCCGGTTGCTGGAAGACTGCGACCTCGAGCAGCCCTACCTGCTCGAAGGCATCATGGCCAAAGAATTGCCCGAGCGGGTGTATTACCAGAAGGCCGGTCGGCCGCAACCCATGGAAGCCCCCTTCATCGATACCGGGGAGAACGGAGTCTTCGCCCTCGGCGAGTTCGAAGCCCTGACCGACGACGAGCAGATGGAGTTCATCACTCCCGAGGAGATTGCCCAGTGCGTGATCTGGGAGATCAAGGGTCGCAACTCGGGCTTCGACATCATCAATTCCCTCGACCACACCACCATGGGGCCGACCTATCGCGCGGGCTTCATGCGCCGCAGCGCCCTCGTGCAACTGCGCGCCCTCGAGGCCGAGCACGGAGTACCGAGCGTGGCCTTCGAGCTGCTCGGTCCGCCGCGCAACTCCAAACTCCTGTGGGAGGCCCATCTCCTGCGCACTGTCTATGGGACCATGCGCGCGGTGCTGGAGTTCCCGGCCGAGGCGTTATCGCGCCGGATCCATCAATTCCTGACTGAAGATGATCGTATCCGCTCGACCATCCTCACCGTCGGCCTGCCCATCCTCCTCCCCGACGGCAAAGGTCTGTGGCGCGGCAGCTCCATCCTGATCCCGGTGATCAGCCCCTTCGCCAAGAATCTCTCCATCACCCCGGCCAGCATCGATCGCTGGGCCCATGACGGTTGGATCGACCTCAGGGTCCCCAACTTCGAACGCTGGCGCGAACGCTTCCGCACTATCCTGCGGCAGCTCGACGCGCTCGATCCGCGCGACACCAGCTCGACCGTGAGCAAGAACCGCCACTACTGGTTCGAGGATGGAGACGAGACTATCAACATCGGCAAGACCGTGAGCTGGATCTACATCAACGAGGAAGCCGGCGAGCGGATGAAGACCTGATTCTTCGTGGAGGAGACCAAGGTGTTCAACAAACTCTATGGGGTGCTTCGAGAAGCCGCCGGTCGCAAGACCGACGCGGTGCTCCAGATCCTCCCGGCAGGCGAGGGTGGGCAGGGCAGGATCTGGCTGGAAGGGGGCAGAATCGTCTATGCCGATCCCGGCTACCGTTATGACCGCGCGGAGGCCGTGCTCCAGTACCTCGGTCTCTTGGATGCGAACGACCTGCTCGAGGCCACGAGTACCTGCGAGGACCTCGACGACGAATGCAAGGTCGCCGCAGCGCTCATCGAAGCCGGACTGATCACCGAAGCCCAGTTCGAGAACGCCCTGCGTATAGGCCTCCTGCACCGCACCGCGGCCATGCTCGCCTGGAGGCGAGTCGAGGTCGTCCCTGAGGAACCACCCGAGCAGGAAAAAACCTGGTGGCATAACCTGCGCGTCGATCCCGAGGAGGTCTTCGAGCACCTCCGACGCATCGTCGACGGAGAGCCGTGGTACGAAGACATGGACTGGGGGGTCCGCGAACTGGTCGTGCCCGAGGACACCATGGTCTCTCCCCTCTTCCTGTTCCGCCGGGCAGGCTATGTGGCTGCCAGCGGCGTCTTTACCATCCGGGCAGGAGAAAGGGAGAAACGCTGTACCCTCGAGAACGGCAAGCTCGTCTCGATCGAATCCACCGATAAAGCCGACCTCCTGGTGAACGTGCTGGTCCGTTTCGGCTTTGTCTCGGCCGAGGCGATGCGCGGGTACGTCGAAATCGCCAAGCAACGCAAAGAGAACCTCTCGGCAATCCTGCTCGGCGAGGGCGCACTCGACGAACCCACCCTGAAAAAAGCCACCCTGGTCCAACGGCAAACCCAGGTTCTCGGTTTCTTTGGTTGGAACCCTGCCCGAACGAGCTGGACCCCGGCGAAGAGCGAGGTCCATGAGCCGGCAACGGTCAAGACCAAAGAAGCCCCCGAACCCTCGGTTCATGTGTCGGCGGCGCGACCGAAACCCAAGGTGGAGAGGATCGAGGATGAGGACGATCCTCCAAAAACGCTCCGCAAAGCCCCGACCACCGCGCCAGGAAGCGGGAAAGGCGTCAAACCCAAAAAGGGCTCCCAGATCTCCCTCAACGGCGAAACCCTGACCATGGTCTACACGGACGTGCAACTCCTGCTCGAGGACATCGACGCCGTCTTCACGGCCGGCTCGTACACCCTGGAGGGGAGCTACGATCTGCCCGAGGGGTCCTTCTTCGATCTCCAACTCGTCCTCAAGTTCGGACCCGAGCAACGAGAGGTGAAGGGCAAGGTCTTCCTGCACAAGTTACGCAAGGATTCGATCCAGTTCTCGATCATGGAACGCGAGCAACTGGTGGGGAAACTGCGCACACTGCTCAAAGAACTCCGCGGCGTGCTGAAAGACAAACAGGTTGTGGGCAAGCTGCTCGAACACTCTCCGGCCGGGCAGGGACTCGACCGCTTGCGACATATGCTCCTCCGGAGTAAGACCCTGTATAAGAAGAACCCCGGCCTCTTCCTCGGCGCGGCTCTCGGGTTGGTGCTCCTGACCCAAATCCCCCGCTTCTTCGGGGGAGAAGGCAAGCCGATGTTCGAGGGCAATGCGGCGTATCGTTACGACGACATCGAATACGTCAAGGCCGACAAGTTCAATGTCTACATCAAGTTTACGTCCCAACCCAGTCTGATGATCATTTCCGACGAAAATATCTCCCAATGCGACTGGGCCTTGCAGAAGAGGGTCCGGCCCTGGATCGAACGCGAGGAAGAATGACGGCCCTGCAATCTGAGTTTCCCCGTTTCTTTGTATAAAATACCTTCATCTCATTGTTTGTATTGCGCAACTATTACGCGTAGTGAATACCAACATCCTCGCCCGTTGGCTTGACAACTCGACCATTCCCCGCTATGCAGACCGAGTACTGAGATCATAGAAGGGGGATCCCGATGAAACGTGCCGTGCTGCTCCTCGCAGGTCTGGGTTTATCGAGCCTGCTCCTGGCCGATCCGCCCTACCAAGCGCCCTTCGGCACCACCCCGGACTGGCAATCTGCCATCGACTATACCGCGGGAGTCCTGGCCTTCGCCGACGTCGACAACGACGGAGACCTCGACTTGGCAGTCGGGACCTACGGTGGCGGTTACCCTCCCAAGAGCATGCACAACGTGATCTTTTTCAACCACCAGGGTGTCTTCGAGATGAGTCCCACCTGGACTTCCCAGGACGAGACCTTCACCCCTGACGGCATCTGGGCCGACTTCAACGCCGACGGTTACCAGGACCTGCTCGCGGTCAACGGCGGCCCCGAGGCGTTTCCGTCGAGCATCCACTACGGCTCGGCAGAGGGTCTTGGAAAAACCGCGGGTTGGGTCTCCCAGACCCGTGTCTCTTCGATCTTCGCGGCGGTGGGCGATGTCAACAACGACGGGCTGCTCGACTTCTTCACCTCCAACTTGAGTTACAATCCGCAAGTCACCGGTGTCCCCGGGCTCGGGTACGTCTCCGAGAACGGCATCCTCCCGACCCGCTATAACTGGCGCAGCGGTTATGCCATCCAAGGCCTCGGCACGACCCTGGCCGATCTCGACCAGGACGGGTTGCAGCCCGCGGAGGTCACCTTCCCGCTGAGCGGCAAGCGCTCGGTCTTCCCCTTGCCTCCCAATACGCACCGTATCGTCAGAGTCCTCGTCGACGGCACGGCCATGCACTTCCTCCACGTGCCAGAGAACCCCTGGTTCGCGGTACCCGAACTCCGGGACCACGAAGGTTCGACCCTGACCTTGCAGTACCTCAAGAGCACGGACCTGGATCTCGTGGCTCTCGAAATGAACGGCAAGGCCCTGATCCACCTCAACGACAACGGCAAAATCCCGGCCTATCCCTCGTTCACCCTGGGCGAGAAGCACTCCAACAAAATGGTGCGGTTCATCGACATCGACAACGACGGGGACCTGGACATGTTCATCGGCGGCAAGACCTCGCCGATGCGCGTCCATTACACCACCAACGGCACCCTCGACCCCCTGCCGTTCTGGTATTCCAAGGATCCTTCGGCTGGCATGGAAGACGCGGTCTTCGGCGACGTCGACAACGATGGGGACCTGGACCTCCTCACCGCTCATTTCACCAGCAAACTCGGCAACTACCGGCTGTACGTCAATCGCGGCGGTCGGCTTGAGACCGAGCCCGAGTGGATTCTCCCCTACGCGGGGCAATCCTCAACCTGCGTGGCCCTGGCCGACGTGAATCTCGACGGCAGGCTTGACCTGGCCGTGGGCTATGGCAACGGCCCGATCCGCCTCTTCCTCAACAGGCCGTAAGCGCCCCCTCCTCGGAGTTCGTTCCTTTCGCCCCCCGCACGGCAGCGTCGCTCACGGACGGCTTTACTTCAGATCAGCTCGTCGAAGGGCCAGGTATACTCGAAGCCTGTGTAGGGATTGCCGGAAAGGTGGCGGATAGCCCAGAGATAATAGAGATGGAACCCCGGGGCCGCGCATTGCGCGTGGTCCCGCCGGTCGGTGATAATCAACAGATCCTGATGTCCCATCTTGAAGACCCGTTCCCCCAGCTCGGCATGGCCGTACCCATGAATAGGAGAGAATTCATAGTAGTAGAGCTCCGGCTGAGCGTGATGGTGCGGTGGGTAGCTGCTCCAACGGCCGGGGAAATTGATCACCTCTCCCAATACCAATTGGGACTCCAAAGGAGCGGAAGTCCGGTCGAACACCGTGCGTACCTGTCGATAACACGTGTCCTCGAGAAGTCCCCGGCCGCGATGCTCGACTGCTACCATCTCCTCCTGCAAGAGGCGCGAGGGAAACGTTGCCCGATTGGGAGTGTGGACGATGGCGAGGCGGGTCTGACTCGTTGCCGATACCTCTACCGTCTCTCCGGCGGCGAGATGGGCCACCGTGGGACCGGCTTGGATCCAATGCGGTCGGTCGACCGTGAGGGAGGCTCCTCGCAGAGAGAATCGACACTTGCCCGCGAGGAGCAGCACGGCACACTCGGCATCTTCGAAACCGAGTTCGAGCTTTTCCCCCACCTTGAGGATCTGTAGCGCGAAGCCCATACCCGTGCGTTCCAGAGCGTGAGGATAGAGGTGCTGTCCAGGTTCGAGTTCCTGCCCGCGGAAGGGATGCACGAGGTTCATCGCAACATCCTCCGTCGTACCAGGCCGACCAAGTTCTGATAGCCCTCGAGGAATTGCAGGAGGGTGTGGCGCGAGGGGCCGAACCCGAGGAAGTCGGCGGGGGCGAGGCCTTCGGGTTCATAGGCTCGGATGAAATCCGGCAGCTCCCGTTGGAGCTGGACAAGTATCTTCGCAGGAACCGGTTCTTCGATGCTGCGGCGAAGCTCGAACGTGCTGTGATCGAAGCGTTGCCACCAGTCATACGGTATGCTCAGGACCAGCCCCTCGCCGATCAATTGCGACCAGTGCAGATGGCAGCGGTACGCCGCGGCCAGGAGCGTGGCTCTGTACCCCCGCTCCCGGAATAGGGTGTAGGCTCTCTTGAAGATGGCCACCCCGGCCCAATCGAGCACGCCCGGATCGAGAAGTACGCCCTGGGCGGCGGTCACCCGGCGGAGATGGTCGTCGATACGCCCCACCATCAGGGTGACGTGGGGAGCGATGGTGCTGGGGTCGAGCCCATGGTCCTCGGCGCGCCGCAAGCCGGCCTCGATCGCCTCGGCGCAAGCGATTGTCTGCGCCAGCGTGAAGCTCACCGTGGCGTTGACCGAAACCCCGCGAGCGGTCAATTCCTCGAGGGCGCGGAGCCCGGCTGGCACGGCCGGCACCTTGATGGCGAGGTTCGGGGCAAGGTCGCGCAATTCCAAGGCGTGCGCGAGCATGGCTTGAGCATCCGGGAAAAGTTTGGGATTGACCTGGAGACTGAGCCGCCCCTTGCGCCCCCGCGTGCGTTCGTAGACCGGCAGGAGTATCTCGGCCGCGCGCCGACCTCCCTCCTCGACCAACAGCCAAGCCACATCGTCCTCGGTCAGACAGGTGTGTGCGGCGAGGAGACCGTCGAGCACCGGCAACCACAGTTCGGGTCTCCGTTCGACGACCGATGCCACGATCACCGGGTTGGAGGTTGCTCCGACAGCGCCGGCCGCCACAGCCTCGGAAAGCTCCTGGAGGTCACACGAGTCGTTCCAAAAATCAACCCCCAGGGCCATGGTCTTGCCCAGTTTACTCTCGTACATACTCGCTCCTTACGTGTTGTCGCAATGCTCGGCTACACCGAGGAGGTAGTTCCTGGCGGCCAGGGCATAGCGAAGGGGATCCGCGACGCGGGGGTCTTGCTCGGCTTCGACGATCAACCAACCGTCATAGCTGCGTTCTTCGAGCAAGGCGATAATCGGGCCGAACTCGATCATGCCGTCTCCGGGCACGGTAAAAAGACCGCGCAGCACAGCCTCGAGGAAGGAGAGGTTTCGCTCCTTCACCTCGGCGAGGATCGCCGGGCGTACATCCTTACAATGGACATGGGCGATACGCGACTCATGCCGAGAGGCAAAGGCCAGGGGATCCACACCGGCCGCTGCGAGGTGCCCGGTATCGTAACAGAGGGAGAGCAAGGCCGGATCGGTCAACTCGAGCAACCGCTCTATCTCGGCCTCGTCCTGGACCCCGGTACCGAGGTGATGGTGGTAGGCAGGTCGTATTCCACGCCGGAGACAACGTTCGCCCGCGGCCTGGAGGCCGTCTGCGAGGTGCCGGAAGTCGAGGTCGGAGAACCGGGGTCGGGCCGAGAGGGGTTTTTGCCGGTCTCCGTGGACCGTGCCGCTGCATTCGGCCAGGTTGATCACCGTGGTGCCGACCGCGGCGAGCAGCTCGAGCCGGCGATCGAGTGCCTCGAGTTGCTTCCTGGGATCGTGCTCGGCAACAAAGAAGGTGGAGTGCCAGCACGAGGCCAGGGCGAGGCGGTGCCGTTTCAGCACGGCCTCGAGAGCAGCGGCTTCGGTCGGGAACTTGTGCCCCAGCTCGGTGCCTTGATAGCCGGCCGCGGCCATTTCGGAGAGACAGCGATCGAGCGGCGTGTCTCCACCGAGGTCCCGTAGGTCGTCGTTGGACCAATTGATCGGCGCGATGCCGAGTTTCCAGGTGTTCATCGGTACCACCGTTCTTTTTCGCGTTGTTGTTCGTACCGGGTCCTTGCGGCCCGGACCGCTTCGCTCGAGGAGACCTCGGCCACCGGGACGTCCCACCAGGCATGAAAACCGGGAACGGTGTGCAAAGGATCGGTCTCGATCGCGATGACCGTGGTTCGATCGGCGGCGCGGGCTTTCGCCAGAGCCACCCGCAGGTCCTCGAGACTTCCGACGTTCTCGGCCAGACACCCCAGTGAGGCGGCATTGGCTGCGAAATCCACGGCCAGGGGAGGACCGTCGAGCTGGCCGCTCGGCCCCCTCTGCCGGAAGCGATTGCCGAAACCGGCGCTGCCCAATCCGCGGGACAGGGCATCGATGCTTGCGAAAGCCTGATTGACCATCACTACCACAATCAGGCGCAGGTGTTCCTGCAAGGAGGTCAGGAGTTCACCGTGCATCATTAGATAGGACCCGTCACCGACCAGGACGATGGTGTCGCCCTGTTCTTTCGCTAAAGCTACGCCGAGACCTCCGGCGAGCTCGTACCCCATGCAGGAATAGCCGTATTCGAGGTGGTACTGGCCCGGTGCGCTCGCTCGCCAGAGCTTGTGCAGGTCCCCGGGCATGCTCCCGGCAGCGCAGACCATGGTATCTTCCGGTTGGGTGAAGGCATTGATCGCCGAGAGCACTGCTGCCTGGGAAGGGCGAGGTCCTCTGCTCGCCGCGGTGAGTCTGTCGACCTCGGCCCTCCAGGCTGCGCGGAGTTCGACGCAGCGAAGCTGGTAGTCGGGACGCGGAGCAGCACCGTTCTCGACCAGGATCCTGCGGAGGGCCGCGAGCGTCGCCTTGGCATCACCGCACAGGGGCAGGGCTCCGTGCTTCACCGCATCCGCCGGATCCAGGTTGAGCCCGATGAAGCGGACTTCGGGATCCTGGAACAAGGTCTTCGAGGCCGTGGTGAAATCGGAGAGCCTGGTGCCGACACAGAGGACCAGATCGGCCTCGGCCGCGATCAGGTTGGCCGCGGCAGAGCCGGTGACCCCCAGGCCACCGAGGTTGGCGCCGTGATCCCAGGCGAGCATGCCTTTCCCGGCTTGGGTCTCGGCCGCGGGCAGCACCCCGTCGGTACACAGGGCAGCCAGCTCCTCTTCGGCTTCCGAATACCAGACCCCGCCGCCGACGATGACGAGCGGCCTCTTGGCCGCTGCGAGAAGCCTTGCCGCCTCGACCAGGAGTTCCTCCTCGGGCAGCGGCCGAGGGATACGATGGACCCTCGGTTCGAAAAATGAGGCAGGATAGTCGAAGGCTTCCGCCTGCACGTCTTGGGGGAGGGCCACGGTGACTGCGCCGGTCTCGGCAGGGCTGGTCAGGACCCGCAAGGCCTCGGGCAGGGAGGTCAGGAGTTGCTCGGGGCGGTTGATCCGGTCCCAGTACTTGCTGACCGGCCGCAGACAGTCATTGACCGAGAGGTCTTGGCTGTTCGGGTGCTCGAGCTGTTGCAGGACCGGCCCAGGCCGGCGGGAGGCGAAGACATCCCCTGGCAAGAGCAGGACCGGCAAGCGGTTGATGGTGGCTCCGGCCGCGCCCGTGCAGAGATTGGTCGCCCCGGGTCCGATGGAGGTGGTGCAAGCCATGACCCGCAAACGGCGATGCTGTTTGGCGTACGCCACGGCAGTATGGACCATGGCCTGTTCGTTGCGTGCCTGGTAAAAACGCAGCTCGTTCTGTTCCTCGAGGGCTTGACCCAGCCCCGCGACGTTGCCGTGGCCGAAGATGCCGAAGACCCCTCCGAAGAGCGGGAATTCCCGCCCGTCCCGCCGCACTCGTTGGGCGGCGAGGAAGCCGAGCAAGGCCTGAGCCATGGTCCTGCGAACCGTCTGCATGCTCCCTCCGGGTCCCGGGTTCCTGTTCAGCGGCCCAACCCGACGAGGGCGTAGACCCGCTCGATGAACTCCACGTTGCGCCACCCGTCGACCGCCGTGGCGACCTGGCAGATACGGTCATCTCTCTGCCCCTGGATACGGCGCAGGAACAAGGTATCCTCGGTCCTGAAGCCCCAGCGATCGGCGTGGGGCAAGGTCCCAAAACGGCGCAGCTCGGTCGGTTGAGCCAGCCCGAGGCACCAGCTCACCGATTCCATCTCGTCGTTCTGGACCGTGGCGTGGTCGCCGTAGATCTCGACCCGCTCGAAGGGAAAGTGCCAACTGGCATGGGCGCACGAAGAGAAGACCCCGTGGACCCCGCTCTCCATGGTCAGGAGCAAGGAAAAGGAATCCACGCAGGGATACAGGCCTTTGCGACCCACGGCCTGGACTTCGGCCACCTCGCCGAAGAGGAACCTGACCATGTCGAAGAGATGTAGCGTGGATTCGAAGAGGAAGCCGCCCGTGACCGTGGCATCGCTGGTCCACGCAGGATGTTGCAGCTCGCCGCGGTTCATCTTGATGTTGAAGGAGCGCGGGGTCAGCTCGCCGTTCGCGATCATGCTCTTCATGGCCGCGTAGGCAGGGGCGAAACGGCGATTGAAACCGAGTTGATAGACCTTCCCCGAACGCTCGGCCGCGGCGCGGACCTTCTCGGCCTCGGCGAGGTTCAGGGCGAAGGGCTTTTCGCAAAACACGTGTCGTCCGGCCTCGAGCGCGGCCAGCGCATACCCGACATGCGTTCGGTTCGGCGAGGTGACGTAGATGGCCTCGGCCCGAGCGATGACCTCTTCTGCGGAGGCCGCTAATTCTCCCCCGCAACGCTCCTTCAAGAGCTCAGCCCTGCGGGGATCGGGATCGTAGAGTGGGCCGAGCGCCGCTCCGGGTAGTTCCGCGAGCAGGGTCGCATGCACGGTGGCGACTTCCCCGCAACCGATGAAACCGATGATCGTGTCGTTCATGATACCTCCAGGTGCTCGTAACTTCAGGCGGGTAGGGCGATGCTCACCCCACCGTAGGCTTCTCCGAGCCGCGTGTCGAGGGCGGTCCGATCGCCGTCGTAAGGGCCGGGCTTTTCCATCTTGAGCGAGGTCACGGCCGCGGCGAGAACACAGGCCGTGGCCGGATCGAGGCGGGAGCGGGCGGCGAGATAGGTGGCCATGCAAGTGTCCCCGCGTCCGGTCCTGCCTCCTAGCGATCGCGCGGTAAAGGGAGCCTCGTAGAAGCGGCCTTCCGCGAGGACCAGCACTCCTTGGGCATTGGTCAGCACCACTTCGCGAGGCCCCCAGGCGGCGAGCTGCCGGGCTGCCTCGCGGAGCTCGGTGTGTCCGGTGATGGTCTCTGCCTCGGCCGCGTCCCCCTTGAGAGCATACACTTTGGCCAGGCCCCGCTGCTTGTCCGGCCAATCTCGGAAGACGAGGGAACGACCCTCGCGGAGGCGCAGGAAGCCCTGGAGATCGAGACCGACCCGGGGATAGCGCCAACACAGGGTCTCGAGCAGATCGAGCGAGACCTCGCCGGCCATGATCGGAGCAACGTGGAGGATTTCTGTTGTAAGATCAGGTAACTGAGCCTCGCAAAAGGGTCCGGCGAAGGCCAGCGGCTCGCAGCGGCGGCGATCCATGTCTGCGCTGAAATAGGTGTTCTCGATCCCACTGGTGCAGGGAGCATCAGCGGCAAAGACCTCTACTCCTGCCTCGGCGAAAGTCCCGAGGTGTACCCGGTCGGCGGGGGAGAGCATGGTCACCACCGCGGTGCGGAACCCTAACCTGGCCGCGGCGATGCCACCGTAGTATCCGGCCCCGCCCGAGGCCGCGCTGCGCTCCTCGCCGATCACGATCACATCGCGAGCGAAATGCCCGAGGATGACCAGGTCGAAAGGAC
>Ga0156395_1077_pt1 | contig 14167 bp, 9 predicted proteins | sample RifOxyA3_FD_108039 | JGI IMG/M metagenome (GOLD analysis project Ga0156395, IMG submission 108039) | Deltaproteobacteria bacterium RIFOXYA12_FULL_61_11 | reverse complement strand
CCGAAGTCGAGCCGATGGGTCTTGACATAGGTCAGGGCGGCGATGGCCGATTCCTTCATCACCTCACCCAAGTGCCCGGTCAGGGTCAAACGGCCGCCCTTGCCCTCCATGGTCGAGGCCTCGACCTGGAGAATCTCGCCACCGTACTGGGTCCAGGCAAGACCGGTGGCGATCCCGATCTCATCGCGTTCCATGGCGTCGTCGCCGAGGTAGGTCGGTGGGCCGAGGTAGGTGGTGATGCTGGCCGGGGTCACCGTGTTCGGAGCTCTCTTGTTCTCGGCGATACGCCGGGCGAGTTTCCGCAGGACCGTGGCCAACTCGCGGTTGAGGTTCCGCAGCCCGGCTTCCTTGGTGTAATTGCGGATCACGGCGATCAGGGCGGCATGGGAGAAGCCCACCGTCCGTCCGGCAAGACCGTTTTCCTCGATCTGGCGGGGAATGAGGTAGCGCTTGGCGATGGAGATCTTCTCTTCTTCCGAATACCCGGGGATGGTGATCAACTCCACCCGGTCGCGCAGCGCCGAGGGAATGGGGTCCGTGATGTTGGCCGTGGCGATGAACATGACCTTGGATAGGTCGAAGGGGAGGTTCAGGTAATGGTCGGTGAAGCTGTGGTTCTGCTCCGGGTCGAGTACCTCGAGCAGGGCCGCGGCCGGATCTCCTCGGAAGTCCTGGCCTATCTTGTCGAGTTCGTCGAGCATGAACACCGGGTTGTTCGAACCGGCCTGTTTGATGCCCTGAATGATCCTCCCCGGTAAGGCGCCGACGTAAGTCCGGCGATGGCCGCGGATCTCGGCCTCGTCGCGCATGCCTCCCAACGACATGCGGATGAACTTGCGGTTCATCGCGCGGGCGATCGACTGCCCGAGAGAGGTCTTGCCCACGCCCGGAGGCCCGACGAAGCACAGGATGGGGCCTTTCATGCTCTTGCGCAAGGTACAGACCGCCAAGTAGTCGAGGATGCGCTCCTTGATCTTCTCCAGATCGTAATGGTCCTCGTCGAGAACCTTGTGGGCATGAGAGATGTCGAGGTTGTCCTCGGTGCTGGTCCGCCAGGGCAAGTTGGTCAACCACTCCAGATAGGTACGCACCAAGCTGGCCTCGGCACTGTCCCCTTGCATGTTTTCCAGGCGGCGGAGCTGTTTCGTGGACTCGGCCTCCACCTCGGGAGGCATCAGCTCGGGGCTGATCTTGCCGCGCAGTTCTTCCGATTCCTCGAACTTGCCGTCGATGTCCCCGAGTTCGGTCTTGATGGCGCGGAGCTGCTCGCGCAGGAAATACTCGCGCTGGGTCTTGGTCATCTCCTCTTTGGCCGCGTCCTTGATCTTCTCCTGCATCTCCAGCAGGCCGTGCTCTTTCTTGAGCAATTCAAACACCTTGGCGAGGCGCGGGACTGGGTCGATAACCTCGAGCAGTTTCTGGGTCTGGTCGAGCTTCAACCCCAGATTGGAAATGACCAGATCGGCCAGACGACCCGGGTCGGTGATCTCGTCCAGGATCAACAACACGTCCTGGGAAAAGGATTTTCCGAAGGCCACCACGCGCTCGATCAACTCGCGGGTACTCCGCATCATCGCCTCGGTCTGGAGGTCCGGCTTGTCGATCGTCGGTTCCTCGATGCGCTGGACCTCGGCGTAGTTGATCTCGCGCTGTTTGAAGAAGCGTTTGACCTTGGCCTTGGCGACCCCCTGGATCAGGATCTTGATCCGGCCGTCGGGCAACTTGTGCTGTTTCATGATGATGCCGATGCAACCGAGCCGGTATACCCCCTTGGGCAGGGGGTTCTCGTCCTGGGAGTCGCGCTGGGTGCTCAAGAAGATGAAGCGCTCGTGTTCGATGGCTTCATCGACGGCATTGATGGAGGATGATCTGCCCACGAACAGGGGCACGATCATGTAAGGGAAAATGACGACGTCCCTGATCGGGAGGACCGGGAGGCGGTCGGGAATCTGTTCCTCGATCTTCTTCTTGGCCATGCTGGAATTCCTACCTCGACAAAGGGTGGGTCAGGCAGTCGCGAGGATCAGTGGCCCCCACGTTCCTGAGCATTCAGTTCTTCGATCATCGGGATGTTGATCACGTCGCCCGCGGCCAGTTTGCTCAGATCCCGGTTGGGATTGTGACCGACGAGCAACCAGAGCGGGAGCTGGAACTTCTTGTGACAAAGACTCCACAGGGTCTCGCCACGGGCCACGGTGTGCTGGAGCACCTCGCCTATCCGATACGCGCGGTTGAAGTCGTCCTCAATCATCTTGTGGTACTCGTTGCGTCGCTGCAGGAATTCCTCCCGGTCGACCCGGGAAAACTCGATCCGCAGCCGCTGGTTCAGTCCGAGATCCTGGTTGAAACGCAAGCCATTGAGCCGCCTGAGGTCTGCGGCGCGAACACCGAGCCATTCGGCCAGGTGGCCGAGGGTCTCTTCCGCCTCCACGGTGATGACTTCGATCGGGAAGGTTTCTACCGGGGGGGTAACCGCTATCGCGGGGGTGACAACCGCCGGCGCGTCGAGGACCGGGGGCGCGGGAGGGGGCTCTTCAGGCACGGTGCCTGCCGGCTCGGGAGGAACCCAGGCTGCTCCGACGAGTTCTTCGACGGGTTCCGGAGCTGCCGCGGCGGTGAGGGTGACGTCCCCGGGCGCTTCGCCTTCTCCACCTTCTGCCTCGAGTACCGGAGTTTCAGGAGGAGCCGCTGTATCTTGCCCCACAGGAGAGGTCTCGCCTGGGGCAGGAACCGGCGGAGGAGCTGCAGGAACGGGCGAGGGTTCAGCCTTGCCTTCGGGAACTGCCGGCTCGGTCGGTCGCGGGGTCTCCGAGGGAGCCGGCGCAGGTGCCAGGGCGACCACAGTAGCAGGGGGCACTTCTCGCAACCGTAGCACTTGGCCGACCAGGAGCCGGTCACCTCGGAGGTCATTCAGACGTCGGAGGGTGTCCAGGGGCAGACCTGTCGCTCTGGCCACTGCCGTGAGGGTGTCTCCTTTGCGCACGAGCCAACGCTCCTTGGCGCCACGAGGTGCCTCGGGAGGGGCAGAGGCCACGACCTCGGCCCGGCGCAGCACGAGTCGTTGCCCAGGGAGGATCCGAGATCCCTGCAAGGCGTTGAGTTCGCGAAGAACAGCGAGGTCGACGCCCTGGCGGCGCGCGATGTCGGTGAGATTGTCTCCTCGCCGGACCACATAGGTATCCTCGGTGCTCGGGGCGGTGCTCGGTCGACTCGCTGGGACCGGAGCTTGCGCAACAAGTGGTGGTGAAGCCAGAACGACGACCTCGGTCGAAGGGAGGCGCAGGCGCTGATTGCGATAGATGCGGGACCCGCGCAGGGAATTGAGTTGCGCAATGCGTTTGGCCGGCACCCCGTGTTTGCGCGCGATGCTCGAAAGTGTATCGCCCTTCTTCACGACGTACAGGGTGGTGGGGCGCTGAGCGTTCTTCTTGGCCGCGGCGGCGATGCCGGCGTAGCGCGTCCGGTAGTCGATGCCGGATCTGGCAGGGATCTTGAGGGAGAAACCACGTGGCACATACTTGTCCGATTTCCAAACCGGGTCGCGCAGGGAGGGGTTGTGGTGTTCGAGTTCCTCGACAGACACTCCAAGGCCGGCTGCAAGATCGCCGGCGGCAATGAAATCGGGCAGCACCAGGGTGGTCAACTCGGGTTCCGGCTCGGGAGCGATGGGACCAAAATAGCGCTCGTGGTTCTGCATGATCCGGCGCGCGGCAAGGAATTCTGCGTAGAAGTTCCGCGAAGCGAAACCAAACGCCCGGCTGCGGTAGCCGGTGAAGACGTCCTGGAATTCGCCATGTTCTGCCTTGGCCCGCTTCATCCCGTTCAGGCCGTGATTGTAGGCGGTGATGGCCAGTGGCCAGGCTCCGAGCACATCGAAGTTGTGCTTGAGCAGGCGGGCGGCTGCACGGGTGCTGATCTCGATGTCGAGGCGCTCGTCGAGCACGGGATCGATGTGCAGGAAGAGGCGGCCGGTACTCAACATGAACTGCCACATGCCGGCTGCGCCGAATTTGGAATAAGCATAGACATTGAACGAACTCTCCACCTGCGGGAGGAAGCTCAGGTCCTCGGGGACACCCTCGGCGCGGAAAATCGTGCGCAAGGTGTTCTCGAGGCGCAGGTAGACGGCCACCCCGCGGACGAACTTGTCCTTCTGGCCGAGTTGGAACCGCAGGTTCTTGGCCGCGCCGAGGACTCGGTCGCGCTCTAGCCTCGGTTCGAACACGCGGCGCAAGGCCTGCTCTTCTGGGGTGAGCTCAGGTGTGTCGAGTCTCTCCGCCAAGCGTTCGAGGGCGGAGACCAATCGGGCCTTCTCGGTCTTGAGGTAGCGTGCCCGGGACCCCCTGGGAGGGGTCTTGGAGAAATCGAGCTCCGCGAAGACAAGGGAGAGGTCCTCGGCATCGTGGAGCAATCCCTGGCTGGTGGTGGTAACACTGTAGATCTTTTCCCAGAAATCCACATTGGGACGGTAAGCTTCGGGGAGAGGGAAGAGATCCTCCTGGCCGAACAGGAGGGTCGGGAAGCCCAGGCTGAAAAAACACAGGCAAACGGCGACGACCGGAGGTCTCTTCACGCGGCAATACTCGGGAGGCTCATTCGTCAGTTGCGGCGCAGCCGTTTCTCGGCGATCTCGGCCTCGGTCTTACAATCGATGCACTGGGTCGTGACCGGACGGGCGCGCAGCCGTTCTTCTCCGATCTCGTCCCCGCAGATCTCGCAGACTCCGAAGGTCCCACCGTCGATACGGGTGAGCGCCTCACGTATCTTGAGGATCAATTTACGCTCGCGATCCCTGATGCGCAGGAGAAAGTTGCGGTCGTAATCCTCGGACGCCAAATCGGTGGGATCGGGCATGTTTTCTTTGACATAGGTCATATCGCCCATGGTTTTATGGGCTTCGTGGATCAGGTGCTCCATCTGGTCAGTGAGGATGTGCCTGAATTCCTCGAGCTTGGCCTTGTCCATGCCCTGTATGCTCCCTTTCATTAAACCGCACCGAAATGAACCCGACGATGGTACTCGATCACCGGAACTTTGTAAAGCACAGTATGGAACCTGGGGTCTACTCGGTTGCTCCGGCAGAGAAAAGCCGCAAGAGTTGGTGGAGGAGATGGGCGGTCGCCCCCCAGATGACCAGGTCTTCGGCCACGCTGTAGACGTGACTGTGGTAAGGGTGCCCCTCCACCTCGACCGAGAGGGAGGAATACCCCCGGCCCTCGGCCAAGGGGGCCAATTCGAATTCGAGAATGCGTTCGACCTCCGCGGGATTCGGGAGATAGTCTTCCCCCCCCAGCAATTGACCCACGAAGGGGTGGATGCAGAAGTTGGTGATCGTGACGTACGGAGCAAGCCGGCCGAGTATGTGGATCTCTCCGGCAGGGACGCCGATTTCTTCACGGGTCTCGCGCAGCGCCGTGGCCAGGAAGGTGGGGTCGGTTCCACGGTCATGGACTCCACCGGGGAACGAGATCTGCCCCTTGTGGGTCGTCACCGCATCGGTGCGTTTCGTCACGAGGACCTTCCAGCCGCGAGGGTGCAAGCGGAGCGGTACCAAGACCGCGGCTGGGACGGTGCCCGGCGGATCCGGCGGATAGATCGTCGCCGCAGGCTCCAGCCGCGTCGAGAGCTCGGCCGGTACGAGCATGTTCCCTCCTAATAACAGCCGTTGTCCGGGCGCTGCATCGTGTCCTGATTGCCCTGGTCGACCAGACCCGGCAACACCGAGAGCACCGGGAGCTGTTCAGGATTGCGGGCATCTAACCCCTGGGCCTGCAATTCCTGCATTACCGTGGCCGGCAGGTTGACCCCTCCCGCGGAGAAGGGGAAGGTCCCCGAACGATCCCCACCGGCTCGGAAAAGTGCTGGACTCGCGAGGGCGGAGAGGACCGATCCGGTTCCAGGAGGACCTCCCAGGGAGAGCTGCACATTCGGACCGGCGGCCAGGGAGGTCAACGAATACGGACTTGGCAGGAGGTTGAACAGGCCGAGGAAGGAGGTGGCCGAGGTCAAGGAACTCCGGAGGGTCGAGGAAGCGAGGTGCCACAACCCCCAACCGCTCTGCTTCCCGACCGTCTCCTGACCTCCGGCGTAATCCGACCGAGTGCTCAGGAAACGTTTGATGACATTCTGGGACAAGGAATGCCGCAGGCCGAGACGCAAGAAGCCGCCCAGGGAAGCGGAAGCGGCGCCCCTGCCGGGGGCTGGAACAGCGACAAGTCCCGGGGAGACCAGCTCCGGGTCTCCGGGCCGCAAGACGAAGAGGTTCAGGAAGTAGCTGTCGCCCCTCCACAGACCCTGACCGGTGGTTTTTGCCGCTTCGAAGGGTGCGCGGGCCAAGGCCGCGACCATCTTGCCCGGGGTCGGGTCGAAGAAGGTCGGAGTGAAAGCGGCGCGATGCTCCAGGAAACCGCTTTCCCCGGCATCGGCGACGGTCAGTCCGATGGTCCTGGCCTGGGCGCTCTCCAGAATCGCCGCCGGTATGTTCAAGTCGATACGATCGTTGGCGTGGCGGGTGAAGGTCCTGGTCGCCCTGGGGTTGTGGTAGACGGGGTTGCCGAGGTAATCGTACGCGAGGTTGTCGACCCCACTCAGAGCTCCGGGAAAACTCGGGCCGTGCGGCAAGTAGGTGCCCGGCAGAGCGTAGCGCAGGGGCAAACCCGCTTGCTGTTGGTCGAGGGAGTGCCCCTTGAGGAAATAATTGAATCCCTTGAGACCAAGGGGGTCGGCAAAGGTTTGGGGGTTGTTGTCGACATAGGTGTAGGAATTGAGCTCCCCGTTGACTCCGAGCGGGTCGCGGGAGAGGAACCGTCCGAGCTCGGGATGGTACTGACGGTTGAGATACGGGACGAGACCGCTCTCGAGGTCGACCAGCTTGCTGTTGAAACCGAAAGGGAAGATCCGCGGACTGCTGAGTTGGGTGCCGAAGGGGAGGTACAGCCGGAGGTCCACGACCTCGCCCTTCGCATTGATCAAGCCGAGCACGTTCTCCAGCCCGTCTTTCACCGGCAGGAACCAGGCACTGCCATCGTTGAAGAGGACCGGGTTCATTTCGATGAAGCCGTGATACAGGTCCAGTTTTGAACGTCCTTGCAGCATGGTGACGGCATTCAGGCCGTCATAGAGGTAATGGGTGGTGACGTTGCGACTGTCGGTCTTGCGGTACCGCCGGCCGAAGGGATCGTAGCCAAGGCTGTAGAGCAAGGTGCCGTTGCGGGTCACTTCCACGAGTTGGTGGTTGTGGTCGTACCGGTAGCGTGTCGTCGCACCATCGGTGGTGATGGCGATCACGTTGCCGTGCCGATCGTATTCGAGCAGGTGCTCGCCGGAGCGGACCAGCCGGTCTCCCTGGTAGACCGATTTGCCCTCCCTTCCCACCAGGTTCTGCCATACGCGATTGCCCAAACCGTCGTAGCGGTACTCGACCTTGGTCTTGCCGTTGAGGTCGGCCTTGGTCAAACGTCCGTGTTCGTCGTAGGCATAGGTCCAGGTCCTGCCTCCCTCGACCTTGCGGATTACGTTGTGGCGTTGATCGAACTGGTAATCGATGGCGAACACGTTGCGGCCCTTGACCTGGTACTCCACCCGGGTCAGGCGGCCCAGGTCGTCATGATGGTAGAGCTTGGCGGCGTTCAGAACCGGATAACGCTCTCCGGCAAGACGCCCCTTGGCATCGAAATCGAACAGGATCAAATCCTTCCCGTTGCGTTTTATCGCCGAGATGCGCAATTCTTTGTCCAGTTTCCACTCGCGCTGGTCACCTCCGCTGAGCGAGAAGCCGGTCTTGTGACCGCGCCGGTCGTACTGGTAGGTGATGGCAGTCGAGGTGGTCAGGTCGCGGATGGCCATCAACCGGCGTTGCCCATCGTACTCGAACTCGTACATGGTCTCGTCGTTCTTGGCCGCGGCCACGGTGCCATCGGCATTGTAACGGTAGGAAGCGAGGACCTTCCCGTCCTGCAGGACCTGGAGGACTTGGCCGAGGTCGTCGTAGACGTAGCCGAGCTTGCGATCATCGGTCTCGAGCGTGACCAAGTGGCCGGCCTGATCGTACTTGTAGGTGAACGGCGCATCGTCGCGGTATTGATAGCTGCGCAGGCGGCCGAGCTTGTCATAGGCATAGGCCGCTCTGCCTCGGTCCGGGAGAGTCACCGCGGTGATCAACCCTCGACTGTCGTGCTCGAAGCGCAGACCGCGGTTGCTCGGATGGGTGACGGCGACCAGTTCGTCCCGAGCGCCGTATTCGTAGGAAGTGGTCCTGCCGAACAGGTCGGTCAGCGAGGCCAGGTTCCCGTTGCCGTCGTATTTGTAGGTGACTCCGTGATCGCCCTTGGGAAGGCTCACCTGGCGAGGTTTCCCGCGGCGGTCGTACGCGTAGCGCAGACCCGGTTGGCCGTTCAGGGTCGAACCGAGGAGGTTCCCGTTGCCGTCGAATTCGTTGACCAGGGTGTTGCCGAACTTGTCGACGACCGAGAGCGGCCGACCGAGTACATCGAAGGTGGTGACCAAGTAGTTGTCGAAGGAGTCGTTGAGCCGGATCGAGGGCGGCTTGAGTTGGTAGTCCAGCCGCAGGAAGGGCTGATCATGCTTGTCCACGGCGATCAAGCGGCCGACCGCATCGTAGCGATAGCGTTCCTTGTACCCGACCGAGGAGGTCATCGCCACCAAGCGGCCGATGTGATCGTAGTCCAGGCTGTACTCGGTACCCAGCGGATCGACCATTTTCTGGAGGTTGCCCTTGGCATCGTAGGAGAAGGCAGTGCGCTGCCCCTGGGTGTTGCGGAAGGTGGTGAGACGCCCTCCAGCGTCGTAGTCGAAGACCTGTTCTCCGCCTTCTGGGTCGCGCAAGGTCACGAGGTTCCTGGTTTGGTCGTAGCGGTAGTTCACGGTATGGCCGGCCTGGTCGGTCAAGGAAGTCACGTTATCGGCGAGATCATAGGCGAACCGCACCGTGTCACGGCCGGGGCCCAGGACCCGTACCAACCGATCTAGGTCGTCGTACTCGTAGCGATACCGTCCTCCGCGAGGGTCGCGGGTCTCGAGCAACCGACCCATCAAGTCGTAGCGATAGAGCCAACGCTGGCCCTCCTCGTCGACGAGAGCGGCCGGATTACCCCATTGATCGTATTCGACTTTCAGGAGGTTATTCTCGGGGTCGCGCTGTTCGACGAGGTCCCCGCGTTTGTCGTACCCGTACCGGTAGTGCAGTTTCCCCGGTAATTCCGTATCGACCACGTTGCCGGCTTTGTCATACCGGTAGTGCGAGGTGCCGTGGTGGTTAGAGATAGAGGTCAACCGCTGCTGGTCGTCATAGGTGTACTTGGTCACCGCGCCCATGCTGGTGGTGAACGAGAGGACATTGCCGTACTCATCGTACTCGTAGAGCAGGGTGTTGTTGGCCGCATCGACGATTTTATAAGGGCTGTTGCAGCAACTATTAGTATAGGAGAGGATCTTGCCTCCCGAGGGGAGGAAGGTGGTGGCCTTCTCGCCCTCGAACAGGTACGTGGTCTTCACGCCGTTGGGATCGGTGACCACGCGTTCGTAGAATTTGTTCTCCCAGTTGGTGATCCGATACCCGATGGTGGTTTGGAGGGTCCCTGGACCGAGGAGCTTGGTCACCGCTTTGCGGGTGACGTCATACTCTATCGCGGTGGCCGTGCCATCGGGATAGACCGTTTTTGTCAGTTCATGGGCCCGGCCGTACTCGAAACGCTCGATGCGCTTGCCGCGATGGACCTCGATCAGGTCCCCGCGCTCGTCATACTCGAAACGGATCGAGCGCTTGGTCGGGTCGATCAACCGGGCGATATAACCGTCGCGATTGTAGGTAAAGGTGATGGTGCGGCGATACGGATCGCTGATCGAGATCAGGCGCTGGTCCCGGTAGTTGAAGGTAATACTTTTGCCCGCGCTGTTGCTCAGCTTGGTGAGCCGTCCCTGGGCATCGAAGAAGAGGCGCTGCCGTTGCTTGGTCAACAGCACGTAACCCTTGTCCGATTTCTTGATCTTCTGCAACCCCCGGGCCTTCGAGACATAGATGCCATTGGCCAAAGGAAGCTTTATGAACAAATACTTGCGGCTCATTTCTTCGAAGTAGGTGTCGTCACGCTCGAGTTTCAGCCGGAGATGCCGGTAATAACCGTCGTCCTGGTACTGATTGAGTCGTTTGTCCTCCTCGATACGTCGGGAGGTGATGATGCCTGCCTGAGAGGCCCGGTCGAAGAGTTGGTCGTCCTTCACGAAGGCGCTGGTATACCCGTCCCCCTCGATCAAGAGCAAGAAACCGCGAGGGGATTCCATGATCTTGTACTGGAAATTGAAGGACCAGCCATACCCGAAGGGACTGGGTTGTTTGTTGTAACTGTTATAGGTGCGTTGCAGCACCAAGGGCATGGTCGAGGCCGGCAGGTAGAGATCCTCGTAGACGAGATAGAGGTTGCCGTTCTTGATATTGACCGGGTCGGGAAAACGGTGCACGACCTCGTCGCGCACGAGGGTCGCGCCGGCCGACCCCAGTCCGGAAAAGCTCAGGAGCAAGCCGAACAAGAGAAGGGATCGACGAGAACTCACGGCTCACCTCTGCGGCTGCGTCGGAGGACGCATCCTACCAGGGGAGCACCCCGATGGCAAGGCCCGGATGGACGTGCCGGGGGCTCAGGAGACCTGGATGACCTGGCGGCCCTTGTACTGTCCGCAGCGCGGACAGACCCGATGGGGCATCATCTGCTCGCCGCATTCGGGATTGGAGCAGGTGACGAGGGACAATTCCGTCAGGTAGTCGTGAGCGCGGCGGCTACGGACCTTGGACTTCGATTTCTTTTGCTTTGGGACTGGCACGGTTACCTCCTCCGGCTTGGTACGCGATGTTCCCGGGGCGTCCGGGTTCAGGACACCTCGTCCTTGCGCCGGTGCAACATGGCTTCGAGTTTTGCGGCGAGCGGTCCGCGGACCGGCTCGTCGCACGCGCAGTGCTCGTGGTTACGGTTGATCCCACAGGTGGGGCAAAGACCTTTGCAGTCCTCGGTGCAGACCAGGGTCGCAGGAGTGGCCAGACTGACGATCTCGCCCAGTACCTCGAGCAGGTCGAGGTACTCGCCGCTGTAGGACATAGCATCTTCCTCGAGGTCCATACGATCGGCGTCCTCTGCGCGGTGGACCAAACGGAAGAAAATGGACTCGTGGATCTTCAGGTCGAAGGGTTCCAGGCAACGGTGGCAAACCGGGCGCAAAGAGGCGCTCACGTCACCGTGCAGGACCAGGGTGGTGTCGATCCGCTCGACCTTGCCCTCGAAACGCACCGGTCCGGTGAGCAACTCGCGCAGTTCGTCCCCCGGGGGGAAGAATTCCGCCAACCAGGTTGCCGGTTCCTCGAGCGAGAGGGGCACCCCTTCGCTCGGGAGATCCACCAACCGAACCTTGCGCATCGACCTCGACCTCGATAACAGGCTCCGCGATCCACGACGGATCGCGAAAGTCCTCCGTCTGTACTCGATCGCGGTGCGGCTGTCAAGGTGTTCGCCGCAATGGCCAGACGTGCTTCATAGTCGAGGGCAGGGATGCCCGGGGGGAGCTCAATCTCAAGAAAACGTGGAATTGGAGCAGATACCTTGGGGGCGGGGACTTCAGTAGACCTTGCAGGATCGATTGGTGATGCTCACCCATTCCAGTTTGCGCGGGGCTCCGGGACCCGCAGCAACGAACTCGACGGAGAAGTCGAGGATGTGATCGCGCCGCGCCGAGATTTTCTCGGTCAGCTCGCCGCGGTACTCCTGCCGCTCACGGTTCAGCGGGAACCCGATGACCAGCTCGTCGGGCATGGGCAGACTATCGACCTGGGCGGCGAAGTCCTGGAAGTAGGCAAGGACCTCGGGGGCAAAAATGTTCAAGCTCGCGAGGTTCGAGGTCGGACTGTGGCGGTTGAACCAAACCCCTTCCGGATTGCTGCTGTAGAAAGTATCGCGCTCCATCCTGCCCTCGAACGACAGGACGACCTCCTCGCCACCTGCGTCGATCAGGAGTTCGAGCCGCGGTGTCGTCGCGCTCTCGATGAAGGTGAATTCGAGGTAGAAATCCGAGACGTGCCTGGTGGCAAAGGTACCCTTGAGCGTGGCGGCGCCGGCTTGCGTCGTCAGGAGCAACAGACCTAGGAGCAGGAGAGGTGTCTTCATGGCGTGATCTCCAGAGTTCATACATGGCCCGAAGGGAGCCTTATGCATAGAACAAGCCATAATAATATTTATTTATTTCTTATTGTTAAAACTGTTTCCGGTGTCGAAACGATCGTGCGGGGAACACGGAAAGGAGTAGTTCAGCCTCTCCCGCACCGAACGGCTATTGACGGCGGTTCGCGAGCACCATCGGGCGCTGCTCCAGGGCAGTCAGGCCGAAGGGTCGGGTACGTAAGTGATTGCCGAGATCACCGCACCCTGAGGGTCCTGTAAAACGGCGAAACGGCCGACCGCGGGAATGTCGGTCGGCGGGACGATGACTGTACCCCCATGCCGCAGCCAGGTTGCCGCGGTAGCATCGATATCCCGGACGGCGATGTAGGACGCCCAGTACGGCGGCACAGCAGCAGCCTGCGGTGGATTGAGCATGATCCCGCCGACACCTTCACCTTCTACCTGGATCACCGAGTACTGCCCCATCCCGTCGAGCGGGAATTCTTGATAGGTCCAGGCAAACACCGAAGCGTAGAATTTCTTGGCTGCCTCGACATCGGTGGTCATCAACTCGAACCAGCTAAAGGCACCGTGTTTCTTGAGATGTTCCTGCATACTCGGCCTCCCGTGATCATCGTATGGACGTAACTGCCGGATGAACCACAGTCAGGGAAAAGAAGAATCGTGTCAAGTTCACGGTCGCGGCCGAAGCGCGAGGAAGGCATTGGTGCGTCTTCTTGCTGGTGTAGCGTTTCCTTAGCTTGCCGTCGAATCGACCCGATGGTACCTTTGTCGGCATGGAGAAGGTGGTTGTGAGGGTTGCGTGTGGAAACAGCGTCCGGCTTTGGAGTTTTTTGGAGTTTTTGGATACCGAGTCCGGCTTTGGTGGGGGTATGAGGGCCAGTGTGATTGACAAATTGATCTTCATCAAACAATGACCCCAGCGGACGAGGTGCCGTCGTGATGTCAGGGAAAAACGATCTTGTCGTAATACTACTGCTATTATTATTACAATCATGTGACATTATTTTCACTGGCGACCATCAAGTAAGATATATTGACGTTGATGGGTTGCAATATGATTTACATCGACGCTGTGTGAAAGGGATAAAGAAGAAATTGAAAATAACCACCCACGAAGGATATTGTAACTCGCTGACCACAAGGTACCGATTTACAGTAGAGGATTATGAAAAATGTTGGTATTACGATTTTCATCTTGGTGGTTGTCAGACGGTATCACAAACAGTAATGGAAGAAATTGATTCAACAGATTATACCGATTCCAATATCTGCCTCCTTCTTCTCAGTGCCTATTATCAACAACGTCTTGATACTACATCTTACCCAAATCCCTATCTCCATTTGTGTGGTGATGACGATGGAAGAGAACCCACGTCTCCGAAGGTCAACAAGGAACAACCGTGCGATAGGTTAACCATCGATGAATGTTTCCATGCTCCGCATTGCCAACCCATCGTGATGAAGCTAGCCCCGGATGATTCACTTGATGTAACCGACGATGCATGGTGCAGCACTCTTGAAGCCGTCGGATGCACGACCAGGAGACCCTGCGGCACAGAAACAACAAGGTATCGCCGTCCAGACGGGAGATGTGTTGCTTTTCGTGTACAATGCCCACCTCCCGGCTTACCGACCTTAGCCGATGGATCGACCATACTGCCATCGGATGACGATCAACGGTGCAGCACCCTCATCGATATGAACACCGGTACTTTCAGTCCTCTTACAGCACCCTATTGCCAAGATGCGGTCGAGAAATTTTTCAAAGAGACAGAACGGATGGAGAGGGATAAAAATCTCTTTTATCAATAACGACATGGATCTTATACAACACCATCTAGGCAACTTGGCGTTGCAAAACCTTTTTCTCGGCGCGAATATCCCCATCGGAACGTGTCAATGAAAATGAGACAGTTTTCAACACAGGATTAGTGTAGGCCCTCCTGTGTAGAAGGTGGTGGATTGATCCAGACTTCTCGAGG
>Ga0156395_1075_pt1 | contig 14309 bp, 11 predicted proteins | sample RifOxyA3_FD_108039 | JGI IMG/M metagenome (GOLD analysis project Ga0156395, IMG submission 108039) | Deltaproteobacteria bacterium RIFOXYA12_FULL_61_11 | reverse complement strand
CACCGATTTCCGGTCACCGGTTTTCGGTCACTCTCCGAAATCCGGACCTCTGACCCTGGGTGGAGGGGGTGCTGGTCAGATGGAACCCCGATGCAATGGAACGCGGCCCTAGGGGCCGGGTTCTCATTTATTGACCCGAACCGGTTCTGGATACCCCTGTTCCCTGCAGTTCCTCAGTTCCTCAGTTCCTGGCAACCCCTGTCCCTTGCAGATCTGTGCCGCGAGACCGAAGACCTGCACCTCGGGCTGCGCAATTTCTTCGAGCAAGGTTCCCCTCACCCGGTCCTGTTCGACCACTGCTGAAACCGATCAGATCCTCTTCCGATGCTCCCTTTTCTCGCTTGCAACCCCATGGGTCCCATGCTAACCTGCGCCAAGGAAAACGCTTAACTTTATGTTTTTCCTTGCTATTATTTCTCTTTCGGCTCGGCAACCAGAGGTGGGACCATGCAGCAACCGCCTTCCCCGGCCCCTCCGATGAGGTTCCTTACCGCGACCTCGCTCTTCGACGGCCATGACGCCTCGATCAACGTCATCCGCCGCCTGTTAGTGCAACGCGGCGCAGAGGTTGTCCACCTCGGGCACAACCGTTCCTGCCAGCAGATCGTCGATGCTGCCATCGAAGAAGACGCGCAAGCTATCGCGGTCAGCTCGTACCAGGGAGGTCACGTTGAGTTTTATACCTATATATTGGAACTGCTGGCGCGGCGGGGCTGCGGACACATTGCCGTTTTCGGCGGCGGTGGCGGGGTCATCGTGCCCGAGGAGATCGACGCCCTCGAAGCCGCGGGGGTCGAAAAGATCTACTCGCCGGCAGACGGCCAACGGCTGGGGCTCTCCGGTATGATCGATGACATGATCGCACGGACGAAGAGCCGGAACGGCCGCTTGCCGCGCGACAGTCAGGACCCGACCGTGCAGGCCTCTGCCCTGCTCTCCGCTGCCCTCGCCTTAAAAGGAGCCGGGCTAGACGACCTCCTGGCGCCATTCTCCCAGAAGCGCAACGCGACCATGCCGGTCGTCGGCGTGACCGGCTCCGGCGGGGCGGGTAAGAGCTCCTTGCTCGACGAGTTCGTGCGCCGCTTCGTGGATGATTTCCCAGGGCTGCGCCTTGGGCTCCTGGCCGTCGATCCGGTCAAGCGCCGCACCGGGGGCGCCCTGCTCGGCGACAGGATCCGTATGAACGCCATCGATCACAGCACGGTCTTCCTGCGCAGCGTGGCGCTCGGTCCCGGCGAGGACCTCGCTGCGGTCTTGCGCCGCGGCATCGCTACCTTCTCGGCCTGCGGTTTCGACCTCTGTTTCCTGGAAACCGCTGGTATCGGGCAGCTCGAGACCAGTATCACCGAGGTCACGCCGCTGTCGCTCTACGTGATGACCAGCGAGTACGGGGCCGACACGCAGCTCGAGAAGATCAACATGCTCGACTACGCCAGCATGATCCTCATCAATAAATTCGAGCAGAAGCGCGCCGAGGACGCCCTACAGGCGGTTCGCAAGCAGTATCGCCGCAATTTCAATTTGTTCAGCGGGGTTATCGACGAAGATCTGCCGGTTTTCGGTACGGCGGCCAACCGCTTCGATGACCAGGGCGTGAACGTGGCCTACCTGCATCTACTCTCCTTGCTGCATAAAAACCACAGACTGGAGCTGGTTCCGAGGCGGTCCTATCGCACCGAGAGGGCCTTCGATTCGGGCCGCGTCGGCAGCATCATCCCACAAGAACGTCAGGCCTATCTGGCCGACCTAGCCGAGACCGTGCGCGGGTACAAGCAACGGGTCGAACAAGACGCCGCGACCTACGAAACCCTCAGCGCTTACCGCAGGTTGCAGGAGTTCGGCGAAGCCGGTCTCGACCCCGAAACGGCCTCGCAACGCTGCACCTCCCTTGAGAAAAGCCTCTCCGATGATTGTATCGACGCGCTCGCGACGTGGCAGCGCCAGGCCGAGGTGTACGCGAAGTCCGAGGTGAGCTACGAGGTGCGCGGAAAAACCTTTACGCACGCTCTGTGCAGCCGGAGCCTTTCCGGGCTCGGTATCCCCAAAGTGGCGCTACCGAAGAAACCCTCACCTCGAGAGCTGGTGCGCTACCTCCTGCTCGAGAACCTGCCCGGCACCTTCCCCTTCACCGCGGGGGTCTTCCCCTTCAAACGCACAGACGAGGAACCCAAACGCCAGTTCGCGGGAGAAGGACCGCCCGAGCGCACCAACCGCAGGTTCCACTATCTCTGTAAAGGCGAGCAGGCTAAACGCCTCTCCACGGCCTTCGATAGCGTGACCCTCTACGGCGAGGACCCGGCCGTGCGGCCCGACATCTTCGGGAAGATCGGCGAGAGCGGGGTCAGCGTGGCGACGCTTGACGATATGGAGAAACTCTACGCCGGGTTCGATCTCACTGATCCCAACTGTTCGGTTTCTATGACCATCAACGGTCCAGCGCCGATCATGCTGGCCATGTACTTCAACACCGCGGTCGCCCAACAACTCGAGCGCTTCTCTTCCGAGCAGAGCGGCCGCCGACCGACCGAGGAGGAGGCCGAGCGTATCCGGGCAGCAACCCTAGCCGTGGTCCGCGGCACGGTTCAAGCAGATATCCTCAAGGAAGACCAGGCCCAGAACACCTGTATCTTTTCCACCGACTTCGCCCTGCGCCTGATGGGCGACATGCAGGAGTTCGCGATTGGGCATGGGGTGCGCAACTACTACACGGTCAGCATCTCCGGCTATCACATCGCCGAGGCCGGGGCCAACCCCATCACCCAGCTCGCCTTCACCCTCAGCAATGGCTTCACCCTGGTCGAGTACTACCTCAACCGCGGCATGGCCATCGACGACTTCGCGCCCAACCTGTCCTTCTTCTTCAGCACGGGCATGGACCCCGAGTATTCGGTGATGGGCCGGGTCGCGCGGCGGATCTGGGCCGTCACCATGCGCGATCGGTACGGTGCGAGCGAGCGCAGCCAAAAGCTCAAGTACCACATCCAGACCTCGGGTCGTTCCCTGCACGCCCAGGAGATCCAGTTCAACGACATCCGCACCACCTTGCAGGCCCTGACCGCCCTGGCGGACAATTGCAACTCCCTGCACACCAACGCCTACAACGAGGCCATCACCACTCCGACCGAGCGTTCGGTGCGCAACGCCATGGCCATCCAACTCATCCTGACCCGCGAATTCGGTCAGCTCAAGAACGAGAACAACCTCCAGGGTTCGTACTTTTACGAGCGGCTCACCGACCTGGTCGAGGAGGCAGTGCTCGACCTCTTCGTCCAGCTCAGCAACCGCGGGGGCACCCTCCGGGCCATGGAGACCCAGTTCCACCGGGGGCTCATCCAGGACGAATCGTTGCAGTACGAGCAACTCAAGCACTCCGGCGAGCTGCCTCTGATCGGGGTGAATACCTTCCTCGAACCGAACGCCGGTGAAGCCCGCGGGGTTGCACTGACCCGGGCCAGTACTGAGGAGAAGCAGGGCCAGATCGAGGCCCTCGAGGCATTTCAACGGCGCAACGCGCAGACCTGCCCTGCGGCCCTCGAGCGGCTGCGCGCTACCGTGTTGTCCGGAGCCAACGTCTTCGAAGAGTTGATGCACACGGTGCAGGTGGCGAGCCTGGGGCAGATCACCCGGCTCCTGTACGAGATCGGCGGCGAATACCGCCGGGCCATGTGAGCGAGGAGGAGTTGGCGTGCTGACCATAGGTCCCTACTGCCTCGATCCCCTCGAGTTCGGCCGGATACGATTAGACGGCGGGGCCATGTTCGGCGTGGTGCCACGCCCGTTGTGGCAGCGGACCAACCCCCCCGACGAGCGCAACCGCATCGCCCTGGCCCTGCGCGGGTTGCTCCTGCGCGGAGAAGGCAAGATCATTGTGGTCGACGCGGGTGTCGGCGACAGCATGCCCGCCAAGCAGAGGGAACTCTACGCCGTGGAGGCCTCGCACCAGCAGGTCCTCGCCGAACTGGGCAGACACGGTGTCGCCGCCGAGCAGGTCACCCATGTCCTGTGCACCCATCTCCACTTCGATCACGTCGCCGGTTTCTTCCGCCTCGACCGCGAGGGTACGATCCGTCCGACCTTCCCCTCGGCCGTGCATTTCATCGGTTCGGAGCAGCTCCACCATGCCCTCGAGCCGACCGTGCGCGATCGGGCCAGCTATCTCCGTGCCGAACTCGAGGCCCTGATCCAAGCCGTGGAGGTACACCTGGTCAAGAACGAGGGAGAGCTCCTGCCGGGGCTCCGGGTCGAGCTGTGCGATGGACACACCCCCGGGCAGCTCGTGCCGATCGTGCATTCGGCCGAACGCACCCTGTGCTACCCTTCGGACCTCGTACCCACCACCAGCCATGTCCGCCTTGCCTATACCATGGGCTACGACCTGTGGGCCCAGCGCCTGTTGGAGGAAAAAGCAGGGCTCTTGGGCAGGGCCGCGGACGAGGGCTGGCTGTGCTGTTTCGAACACGACCCGGTCACGCCGCTGACCAGGATCGTGCGCGAGAACGACGATTTCGCCATAGCCCTCGACGAGGAGCTCCTCGCGCTGGGCAAGGAATGGCATCCCCGAACGTGAACCCCGTCGCCACGGAGGCGACGCTAGCAGAGGAGACAGACCCATGACCGAACCCATCACGCACTTGACCGAGGACGAGGAATTCCTGCGCCAGAGCATCGAGAAGTTCGCCAAGAACGACGTGGCCCCGCGCTGTCATGCCATGGACGAACAACAGGCCATGGATCCAGCGTTGATCAAGCAATGCTTCGACCTCGGTCTGATGGGCATCGAGGTGCCCGAGCGTTTCGGCGGCACCGGCTCGTCCTTCTTCTCCGCGGTGCTGGCGATCGAGGAATTGGCCAAGGTCGACGCCTCCCTGGCCGTGCTCGTCGATGTCCAGAACACCCTGGTGGATAACTGCATCCTGCGTTGGGGCACCGAGGCCCAACAGGAGCGGTACCTGCCCCAGCTCTGCACCCAGAAGCTCGGCGCCTACGCCCTTTCGGAGGGCACCTCGGGCAGCGACGCCTTCGCGCTCAAGACCAGGGCGACGAAGAAGGGCGACCGCTTCCTGTTGAGCGGGTCCAAACTCTGGATCACCAACGCCAAGGAGGCCGAGATTTTCATCGTCTTTGCCAACGCTGACCCTGAGGCCGGCTACCGCGGGATCACCTCCTTCATCGTCGAGAAGGATTTTCCCGGCTTCTCGATCGGCAAGAAGGAGGACAAGCTCGGCATTCGCGCCTCCAGCACCTGCGAATTACTCTTCGAGAACTGCGAGGTCCCGGCCGAGAACGTGCTCGGCGAGGTCGGGCAGGGGTACAAGGTGGCCATCGAGACCCTCAACGAGGGTCGCATCGGCATCTCCGGCCAGATGGTCGGCGTGGCCGAGGGAGCCTTCGCCTGTGCCCTCGGGTATGCCAAGGAGCGGGCCCAGTTCGGCAAGCCCATCGCCACCTTCCAGGGCATGCAGATGCTCCTCGCCGAATTGGCGGTGAACATCGAGGCGGCTAAGACCATGACCTACAACGCCGCGCGGCTCAAAGACGCGGGCCTGCCCTTCGTCAAAGAAGCGGCCATGGCGAAGTTCTTCACCAGTCAGGTGGCCGAACGGGTCGCCAGCAAAGCGGTGGAGATCTATGGCGGCGCAGGTTTCACCAAAGAATACCCGGTCGAGAAGTTCTACCGCGATGCCAAGATCGGCAGTATCTATGAGGGCACCTCGTTCATGCAGCTCCTGACCATCGCCAAAATACTCCTTGCAGGGTAAGGGAGGAGGAAACCATGGAATACCAACAACTCATGCAGCGCGTGGCCGTGCTCGGAGCGGCCGGGAAGATGGGCAGCGGCATCGCCGCGTTGCTCTCCCAAGAATTGGTCCGCCTGAAGTTGCAGTACCGGCTCGAGCATCTGCGTCTCACGTTGATCGACACCAACGAGGCCGCCTTTCCCGGCCTGCTGGCCTACCTCGCCGATCAGGCCCGCCGGGCGGCCGAGAAACAGATCGTCACCTTGCGGGGTTTCTATTCCGACCGCGCCGACCTCGTGGACAACGGCGAGATCATCGAGCAGTACATCGCCGATCTCCTCTCTCTCGTGCGCGTGGACACCGACCTGCGCGTGGTCGCGCCCGCGACCATGGTCTTCGAGGCGATCGTCGAAAATCTCGAGGTGAAGCTGAAGGTCTTCAAGCAGTTGGCGGAGAGTTGTGCCAAAGAGACCTACTTCTTTACCAATACCTCGTCTATCCCCATCGGCCTGATCTCACAGCGCACCGACCTGGTCGGCCGCGTCATCGGTTATCATTTCTACAACCCACCGATCGTGCAGAAGCTCTTGGAACTCATCGTGCCCGAGACAACCCGCAAGGAGCTTGTCGGCTTGGCCGTCGAACTGGCCGCCCATTTGCGCAAGACCGTGGTCCGCTCGGCCGACGTGGCCGGTTTCATCGGCAACGGGCACTTCACCCGAGACGGTCTGTATGGGCTCAACCTCGCCGAACGTCTCGTGGCCGACCGTGGACTCACGCTGCCCGAGGCCGTCGTGGCCGTGAACCGCGTGACCCAAGATTTCCTGTTGCGGCCCATGGGCATCTTCCAACTCCTCGACTACGTCGGCATCGAGGTCTATCAGTCCATCCTGGCCATCATCGCAGAGCACGGCGAGCAACCGCACCTGCGTTCGCCGTTGTGCGACCGCATGCTCGCGGCCGGGATCCGAGGCGGCCAACACCAGGATGGCAGCCAGAAGGACGGTTTCCTCGGTTACGAGAAGGGTCGTCCAGCAAGGGTCTACGACCTCGAGTCCGGAACCTACCGGACCATCGACGAAGCGCTCCTCGGGAAGGTCGACGGTCTGCTTGGCCCCCTACCCTCGAGTGCGCTGACCTGGAAGGCCCTCTCTCGGGACGGCCATGCAGGCGAGCGATTGGCAGCCTATTTCGGCAAGCTCGAAGCCCTGGACACCCTCGGCGCGAGCTTGGCCCGGGACTACCTGAAGAACTCCAAGGTCATCGCGGAGACCCTGGTGCAGCTCGGGGTGACCCCCACCGTGGACGACGTCAGCGCCGTGCTCAAGCTCGGCTTCTTCCATCTGTACGGCGTCGCCGACTTCGCTTGAGCAAAGGAGCAACTCGATGAAGCAGTTACGCAAGAACGTCTATATCGCCGCCGGGTACAATACCGTCTCCTTCGGCTCCGGCCGCAAGGAGTTCAACCCCAAGAAACCCATGCGCACCTTCGAGGAATATGTGGTCGAGGCAGGCCGGTCCACGCTCACGGCCCTGCCCGATCCCTCCCTGGTGGACGAGGCCGTGGTTGGCAACTTCATGGCCGGCCGCTTCCTGCGCCAAGGCAACTTGCCCGGTTTCGTTGGCATGCTGCATGAGGGCTTGCGGCATAAACCGGCGACCAGGGTCGAGGGCGCCTGCTGTTCCGGCGGTCTGGCCTTGGCCACGGCCATGAAGACCGTCCTCTCGGACCTCTCCGATATCTCCCTCTGCCTCGGCTTCGAGATCCAGAACACGGTCAAGGCCGTGTATGGCGCCGATTACCTGGCCGCGGCGGGGTACTACCGCGGCGAGCGCAAGGCCGGCCATGCCTACTTCTTCCCCTCGAAGTTCTCCGACCGCGCCGGAGCCTATTTCCAGCGTTACGGGGGAGAGACGGCGCGCAAGGGCATGGCCCGCTGGTACGCTCAGATGGTCGAGAACGCCAGGCTCTGTCCCAAGGCCCAAGAACACCACAACACGCTAGAGGATCCCGAGGCCGCGGCCATGGCCGCGCCCAATCCGAAGAGCTTCGTCGAGCACCTCAATTATTTCGATTGCTCCAAGGTCTCGGACGGAGCCTCCTCGCTCTTGTTCCTGAGCGAAGAAGGGGTGCAAAAGGCAGGTCTTCACAGGGATCGCTGTGCCCGCCTCATCGGTTTCGGTCAGGCGGCGAGGGACATCACCCGGCCTCCCGAGGACCTCACCGTGCTCGACACCACGGCCGCGGCCGTGCAAAGGGCCCTGGAAATGGCCGGGCTCAGTCTCGAGGACCTCGGGTTCGTCGAGGTGCACGATTGCTTCACCATCAGCGCCATGTTGGCCCTCGAAGCCATCGGCCTCACCCCTCCCGGCACTGCCCCGCAGTATGTACTCGACGGGCACACACGCCGGGATGGAAAGGTGCCGGCCAACGCCACGGGAGGTCTGATCGGTTACGGCCATTATACCGGCGGTACCGGGGTACGCCAGGCAGTGGACCTCCTCGACCAGCTCACCGGCAACGCCGGCCCGTGCCAGCTCTCCCTCGATCCTGCCAGGCCCTATGGCCTGATGATCAGCATGGGCGGCAACGATGTGACCGTGGTCGCCATGATCTTCACCCGGGCCGTGTAACCACTCGTTCGTGGAGGTTCCCATGTCGTCTGCCCGCACGCTTCTCGTCCTGCCCTTGCTCTGCCTGGTGCTCACAGGTCTCGTCTTCCTCTCGTGCGGTTTTCTCGGTGGAGAGGACGAGAGCGAAGAAACTACGCCTCCCGACGAGGTCGAGGACCCCGCGGCCGAGGCCGTTCCCGAAGAGATGAAGAACCCGGACGCTTTCTCCTCTTCATCGGGATTAGTGCCGACCTCAGCATTGCCTGCTGCGGCCTTGCCGGCATCAGCCCTTCCTGCCGCAGCCCTGCCCGCGGCTTTGGTCATTGAAGGGGACAGCGGTGGAACTGATGCCGTCGCAGCCGAGGCGCTCCCTGCGGCGGCCTTGCCCGCTGCCGCTCTGCCGACGAGCTTCTCCAGCAATGCTGCGTTGCCGGACATCCCCCCCTCGGCCGCGTTCGGCGCCGACGTGTCCGGCTTCAACTCCTTCTACCTGCTCGACACCCTGGCCGACTTCGACCTGCCCGACCTGGGCGGGTTGCGCGACACCCTTGACGACCCCGACGACCTCACTGGACGGCTGGGAGACTTGGTCGGACCGTTTGAACAGGCCAAGGCGGTCATCAAGACCGTGGACACGGTACTCCTCTCGCTCGTCTTCTTCCCACGCAAGATGTTCGAGCTGCTCGACAAGGGAGTGACGGGGAAAACGATCAAGGCCACGTACCTCTACAATTCGGCCGTGGTCTGGTTCAACCAGCCGGAGCGGCCTCTCAGCTTCAAGGACGACTTCGACGAACAGGGTCGCAACGTTACCCTGCCAACGGTGCGCTTGATCGCGCAGGCCTGTAAAGACATGGAGTTGCCATCGTTCTCCGCGCCAGGGGACAACCTCGAGGCCTTTTCTCCTGAGGTCGAGCTGGATCAGGCCGACGGCAAGGGCTTGCTCTGGTCGCTCCTGGTGAGCGGCGCGGGACCACGCCTCGACCTCGAGGACTTTGTGCTGGTCAACGGCATTACCTCGGCCGATGGTCGACAGGGCATCTGGCGCCTCTTCGATTTCACCGTACCCGACCGCCGCGAGCCCTTGATGACCATCTCCTACCTCCACGGCGATGGCTCGCACCTCATGACCAAGCTCGTGCTCGAGAGAGGCAAGTCCAAGGGGAGCTATCTGGTCCACCGCCGCTCCGCCGACCTGAGCCTCTTCCTCTTCCACAACGCGAGGGACGACAAGAACTACCTCGTCTTCCTCGATCGCTCGGCCGACACCCGCGGCGGTTTCCTGAAGAAGGGCGGTAGCGCCGTGCAGTGCTGGAAGGCAGGGGGGACAGAGGACAAAGACTGCGCTCTCTTCAAGTCCGAAGATGCCCGCAATGCCCGCCGCGCCATCCTCGACGGGGATCCCCTCTTCGTTCGAGACGGCAGTACCGACCGGAGCGAGGCCGAGTTCTGAAGGAACCATGAAAGTATCGGTCATCATTCCGGCCAAAGAGGAAGCCAAGACCATCGCGGACGTCATCGAGGGGTGCCGGGGCCATGCCGACGAGCTCTTAGTGATCGACGGCCATTCTCGGGATGGCACCGCCGAGGTAGCTCGCCGCTGCGGAGCCGAGGTGCATCTGGACGCGGGAAAGGGCAAGGGAGCGGCGCTGCGCCAAGGTATCGCACTGGCCACGGGCGAGGTGCTGGTCTTCATCGATGCCGAGGGTTCGCATGACCCAGACGACATTCCCCGGCTGGTCATGCCCATCGTCGAGGGCAGAGCCGAACACGTACAAGGCTCGCGCATCATGGGCGGCTCGGACGAACTGCACGGGGATGTATCGAAGTTCCTGCGCAACATCGGCAGCGATATTATCACCTGCGGCATCAACCTGCGCTTCGGTGCCGCGCTCACCGACAGCCAAAACGGTTTTCGCGCCATCCTGCGCGAGGTCGCGCTGACCCTGGACCTGCGCGAAGACCTGACCACCATAGAACAAGAGTTGATCATCAAGACCCTCCGCGCCGGCTATCGCCTTCTGGAGGTGCCTACGCACGAGTACCGCCGGCTATACGGTCACTCCAAGATCTCGCTGCGCCGACATTCCTGGCGCTATGTCTATAGTTGGCTCCGCTATCTCCTCTGACGTACGAGCACCCCATGTTCAACACCAGCTCTCGAGGCCCCCTGTTCCGGCCGCAACAGTCCCTCTTGTACGCCTCGCTTGCGCTCGTCGGCTTGCTCGTACTGACCCTGGCTCCGGGTATCACCGGCTTCCCCTCGCGCGAGCAGGTCTACCGGGGGGCAGATCGACGTGAGAATCTGAGCGGTTATGTGTACCAGCAGCTCTTCACCGAGACCAAACCCGTGGATGTTGCCATCCTGGGATCGTCCCACGTGGCCGCCGGTTTTCATGCCCGCCGAATCCAAGAAGCCCTGAGTGCTCACCTGGGACGAACCGCGACCGTGGTCCACCTGCCCTCGGTCTTCTACGGTACAGACCTCCATTACATCCTGCTGCGCGATCTCCTGGCCCACCGCAGGGTCGGTTTGGTCCTGTACGACGTGGATCCCAACCCGCACATCCCGATCAATCCCAGCCTGCACCGCATACTCCAAGCGCACGAACACTGGTCAGCCTTCGCCGGACTACCCCGAGATACCGTCATTCCCTTATTCGCGCTCACCGTGCTTGTCGCTCCGCGGCAATATCTCGCCGCCCTGCTGACCCGGGATGTACCGATCGTCGAAGCTACCTTCGCCAAAACCCGCGGCAGCGACTGGCTGCCGGATGAGGCTGTGCCCGAGGAATTGCAGGCTCGGTTGCGCGAGCATCCCTGCGAACTCGACGAACTATTGCACCATGGTCGGCAAGACGAGCACCTGCGTTTCGATCTTGAGCTCCCCGACTACCAAGCCCACTTCATGGAACGCATCGTCGAACTGGTCGCTGCCAGTCAGACACGCCTGATCCTGGTGAGGATTCCCTTCCGCCATGCTGCTGCAGAGGAAGTCATACGCTTGCCCCATCGGGCCCAGTCCTGGCTCGAGCGGGATGGAGTTCCCCTGCTCGCCGTTGCCCCAGCGCGGTTCTTTGCCGGTTTCAACGAGGCGCAGATAGACCAACTCTACCTGCCGGGCGACATTCTCCATTTCAACACCGGGGGCGGCTACCTCCACACCCGCGTGACCCAAACGGCCCTGCTCCACGCCTTCGATCGGTACTCCAGGAGACCACAATGAAACCCGGAATAATCGCTTGGATACTCGGGTTGTGTGCAATGGTGCTGTGCCTGGTGTCGCTCTATGCATTTTCCACCATCCCCGAGCGCTCTCTCGATTTTGGCCTTGTCTATCGACGCTTCTGAGTGAGCAGCCATGAACCAGGTGCTGGACTTCTCGATGCTGCTTCCGCTCGGTAGTTATTTCCTCGTGGCTGCCCTGATCGTACGCACGGCGCCACGTGCGCTGCGCAACCCAGCCTTCGCCTTCTGCAACGCGTCAGCGCTGCTGTACTTCTTCGATTGGGGTACGTGGTCGGGCGGGTTGGCCCTGTACTGTGCATGGACCCTGGGCCACTACTTCTTCGTGCGGTTCATGTACCGCCATCGACTTCTCTACCTCGCGGCCATGCTGTTCCCTCTCCTGGTGCTAGTGTGGAGTAAGGTCGGTGCTGGCTGGACCCAAGAGTTCTTGGTGCAGGCTGGGGCCAATCGAGAGGACCTTGCTACCTGGTCCATGGTAGGGTTGTCCTTCATGGCGTTCCGACTGAGCATCCTGCCGGTCGAACTCAGGGCCAGGAACCTTCCGCCCCCCGATCCAGCCACCTACCTATCCTTCGCTTTCTTCCTGCCGACGCTGCTGGTAGGGCCGATTTCAGCTTACCCGCGTTTTGTCCAATCGATGGACGACTCACATGGGCATTGGCCCGAAGCCATCCCCGCCCTCTGTCAGCTCCTCGTGGGTGCCGTGAAATATCTCGTCCTGGCCACGGTCTGCGATCAACTGAGCTTCTCCGGGTATTTTTGGGATCACAATCAACACGGACTCCCGGAGCTCCTGGTCAGCGGTGTCGGCTTCTACCTTTATGTCTATTTCAGTTTCTCGGGTTTCTGTGAGTTCTGTATCGGCGCGGCACGTCTGATCGGTATCGAAATCGACGATAATTTTCGCAATCCTCTGGCGTCGCGGAATTTACAGGTATTCTGGGGCACTTGGCACATCACCCTGGGGCGATACGTCGGCAGTATGGTTTTCACGCCGCTGACCAAATGGCTGGTCCGTCGCTGGGGAACCGACCACCTACACGCGGCGACGGTGTCCTCCATCCTCTTGTCCTTCCTGGTCATTGGTGTCTGGCACGGCCAGAGTTGGAACTTCCTCCTCTTCGGAGCGATGCATGGCCTTGGCGTCATCGTGGTCTACTCCTGGTCGTTGTTGCTCAAGCGCTGGTTGGGGTTGAGCGGGTACCGGCGCTACCTGAACAACAGGTCCATCGCTCTGTGCGCCTGGCTGCTGACCTTCCTCTATATCTCCCTCAGCGTGATCTTGTTCGCCAACGAACCGGCACAGCTCGAACTGTTGTGGCGCCAGTTCCGGGGTGTATGAGGTATGCGGGGCTGTACGCAGTAACCGGGGTTCAACCACCCTCGAGGTGCCGCAGGACAAGGGTCACGAGTTCCCCTACGTTCTCGGTGGCCTCGACTTCCCCGGTGGCGAAACGGATGCCGAACTCCTTCTCTACCAGCAGGATGAGCGTGACGTGCAGCAGGGAGTCCCATTCATCCACATCTTTGGCAGAAAGCTGAGGGGAAACCTTGACTTCGTCCAGGAAGACGCGGTCGAACACGCTCTGTAAACGTTCGTAGACGTGTCGATCATCACTCATCGTCAATACCTCACCACGGTGATAGGGGTTGGTCGAGGGCAGAAGCTTTCGATTTCGAGCCGGTACCGGCGCACTTCGGCGCTCGCTTCGAGTACCAAAAAGCCGAGGCGGTCGTAGTGCTCCCGGACGAGGTCGTTCCTCCGGGTCGGCAGGAACAGACCCTGGAGGGTGGTCAAGCTCCGGTTGCGGGCTTCCTCGACCAACAAGTTGAGGGCGAGTTCTTCCACCTGCCGGCTCAGCACCCGACAGCTCATCAGCCAGGTGTCGAGGAAGAGGGCGCTGTCGGCGGCTCGTACTTTGGCGATGAGGACGCAGATGAGTCCGTAGTCGCCGAAGCGGTCGGCCAGGGAGAGGGTCCGGCAGAGAAAGGCCTGGTCTGCCATGAGGGTGCGGAGCTGAGCCTCGTCTCGCCGTTTCGTGGTCAGGTTGAACTGGTTGCTGCGCTGCACCAGTTGGGCGATACGGCCGAGGTTGAGGGCGGTGAAGGGCTCGTAGCGAGCGGTCATACCGAGGGATTGGAGGAAACCGGCAAGATCGGTGCACTGCCCGGCGCAGGCCTGACGTTGGCGTTCCTGGCGATACATCTCGGTGCGCTGGAAATCTTCATCGGTCAGGCGGCGCGGTTCGAACAACCGGGCCTCGGCCAGCATACGCACTGCGAGGGCGGGATCTTCGAGCTGCAAGGCGACCACCTCGGGTATTTCCCTACGCACCAGCTCAATTTCGGCCGGGTTGTCGTCGAGGAAGACGACACTATCCAGTCCCAGGTTCAGTTCCGCAGCGATGTGGCGCAGGTTGTCCGGTTTCGGCGCCCAGTTGGCCTTGAAAGCCACGAAATCCTCGAGCCGCAACACGGTTTCCGGGTGCCGTTCGAAAGGTTCCCGCGCGACCCCTTCTTCATTCTTGCTGCACACGGCCAGGAGGATCCCGCGGCCGCGCAACTCTTGGAGATACCGCTGAAGAGTTTGATAGGCATGGCCACGGGGAGAAACGGTGCCGAGTTCGATCCCGGCCACCCCGTCATCACCGATCACTCCACCCCACAGGGTTCCGTCGAGGTCGGTGACCAGGACCTTCTTCGGGGGAT